>Ga0070762_10001040_pt1 | contig 12462 bp, 11 predicted proteins | sample HubBroMetageREF2_FD_66726 | JGI IMG/M metagenome (GOLD analysis project Ga0070762, IMG submission 66726) | Reference soil microbial communities from the Hubbard Brook experimental Forest, New Hampshire, USA - Hubbard Brook CCASE Soil... | ecosystem: Environmental > Terrestrial > Soil >...
ATCCAGCGTTCTGCGTACTGCTTCCGAACCTGGAAAATACGTGGGAACCCACAGCGCGAAGAATGGCGCATGCGTGCCGCCCTCGTGCAGCCGTGGAATATCTACGTGACCTACATTCCAACGTTCGGCCAGGTCTTCCCCCATCACTAACACGCGCTGAACTGTGTCGATGTGACTGTCGATTCCGATCGCCTCCGCCGCCAGCTTGCGGGCTCGTGAGGGGATGTCGTTGAGTTCCCGTGTTTTGGACCTGTGTGGGGCGTCGAGTACAGCGGTTGTCACACCTGAAATCTTTTTCTGTGTCTCGCTCATATCATTCCTTCCTGTCACAATGGATTCATGGTTGAGAAAAACAATCTGCTCGCTGGAGCACGACCGCCAAATCACACCACGCTGCCCTCGTGGACCTGCTCAAAAAGCTTTACGCTGTCGCGATAGTCGACGTGCACTCCAATCAAGACAGGCCCCGGCGTATCAAAAGCCTTATGCAGGGTTGGGGCGATTTCATTCGGGTGCTGAATTTGAAGGCCGGTTGCCCCGAAAGCTTCCGCATATTTCACTGGGTCGACGGAGCCAAGCTTTATGCCTGAAGTGCGGTTGTATTTAATCTGTTCCTGCGCCGCGACCATGTCGTAGCTGCCATCGATCCAAATCATATGAACGATATGCGCATTCAACCGGACGGCGGTCTCCAGTTCATTCGCCGAGAATAAAAAGCCGCCGTCGCCCGAGATCGAAAGCACTTTCTCATGGGGGCGCACCAGCGATGCAGCGATAGCCCAGGGCAAGGCCACCCCAAGCGTCTGTTGGCCATTGGTGATCAGAAATTGTCGGGCGCGAAAGCTGAACAGATAACGGCAGAGATACATGCTGACCGTTCCCATGTCTGAACAGACCGTGACATCGGGTGTCAGGATCTTCTGCAGCTCGCTGATCAGGCGCATGGGATGAATGGGAACCCCAAACTTGGTAGCAGCATCGGCCAACAACCGTTCTCTATCGTTGGCGATGAGGTGTAATAAGTCAGCGGAAGCCGCAGCCAGCTGGGGGCGATGCAGAAGGGCCGATAACGTTGTGAGCGTCTCTTCAATGCTGCCAATGAGTTCAACGGCTGGGGAATAATCGTTTTCGATATTCGCCGGGCCGACGTCAATGTGAACGATCGGGCGTTTCTTGTTCTTATTCCAGAGTGACGGCCAGTACTCAACCGCGTCATAGCCGATGGTGATCACCACGTCGCCTGAATCCAGCAAAGCATCGGCAGGTTGATTGGCCAGTTGGCCGACGCGTCCCCCAAAGAGAGGAAATTCGTCGCGCGAGATGGCACCAGCTGCCTGGAATGTCGCGACCACCGGCAACGTCGTGGTGTTCAGCAGAGTGCGAATTGCATCGGCACACTTTGGTTTGCTTGCCATCAATCCCAGGAAAATCACCGGAGATTTTGCCGAGTTGATGAGCCGTGCAGCCTGGTGAAGAGATTTGCCAGCGGCGCAACCCTGCTCGACGAATGTAGAAAGCTGAATCGGACTGCATTGTGCCTCTCCAGTCACGACGTCCATCGGGAGGCTGACGAACGCTGCGCCGGGCCGGTCGGACTCAGCCGCGCGAAATGCCGCCGAGAGCACTTCCGCCGTAGCCGCGGGGGAATCAACTTCTGCGGAATACTTCGTGACCGGCTTGCATAGGCCAACGGAGTCCAGGTTTTGGTGTAAAGACTTGAGTCGGTCCGCAAGGGCGACCGCGCCCCCTAACGCGACGACGGGGTCGCCTTCCGTATTCGCGGTGGCAAGTCCGGTAACGAGGTTAGAGACGCCCGGCCCCGAAGTGACCAGCGCGACACCCGCTTTCCCCGTCATGCGTCCGATGCCGCCAGCGATAAAGGCTGCATTCTGCTCGTGCCGGCACACCACGGTCTGAATGCTGGAATCGAGGAGCCGGTCGAAAACTTTATCGATCTTCGCTCCGGACACGCCGAAGACATGCTTTGTGCCTCGCGCTTCGAGTGTTTCGACAATCACGTCGGCGCCGGTTCTTGGTTTGTCGGTCAGCGGCCTCTCGCTTGTCTCCAAAACCGCAGCAGCACCAGGCGTCGTTCCAGGATTTTCGTATCTCATATCGTCTTGATCCCTTCCCCTTGATTTATTCGGCCTTCGCAAGTTCAGCAGCCGGATCTTTACTGAGGTCGGCCGTCAGAAACATCCCTGCATTCGGCAAGCGCACGTCGTATTCGCAAAGCATCTGGAGTCCTACACGCAAGGCTCTTGCCCGGCATTGCAATACGTGGCCGCCTTTTGTGCGATCTTTCGAGAGGAAGTGAAAGTGGTATCCCGGCACATTGAAGGCGCTGGAATAGGCCGGAGACCACATGCCGATCAGCGCGCCTTCGACATTGCTGAAGTAAAACTCCTTCTGTTCTTTCGCGGCGTCGAGGAGCCTTGTCCCGGGCGCAAGCGCGCTCACCGCGCGGGCATGCACTGCTTCGAAGACGCCTTCCACCTTGAACGCATAGAAAAGATTGTTTGACTCGCGATGCGAGTCACAAGCCAGTTCGAGCTCTTTCAAACTGTTGATGCCGTTCGCTTGAAAGCTCTCCTCTTCCTGGAAGCGAGTCACGACGGCAAATGGAATTGTGAAGTCGTCGTCCCGACGCTTCACGCTTCCATCGCCCTTGACCTGATAAATTGCGCCGTCGAGAATGACCATCTCGCCATCAAGATTTTCAAAAGTACCCAGCCCGAAGTCGCCGTGTTCCAGCAATATCTGGGCTGACACTGCGCCCTGGGAAAGGCCATCGACGAGAGCAGTTGACGTAGAAATCTGATACATCCGGTGCCGGTTCGACTCGAGGCACTCGCCCAGCGCCACGCCGACAAGATTGTCGAGCGATATGCCGCGATTGGAAGCGGTCTCTCGTGCTGCGACATCCAGCGATGAAGGGATTACAACTGTAAGGGTCGGCATGCAAGCTCCGCGTTGTGTTTCCTCACTGAGCAGTAAGGCAAGCACGATGCCAAAGCGTATAGCCGCGTTTTCTTCGAATTTCATTGGCCTTGAAAGGATATGGCTACATCGCAGTGTCGAGGCCACGACCCCGTGTCGTGGTGCGGACTGCGCCGAAGGCGGTAAGGCGTCGGTCGCCATGAAACACGATTCACGAAATACAGCATCGCCAGCACCTCGCGATAAGCGGCGACACTGCCTTGCGCGACCTGCGGGAAACAGGCGAAAATTGTCGGCAATGATTTGAAGCCTTGTAGCAAGATCGAATCAGGGAACGGGAGCGAGCTGACAATACCTGCGTCGAATGGCATCCGTGCCTCGACGATTGCGCCGCGCACCACCTGCTTGGGGACGAGAAATGAATGCAAGCTATGGGAATTCGGCCCACGGTTTTTCTCAGTTCGTCCATTTTTCGTTCCTCACTCTTTCTTCTTTCGCGTAAAAAGCACGGCATCGCGCGCTGCGGGTTACTTTTGTTGATTGTCTATTTTTCTTCTGCGGGCACGCTTGCAGCGCTGGACCCCACTCGTCATATCTCACAATATGGACATACCGTCTGGCGGACACAGGATGGAGTTTTTGGGAGCATGCCAAGACTGGTGGCCCAAACCACAGACGGGTATCTTTGGTTTGGAACGATCGCTGGTCTTTGGCGCTTCGACGGTGTTCGCTTCACCCACTGGACTCCGCCCAACGGTCAAGAATTGCTGTCACCACGAATCAATTCTCTGTTGGGAACCCCCGATGGAAGCCTCTGGATTGGCACAGCCCTCGGATTGAGCCGCTGGCAGAACGATCACCTGACAAATTATGAGAACGATCGCGGAGTGGTCACGGCCATCGTCCAGGCACGAGACGGAACAATTTGGATACAAAAAACACCATCCACGGTGGGCGTGGGCCCTCTTTGTCAAATCGTTGAGGGCGGAATGCAGTGTCACGGCGAAGCAGATGGAATACCAGCCGGCACCTACTTTAGTTTGGCTCAAGATGGCGACGGAAATCTCTGGCTTGGGGGAGACACACACTTGGTGCGCTGGGCGCCCAATTCGCAAAGAGTGTATAACCCGATTGCGCTCAAAGCGAACGCAGGGCAAATCGGCATAATGGGTCTGGCCGTCGATCCCAATGGCTCATTGTGGGCTGGAATAGCGGGCCTCGGTCCGGGACTCCAGCTACAACATCTGACGGGAGGAGTCTGGAGGCCCTTTATAGCGCCCCGATTGCAGAGTAGCATCCGCGTGGAAGCGTTATACATGGACCGCCAGAAGGCGCTATGGGTAGGAACAACTGATCAAGGAATCTACCGGATTTGTGGCGACCAAATCGAACACTTCGGAAGTGCAGATGGCCTCTCGGGCGACTACGTGCTTCACTTCCTGGAAGATCGCGAGGGAGATCTGTGGGTCGTCACCTCGAAGGGTGTCGACAGCTTCCGGGACTTGAGTGTGATCAACTTTTCAGCGCGTGAAGGACTGACTTTGGAGGAGGTCGATTCAATTTTCGCCTCCAAAGATGGCGACCTGTGGATAGGAGGCGATGGCTCGCTCGATCTGCTCCGTCACACCCATATCACTTCTATTCCGTGGGGGAAGGGCTTGCCGGGACACCAGGTTGCATCGCTCTTTGAAGACCATGCCGGGCGACTGTGGGTTGGCGTTGACGATTCATTAACGGTTTATACACAGGGAAGATTTCGAAGAATCAACAAGAGGGACGGAACTGCCACAGGCATGATCGTTGGAATCACCGAGGATGTGGACCATAACATTTGGGCCGAAAGCCGGGGAGCCGACAAGCCGCTCTTTCGCATTCAGGACTTCCAGATTAAGGAGGAGTTTTCGGCTCCACGGATGCCGGCCGCACGCCGAGTTGCGGCCGATCCCGGAGGAGGTCTTTGGCTGGGCTTGATGAACGGTGATCTTGCACGATATCGGGACGGACGCATTGAGACCTTTCATTTCCAACATTCCCAAGACTCAAGAGTCGAGCAAGTAACCGTAAATCCTGACGGTTCGGTGCTAGGAGCGACAGCATTCGGTCTCATCGCATGGAGAAATGGAAAACAGTCAACTCTTACGACAAGAAATGGCCTGCCGTGTGACAGTGTGTACTCGTTCATTTCGGACGACCACGGCAATTTGTGGCTCTATTTGCAGTGTGGGCTGGTTGAGATAGCGAATGCTGACCTGAAGAAGTGGTGGGAAGATGCCAGTATCTCTCTACAGCCGAGGATCTTTGATGCGCTGGATGGCGCTCAAACGGATTATGCCCCATTTCAGGGAGCCGCCAGGTCTCCTGACGGACGGTTGTGGTTTGCGAGTGGCATCGCATTGCAGACGATCGATCCCGATCATGTTCTTGCGAATTCGGTAGCCCCGCCCGTATACGTGGAAGGAATCACTGCCGATCGGCGCAACTACGTGGCGCGAGCGGGCCTTGTCCTTCCTGCGCTAACGCGAGACTTGGAAATTGACTATACGGCTCTGAGTTTTCCAGCACCACAGAAAGTTCGCTTTCGCTACAAACTTGAGGGGCGCGATGGAAACTGGCAGGAGCCCGGAACCCGGCGTCAGGCGTTCTACACCGATCTTCGTCCGGGGAAGTACCGGTTTCATGTAATCGCCAGCAATAACGCCGGCGTCTGGAACGAAGAAGGCGTGAGCTTGGACTTCGATATTGCAGCCGCATGGTACCAAACCAATTGGTTTCGTGCGGCGTGCGCGGCGACTTTCCTGTCGTTGCTATGGTTTATTTATCAACTTCGCGTTCGGCAACTCCACTATCAGTTCAGCATCGGGCTGGAGGCACGAGTCAATGAACGAACACGCATTGCCCGGGACTTACACGACACGCTTCTGCAGAGCTTTCATGGGTTGTTGCTCCGCCTTCAGACGGCGGCGCATCTTCTGCCAACACGTCCGGACCATGCCAAAACAACGCTCGACAGTGCTATCGGTCAGGCAAGTCAAGCAATCGCCGAGGGTAGGGATGCTGTACAGAGCCTGCGATCCTCCACCATCGCCACTAACGATCTTCCCGTCGCAATTCGGACGGTTGCGGAAGAGCTTGCAGCCGCCGAAACCAGCCGAACCGCTCCTGTCGTAGATGTGGCAGTCGAAGGAACCCAACGGGAGCTCCATCCCATTGTGCGAGATGAAGCGTACCGAATCGCAGTTGAAGTGTTGCGCAATGCATTTCAGCACGCACAAGCGAATCGCATTGAAGTCGAGATTCGATATGATGCGCACGAGTTGCGATTGAGAGTCCGTGATGACGGAAAGGGCATTGATCCAAAGATTCTAGGTGGTGAGAGTCGTGAAGGGCATTACGGGCTGCACGGTATGCGAGAACGCGCCGAACTTGTGGGGGGGAAGCTGGCGGTCTGGAGTGATCTTGATGCGGGTACGGAGGTTGAGTTGAGCATCCCCGCAGGCGCGGCTTATGCGACCTCTTCCCGCCGGTCGTGGTTATTTGAGAAGCTCTCCGGAAGAGAGCCGCAGACAAAGAAGGAATCATGAGCGCCGATACCAACTCGATTCGGATCCTGGCTGTGGACGACCATCCCCTGGTCAGACAGGGGATTGCTGGTTTGGTTGCCATTCAACCGGATATGACTTTAGCCGGAGAAGCCTCGAATGGGCGCGACGCAATCCAGCAGTTCCGCGAGCACCGTCCCGACATTACTCTCATGGACTTGCAGATGCCCGAGATGAACGGGATCGACGCGATCATCGCAATTCGCAACGAGTTTCCCGAGGCGCGAGTCATCGTACTCACCACTTATGTCGGCGACGTACAAATTCTGCGCGCTCTCAAAGCTGGTGCACGAGCTTACCTGTTAAAAAACCTCCTCCATAAAGAATTGCTCGATACGATCCGTGCCGTCCACGCCGGGAAAAAGACTCTGTCCCCTGACGCTTCCTATCAGCTTGCCGAACATGCCATTGACGACGCCCTAACCCCGGGTGAAATTAGTGTCTTACGCCTGATTGCAGCCGGGAATGCCAACAAACAAATTGCGCATCAGCTCGCTGTTACGGAGGAAACCGTCAAGGGACGAGTGAAGAACATCCTCTCCAAGTTGGGCGCGAACGACCGAACCCACGCCGCCATGATCGGGATCAAACGCGGCATCATCGAATTCCAGTGACTCGAAAGAGTGTCTCTTCCGGCTCCTTTTGGGGCTTCCAATCCCAACATTAATCCCTACTCTACATAGTTGTAGAGGAAGGTCTTTTTGCGACGGTTATTTTCCACATTCGCACACGGCTGGCCTGGCGCCGCCCTGCTTCTTTTGCGTCTGGTTACAGGCATTGCGCTGATTGATCATGGCATCTCGGGACTTTGGGGCTCGCCTCCTATCCACATGGCAATACCATGTGCAGTTGCGGTTGCGGCTGGAATCCTCCTGATGGTTGGTTTATGGACTCCCGTCGCAGGGACGCTGGTTGCCGCCGTCGAGGCATGGAAAGTATTCTCGCAACCCGGAGATCCGTGGATTTACATCTTATTGGGGACTCTCGGTGCTGCCCTGGCCCTCCTCGGACCAGGCGCATGGTCGGTCGATGCCCGCCTTTTTGGATGGAAGCGCGTCGACATTCGAGATCGAAAGAGTTAGCTGTTCTGCGCTCAAATTAGGGCCAACTCCCGAACTTAACCCCTACGAGAACAGCTGGATATAGTCGGCACACGACTCCATCTGGGGTTGTTCCTTTCCTGGGATCGTTCCACAATTGGCCCATCGTGATGACAAGGCTTTCATTTACTCAGGATGTTTCTTTTCTCCTGAGCCGCTCAGCAGGGGTGAAGCCGCAGCCTCTTTCGAGTCGATTCAACCTGTAGGAAAGCCCGGTGCAAATACTATCGTGTTTGGGGTGGTACGAAATCCTGATCGACTTCATTCTGATTGTAGAGTTTGAAAAGCATTTGTAACCAACCTTCCAAGAGCGGTTCCGTAAGGAGTAAAGAGATGGCTACTTTCGACTTAATTGGATCCAGTGCGAACTTTCGAGCGGTACTCGAGCAAATCAACATGGTTGCGCGAGTGGACTCTGCCGTCTTAGTGCAAGGCGAAACCGGCACCGGCAAAGAGGTAATCGCACAAGCAATTCATGAGGCCAGCCCTCGTCGCCAGAACCGTTTCGTGGCCCTGAATTGCGCTGCGATTCCCAGTGCTTTATTGGAGAGCGAACTATTCGGCCATGAACGAGGCGCCTTCACAGGCGCCGTGGCTCAGACCATGGGACGCTTTCAATCAGCGGACCGAGGAACACTATTTCTGGATGAAATCGGGGATCTTCCACTCGAACTGCAACCTAAACTCCTGCGCGCTCTTCAGGAGAAGCAGTTCGAGCGCCTGGGCGGTGGTCGCACTTTTCAAGTCGACGTGCGGGTCGTCGCGGCGACCAACCAGGACTTGTGGCGGATGGTGCAGGAGCGGAAGTTTCGCGCTGATCTTTATTACCGGCTCAATGTTTTTCCGATCACACTGCCGCCCTTGCGGGAACGCGAAGACGATATTCCATTGCTGATCGAACACTTCGTGCAAAAGTTCGCTAAACGGCAGAACAAAGTAATTCATCGCGTACCTGATTCGGCGATGGAGTCTCTGAAACGCTATGACTGGCCGGGGAATATTCGGGAACTTCAGAACGTCATCGAGCATGCCGTGATCGTGACCACAGGCCCGGTGCTTGACGTACAGACGATCGACCTGCGGACAGCGGAGTGTCTGACGCAAAATGTGAGGCCCACATCGGTTACGCACACCGGAACGCTGGAGGAGTTCGAGCGTGCCTATATCATAGCGACTCTTCGCGCGACCAATTGGGTGGTTGGAGGACGACGTGGCGCCGCTGCCAAGCTGGGGCTGGCCAGGACAACACTCATCGCCATGATGCAACGCCTCGGCATTCGCCGCGAGAGATTTGGAGAACCAGCAGGCCAGCCAGATCAACTGTTCATATCAGCATCAAACGGGCCGCATACATCGTACGAGACCCCACGAGACACCGCATTCAGATCACTTCCGGCTTGAATAATGATTCGGCAGTTAGCTTTCCAGGCATGTCCTAGAAGAAAGAGTGTCCTGGTTCCATCCCTGGAACCAGGAGCAGTGCGCGTCGCAGCCCGCAAATCGGCCTCTGCGCCTTAGTTGAGATCCAATCCGCGTGCATCGGACGACGCGGCTGGATCTTGCCGGCTCACGCGCTTCGACGGTTTCCTGCTCAATGTGTCTTCGAGCCTGGAGGAAACGTCTTGAACATTTTCGCTACGCCCCTGTCGAGGTTCTTTTCATTGTTCACTGCCTTGTCGGACAGCGTGTCTTCGGCACTACCTCGCCAAATCAGTCGTTTACTTTTCGCGTCGTACATGTCGACGACAAGCGTTCCCTCCTTGTAGTCGTGTTCAGTCGTGGTTGCGTCGCCGAAGTCTCCGAACCCGCGCCATCCCCAACCGCCACCGAAGCCGTCGTAAAACGTTTCCAGAGTTCGCTGCGTCTGGGTTGTTTCTATCGCCATCACGGCAACGTCAGCGTTTTGGTCGGCCAGAGCCCATCCCTTCGCCGCCAACTGCTGGTCCACGGCATTCTTTATGCGCGATGTCCAAAGCGAGTTGGCAGGTTTAACTTGCTCCCAGTTGTACGTCCTGTATTGAGAGAAGTCTGTTCGATGATCAAAGTCAGTTTGGACCTGCTGCGCGAATGATGTCGCGAGCCCGGTCAGCGAGACTACTGTGCAGATTAGGGTGCGTCGTACAAGTTTCATGTTCGTTTCCTCCGTAACGCATAGCGAAGCACGCGCGGTGCCAAACAAATGGGGCGCAGGAGAGATGCGATTCGCAAAGTGCTTCCATGAGTTGCGCTAGTGTTTGCGACTCCCAAATTTCTTCCTATCGTTACCGGGCGTCCGCATGCCGACTGAGCGTCGCGCTTTGGACACCTTTTAAAACGTGCGTATACGCCACAGCGAGCAAAAACGCGGATCTATGCGAGCGCGACGTTTGGAGCACCGAATGCAATGCATGGGAGTGGAGCGAGATAACTCATCGAACGAAAGAGAAATAAAAAGTACAGAGGAGAAAATGCATATGGCAAATCAAGAGAAAAACAAGTGCGCGCACATCCCTTGTCTTTGTGACGTTACCCCCGGCCAGGAATATTGCAGCGAGTCCTGTCAAGACGCTGGTAACGAAAACGTAGAGGTCGCATGTCAGTGTGACCATCCAAGCTGCCCACTCACCGTTTAAGCATATCGAGCTCGTAACGTCACATCGTGAATTAGGTATGGGGTCGGAGGACACTCAGCAATGGGAACGACAATCGCAACCATCGATAGCGCACAAATGCGGGGCGACGCTTCTCTCGGCAACCACGAACGAGAAATGGTTGCAGCTTTATCTCGTTACTTGCCTTCTTTCTACCGGCAGGCGTTTCGCTATTTAGGAAACGTTGCCGACGCGGAAGACGCAGTTCAGGACGCGTTATTGTCCGCCTACAAGCACATGGGACAATTCAGGGGCCACGCGCGGATGTCCACGTGGCTGACGGCAATCGTAATCAACTCCGCGCGGATGCAACTGCGCAGGCGGCCGCGCCAGATGCATATCTCTCTGGACGAGCAGCCAAACGCAGAGAGTTATGCGCTCTCGGAACTATTGCCCGACCACAAACCTGACCCTGAAGAGCAATGCCGCAGATCGGATCTTGCACGAAACGTGTTGCACTTAACGCGGCACCTCTCGCCTACTCTGCGTCGAGCATTTCAACTCCGCCACCTGCAAGGCCTCACCATTCGCGAGATGACCGAAACCTTAGGAGTGGCCGAGGGAACAGTGAAGGCCCGCCTTGCTCGCGCCCGCGCCAAACTACGAAATCTCACAGTTGAGAAAGTCGGTAAGGAGTGTAAGCGTGCTTCTATGGCGCACCGGCTGCCAGATAGGCGAAAGGGATCCGCGTAAGAAACCCGGGCCACATTCGGTCGAAGGGATCGAACGCACAATGCTCTAGCGCTCTATCCTCTCCACTAGAATCCCGTCGAGCGGTGCAAACGTTCGTCGCGCAACGAAGAACAGGGCTTCTTCATACCGCATTCGTAAGGACAAGAACTCTTCCCTCCGAGCTTCCGGGTTGACTCCCGACATCGAGGGTATTCTGGCCGAGCCACGCCTAGTTGAGCACGCTCGCCCCAGCGCGTCGGCGATCGCCACGAACGCACGAGTTCCGGTGCAGACACAGATCTTCGCAGATTCTGCATCTTTCGTTTCGGTCGACGAAGCTGCACGCGCGGCGGCGTCAAGTACGGCCGCTGCCGCCAGGACCCACGACTGTCCTTCCTGTACGGAAGGTGAAAGAGTGAGCATCGGTAACACCGAGTGCGTATCGGCAAGCATTCGGAACCAGTCCTCCCAGTCTTCCCATACATCTCTCATGTCGCCGGCGATGCCGGCTCGCTGGCACCATTCAAGCAATGCGGTGCCGGTCGGATGATCACCGATCCGCGTATACAACCACGACGTCTTATCCTCGCGCGACCGGATGACCGCTTGATATCCGGGAATAAAAGTAAAGAGGAACACGACGATGCCAAGGCCTAACGCGCCTTCTGGAACCGCCAGCCATTGGCCAGCAATACTTGCTGGCGTGGCAAAGCCGAGAGTGTTCAATGCTGACCCGGAAGCGAGAAACGCCTCGCGCCAACTATTAACAGCGTGTGTTCCCCAATACAAGAATGTGAAGGCACTCATCGCTCCGACGAAGTAGACAAAAATAAGCGAGAGGATGTAGGCGGGAAAAACCCACAGTAATACTCGATGCAATGCTCCGGCGTCCCGGTTACGGCTAAGCCGGAGAGCTACAACCCTGTAGACTACACGCCCGCTGAGTTCGGCAAAAAAGTCGCGATAGTGGCGATTCATCAGCGCAATTCGAATCATCGATCGCAGGATTAGGAACAGAAGCCACAGACCTAAGATCGATATGAAGATGCGTGTCAATTTTGGAACCTCCGCGAAGACGCGATTCTCGCTCTGTCCGCTGCTACGGTCGCCTGTTCGGGTCACGCCGAATCATGGTCCACGGAACAATCACTGGCCATCGTAGGAACCGTCATTTGCGTTTGAACACTTCGGCTCTTCGGCAGTTGGATCCTTCAAACCCCGCTTCAGCGCGCGAATGCCATCGCCAATCCCTTTACCCAATTCCGGAAGTTTCTTCGGCCCGAACACCAGTAGGGCGATGAAGAAGATGACCAAAAGATGCGTTGGCTGAAAAATTCCGTCGAACATAAACCTTCCCCTACCTCGAACGGTCTGCGCCACATTTCAGTTCTCTGCAATTTGCCTTCCCATCGCGAAAGCTTGCCTTCGCCTCCCCATTGCAGAATTGTCCTCAAGCTGTGTTTGGTTCCGCCAAAATTATCGGCGAGGCACATGAAAATCCAAACGTATGTCGTCGCGCTG
>Ga0070762_10001043_pt1 | contig 12452 bp, 11 predicted proteins | sample HubBroMetageREF2_FD_66726 | JGI IMG/M metagenome (GOLD analysis project Ga0070762, IMG submission 66726) | Reference soil microbial communities from the Hubbard Brook experimental Forest, New Hampshire, USA - Hubbard Brook CCASE Soil... | ecosystem: Environmental > Terrestrial > Soil >...
AATTACCTACCAAACAGCCATTTTTGGTGCCGTGGTTTCTAATGGCGGTGATACTCGCGTCAATATAGGCTCGTAGGCGTTTCAGGGGGGAAAGAGCCTCATTGCGCAATGTATCGGCCATTACCAGGCGGCTGTTCGCGAAGTAACGATCCAGAATCTCCAGGGAAAACATCTCTTTGGAGGCAAAATGATTCGTGAAAGACCCCTGCGGCACGCCCGCCGCCTCAACGATGTCACGCACGCTGGCACCCACGTAGCCGCGCTCGAGCACAACCTGAAGGCCGTTGGCCAATATTTTGTCTTTATTGGAGATTTTCCTCATTTGCGCATACTACGTTCGTACATAGTTAGTGTCAACCTCAACTCAGCGAGCGCCGAATCGAGCACCCTGGAACAATCCCGCGTGCACTTGCGGCGGCGCGCGCCAATAGGGTGGCGGCGCTGCTATCGTGGCGCCCAGTTCAGCCGCGGCGTGCCACGCCCATCGGGGGTCGTACAACATGCCGCGCGCCAGGGCCACAAAGTCGGACTGACCCGCGGCGATAATCGTCTCCGCCTGCCGGGCATCATCGATAAGTCCTACGGCGATGGTTTTCACGCCCGTTGCTTTGCGGATGGCTGTAGCGAACGGCACTTGGTAACCCGGCGCGGGTTGAATCTTCTGAAGTGGTGAAATACCCCCGGATGAAACGCTGATCCAGTCTATGCCGCGGGCCCTCAACGCATCGGCAAAGACCAGCGATTGTTCGAGATCCCAGCCATTCTCCATCCAGTCCGTCGCGGAGATCTTGATGCCGACGGGCTTGCCGCTCGGAAAAGCTTCGCGCACCGCGTCAAGCACCTCGAGCGGATATCGCAATCGATTCTGTAGTTCTCCACCATAGGAATCGGTCCGACGATTCGACAGAGGCGATAAGAACTGATGCAACAGATAGCCGTGAGCGGCATGAAGCTCCAGCGCGTCGATTCCCAGCCGCGCCGCGCGGCGCGCCGCTGCAACGAACGCGCCTCGCACGCGCAACATTGCGGCCGGATCCATTGCAACGGGCGGCGCTTCTCCCTGCCGCTGCGGAACGGCCGATGGCGCTTCCGTCACCCATCCTTGCGCAGAGGACGCGGGAATCAACTGCCCACCCTCCCAGGGCACGTTACTCGAGCCCTTGCGACCGGCGTGTGCAAGTTGCAAGATCAGCGGCGTCGCTGATACGTCGCGGACCGCAGAAAGCGTGTTACGTAAGCCCGCCTCGGTGGCGTCGTCCCATAGTCCTAGATCGGCCGGCGTGATGCGCCCGACCGCCTCCACCGCCGTGGCCTCTATGAACACTACCGCTGCTCCGGACAGCGCGAGAGATCCCAGATGCACGGTGTGCCAAGAATTGGCGACGCCCTCCTTCGCCATGTACTGGCACATTGGCGACACCGCAATCCGATTCGCCAGCTTGAGAGCGCCTAATTGCCCTTCTGAAAACAGAACACTCATTGATACCTCTCATCCGTTAGTCGTCACGACAGCTGTCCGCAGGCGGAACTATATCACCAATACGCACGTACACATTGCTCTTGACATGATGTGGACGTACGTCCATAGTGCGACGAAGTTGCTTGTATAAACTGCCGTCCGATTTTCGGCGGCTTGGTCCAGGAGATTCTAGAATGAGTACTCAGGTTGTATTGATCACCGGTGGTCTCACCGGCATCGGCCGCGCCGCCGCTGTCGCCTTTGCGAAAAAGGGTGCGAAGGTGGTCGTCGCCGGTCGGCGCGACGAGGCGGGCAAGGCGCTGGTGAAGGAGCTCCGCTCTCTTGGCGCGGAAGCTGAGTTCATCAATGCCGATGTGCGCAAGGAGGAGGATATCCGCCATGCGGTCGACAAGACGGTCACCCGGTTTGGGCGTCTTGATGTCGCCGTGAACAATGCTGCCACCGAAGGCCAGGTTGGCCCGATCACCGACCAAACTGCGGAAAGTTACGCTGCGACGTTCGATACCAACGTTCTCGGTGTGCTCCTGTGTATGAAGCACGAAGTGCGCGTCATGCAAAAACAGGGCAGCGGCAACATTGTCAATATCTCCTCGACCTACGGCCATGAGGGCGCGGCATTTGCATCCGTTTATGTGGGCAGCAAGCACGCCGTCGAAGGGATCACCAAGTCGGTGGCGCTCGAGATCGTCAAGTCCGGCATCCGTGTGAACGCGGTGGCCCCCGGCCCGGTGGACACGGGCATGTTGACCCGCTTTACGCATACGCCGGAGAACAAGGCCACCCTGGTGACGCAGGTTCCGATGGCTAGACTGGGCCTCTCGGAAGAGCAGGCAAACGCCATTGTCTTCATCGCCTCGGATGAGGCTTCATTTATCACCGGCCATGTCCTCAATGTTGACGGCGGTATGACCATTAATTGATCCTGTTGGGGCGCGGAGATTGGCTCCGCGCCCCAGGCTTGATTAGGAACTCTTACCATGGCAATAACAATCCGACGCGATCAAACGGCGCTCATGCGGCACGAAATCCGCATCGGCCCACACACTCTTTCGGCCGACGCGAGTATTGGCGACGGCGGCGAGGGACTTGGGCCTAATCCCCATGACCTGTATGACGCCGCCCTCGGCGCATGCGAATCACTGACAGTGCTTTGGTACGCAAACCACAAAGGCATTCCGGTCGAGAACATAGAGGTAACCGTTGAACGCGATCAATCAGAAGAAAAGGCCGGCATTTACCGTCTCGACACCAAACTGAAACTGGGCGGAAAGCTAACCGACGCACAACGTCGCGAACTGCTGGCCGTTGCGTCGAAGTGCCCGCTTTACAAGCTCATGACTTCGGTGCAGACCGTAATTGCAACCTCACTGGTCGAGTAGGTAGGCGCGGCCGTATGCTATTGACTCGCACGCTTTCTCGCGGCCCGCGTCCTCCCCTGCACTCCAGGCCCCTCCTCTCCGCCGACCTCGGCAACGATCTGCCGGACCGCTCGCAGGATCTGATTCGATAGTTTGGCGTCCGCCTTGGCGACGGCGCGCGAGGCGGCAACGCCGCCGATCATCGCGGCCATGATCGCCAGGGCCCGCTGGCGTCTATCCGCTTTGACGGCAGAGTCGCCGAGGCCGCTTTCGATGAGGGTGACGAATTGCTCAAAACCCTCGCTGAAGCGTTCGCCAACCATCTTGTCCTGTCGCGCGATCTCACTGGCGGAGGCCGACATCGGGCAGCCCGCTGCCAGGTTGTCGCGATGTTCGAGGGACAAGTAGTCGTCAATGAAATCGGTAACGGTGGCCGATCGGCCGGCCCGCTTCGCCGTCATCTTCTCGAGGCCTGGTCTAAGGGCGGATGCGAAGGCTTCCGCGGCCAGCGCCTCCTTGGAGGGAAACTGGGCATAAAGCGCGCCATGCGTTAGTCCGGCCTGCTTGCTGATTTCCGCGACGCCGACACCGTCGATGCCGCGCTCCCGGAACAGGCGCCCCGCCGCTTTCACCAGTGCCGCACGATTCTCCGTAGCCTTTTCCTTAGTAACTTTCACTGAATGTATCCCGCTCCAAAAAAAGATCGACTTGACATCAAAGATTGCAGTCGCCACCATAACGCAACTTAATCATTGCGCTCGCCATTATTGTGACCGCCACCTCATCGTAGGAGTCGACACATGTTAGACAGAACTTCCAGGCTCTTCGCGGCGTTCCTTCTGGCAGTGCTGGCCGGTTTTGGCTCGCAAGCCGCTCAGGCCGCCGCACCCCAGCACCATGCTCAGGCGCCAGGCTTTTACCGGATGAAGGTCGGCGATCTCGAAGTGACAGCCCTACTCGATGGCTCCGCCGTATTCGATCTGCATTGGCTGACCGCAAGGAAGCCGGCGATGGATCGCGTCGCACAAGACTTGACGGAAGACCCTCACCTGCTGGACACGAGCGATGCGGGCTTCCTGGTCAACACCGGCAAGCAATTGATTCTCATCGACGCCGGTGCCGGCACATGGTTCGGTGGAGGGTCTCTCGGCCGCTTGGTGGACAGCCTGCGCAGCGCTGGCTACGCACCGGAACAGATTGACCGCGTTTTTGTTACGCACCTTCACTCCGATCACATCGGGGGCCTCACTACCCAGGACGGAAAACGCGTCTTTCCGAACGCCGAAGTCTTCGTCTCAAAGGCCGAGAGTGATTTTTGGCTGTCGCCGGAAATCGCCGCCAAAGCGCCGAAAGATGCACAACAATTCTTCCTGAGCGCGCGCGGCATTGCCGCCCCGTACCTCGATGCCGGCAAGTGGCACACGTTCAGCGACTCCGAGACGTTGCTGGACGGGATGAAGCTCGTTTCCCTGCATGGTCACACGCCGGGACACACCGGTTATGAATTCTCGTCGCAAGGACAGACAATCCTGTTTTGGGGCGACACGATTCACGAGCAGCTTGTCCAGCTGAGCCATCCCGACATTACCGTGGTCTTTGATATCGATCATGCGGCCGCGGCAGCGACCCGGAAGTCACTGCTGCCAAGGCTTGCACGCGAGGGCGTCATGATTGCAGGCCCGCACATGCCATTTCCCGGCATGGGCCGGCTACGCAAGGAAGCCAATGGCTACGTCTGGGCGCCGGTGATATTTACCGATCAATGGGCCGCGAGATAGGACCTGACCTCACCATGCATATCCTCTTACTGTTATCCAGTTCTGCCCTATTCGCTTTCGCACAAGCGCCTCTTGCATACGGCCAGCAGGCATTCGCGATTACGGTAGTTACGCCCGCCGGCGATCAGTTCTGGGCTAACTCCGTCATCATCGAGGGCCGCCGCGAAGTGATGTTGGTTGACGCACAGCTGACAAAAACCAATGCTGAAAAGGTATTGCAAGCAATCAAGGCAACCCATAAACCGCTGTCGATCATCTACATCACTCATGAGCATGCGGATCATTTTCTCGGTCTGGAGGTGTTCAAGGAAGCGTATCCGGGAGTGCGGATACTGGCGAATTCCAACGTCGTGGATCGAATCAACAAGGTCTATCAAGAGAAAATAGACAAATGGAAAGGCCTTTTGGGCCCGGAAGCAGCATCTCATGTGGTTGCCATCGGCAAGTACGACGATGACTCGATTCAATTTGAGAATTCAAAAATAGAGATCCTCAAGGATCTCCAGGGCGATACCAACGCAAACACCATGCTTTGGCTCCCTGGGCAGAGGACGCTTATCGCCGGCGACATTGTCTTTAACGACATGCATGTTTACACCGCCGAGACGGACGCGGCAGCGAGAAAACGCTGGTTGGACTCACTCAAAACAATTAGAGACCTGAAACCTGCCGCCGTTATTCCTGGACACAGCAAGGTTGGAGCCCAGATCGATGCAACTTCGACCGTCGACTTTACGGAAAAGTATTTGTTGATCTTCGAGGAGGAGCTCAGGAAAGCCAAGACGCCCGATGATCTCGTCGAGGCGATGAAGGAACGCTTTCCGTCCGCGGAACTACTTCTCGCAATCGAAAGAGGCGCGAAGGCCAATGTCAAGCAATAGGGATCGCTTCGATGCCTGAGCCGGCGAAAGACCCGGTGCGCGTACAACTCAACGACGCGCGACTCGTCACGATCCGCCCGATCCTGCCATCCGATTTGGATGCCCTGAGGAGATTCTTTGCGGCGCTGTCGCGTGCGACCCTTCGGTTTCGATTTCACAGCTCGATCAGCGAGCTCCCGGAGCAACTGTTGCGCGGTTTCATAGCCGGCCATCCCGCCCATAGCGCATTCGTGGCCGAGATCAACGATGGCCCCGTTGAGCAACCCATTCTGGTTGCGGAGGCTCGCTTTATTCCCAAGGCCGATTCCGAATCCGCCGAATTCGCTCTGGTAGTCGCCGATAATTGGCGCAGAATCGGTCTCGGAACGACGCTTACCCGTATCTTGGCTCAGCGCGCGCGATTTTCCGGCGTGCGTCGCCTATGGGGCGATGTTCTCGAGGACAACAAGGCGATGCGGGGTTTGGCGCATTCGCTCGGCGCGCGGTTGTCGCGAGGAATGGGCTGCGTTCGACTCTCGTTAGAGGTTTGAAATCAGCCAACCTCGCCCGGCTCACGCGACGGCGTCAACCCTGGCGTCGCATCGTCGCGGCGCTCGAGGCGCTTGCCGATCCAGCAATCCCTGGGCGACGTCGCGCGAACATTTCTCAAGATCCCCGATCACGCGACGCCGATCCGCGCGGCGTCTCACAAGAGCAGTGGCCACAGGAGGAAGGTTGATGTCGATCCAGCGAATTCCCGGATTCGAAAAGTATCGCTCCATGCGTTCCGGAAAGATGACGACGGCCTCGCCGGACTCGACGACGGCGAGGCATTCACGCGGGGTCGTCACCACAGGCCCTCGCGCGATCGGAACGCCCGCCGGCGTATGGTCGGGAAAATGGACCGCCGCCCAGGCCCCTATTTGATGATCGTCGGGCAGTGTTGGAATAACTTCGTGCGCGAGCTCCTCCGGATCGATCAAGGTCTCGTCCGCCAATCTGTGACCGACCGGCACGACCAGTTTCCGGCAGTCCTCGAAGAGGATTACGCTCTGCACCAGACCATCGTGGGACAGAGGAAGGCGGCAAAAGGCCGCGTCGACTTTGCCCAACGCCACCGCCTCGAATTGCTCCACAGGCGTGAGCTCGACCCAATCCACGTCGAGATTGAACTTGCTCTTGAGTTGCCGCACAAATGGCAGCGTTAACTCGTAAAGGCCGCCGCCGATGAATCCCAGCTTCAGTCGGTTCGATTTGCCCAGAGCGGTTTTCTTGCAATCATCCAACGTAGCGCGAAGCACCAGGGCCGCCGGTTCCACACCGAGGCGCAGTTTCGCACCCAGGTCTGTCAGCTGAACTCGCCTGCTGGTCCGAATGAACAGCCTGCCGCCGACCTCGTGCTCCAGCGAGCGGATCGCTTCGGACACAGAGGACTGTGCAAGGTGAAGCCTCTCAGCCGCCTTACCGAAATGCAGCTCGGTGGCGACTGCCAGAAAACAATCGATTTGGCGCAGATCCACGCTACGTTCTCTAAACCCCATCGATCGGTTGGCCCGATTGAGTACGAGCCTACGCCGGGCCTCCGCCCGGTGCAACGTCGATAGCCATGCGATCTAAGCAAATTAGCGTTTGCTATAAGCAACGCAGGCCAACCACGCAGTGCCTTGCGCGAATCGCGCGCGCTCATCAGCAGCGGCAATCAATCGGATAACCCGAATGATCATGCGTGATCGGCTGCTTGATCGGAGCCGCCGATGAGACGCACCATCGCCTCCGGACGAACACTCGCACATTTTTCAAACTGAGCGATCGCGGAGCGGCGACATGAGTAAGTTGAAGGGCAAAGTCGCGGTCATCACCGGTGGCACCACCGGAATCGGATTGGCCACAGCACATCTTTTCGTCAGAGAAGGCGCACACGTCTTCATCACAGGCCGGCGTCAAAAGGTGCTCGATCAAGCAGTGAAGGCCATCGGCAGCAATGTGACTGGTGTTCAAGGCGATGTCGCGAACCTAGCCGATCTCGACCGTCTTTACGAAACGGTCAAGGCCACGGGCCGGCGAATTGACGTTGTCTTCGCGAATGCCGGCATCGGCGAGTTCCTCGCCTTAGGAAAGATCACGGAGGAGCACTTCGACAAGCTATTCGACACCAACGTGAAGGGAACGCTCTTCACGGTGCAAAAGGCGCTTCCGCTATTGAATGAAGGCGCCTCGATCATTCTCACCGGTTCCGTCGGCAGCGTTAAAGGGACTCCTGGCTTCTGGGTTTACGGCGCGACCAAGGCTGCAATCCGAAATTTCGTACGAGCATGGACGGTGGAATTGAAGGACCGTCGAATCCGCTCAAACGTTTTGAGCCCAGGTCCAACAGACACTCCGCTGGCGAACGGCGCTCCACAGGATGTGATCGCGCGGATCGTGTCCACGATCCCAATGGGACGGATGGGAACATCCGATGAAATTGCCAAGGCGGCGCTGTTTCTCGCCTCCGATGACTCCAGCTTTGTCACCGGCATCGAGCTGTTCGTCGATGGCGGCAGAGCACAGATTTAATTCACCGAGGACGGGTCATGTGGATTGTCAAAATAGCCCTGCAACGATCCTATACCTTCATAGTGCTCGCGATCATCATAGTCTTGCTCGGCGGCTACGCCATCGCCAAGACCCCAACGGACATATTTCCCAACATCAAGATCCCGGTGGCCGCCGTTATATGGCGCTACACCGGCCTGCTGCCCGAGGAGATGGCCAATCGCATCGTGCTGTTCTCGGAGCGCATAGCCCAAACCACCGTTAACGACGTCGAGCATACCGAGTCCCAGTCCGTCAACAGCACCGCGGTGGTCAAATACTTCTTCCAACCCGACGTCGACCCGGATTTGTCCTTCGCGCAGATTACGGCGGTCTCGCAGACTCAGTTATTTTACTCGCCGCCCGGTACCGCACCGCCGTTCGTGCTGGCCTACAACGCCTCGAGCGTTCCAATTCTTCAGCTCGCCTTGTCGAGCGACAGCTTGCCGGAAGCCAAGCTCTACGATCTTGGCAACACGATTCTTCGCACGCAACTGGCGACGATTGCGGGCGCATCGATTCCGTTCCCCTACGGCGGGAAGCAGCGTCAGGTGCAGGTGGATCTCGATCCGCAGCAACTGCGCGCGAATGGCCTGTCTGGGAATGATGTCGTCAAGGCCATCGGCGATCAAAACCTGATATTGCCCGCGGGAACTCAAAAAATCGACGCGCTTGAGTATTTCATCAAACTCAACGCGAGTCCGACGCAAATCGACGATCTCAACGATTTGCCCGTGCGCGCTCAGAACGGGACCGTGACGTACGTGCGCGACCTCGCGCACGTACGCGACGGCTATGCACCGCAAACCAACATGGTGCGGGTCGACGGCCGGCGTTCCGTACTGATGAACGTGTTGAAAACCGGGAATGCCTCGACCATAGACATCATAGACGGCATCAAGCAAAAGCTGCCGCAGATTCAAGGCACGCTGCCTCCGGAACTAAAGATTGCCGCGACCAGCGATCAGTCGGTATTCGTACGCTCAGCCATCAGTGGCGTAATCCGCGAAGCCGTGATCGCTGCGGCGCTGACCGGGTTGCTCATCTTGTTGTTTTTGGGCAGCTGGCGCAGCACCTCGATCATCACGATCTCGATTCCGTTGTCGATTCTCGCGTCCATCGCGTGTTTGTCCGCCATCGGTCAAACGATCAACATCATGACCCTCGGCGGCTTGGCGCTTGCCGTCGGCATTCTGGTGGACGATGCGACGGTGACGATCGAGAACATCAACTACCATCTCGAGAACGGCAAGGACGTGGAAACGGCGATTCTCGACGGCGCGCAGCAAATCGCGCTGCCGGCTTTGGTATCGACGCTGTGCATCTGCATCGTGTTCATCCCGATGTTTTTGCTCGCAGGCATCGCGAAGTTCCTATTCATACCGCTGGCTGAAGCGGTCGTCTTCGCCATGCTCGCCTCGTATCTGCTGTCGCGCACCTTGGTGCCCACGCTCTCCAAGTTCTGGCTCAAAGCCCATGACAAAGAAGCACGCAAACGCCCCGGCAACATTTTCTCACGCTGGCAGAGCAGCTTCGAACGGCACTTCGACGCGGCCCGCGATCGATACAAGAAACTGCTTGAAACCGCATTGAAAGCCGGCCCGGGCTTCGCCATCGCTTTCTTGGCATGCATGGCGGCCACGGCTCTTCTCGCCTTTCCGCTGGGTCCCTTACCAGGACTCGGGCAGGATTTCTTTCCGAGCGTCGATGGCGGCCAGATCAAGCTCCATATGCGGGCACGCACCGGCACCCGGATCGAGGAAACGGCGGCGCTATGCGATGCGGTGGAGGCGACAATCCGCGAGACGATCCCGGCTTCCGAGATCGTCAACGTCGTGGACAATATCGGGCTGCCATACAGCGGCATCAATCTTGCGTACAGCACCTCCGCGCCAACGGGTCCTGCGGACGCCGACATCTATGTGAACCTGTTGCCGCGCCACAAACCGACCGCCAAGTATGTACAGGCGCTGCGCACCAAACTGGCGGCCACCTACCCGTCCTCGACCTTCGCGTTCTTGCCGGCGGACATGATCGGTCAAATATTGAATTTCGGGCTGCCCTCCCCGATTGATGTGCAAATCGTCGGGTTCAACACCCAAGGCAATCGCGCGTTCGCGAATCAGCTGCTGCAGAAGTTGCGCACCGTGCCGGGCGCCGTGGATCTGCATATTCACCAAGCCGGCGACTACCCGCAGTTCAATGTGGATGTCGATCGAAGCAAGGCGGAGCTGGTCGGTGTTACGGAGCAGGCGGTGGCGAGTAACGTGCTCGTGTCCTTGTCAGGGAGCTTTCAAACTTCCCCCTCCTTCTGGGTGGAACCCAAGGGCGGCACACAGTACCAAGTCGTCGCGCAGACTCCCCAGTACCAATTACAGAATCTCAACGATCTTGGCAACACGCCGTTGAACGGCGTCCGCAATTCATCCCAGATCCTGTCCAACCTCATCAGTATTCACCGCAGCGTCGCTCCGGCGGTCGTGACCCATTACAACGCGACCCCCTCCATCGATATCTACGGCTCGGTGCAAGGTGCGGACTTGGGGTTCGTGTCCGCGCAGATCGAGAAGGTCGTGGCGAAGGCCCGAAAGGACCTGCCTCGCGGCTCCAACATTGTCGTACGCGGTCAGGTGCAGACAATGAAGGCGTCCTTCAACGGCCTGCTCATCGGGCTCATCGGGGCCATTGTGCTCGTGTACCTCTTGATCGTGGTCAATTTTCAATCGTGGCTCGACCCATTCATCATCATTACGGCATTGCCCGCGGCGCTCGCCGGGATCGTCTGGATGCTGTTTCTCACAGACACCACAGTCAGCGTGCCGGCGCTGATGGGTGCGATCATGTGCATGGGCGTTGCCACCGCGAACAGCGTGCTCGTCATCAGCTTCGCGCGCGAGCGCATGAACGCCGGGGAAACCGCCCTGCAGGCGGCCCTGCAGGCAGGCTTCGCGCGCCTGCGGCCGGTCGTGATGACGGCGACCGCGATGATCATCGGCATGATTCCGATGGCGCTGAGCCTCGGTGAAGGCGGCGAGCAGAACGCGCCCCTCGGGCGCGCCGTGATCGGGGGACTGATCTTCGCGACCGTGGCGACGCTGTTTTTTGTGCCGACAGTCTTCTCAATTATTCACGGCCGCAAATCAATGCACCCCGCACATCCCGTTGAGGTTCCACATGGCTAGATCCTTACCACACACTCCGCCACCACCGGCGTCGCGCAAGGGGTATCGTCATCTTTGGGGTTTACTGGTCGTCGTCCTCATTCTTGCGACCTGGGGGGAGGTCCATCGGGTGATGGCGCGCAGTACGCTGCGCCAAAAAACCGCCGACGAGGCCACACTGATCGTTGCGACGGTAACGCCGACCCGCTCCGACGCGGGCGAAGAACTAGTGCTGCCGGGCGCCGTGCAGGCTTACAGCGAGGCGCGCATCTATGCCCGCACCAATGGGTATCTACAGTCGTGGTCGGTAGACATTGGCAGCATCGTCAAGAAGGGCCAGCTGCTCGCCGAGATTGATACTCCCGAAGTCGATCAGCAACTCGCCCAGGCGATCGCGGATCTTGCCACTGCTCGCGCAAACGAGGCGCTCTCGAATACGACCAACACGCGCTGGAAAGAACTCCTCAGGACCGAATCGGTATCGAAGCAAGACGCGGATGAAAAGGACGGCGACGCGGCAGCAAAAAAGGCCACCACGGAGTCAGCCGCGGCCAACGTGTCGAGGCTGCGCCAGTTGGAATCATTCAAGCATGTTGTTGCGCCGTTTGACGGCGTGATCACCGCGCGCAATACCGACATCGGGGCCCTGATCAACGCGGGCGAAAGCGCGGGAACAGAATTATTCCGTCTTGCGGATACGCACAAGCTGCGTATCTATGTCCAAGTCCCCGAACCCTATGCGGCGGCCGCGAAGCCCGGAGTGGCGGCCGAACTTAAGTTCAGCGAACAAGCCGGCAAGGGATACGAGGCCACGACCGTGCGCACCGCAAACGCGCTGGATCCGATCTTGCGCACCTTGCAAGTCGAACTGGAACTCGATAACGCGCAGCGCGAACTATTTCCCGGCGCCTACGCAGAAGTCCACTTCAAACTGGCCGGAAGCGCATCGTCCGTGCGCCTGCCGGCCAACACCGTTTTGTTTCGCGCACCCGGACCGCAGGTTGCCACGGTCGATGCCCAGCACAAGATTCAGCTGAAGAGCATTGTCCAGGGACGAGATTTTGGCGGCACCATCGAAGTGCTATCGGGTCTGCGTGCCGACGATGCGGTCGTGTTGAATCCGCCGGACTCCATCATCGACGGCGTGACTGTGCGCGTGGCGGCTCCGCTGTCCAAACAGGCGCCGCCGTCCAAACAGGCATCGACGGGTCCGGCGAAATCGACTTGAGAGATCCGATATG
>Ga0070762_10001044_pt1 | contig 12451 bp, 11 predicted proteins | sample HubBroMetageREF2_FD_66726 | JGI IMG/M metagenome (GOLD analysis project Ga0070762, IMG submission 66726) | Reference soil microbial communities from the Hubbard Brook experimental Forest, New Hampshire, USA - Hubbard Brook CCASE Soil... | ecosystem: Environmental > Terrestrial > Soil >...
TAAGGCAGAGATGATGGCCGGCGTCACCCGCTTTTACGACGACTATTATTTCCGTCCTAAGGTCGTGTGGCGCATCGTGAAGGAAGCCTTGTGGGACAGTCACGAGCGCAAGCGCCTGTATCACGAGGCTACCGACTTCTTGAAGTTGCGTGCCGAGCGCCTCAAATGGGCTCGCGAAGGTGGCGACACCCCGAGCCGTGTCGTGTCTGTTCCTGAAATGCCGTCCGCTAGCGGCAACGACTAACCACCACAAAAATGCAACACGAGCATAGAATCAGGCTCAAGACCTTAGTTATGGTCTTGCTCATGGTGGTATGCGCCAACGTCGGCGACCTCATGCTGAAACGTGGCATGCTGCAGATTGGTGGAGTCCACGTCACGCTCAACGGACTCTGGCAAGCCCTGCTCGCAACAATCTCCAATGGGACTATCTGGCTGGGTATTTTCTTCCTAGTGGGATTCACGCTCAGCTACATGACCGCCGTGAGCTGGGCCGATTACAGCTACGTCATGCCAGCCGGTGCCTTCGGCTATGCCGTCCAGACGTTGCTCGCCGTCCTGATCCTCCACGAAGCCGTAAATGCCAAGCGCTGGGTGGGTGTCGTTCTGATTTGTGTAGGCGTGCTGCTGGTTGGTCAGACCAAGCCCAGCACCACCACCAACGTGAAGACGGTGATGCCGTGATCCGCATTTTGCTCATGCTCATATTTTTCATCTGCTGCAGCACCGGCGGCGAAATCGCCATGACTTATGGAATGAAGCAGGTCGGCGAGCCAGAAAGATTCCGTCCTCGCGAATTACTGCGATTCCTAGGCAAGGCTGCGTGCAACGGGTGGATCTGGATAGCGGTCCCGCTAATGGCCGCATCCTTCTATTCGCTTCTAATTTTGCTTTCCTGGGCGCCAATTAGCCTGGTGATTCCGGCATCCGCCTTTAACTACGTAGTAGGCACATTCGGTGCGAAATATCTGCTCAAAGAAGACGTCACCATCAAACGCTGGGTCGGTGTTCTGATGGTCTGCGCGGGCGTAACTTTAGTGCTGATCACCGGCTAATCCCATTGCCGCCGAATCCTGCCGCTCTAGTCCCGGTGTTGCGTTGCTTGGTCGGTTGCTAAACACAGATTTGCCACCCACCTTTGCAAGCGGATAAAACGCGCCTAGCTTCTCGAGGTACCCCTTCTTTCTCTCATCTCCAGTCACGAAGTAAACGCGGCCAGGCCCTGTCCACATCTGCGCGAACTGCTCATCATCTAAAAAAATCTGCGGCGCATCGGGAAACAACGAGCCATACCACAGGCCATTGATACGGCCATTCAAGATGTACATCTGTTGTCGTGTGTAAAAATTTACCGAAGATGCGTTCGCGTATTCTCCATCGCAGACAATCACTTCGCCAGGCTGTAGTTGGCGCTCGATGGCAACGGCCAACGGTTTCGACCCAAGCACCGGTGCAAAAACGCCGATAGAAATGTGTACACACTCCAGAAAAACCACAATCGTGGCCACCAGAACCCAGTTCGCAGCCTGCGTGTTACCGCGCCGGCGGAACAGCCAGTTGAGCAGTGGACCAACGGAAAATGCCAGCGCAGTCCCGATAAGTGGCATTCGGAATAGACTCATCGCGTTTCCCGTCAGGTCGAGAAAATGGCCCATGGAAAGCTTATAAACGTCAGAATCTGCGTTGCTGTTCAGCAGGTCGGCCAGTTCCACGCCCGGCGATGGCGCGTGTGAAATCAGTGTAAGAGTAATTGCAGCCGCTGCGGCAACCAGTCCTACGACCAATAGCACGGTAGCCGAGATGCGTCCGCTACGGGCAATAGGCGAACCGATCGGAGCCTCCGCTTCGCGCGCCAGCCAATTACCCAACAGCAGCGCGAACGCCGGCAACGTCGGAGCCAGATAATATTCCTGACGCGTCGAAAAACTGAAGAACAGCAAAATCACCGCTGCCCAGCAGAACAATAAAAGAAGAACAGCTTCTTGAGATCGCCTCACGCTGGCAACTCTTGGAAGGCGAAGCCGAACTTGCGCCAGCGCTTGCGGTAGAATTGAACTCCACGGCAAAAACCAGATAAACAGCAATCCATAGAACAGAACAATGGGCACGGTTCCATAATCGGCTGGGTACCGTTTGCCTAAATAGCGGAGAAATTGCTCGTTAACGAAATAAAACCACAGAAAACCCTTGGCAGTTCCCGCTGGAGGGTTGCGAACTGCGGCAAGCACGTGCCACGGCGCGGCAATCGCGAGCAACACGATCGTGCTGGAAATGAGGCGCATCTTCACAATGTGGCGAAGATCGCCCGCCAGCAAAAGAAAAACAAAAAGAATCGCACAGGGGAAGACAAGACCAATCAGACTTTTGGTCAGGACGTTAAGTGCAATCGTAGCTGCCAATCCCCAACAACTCAGCAGCGATGGATTCCCTGATTGCCAGCCATCAAGGAAAAAATAAAGTCCCAGCCCAATCCACAATCCCACCGCGACGTCGGGAATAAGTATGCGCGTGAAAATGTACGAGCCGCATGAAGTGAGGAACACAACAGCAGCCCAAAACCCCGCCAGAGGCGTCAGAAAACGCCGGCCGAATTGATACAGCAAGATCGCCAGCAATAGCACACTTAAATGCAGGGCGATGCGGGCGGACCACTCAGCGACGCCGAACATCTTGAATGCGACCGCCATGCCCCAATAGGGAAGGGGTGCTTTTTCCAGATACCGGATTCCGTCCTGATGCAGCGTCACCCAATCGTGACCAACCAGAATTTCGCGTCCCGCTTCGGCATGCGATCCATCCGCATCATCGAAAAGAAAAGGGTGAAATAATCCTGGCCCGTAGACGCAAAGCCAAAGGAGGGAAAGAACAAGGACTGCAGGCCAAAACCTCTGAACCAGCGAACGATTCATGCGAACGAAGAGCCCCGGAGCGAACAGTGCGGTAGCGCACCGTATGAGTGAGCCAACAATTTAGTCTAGCATGCGCAAATTATTCTTTGCCGATCCTCCCCACGCTCTTCCTCGGTACAAACTTCGCCCTGCCCACTGGGATTGTATTAGCGCGTAAGTGTACATGCTATTCTATGTATCCACAGGGCCGTAACGAGGCGGAGAACGAGACGCCCCGATGCAGGGGATACCGTGCTGATTCTTGATTTGCTTCTGGGTGTGGCTTTATTTGGAACGCTGACATCCACTATATTTTTACTTCTGACGATTCTGGGTTTTTGCCGTTTCCTGTGGCAGAAGCGTCAGGCGAAGCGCATCGAATCCTCGATTCCCGAGTTTCCCAATGTATCCTTACTGAAGCCGGTCCACGGTCTGGAAGCTCAGCTCAAAGAAAACATCGAGAGTTTTTTTCGCCAAGACTATCCGCACTATGAAATCCTGTTCGCTGCCGAGGACCCCGAAGACGAAGCATTGTCCGTCATCCGTGAAGTGAGTGCGCGATATCCAGATATTTCCTGCCGGATACTCCTGACAGGAACACCACCATGGCCAAATCCCCCCGCTTACTCTTTTCACCTCTTGGCCGATCTCGCTCAGTACGAAATTTTGGTAACCAGCGATAGCGATGTGGAAGTTACCCCCAATTATTTGCGGGAAGTTGTCGCCCCGCTGTTAGACCCTAAAGTCGGAATGGTCACCTGTGTCTACCGCGGAAAGAATGCAGCTGGATTCTGGAGCAGCCTAACCGCCATCGGCATGTCTGTGGAGATGACTGCAGGTGTTCTCGTGGTGAATCTGCTCGAGGGCATTAAATTTGGCTTGGGTCCAACCATCGCGGTCAAGAAACAAGCCTTGCAACGAATCGGCGGTTACCAAGTAGCTGCCGAATATTTCGCCAACGACTTCGTGATCGGCCAATTGATCGACCAAGCCGGTTATCGCGTCGTCTTGTCCCATCACGCCATTAAACACATCGTCAGTCAAAAGTCCTTCGAGAAAATGTGGGACAACCAGTTGCGTTGGGCCAAATCCACGCGCTTTTCCCGGCCAAAGGGTCACTTGGGTAGCGGTCTGATCTATGCCATACCTTTTGGGCTGCTTGGTCTTGCCACTGCATCATTAATGGGCAGGCCACTCTTGGGCGTTGCTTTACTCGCCGCCGCCTTTATTAACCGCATCGTCGAATCCTGGGTAGTAGGCTGGGGCACAGTGCGGGATCCCGTTGCTCTGAAACAATTTTGGCTGTATCCGATTCGCGATCTCCTCGGCTTCATCGTTTGGGTAGCCAGCTACACCAGCCCCACCGTTGTCTGGCGAGATACCAAGTACGAATTGAAAGGCGAAAAAATCGTGATGCGCAAGATCGCGGAGACCCCCACGCGAGGGATGAAGTGAACGTTTTTCCCGCCAGGCCTCGCTCCCAGCGCCGTACAATTTCCTTGGAATGCTAGCTCACTTCTCCATTTGGCGTGCGGCGATATTACTACTGGCGTCAGCACCGCTCGCCTATTACGCCATTGCCTGCCTGGCCGCCATCCGCTTTTTTCGCCGCGAACGAGCCCGCCCCCTCCCCGAATTCACTCCTGCGGTCAGCATTCTGAAGCCAGTTTGCGGACTGGATTTTGCCACGTTCGAAAACTTTGCCAGCTTTTGCCGGCAGGACTATCCCGACTACGAAATTATCTTCTGCGTGAATGATCTGACCGACGCAGCTGTGCCCGCGATTCAGAAACTCTGCCTGGAATTTCCACACAGAAAAATTCGCTTGCTATCCGGCGCAGACCAGCTTGGCAGCAACCGCAAAGTGAACAATCTCGCTTTGATGGCCCGCGAGGCGCAACACGAATTTCTGATCCAAAGCGACGGCGACGTCCGCGTGGGACCGAACTACCTGCGCGAGATGGTTGCACCCTTTACCGACAACACGGTTGGCGTCGCCAGTTGTTTCTACCGCGGAATCGCCGAACCCAATCTCGGTGCGGAACTCGAGGCTGTCGGAGCCGCCAGCGATTTCTTCGCCGGCGCCCTGGTCGCCGAATGGATGGAGGGAATCACCTTTGCGCTCGGCGCATCCGTGGCGACCACCAAGTGTTGGTTGGCAAAAATTGGCGGCTACGAGGCCCTCACCAATCTCCTGGCCGACGACTACGAATTGGGGAATCGCGTGCACAAGGCGGGCGGCAAGGTCCTCCTATCCCGAGAAGCCGTATGGACCATGTATCCCGCCCAAACGGTGAAAAGTTTTTGGGACCATCAAGTCCGATGGGCGCGAACTGTCAGGCTGGTACGTCCCGCTTCGTTCTTCGGTTTGTTATTCACTCAAGGATTGCCGTGGGCCGTGCTAGCCGCCTTCGTGGCCCCGACCATATCTATCGCTGTGACATATTTGCTAGGGTATTTTTTTCTGCGCCTCATGATGGCGTGGGTAGTCGGCGTCTGGGGCGTGCGAGACGATGTCCTCCGCCGCAAACTCTGGCTTGTGCCCCTGCGCGACGCTATTCATTTCATTGTCTGGCTTGCAGGTTTTGGCTCGAATCGAGTGATCTGGGGTGGCTCCGAATTTCAAATCCGCAAAGGCCAAATGACCGAAGTCAAGAACGCGTTGGCAAAATCTGACTGATCGTTGCATCCCTTTTTTGCGAGCTGGCCGAATTTACTCAGCGCAATTACTGGAGTCAACATGAAGCTTCACAAATTCATCAAGCCTTATGTCGTGGAATCGGGCAAGGGCTTCCGTCTCAAAGACTATAACCCGGCCGACACTCATGACTTGAAGTCAGAAGACAAACCGGAAGCGAAAGAGTGGCTCGAAGAGGGCGTAAAGGAATTAAGTAAGCTTCAAGGGATTCTGTACGCGCAGGGAACGTGGGCACTCCTGGTTGTTCTCCAGGCAATGGATGCGGCAGGCAAAGACAGCACTATCAAGCATGTAACTTCTGGCGTAAATCCGCAGGGTGTCGATGTGGATCCCTTCAAAGTTCCGTCTTCGGAAGAATTGGCGCACGACTATCTGTGGCGCGCCAACCGGTGCTTGCCGGCCCACGGGAAAATTGGAATCTTCAATCGCTCCTACTATGAAGAAGTTTTGGTCGTGCGCGTGCACCCCGAGTTAATCGACGGGCAGCGAATTCCCAACGAACTGCGCGGCAAGCATTTCTGGAAGCATCGCTACGAAGACATTAACGCCTTCGAGCGCTATTTGACCCGCAATGGAATCGCCATCTGCAAATTCTTTCTGCACATCTCAAGAGCCGAGCAAAAGCGGCGCTTTTTGGCCAGGTTAGAAGAGCCGGAAAAAAATTGGAAGTTTTCCGCGGCAGACGTGCAAGAGCGCAAGTATTGGGACGATTATCAAAACGCTTACGAAAAAATGATTCGCAACACCGCTACACCCCACGCGCCGTGGTATGTAGTGCCCGCCGATAACAAGTGGTTCAGCCGGCTTTTAGTCGTGGCGGCAATCAACGACGCCTTGGAGAGTTTGCATCTCACATATCCAAAAGTGAGCCCGGCTGAGAGGAAGGAACTGCAGAAAGCCCGCAAAATGCTGGAAAACGAATAACCTCAAACGCTGCGGCAAGCCAGATCGATCACGGTTGTGGGTTGCCGGCGCCCGAATCAGGCACCAGTTGAGGCTCCGGCAATACCTTTAAACGCTGCAAGCCCAAACTGTGAAATACACTCGGCCAATATTCTTTCAACACGTAGCCTACAAACCGCCACGCATAATCACTTCCTACTCGCGTAAATGTTCTGCCCGCCGTCTGCTCCGATGCCGGCAGATACGCATTGGCCAAAGCCTCGCCTGCCATGGGTCCAATCAGTCCAGAAGTGTTAACCACTTCCTCGCCCGAATCGTTTCGGGTGATCACCAGACGACGCGCGGCATACTTCATTGTGCTCCAAAGTTTTGGATTGCTACGCGGAAAAAAGCGCGGATCCTGATGCAGTGCGGAACCCAACACAAATGTTCCAAAAAAATTGTTCGACGCGCCTCGTGCCATCGAAGCCCCGAACCGCTTTCCATAGGCTTCGCCACCTTCGCCATACGCATAAGGAACATCCCGAGCCTGGCTTACCCCCGCACTGATGCTCGAGGTCAGAATGGTCTCCGGTGAAATCGCCTGGTTGCCGAACAGTTCGAATTTCTGCCACGTGCTTAATGGACCGGGGCTTGCCGCAATATCCGGGAAAAAGAGCGACCGTTTCGTCAAATAGCCCACGAATCTTTGGGAACCATTCGTCGCGTTGTTTTCAGTTTGCTGATTCTGCTTGGGTGCGGGCGAGTCTGGCAAAGCGCGTGAGGAGTTACTCGGTGCCGGTTGCTGAGCACGAACCGCGCCCCAAGTGAAGACGACGCTACAGAAACAGACTAGGACCGTCATCGCTTTGCGAAAATGCGATAATAATCTGATGGTATCCAGCTTCGCCTTCCTTCCGCCTCTTCAAAATAGGCAGTTTCGCAACGCCTGCATTCTGTGAAGGCTTGCCACGCATCTACCAGCTCTAAAAAGCCTTCGAGTGCCATGACGAGAAACGAGCGTGTGCCCTGTGCTGCGGAATATGAGCTAAAGTTCTCGAAACGTAGCATGCACCAATCAACTCGGCAACTGCTTGTATTCGGGAGAGTTGCCACGGAAAGCCTGTAGGTTGACGGGACCCGGAACTCCCGTTTATTCTAGAAAGGTTGCAGCGTCGCGGAGATTGGCGATATTCCTATCTGTTGTCGTTGCGATTCATTTTCAAGTTGGGAGATCGTCCAATTGGTAGGACACCAGCCTCTGGAGCTGGCTATCCTGGTTCGAGTCCAGGTCTCCCAGCCAATTCTTCTCCACGCTTCCGATCACTCAAAGCCAAAACAGCGTTCGCGTTCAACAGCCAGTTGCCGACGTCTTGCGGTTAAGAACCTGTATAGAGTTGGAATGGCGCCCAGTAAAAAGGCTTTTTGAAGACCGAGGCACTGCTGGCGTGCAGAATCGCGAGCTTCGCGTTACGCAGTGCGGTAGCCGGATCCTGCCCCTTGTCGATCCCTCCGTACATCGCATCCATCAATTGCGGCGTGGACGACGCGTCGCTTACTTCCCAAAGCGCGCCAATCACGTTGTGTGCCCCTGCTCGAAGAAACGCCCAAGAAAGCCCGACCAATCCCTCTCCAGCATAGGCTCGCGTCCCTGCGCCGTTACACGCCGAAATCGTCACCAGTTCAGCGGTCAGCGGGTGCTGCACGATATCCCGCGCGTACAATTTGTACGAATCGCCCTCCTTACTCAGAATGACCGCCGATTCCAGCGGCCGCGTGTGGCTGGCGGTCCCGTGGGTGACGAAATGCAGATAGGAAAACTGTCCGGGGTTGCTGGATAGGTAAGAGCCGGGCGTGGCATGCGTTCCTTCCAGTACGTCGCGGTTGGCTTGGGAGAAATGATTGGAGATTTTTTGGATTTCCGCGGGAGCTTGCGCAAGGCGCGGAAAATCCGGGCTGGCCGGCTCTGGATTGCCCACCAGCAGCAGACTTTTTTGGTTGCCAGGCATTTGTTGCGATGCGGACGGAGGCATCGCCAGTGCGCTCGCGGTTGATAGCGTGACATCTTCAATCCAGAAGTGCGGCGTGGGGCTGGGAACGATGAGTGTCTCAAAGTTCAGGCCGTAGAGGCTTTCGGCAGGGAAGAGAATTACGCGGGAATTTTGCGGGATCAGCTTTTGCGCAGGGGCCACGAGCGTAGTGTAGAGTTGCTCGCCGCTTTCGGCACTAGCACGTAACACGTCCTGGCCCTCGATGATCGCCTGGCGATAGCTCTTTACCGTCGGGTCGATTTGCGATTTGGCCGGCAGCGGAAAGTACGCGACCTTTGCGGGCGTTACGACCCACAGATACGAATGATTCTGGCTGAGCCAATAGATGAGCAGGGTAGCGTGAAGTTTGCGGGCAAGCTCGCGGGGCGATTGGTTAGCGGCGGATATGGCGGGCGATTTGCTGCTGGATGCCAAGCCTTCCACCAGCGTCTGCGAGCGGGTCAGGTCCGCGATGCGCAAAGCGTCTTCCACGCGGTGGTGCTGCATCAGGAAGTCCACGTAATCATCGTAAAAGTCGATGGCACTGGAAAGAAAAGCAAGTCGCAACTCGTCTTCCTGAATGGATCGCCGCGCAGTTTGAATCGTGGTAATCGAGCGCTTGTATTCCTGCTCCGCTTTCCCGGGCTGATTCTCTTCGTCGTACACTTTGGCTAGTCGCGCTTCCACCTCCCAGCGCAGCGCCGCGCTCGCCGACGGGTCGTGAATGACTCTTGTAAGAAGTTCTTCCGCGCGATGGTACTGCTTTCGCCCTGCCTCGATGCGCCCCGCGACCAGCATCGACGTCATTTCTCCCGCATGGTCCCCTGTAGAGCGAGACAATTCCAAGGCCTCGCGATTGTGCTCATCGGCTCGTGCAAGTTGGCCGGTGACAATCTCGATATTCGACAATGTGTTTGAGATTTCCGTGACTAACCTTCTTTCGTCCAAGTTACGGGCGAGTTGTAAAGCCTGCAGAGAATCTCTCTCTGCAAGCGGGTAGTCACGCTGGTAGTATTCCACTGCCCCGATGTTGGCTTGGCAGACCGCCCTGTCCTTGACGAGACCGACCTTGCCCGCAGCTTCTTGGGCACCCTGAAACACATTGAGGGCCTCTTCAAAGTCGCCAAGCTCAAAATAGCTCCAGCCCGTGTTTAATTGAATCTTCGCCGCGAGGCTCTTGATTCCCGCATCTTCTGCTATGCGCAAGCCCTCACGATTCCAATCGACGGACGCGCCATACCGCGCGTCCTCGGTCTCCAGAATGCCTAGGCTGCCGAGCGAGGATGCCTCCAGGTACTTATCCTTTTGCTCGCGACCAACTCTTAGGGCAAGGCGATATCGGTCCGCTGCCTGCTCAGCGTCGCCTTGAAGATCGGCTAGAGTTCCCTCACGCAGCGCTACATATCCGAGCAATTCGGTGTGATTCACAAGGGCGAGAGAATGAGCCTCTGCGAGGCACTGTGCTGCTACCGGAAAATTTGACAAATTCATGTTGGCAGAGGACTGACTCAGCCTGCGCCAAATCGCCGTGTCGCTGCTTTTTAGCGAAGGAGGGAGATCCTGCTGAAGAAGTTCCAAAGCCTCCTTATTCATGCCTTGCCAGACAAGAATTTCTGCCTTTAGCGCCGTAAAACGCCAATACCAGTCCGAGTTCGGGGTGGAAGCTACTCGCAACGCACGGTCTACTCCATCGAGTGCACTCTTTAGCTCCCCACGCCTCAGCTCTCCTAGGGAAGTGCGATAGGCACTCTCAGGATCGAATTTTGTTGGAAGTCTGCAGGCCCCGGCGCTAACCGCCAGAATACAGCCTAGGAGTCTCAGGGAAAGTGTGTGCCGTTGAGGCTGACTTCTGCGGCATTGAACAATCCTTCGTATGGTGACCCCAGCTCTAGTCGCAGCATCGAGAGCCGTTTGAACCCGGCCTCTGCCAACACTTCGCCGATGTAGATCTTTCCAAAATGCGCGACGGTAATCACATGCCCTTGAAGGCTCGATCCCGGACAATCGGCCTTTACACTTTTCACGAGAGAGCAAAGGATTACTCCGTTGGATTCCTCTGCCATTCTCCCTGATTTCTTCAGCGCCGCAAGTTGTTTGCTAAGAGACGCGTAGTCTTTGTTCTTCAAGAACAACTCGTGGTCGAATTCGATCTCCACCGGGCATCCCGATATGCGCAAGTTCTCAAACTTCGTGCCCACCGCAATGATGTGGCCTTCTCTCGCCTTGGCGTCATGCTCGGAGGTAAGGCGCGCAACGACGCGGTCCGCAGTGACAACGTCAAGAATGTTCAACCCTTCAATGACGGCAGTCGAGTGCGAATGGTGCTTTCCGTCAACGCTCTTGCTGCCGGATACGCTCGAATAGGCCTTTTTCACCGATACTAGTTGTTCGATCTGAAAGTTTTCTGCATGTGCGCGGCCGTGCCCGCCAGACAGCGGCAACGATGCACCGGCCAAAGCCTCGATCTGTTGCGTGATGGGACGCGTGAAGTGACCGCTGAATGCGTGTCCTTCGCCGTGATAGTGGAAAGTTGGATGTTCGAATGCAGCCATCGGCGATTCTCCGGCTACCAGAAGTTAACTGCCTATGCCCAGGTTACTCGTCAAATTCTATAGCAAAGCGAAACCGCTGTACTTCCTTACTGCCTTCACTTTTTGTTGATGTATCGTTCTTGTCAACAACAAGCGTATATTGCTCAGAACTCAACAGACCGCCGGGGATCGCCAAGTGCAATTCTTTGTTGGCCAGATCGCCCGGAAGTGAAATTTTCAAAATGCTCTTGCCGGATTCATCCAGAATGCGCCCTTCATAAGAAAGAGACATGCTGGAAGGAATAAAGTCGAAATCCAAGCCAAACGCTTCCTTTGGTCCCACAGAAATCTTTGTAATCTCCCCCGCGCCGCGCGTTGATCCTTGCACGCGAAACGATGATTGGAACGCCTGCGCTTCGCTAACAGCCGACCGATCCTTCTCGCTGCGTCCCGTGACCGCTTGAAACGCTATGATCGCCACCAGCGAAGCCATCACCGGCACTGCGATGGCCGGCCGGAGCCATGCAAACCAACCTGAGAAACCACCCGGCGCTGGATTTGCTGCTGGCACGCGCACAACTGGAGCAGGCTCGTCCCGAAAAATCTCTTTACTCGCACCGACGAACGCGCTCGCCGCCTTGACATCTTCCGCACAATCCGCGCAATCGAAGTAATGCTCTTCATACTCGTCGCGAAGTTCCGGTGCGAGCTCGCCTAGCACATATTTTTCCGCAGCTTGTAGACGTTTCGCGTCGAGATGATCCATATCCATGTTCCTAAGAGTAGTGCGTCAGACTGCCGAATCGTTTCACTGGACGGCCTTCGCCGCTGAACTTGGTGGCGCCTTCGGTAAGTCCTTTTGATACAGCAACCGAAAACGCTCTTTAGCCCGGTGCAGCCGCACTCGCAGATAATCCCTATCGACCCCAAATCGCCGGCAAACCTCGTCCTTATCCCCTTCTTCCAGGAAAATTGCTCTCAGCAGGTCGCGATCCCTCTGGCCCATCTCATCCAGGATCGTCCGAACCTGCTCCTTGGTCTGACTCGAGATTAACGAACGCTCCAGGTCGATAATCTTATCGGGCGGTTCCAGATGCCCTGTTTCCAGCGGCTGACTCTTATAGGATTCCCGGATGTTCTCGTGCAACACATTCTTGCAAATCGAGTTAACGAAGGCCCCAAAGCGCTCCGGCTGCCGCACGCCATCCCGGCGCAGCGTCACCAACACCCTCGCGAATGTCTCCTGGCGTACGTCGTCCACCCTCTCCGGAGGGAGTCTCCGCGCGCGCAGCATGATCCCCAATATCTGTCCAAAATAGGAGACAAAGTGCTGCTCGGTCGCCGGGTCCCCACCACGCAGACGGTCGACGTACTCCTTATCAAATAAATAAAGCTCCAACAGGCCCCTCGTCAGCAGTGACG
>Ga0070762_10001047_pt1 | contig 12438 bp, 10 predicted proteins | sample HubBroMetageREF2_FD_66726 | JGI IMG/M metagenome (GOLD analysis project Ga0070762, IMG submission 66726) | Reference soil microbial communities from the Hubbard Brook experimental Forest, New Hampshire, USA - Hubbard Brook CCASE Soil... | ecosystem: Environmental > Terrestrial > Soil >...
AAAGCCCGACGCCTTTCAGCTCGGCACCACCGAGCCCGATGATCCCAAAGTCCAGAAGACCCTCGGCCAGCTCGGCATCGGCGGCGGCATGAAATTGCCCAAGCCCCTCCAACTCGTCATCGCTCAGCTGGCCTTCGCCAACTCCGATTTCGCCTTTGAGGGCAACCACCTCTTCCAGGGAAATTTTTACGGCGTGAATATCTTCGACATTTCCAATCCCGCCAGCGCCAATTTGCTCACCACGCTGGTCTGCCCCGGTGGACAAGGCGACGTCTCCGTCTACAAAAATTTGCTCTTCATGTCCGTAGAAATGCCCAATGGACGCATCGATTGCGGCACGCAGGGCTTTCCGCCAGAACCTCCGCCGCCAGCCGGTGAAGAAAAGAAACGCAGGATCCCCGTCGCCCAAAAAGATCGTTTCCGCGGTGTACGCGTCTTCGACATTTCCGACATCAAAAATCCCAAGCAAGTTGCCGCCGTGCAAACCTGCCGCGGCTCCCATACCCACACTCTCGTCATCGATCCCAACGACAAAGACAATGTCTACATCTACGTCTCCGGCACCTCCTTCGTCCGTCAACCCGAAGAACTCGCTGGCTGCTCCGGTGAAAAGCCCGACAAGGATCCCAACACCGCGCTGTTTCGCATCGATGTAATTAAAGTTCCGGTCGCTGCCCCGCAGGAAGCAAAAATTGTTTCCAGCCCGCGCGTCTTCATGGATGCCCGCAGTGGCGCGATGAACGGCCTCAACAACGGTGGCACCCACGGCAAAAAAGGCGCCGAGAAACCCTCAGACACCGACCAGTGTCACGACATAACCGTCTACTCCGCGATTGGTCTGGCCGCTGGCGCCTGCTCTGGAAATGGGATTCTCCTCGACATCAAAGATCCCGTTCATCCCAAGCGTCTCGATGCCGTCAACGATCCCAACTATTCCTACTGGCACTCCGCTTCCTTCTCCAACGATGGCACCAAAGTTGTCTTCACCGACGAGTGGGGGGGCGGCTTGGGCGCTCGCTGCCGTCAGAACGATCCCAATAAGTGGGGCGCGGATGCCATCTTCAATCTGAAAGACGACAAGCTCAGCATGGCTGGCTATTACAAGCTTCCCGCCGCGCAGGGCGACACCGAAAATTGCGTCGCCCACAACGGTTCGCTCGTTCCCGTTCCCGGCCGCGATATCGAAGTGCAAGCCTGGTACCAGGGCGGCATCTCCGTCGTCGATTTCACCGATCCCACGCATCCCTTCGAAATCGCTTACTTCGATCGCGGCCCGATTGATCCCAAGACGCTGGTCCTCGGTGGCGATTGGTCTGCCTATTGGTACAACGGTACTATCTACGCTTCGGAAATTGCCCGCGGCCTGGATGTCTTCGAACTCACCCCCACCAAGTTCCTCACGCAAAACGAAATCGACGCTGCGAAAGCGGTTCACGTGTCCGAACTCAATGTCCAGAATCAGCAAAAAATCGAGTGGCCTTCACAATTAATCGTGGCCAAAGCTTATGTCGACCAGTTGTCGCGCTCCCAAGCTTTGCCTGCAAAACAAATTGCCGATCTCCAGAAGGCCATTCAAAACGCCGAGAAATCCCACATGAACAAGGGCAAAGTCTCGAAGCTAAACAAAATGGCCCCCTCCCTCGAACAGAGCGCCGCCACCGCCAAATCTCCAGCAGACGCCAAGCGCCTGCACGCCCTAGCAGACATCCTGAAAAATCCGTCCGCCTAATATCCGGGTTCAACGCACCACCATCTTCGCCGCCCAGCCGAGCAACCTCGGCTGGTAGCGCCGGCTGCCAGCCGGCACAAGTAAACCTAATCCACCTCGCGACCCGTCTTCGCTTTCCAATTACGTCGCCCTTCCCCCGCCAACCGGCCATTTTGCCTCTACCGCCCCACCCTCCCACGCGTACTCTAAAACTCGAATGACCACCGGAGGTCCGCCATGAGCGGCTCACAATCCTTCCCCTACGAAACTCGTCTAAATCTCTACTACCAGCCCCTCGAAATCGTCCAGGAGAAGCAACTCGCCGACGACTGCAAATTCCCCTGGTACAACCAAACCCTCTGCCAAGTGAATGCCTCAGTCGTCCGCTTAGGAGTTTTCTGCGGCGAATACCACTGGCACAAACACGACGACGATGACGAATTTTTCTACGTAATCGAAGGTCAGCTTTTAATTGATCTGCAAGATCGCGTGGTCTCGCTCGACCCCCGCCAGGGCTTCGTTGTCCCCAAAGGTGTCCTGCACCGCACTCGGGCCCCGCAGCGCACCGTAGTCCTGATGGTAGAAAACGCCGGCATCATCCCCACCGGCAACTAATCCGTCACGAATGTTGCTATAGAGAGTCCGGCTCAGAATATTCGTGGATGGAACAATCGCTGTGCCAGAAGCGACACAAATAGCATGGCCAGCACAATGGCGAAGAGCGTCCGTAACGCCGTACTTCTTATGCGTCTGCGATTCATGGACCAAGAATAGCAGCACACCAGCGCACTGTACGCCAATTACGCCGGCAACCCCTCCACAATCGAATCCCCCGCAACCGTCGGTACGATCCGGTTCAGCTTCCACCCCGACGCCTCAAACAATTCGCGAAATTGTTTTTCCGTCCGCTCGCACCCACTCGGGAATATCAGCATTTGCAAATCCAAAAACTTCCCCGGCTCAAACTCGTTCCCCGGCTGTATCACGTGGTCCACTACCAGCAGCCTGCCACCCGCATTCACGCCCTTTCGACAAGCCTTCAGCAACAGCACGCACTTCTCGTCCGGCCAATCGTGAATAATATGTTTCATGATGTACGCATCCGCGCCCCCAGGAACCGACGCAAACATGTCGCCGCTCGCCAGCGTGCACCGCTCCATCACCTTCTTCAGCGGCCCTTCTTTGGCTCCCTCCGCAACGTGCGCCATTTCATACAGCGTGCCTTGCATCTGCGGATTCTTTTCCAGGATCGTCGCCAGCAAAAATCCGTGCCCCCCGGCCACATCCACGATCGAACCAATTCCTTCAAAGTTGTACGCTTCCGCCACGGCCGGGCCATCAATCATCGATAGCTCCGTCATCGCGCCGTGAAAATTCTGCCCCTCTTCCGGATGCTGTTTTAGAAACTGGAAAATGTGCGCGCCATAAAGTTTCTCCATCGCCTGCTTTCCCGTCCGCACGCAATATTCCAACTCAGACCATCCCCGCAAGTGCCACTCTCTCCCGTACATCGTCGCGAAGTTCCGCAGGCCGGGCTTCGCATTGCTGCACAAAACTTTCGACATCGGCGTTTGCGAAAATTTTCCGTCCGCCCCTTCCGCCAGCACCCCAACACACGCCGTCGCTCGCATCAACCGGTACAGCGCCTGTGCATCCGCTCCCATTTCCTTCGCCAATTCCTCCGCCGATTTCGGCCCGCCCTCCAACAGATCCGGAATGCCCGTCTGTGCCACGCACGCCACCGCCCCCGCTACGTGCATTCCATTCAAGAGTTGTAGTATCCCCACATGTGCCGGCACACTTTGTGTCGCCTGAGCGTTCATAAGTCATTCACCCGTTTCTAAATTTTCCTCGTCAAGTCGCGGCAGTATACCCCGAACTCTCCTCCCCACCTCAACCCATTCTGCATCGTCTCGCCTTGCCACGCTCACTCTCTCTCCGGGTGCCCCATACGCCGTAGTTGCGTATGGGGACTTTATCTTTCTGTTCCCATGCTTCGCCTTGGTAAGTGCACCGCTTTCAGAGGTGAGGCCTTCCCCAGCGGAAGGGTCCGTATATCGTGCTCCATTCCCTAGGAACACGCGTTCAGTAATCGGGACAGGGGACGTTCGCAATGTTTCGTGCAGAGAGGCCGCTGTTATTGTGCGGGCGCCGGCGTGGAAGGGTTCTCCGGATACAAGCGCTCAAACTCCGGGTCCCCGTGAAGCGGCAGCAAATCAGGATCGCGACGCGTCCATACCGCATCCTTCGAGCCCGCTTCCCAAGCCCGGCGCAACGCATCGATGGCTTCGACCTTCTTATTCAAGCCGCAGTAAACGCACGCCGCATTGTAGAGAATCGACGCTTCATTGGCGCGCAAGGTTACCGCCAGGTTCAGTTCCCGCAACGCATCATTCTCGCGATGCAATCGAGCGTAGTTCGCTCCCAGCAAAATGCGCGCCCGCGCATCCTCGGGCACATGCCTCAAATGATTCTCAAGCGCCAGACTAAAACGCCGCGTCATATTCAGTTTAGCTTCTTCGCTTCCCATCGCCCCGAGCCCATTGATGATCGGCACGTACACGTTGTAGTCTTCGCCGCTCGCTTCAATCGCCGATTCCGAAATATCCTTCACTTCCTGCGGCCGCCCAGCTGCAAAAAGCGCGCGACACAGCAGATAATAGGCGCCATCGCAGTCTCGTTTGCGCTCGATGGCTTTTTTCACCATGCGCACCGCTTCATCATAAAGACCCGCGGCATACAATACCCAGGCCTGGCTGATAAACGTTTCCGGTAGGTCCCAGCGAAGCGCAACCGCTCTGGCCGAAGCCTCGCGAGCGCGCTCCACCCAAATCGCATCCCGGCTGAAGAACGAGTAGTACATCGCGCACGCATTTGCAGACGCAGCGTAAGCCAGCGCAAAGCTGGGATCCAGGCCAACCGCGTTTTCGAACATCTGCAGCGCGAACTCCACGTCCTGGCGTGTGAGTCGTCGCGCGTACCGTTTGCCGCGAAGATACTGATCGTAGGCTTGCAGATTTTCCGTCGGCTTATCCGCCAGCGCTTCCAGTTCCTGCGGAGAAAGCGTCACCCGCAGCGCTTCCGCAATCTTACGCGCCATTTCGTCTTGCACTTCAAAAACATCTTTCATCTCGCGATCGAAGCGTTCCGACCACAGCGGAAAATCCGTGTGCGTATCCACCAGTTGCGCGGAGATGCGCAGCCGATTGCCGGCTCGCCGAACTGTACCGGTCAGCGCGAAAGCCGCACCAAGTTGCTGGCCAATTTGCGCCGGTGTTACCGGCTTGTCGCGGAACGCCAGCACGGTAGGACGCGAAAACGTATTCAGTCCGCGAATTTTCGAAAGCTCCGTGATGATGTCTTCCGTGATGCCGTCGCGCAAATATTCATCTTCCTTCACGCCGCTTTGATTTTCGAAATAAAGCACCGCCACCGATTTCTTTGCGGGTGCGTGCGCTGGCGCCGCCGTATGCGAACTCGACGTATCCGTTTTCTCCGCCGCTGGCCGCCGGTTCGAATCCAGATCACGTTTCAGACGTTTCAGATCAGCGCGCAGCTCCGCCGCCGTCTGATATCGCAGTTCACAGTCTTTTTCTAGAGCTTTGGCGAAGATGTTTTCCAGCGCCAGCGGCAATTTAGGATTCAGCTTGGTCGCCGGAGTTGGCTCAGAATGCAGTATGCCGTCGAAAATTAAAGCCACCGTCGATCCTGAGAAAGGCACCACGCCCGTGGCCATTTCGTACAGCACCACTCCAAGCGAAAACAGGTCCGAGCGCGCGTCCAGATCTTCACCGCGAGCCTGCTCCGGCGACATATACACCACCGTACCCACCGAACTTCCCGGGCTGGTTAGCAGCGCCGGCCCGTCCATAATCGTCTGTGTACGCAGCGAAGTTTCGCTCACCGATTCTTTCATCGGCTGAAGCACCGCCGCCAACTTAGCCAATCCGAAGTCCAGAATTTTTGCCGAGCCGCGATTCACCAGAAAAATATTCGCGGGCTTTATGTCGCGATGCACGATGCCTTTGGCGTGCGCCGCGTCCAGACCGTCCGCAATCTGTAACCCTATATCCAGAAGCTCGCCTATCGGCATCGTTTTGCCAAAGATGCGGTGCTTCAGTGTTTGCCCCTCGAGTAATTCCATGGCGATGAATGGGCGCGCTTCAAATTCGCCAACGTCGTACAGCGTACAGATGTTCGGATGATTCAGAGACGAAGCCGCGCGCGCTTCGCGGCGGAATCGCTCGATTGCCTGAGCATCCTGGGAAATATCGTCGGGCAGAAATTTCAGCGCTACGTTGCGGCCCAGTCGTGAGTCCTTAGCCTTATACACCACACCCATGCCACCGCCGCCAAGCTTTTCCACGACGTTGTAATGAGAAATGGTCCGGCCAACAATCGAAGGCGTGTCCGTCATTTGCAGCGGAGTTTACCTCACCCCGCAACACCAAGTAAAATGCCCCGCCCCGCCAAAATCCGTAGGGGCACGATATATCGTGCCCTAGACTTCCGTAACTACCCACCGAGCAAAAAACTTGCTGGACTCTTGCCTACATGAACCGGCGCCCACTATGGCTCGGTATCACCATCCGTTTTTGCATCGGCTATAGGATTTTCGTCAGCTGGAAGCGGTGCTAGCACATCTCGTGCCGCGGTTACGTCGTCCTCTCGCACCAAAACTTTAAATCCCGCGCCGGACCAGGCCAGGTGTTCACGCATTCCTCCCGCAGTATCAGCCTGCACCATCGCCGGAATGCCCGCATCTTCGAGCGCACCCTTGGCCAAGTCTGCCTCAGGTCGACTGCCGTAAGTCTGAACCACCACAATCCTGATTTGCTCCATAGCCTGACAATATACTCCGAACACCGCTCTACTTTTCTCCAACCTCCGCCGTCGTCGTCACAACCCCCACCGTCAACACCGGCGACACCAACCGGTCAATCACTTCCGCCATCTGCTCCGCCGAATCCTTTTCCGCAGCCTGCGCCCACGTATTCGCCGCCCCAAAAATTGCCCACGCCACCGTCGACGTCATCAACTCCGCCGGCACCGTTCCATTCAGCGGTCGATGCCGCAAGCCTTCTCGCAGTATCGCCCGCAGCACCGCAATAATCGCCATCTGCACGTTACCCTCAAGCTCGGCCTTCCCACCGCGCATCGTCGCCGGCATCTCCACCAGAAAATCGCACGTCGCCAGTGCCAGTGCCTTCAGCGCTCCCTGGCAGCCTCCCAATCGCACGCCCCGCTTTTCCATCAACTCTTGAAACCGGCCCCCGATCATGCACTGCAACAGCGTGTCCTTATCCGGGTAGTGCGAATAAAAGGTCGCTCGATTCAGCGTCGATTCCTCCGCAATCTCCTGAATCGAAATCTCTTCGAAGTTCTTCCTCCGCAGCAGCGCAGCCAGCGCCTCGTGCAGCATCTGCCGCGATCGACGCACCCGTGGATCGAGTGCTGCCTCACACGCAGGAACCTCCGGATTGAAGCTTTCCATGCTCATACCCCTACTTTAAACCTTTCTTGTTGTCTAAACAACAGATGTCGTGTATGCTCACCATTAATCAACAAGCGTCGATTAGACAGCGAATGTCGTTAAACACGAAAGGACTCCAAATATGCTGCTTCAACTCGATTCCAGCCCCATGGGCGACCATTCCGTATCCCGTACCTTATCCAAACACTTCGCCCAAAAATGGCTGGAGCGTAATCCCTCTTCCGGCGTGATCATCCGTGATCTCGCCAAAACCAATATCCCGCCCGTCACTGCGGCGTGGATCACCGCAGCTTACACCGACGAGCTCGCTCGCACTCCCGAACAAAAACAGCTTCTCAGTCTGTCCGACCAACTCGTCTCCGAACTTCAAACCGCCGATGAATACGTCTTTGGCGTTCCCATGCACAACTTCAGCATCCCATCCACCCTGAAGCTTTGGATCGATCAGATTTCCCGCGCCGGCAAGACCTTCGCCTATATCGACGGAAGACCCGTCGGCCTCCTAAAAGGTAAAAAGGCCACCGTACTCCTCGCTTCCGGTGGCATGTACGACCGAGGCACCGCCATGGAATCGTTCAACCATGTCGAGCCTTATCTTCGCTCCGTGTTGGGCTTCCTTGGCGTGACCGATCCTGTCTTCCTCGCCGCCGGTGGAACCGCCGCCCTGCGCTTCGGACAGGTCGATCGCAATGCGTTCCTGCAGCCGCATCTCGATTCGATCGAGGCGCAACTTACTTCGGTCCTTTAATAACTCTTTTTCCAGCGCACCGGGCCACGTCTCGGTGCCCGCACTCTCTCACGAAAGGAAAATTATATGAATCGCGTTTCGCTCGTTGCTCGTTATCTACTCGGCTTTCTGTTTACCGTCATCGGCCTCAATGGATTTTTCCATTTTCTGCCGATGCCTCCTCCCACAAACCCGCTTGCCCTCCAGTATCTGACGGTAATCACCGCGTCCCATTACATGGTGCTGATCTTTCTTCTCCAACTGATCTCCGGCCTGCTCCTGCTCGCCAATCGCTTTGTTCCGTTGGCGCTCACCCTTCTCGCCGCCGTCCTCTTCAATATTCTCCTCTACCACATCACGATGGATCCGAAGGGAATTGGCCTCGGCGTTTTTGCCGCCATCCTCTGGCTCCTAACCTTCTCAGGCTACCGCACCCACTTCCGCCAAATCCTAGCCTCCAAGCACCAACCAGCCACCTTTTAACGTGGTGGTCTCGCCCAAACTTCCAGGAGCCCTTTCTGAACGTTGCGGTTTGCGGCCATCGTTTGCCAGCCGTTTGTCAGGTCATGATATGCTGCGCCTGATTATGACTCTCTAGAATTGTTTGCTCCGGAATTTTATGAACAGGGTCGTCCAAACACTTAAGTCGAGTCTCAGAGGCACCTGGATTCACCACGCGGTTTGGGCTTTCAAACATCCTTCCCCAATTGCACACGTCTCCAACGATGGCAAACAGTTGTCCATTGAGACGCGGAACGCAAATTACGACCGGCAGACCGTCGAAGTGATGTTCCGCGTTTTGCGCCGTAACTTAAATGGAGTTGACGTGGGTGCCCATGTCGGAGACGTTCTCCGGCAAATGGTGAATATCGCTCCCCGTGGAAGGCACTATGCGTTCGAACCGCTCCCACATCTTTCGCAAGAGCTCAGTGAGAAATTTCCAAAGGTTATCGTCCATCAGGCGGCAGTGAGCGACAAGAGCGGCGAATCTGAATTTCTATTTGTGGAAAATGACCCAGCCTACAGTGGTCTACGTCGCCGGATCTATCAAAGGCCGGATCCCAAGATCACTCGGATCCGCGTTCGCGTTGTCACACTTGACGAAATTATTCCCGCGAGTGAATCCATTGCCTTCATTAAGCTCGATATTGAAGGCGGAGAATTTCATGCCATCCAAGGCGCAATCGAAACGATCCGGCGCTGCAAACCGGTCATTGTTTTTGAATCGGGTAGCAATTCGATCGGTCAGTACGGAGTGAAACCGGACGAAGTCTATAGGTTCATGGCCGAAACCCTGGGATACGACGTTTCCACGATGGAGCGATGGCTCAAAAAAGAACCACCTTACACTCGGGAAGAGTACGAGAACCAATGGAACCACGGCCCCGAATACTATTTCATCGCGACTCCAACAAGAAAAATTCCCTGATCGAAACCATGTAAATAGAGTTCGACACTACTTGCAAACCTCACGCCTCTGGCTGGAGTCCTATATGAATGAATTTGAAAACGTCATTCCGATTTTGAATGTTAAGAATTTTGCCGCGTCGATAGACTACTACGTCAACAAGCTGGGCTTCCGGAAAAAGTGGGATTGGGGCAATCCACCCACGTTCGGCTGTGTCACACGCGGCAAAGTAGATATTTTTTTCTGTGAAGGCGCGCAAGGCCAACCAGGCATGTGGATGTCTATTTTCACGGAGGATGTGGACGCACTCCATGAGGAGTATAAGAAGAGCGGTGCAATCATCCGTCTGACGCCTACAAATATGCCTTGGGGCTCGCGAGAAATGAATGTGGAAGACCCAGACGGTCATCATCTCAGGATGGGCAGCGATGCCACCGGACCTGCCGACGAAGAAGGGCTAAAGCGCTTCTCAGAAATTGAGCAGTTCGGCAAATGAGATCTCAAGGCAGGCTTGATTGAGTCCGTTATTCAGTTAAGGGGAAGCGGCTTCTTGACGATTGTCAGACTCGGATGAACCAGCGGGATGCTGGCGCTGACCGTGGTCCCGGACTCGTCGGACTGCACCAGGAAGCTGCCGCCCATATTGCGAATGCGCTCCCGCATTCCAGCCACGCCCACCCCCACCAGGATATTTCCAGAATTGAAGCCTTTCACCGTCTTGGCCGCTATGCCCTGTCCCTTATCCGAAATTTTCACACTAACCGCATCCGCGTTTGCGGAAAGCGAGACCACCGCGGAGCGACTTCCAGAGTGTCGATGAATGTTCGACAAGCTTTGCTGCACCACGCGAAAAATCGCGGTCTCCAGATCGTTCGAAAAACGACGAAGCGAATCGGGAACCTCTAATTCGACGGCAATTTCGCTGCGCTTGGCAAATCCCTCGACGTAGGTGCTGAGGGCCGATCCAAGTCCCAGGACGTCGAGCAAAGGAGGGTGCAGCAAGTACGATATGGTTCTGGTTTCGGAAAGGCAGCGGTCGGCCATTTCCCGCGCCTCTGCGATCTTGGCATTTCTCGGCGAAGCTTCGGCATCGCGCAAAACCGAATCGAGGTTCATCAGAATCGCGGAGAGATACTGCCCGGCACTGTCGTGCAAATCACGCGCAATGCGCCGCCGTTCGTCATCCTGATGTGCCATTAGTCGAGCCGAGAGATGTTCGAGCTGCTCGGTGCGATCCAGTAGATCGGCCACCAGGCCGCTTTGCACTTCGTGCAGTTTACCCTCGGTTTTTTCGTGAGCCGCAACCGCCTGGTCGGCGGCCACGCGCCCGCGCGATGCGGCGTCCCGCGAGTGCAAAAGGCGCAGCGCGTTGGCGGTAAAATTCGCTAGACCGGTCATAATGCGCACATCTTCTCTATCGAAATGGACACGAGGATCGTGGGAAACGATCCAGATCGTAGCCGGAATTTTGTTATCAAGGCGGACCGGGAGAAGCAGCGCTTCGGCAATGGATGGTCTTACGTTCTGAAGGTAATGAAAGCGGCGGCCTGGATACAGAAAGAGTTGCGGGGAATTGCATTCGAGGGTGACCCCACACAGACTGAATTCTCTCGGCGTGGTGCCCCCAACGTGCTTACTAAGACTTCCGACCAGGTTAGTCCAGCGAAAGACTTCAGCATCGCTGTCGAAAACGCTTAGTCCCGCTGTCCCGGCGTCGCAAAGTTCAAGAGCGGCACTGAGCACGCTATCAACCAGCTGGGCGGGATTCTCGGCCATGACCCGTGCCAGCTTGTATAGCGCAACATTCTCCGCCTCTGGATTGGGCCTGCGCCGGCGGGATAATAGCTTCGAAGTGATGAGAACGTCGGAAAGTTCTACTGGAGCGATAGAGACAGAGACAGAGATGGACGCTCGGTTGGAACGAACGCGCCTGCCAGTCTTTTTGTACATAGCATTGCTCAGTTGGTACGGTAACGCTCGTTGGCCCACTATAGGCCTTTAGCCGTGGCTTTACTAGGGCTTTCGCGGTACATCAATGGCTGGCGGAAACGCTTACCGTGAAAACCAGGTGTCGAAATGCTGTGCTGGATGTTGGCCTGCAGCAATGCCATTCCAAGTTCAAACATTCTGGCATTGAAGAAACTGGCATCCTTGGCTTGGAAATTCCTCGCAAACCGGACTTCCCGGTTGGCGGATCCAGTTTCACGTGTCTGAAGTGCGGACTTGAGGCGACCTACCAGCGTTACGAATTAACCGTACAGGACTGGCGACAGTAAACAGTCCGCATGACGACCACATGAGATGCCAGAATTTCAGCCAGAAAGATAAATCGGACAGCAACAGAACATAAGTAGATACTCTAACCAGCAGAGACCGTGGCCTACTGATTCTCCGAAACTTTAATTTCCTACTGAGTTTCATTCTCCGGCAGGTCGCAAGCTAGAAGTGTGTAATGAAGCCGCAAAGACAACTTCAGGGTAAACCAAGGAAAATCGTCGATTTTCATTTGGACGAAAATTTGAATTGGGTAGCTGAACTTGAGTGTGGTCATCGCCAACACGTTCGGCAAAATCCCCCGTGGACCGATCATCACTGGGTAACAACCCACGAGGGTCGGCAAGCGCACATTGGGACCGAACTCAACTGCATGGCTTGCTCATTAACCTCTCTATGAAGATAAGAAAACGTCTCACCGATAAACTTATAGCCCAGGCCAAGCGCATGTTGTCATCCCGGCCGGAGAGCCGCGCATTTGGCGGCTCGCAGCGGAGGGATCGTGGCGAGATCAAATCCTCTCCACCCATGGTGAAGTGTTAACTACAGAATTAGCTTATCGATTTTGTGTACTTTCAGCGTACTGTTACTAACGAAGGCGACTGGCAACTCATGCTACACGATGATCAATTAGTTAATTCATCCGACCTGCATCGGCAAGTCAATGAGCGCTTTGGCGTGCTTCCAAATTTCTTTCAGCTCTCCCCAGAGACCCCCGAGATCACCGAAAAGCTGTGGGGTTTTGCCCAAGCAGCCTATCTCGATAACCCCTTGCCCTCGGTGTTCAAAGAACGACTCTTCGTCTATCTTTCTCGCTTTTGTGCCGT
>Ga0070762_10001049_pt1 | contig 12431 bp, 11 predicted proteins | sample HubBroMetageREF2_FD_66726 | JGI IMG/M metagenome (GOLD analysis project Ga0070762, IMG submission 66726) | Reference soil microbial communities from the Hubbard Brook experimental Forest, New Hampshire, USA - Hubbard Brook CCASE Soil... | ecosystem: Environmental > Terrestrial > Soil >...
TATCAAGCAGGTGATCATCACCGACGCCAACGACAACCCGACCAAGCAAGTGTCCGACATCCAGGATCTGCTTCAGCGCAATGTCGACATTCTGATCGTTCGGCCTTCGACCGAAGCCGTTGATGCGGCTGTCGTTCGCGCGGTCAAGAAGGGCGTTCCCGTCGTGCTGGGCGATCGTCGAACGCCGTCGGACAGCTACACGTCGTTCGTGACGGCAGACGACTGGGCCATGGGGCGTTCCATGGCGATCTGGATCGCCGAAAAGCTGCACGGCAAGGGCAATGTCGTGCTGCTGTCCGGCATTGCGGGCGCGAGCCCTGCGGAATTGCGCGCCGCCGCGGCCATGGAGGCATTCAAGCAATATCCCGACATCAAGGTTCTCGACCGTCAGTTCACCGACTGGAGTCCAGCGAAGGGTAAGACGGTTATGGCCGCCCTCATCCAGAAATATGGCGACAAGATCGACGGCGTCTGGGCCGATGCCGGACTGCAGGCGTCGGGAGCCATCGAGGCCTATGTCGCGGCGGGAACGCCCGACGGTAAGATTCCGCCGATCACCTGCCAGGACCTGAATGCCTGCTGGGTCAACGCCATCAAGCACAAGGTCCCGATGATGAGCATCGACAATCCACCCGCCGGCGGCGGGGTGGCGCTCGAGACAGCGCTGAAGGTCCTGCAGGGCCTGCCGGTCGCGCATGACAACTTCATCGACACAACCGTAACGGTCACGAAGGGAGACGAGACGCCTTCAATCAAGGCCGACATGCCGGCTGAGGATTACGCAAAGATGGACGCTCCCGGCGATCTGATCCTGTCGACCGGCATCCCGAACTACGATCCCAAGACGTTCAAGGCGGACTATCCGCACTAGCGGTAGCGAGGGGCCGCTTACGGGACTCTTGCCCGGAGGCGGCTCGCCCCGAGCCAACTCGCCATGCGAAGCTCGGCGGCGTTTCGGGAGAAGGGTTCGCGAGTGATCAGGGTGACTGGCGTTTCGAAGAGTTTTCCCGGCGTGAGGGCGCTCGTCGATGTCTCCTTCGAAGTCCGGTCAGGCGAGGTTCATGCGCTTCTCGGTGAGAACGGCAGCGGAAAATCGACGCTGACCAAGATCATTGGGGGCCTTCACCAGCCGGATGAGGGCGAAATCGTCTTCGACGGGCGGCCGGTGAGATGGAAGAGGCCCCGAGACGCCCAGGAATCCGGCATCCATGTGATCTATCAGGAACTCGTCATGTTCCAGGACATGACAGTGGCCGAAAACGTCTTCATCAGCAATCAGCCGACAACGAAATTCGGCCTTGTCGACTATAAGACAATGGAAGCTCGCGCCGCGGAGGCGCTCCGCCAGCTCGGCTCCGACGTCGATGTAAGGCGCATGGTCAAGACGCTGTCGGTGGCCGAGCAGCAGATGGTCGAGATCGCCAAGGCTTTGGTAGGCACGGTCAAGGCGCTTATCCTCGACGAGCCGACCGCGGTGATTGCGGGCCGCGAAGTCGAGTTCTTGTTCAACCGTATCCGGATGCTTAGCGAACGGGGCGTCGCGATCGTCTACATCTCGCATCGGCTCGAGGAGATTTTCGAGATCGCGGATCGCGTGACCGTCCTCAAGGACGGGCGTCTCGTCGGCACGCGCGACATTGGCGACGTCGATCGGGACCGCCTGGTGTCAATGATGGTCGGGCGCGACCTGTCCGAGTATTTTCCGCCCCGGCGTCCCCTGCGCGAGGATTCGCCGATCGTTCTTGAGGCCTCGAACATCAGTGTCGGCGATCGCGTGAAGGATGCGAGCCTTGTTCTGCGCAAGTCGGAGATCGTGGGACTCGCCGGAATGGTTGGCTCGGGCCGGACCGAATTCGCAATGGCGATATTCGGCGGCATTCCGATGAGCTCTGGGTCCGTCACGGTCGGGGGTAAGACTTATGACCGGATGTCATCCGCCCTTTCGATTCGTAGCGGGGTCGGTTTGCTCACCGAGAACCGCAAGAGCGAAGGGCTGATGACGCAGATGGACATTGCGGCGAACATTTGCGCCGCCTCGTTGGGGGAAATCACCGGCGGGCTCTTTCTCGACGCGCGCCGCGAATTGGGGATCGCCCGCGAAGAGATGAACGTGTTCCGGGTCGCCGCGCCAGGCCCGCAGACAAGGGTGATCGGACTTTCCGGCGGCAATCAGCAAAAGGTTCTGTTCGCACGCTGGGTGCATGCGTGCAAAGAGGTGCTGCTTCTGGACGAGCCAACCCGCGGCGTCGACGTCGGCGCCAAGGCGGAAATCTATCGCCTGATCCGGAGGCTCGCGGACGAGGGCCTCGCCATCCTGATGATCAGCTCGGAACTGCTTGAAGTCATCGGCATGTCGGACCGAACGCTGGTGATGCGCGACGGCAGAATCCGCGGAGAGTTGCGCGGCGACGAAATCAATGAGCAGTCCATCATGGCGCTCGCGACCCATCGCTAGAGGGTGGCGGTGATGATCGGCTACTTCCGCAGAAATCCGGCTCTACTGGGCGTCCTGAGCCTGATTGTCCTGCTCACTGTCATCGGCTGTTTGTTCAGCAAAGATTTCCGTTCGGTTCAGAACTTCCAGAACGTCTTCGAGCAGTCGGCTCCGCTCGCCTTCACGGCCCTCGGGCAGACGGTCGTGATTATCACGCGCGGAATCGACCTGTCCATCGACGCCCAGATCGCGCTCCTGTCGTCTCTTGCTTCTGGGATCGTCGACAGCGACGCTCAGAGGGCCATCCCCGTCGTTCTCGGCGTCCTCGCGCTCGGCGTGATCATCGGGCTCATAACCGGCGGCCTCATCGTCGCGCTGCGTATTCACGCCTTGATCGTAACCCTCGGCATGGCGGCGATCCTGCAGGGTCTGGCGCTACTCTATACGCTGACGCCTGTCGGGGGGATTCCCGACGGTTACGATTTCTTCGGCTATGGTCGCGTCCTCGGCGTGCCGGTCGGCATGGCTCTGGCCGTCGTGTTATTCGCTATTGTCGGCTTCGTTCTCACCTATACGCGACTCGGACGGCAGATCTACGCCTTTGGCGGCGATCCACGCGCCGCCACGATGGCGGGATTGCCGACCACACGCGTGATCCTGTTCACTTACTGTCTGATGGGACTCCTGACGGCCGTCACCGCAGTCTTCCTGGTGAGTCGCCTCGGCGTCGGCAATCCCCTGGCGGACGGTGGATTCAACCTCGGGTCGATCACGGCTGTCGTCATCGGCGGCACCATGCTGACGGGCGGACGCGGCAGCGTGCTTGGGACACTGCTCGGCGTCTTCATGGTGCAACTGCTCAACAACCTGCTTAATTTCCTCGACGTCTCCACGTTTTACCAATGGATGATTCAAGGGGCGATCGTCATCGTGGCGGTCTCGCTCTATGTCGAACGGAGGCGGGCGAGGGCATGAACACAACGCCTTTTTTGGCCGACCGCTCCCGCGACCAAATCGACGTCGTCGCCGTCATCGAGCGCTACGGTTTGCTCGCTTTCTGCGCTGTTCTTGTGCTTCTCACCGCCGCGGTCTCGCCGGCCTTCCGCTCGTCGACCAATCTGCAGAATGTGCTGACCAACGTCGCGCCGCTGGCCATCATTGTGCTTGGTCAGTCCATGGTGATTTTGGTCAGGGGCTTCGACCTTTCGGTGTCTTCCGTGATGGCGACGGCAGCTGTCATTGCGACGCAATTCGAGGGCGCCGGCGGGCTGGCCTTTCCTCTCACGCTTCTGGTGACGCTGGTCATGTCGCTCATCGTGGGCCTGGCCAACGGTTTCCTCGTGACGAAGCGAGACATGTCGCCATTTCTTGCGACGCTCGCGACGATGATCGTGCTTCAGGGCCTGCGTTTCGCCTGGACGCGCGGCGCCCCCTCCGGGCGCGTTCCGCCCGAGCTTCAGTTGATCGGCGCGGGCCAGTTTTTCGGGGTTCCGGTCAATCTACTCGTGCTAGCCGTCCTCACTCTAATCGTCTGGGTCGCGCTCGCGAAGACGCCGTTCGGACGCAGGGTCTATATGGTGGGCGGCGGGCCGCGCGCTGCGGAACTCGTGGGCGTAAACGTCGACCGCACCGTGATCGCCTGCTACGTCGCCAGCGCAGTGCTTGCGGGCATTGGAGGGCTGGTGCTCGTCGGCTATGTCAGCGGCGTCGACAACTGGGTGGGTCGCGGCTACGAGCTCGACTCGATCGTCGCCGCGGTGATGGGCGGGGTGGCGCTCTCTGGCGGGCGCGGCAGCGTGCTCGGCGGCATCCTCGGCGCCTTCCTGCTCACGGTGATCTTCAACATCGTGCTGCTCCTCGGATTCCCCGTGCAGCTGCAATTTGTCGTCAAGGGCCTCATCATCATTCTCGCGATGGCGGTCTATCGCCTGGGCGGGGGCGCCGCCGGTTGAAACTCGCGCCCGGCGGTCCGGCACCGACAAGCGCGGCGATTTCCCGAACGCGCACCTTGCAGCCCTTGATTAATCGACGTCATCTCGGAGCGTTCGCGAGTTCGCTCATTGCGCGAGATATCCGCCGTCCACGATGAGTTCGCTGCCCGTGACGAAGGACGAATCGTCGCTCGCGAGAAACAGGCAGACATTGGCGACTTCGCGCGGCGTTCCCATCCTGCGCATCGGGGTTGCGGCTATGATGCCCGCATTCATCTCGTCCGATTGGGCTTCGACCAGCGGCGTGCGGATGAGCCCCGGATGCACCGAGTTCACCCGAATGTTTTCGGAGGCATAACTGATCGCTGCGTTTTTGGTCAGATTGCGGACGCCCCCCTTGCCGGCGCTATACGCGGCCGCGCCGCCGACGCCGACATTGCCCCAAATCGAGGAGAAGTTGACGATCGACCCCTTGCCGGCCTTCCGCATCGGCGCCAGGACGGCCTTCATGCCGAGGAAGGCGCCCGTGAGGTTGACCGCCACCACGGCGTTGAAGTCGTCGAGCTCGGTGTCCGCCACCTGCCCGTAAGCGCGCACGATTCCGGCGTTGTTGATGAGCACGTCGATCCGGCCGCGCTCCGCGACGATGGCGTCGACCACCCTTTTCCAATCGTCGGGCTTCGTCACATCGAGCGTGACCGGTTCGATTCCCTTGCCGCTTGCGACGTCCTTGATGTCGCCCGCGTAGACGAGCGCGCCCTCTTCCGCGAAAAGCTCCGCGACGGCGCGCCCGATTCCCTGCGCCGCACCGCTGACCAGCGCCACCTTGCCTTCCAGCTTACCCATCAAAGGTCCTCCCTCACGCGTGTGGCGCCTCTAGCGCGCTTATACTCTGAAACCACGGAACGGCGCGTGCCGGCCAGCGTCGAAATACTCATAGTGAGCCGGAACGCTGCCGTCGCGTCCGGCGGAAGTCCCGCCTTTGTTCAAAATGGCAATTTTGCCCTCCCCACGACCCACCGGGGGTGGTGTAGTCTTCGTATGCGTCGGGGTTGGAACGACGGGTCCGCCGGGCACCATACGGGTTTCGGCCAGGACAAGAACAGAGACAAATGCGCGAGGAACACCATTCGCCTTCGGGCATTCGGGAGCAGCGCGGCGCCAGTGCGGGGCCGCGGCGGGCGTTCTTTGGGCATGACGGCGAGGACATTCGGGTCGGGTTGGACTTTCTTGAGGCGCTGTGCGGCGAACTCGGCTCCGGCTTCGAGCTCGAGGCGCCGAACCCTTACCTCTCCATGGCGATCGGACTCGTGCGTGCCCATCTTGACGCGCGCCCGGTCACGCAGACCTCGCTGATCGCTGCCGCAGGCGTCCCCTATGCGACTGCGATGCGGCGGCTCGGGGAGATGGATTCCGCGGGACTGCTCGAACGCCGGGCGCGGAGCCGTTCGGGCCGCAGCTTTTCGATTCACCCGAGCCAGAAGCTTGTGGACGCGGTGGCGGCCATGGCGGCCCGGGTGCGCCTTCTCTCTTGCCGGCATTTCGGAGACGAGGCGCGGGTTTCCCACGAGCATTACTTCCTGGGGAGCTATCGCACGAGCGCGAACATCAATCCGCCTCGCATCCTTCCCCGCGCTCTGAGCTTGCCGGGCGGACTGCGGGTCCTGGCTCACGCCGATCCGACGTTCATGGTGATGGACAATCTGAAGCGGCAGTTCGAGCAAGTGATCGGCGCCAGGATCCAGTTGCGCGCGCTTTCGATCGACAAGCTTCGCGAGGAGGCGCTTCGCAACGCGGAGCGCAAGGTCAGCCGATACGACATTGTCGCGGCGGACCTTCCCTGGATCGGAGAGTTCGCCGAGCGGGGCGTCCTCCTGCCGCTCGACTCGCTTATGGACATCGGACGGCTCGACACAACCGATTTTCACCCAATGGGCTGGCGGGCGGCTCATTGGGCGGGCCGTCCCTACGGCGCGCCGAGTCAGACGACGCCCGAACTCCTGTTCTACCGTCGCGACCTTTTCGCCGAAGCCGGGCTCGAGCCTCCGCGTACGACCGATGACGTGCTGGCTTCGGCACGATACTTTCATCGGCCTGCGCGCGGACGATACGGAATTGCTTGGAACGCTGCGCGCGGCACGCCGCTCGGCCATACGTTCATCATGGCGTGTGCAGATTTCGGCCAGCCGGTGATGAACCTGAGGCGCGTGGAATTCGGCTTCGACCCCGAACCGCCCGCCGTCGAAAGTCTGCGTGCGACCATCGACACCCCGCTGGGCCTCGAAGCGGCCGGGTACCTGCGGGCGCTTCTGGCCTATTCGCCGCCCGACATCCTGTCGATGGGATGGTACGAGCGCATTCGACCCTATGCGGCCGGGCGCGTCGCGATGGCCTACAGTTTCACTGCGCTTGCGCCCTTTGTCGAACTGGATCCGACTTCGCCCGCCAATGGCCAGACGGGCTACCTACCTCACCCCTCGATGCCGGGCGGAAGCCCGATCGCCACGGTCGGCGGCTATGTTCTGGGCGTGCCCGCAAACCTGCCGCTGGAGCGGCGATTTGACGCCGTCGAGGCCCTGGTCGCCTTTACGTCGCGCGAGGCGCAGAAGCTTTTCGTCCTCAACGGCTGCCGGACTTCCCCGCGCTATTCGGTCGGAGCCGACCCCGAGGTCCGGCGGCTATCACCGATCTTCGAAGCCGTCGACGCGATGTCCTGGCGCGAGGAGCTTCAATTTTGGCCGCGCCCACCCGCGCCGCAGATTGCCGAGATCATTCAGATCTGCGGCGAAGAGTTGCACGCCATGTTGAGGGGCGTCTGCTCACCCCGGGAAGCGCTGCGCAAAGCGCAGGCGCGCGCCGATCTGCTGATGAGTTCACGCCAAACCGATCGAGGAGACATGCGTTGGATCGCTGACGCCCAAAGGGCAAGATCGTGATGATTGCTGGAGCGACCGTCGGATGGACGCCCGTGTTTGTCTCAGCGACATCGACCCGACCGATGCCAACGCCACCCGCCTTGTCTTGGGGAGACGGGAGATGGAGGCGGCGGAGCAGGGTTCATGGAGGCCGGTATTGGAAAGTTCCTGAAGCCCGTGGGCGAGGGCGGCACGCAGGATCCGCGCTTCGTCACCTTCTCAGTTTTCGCAAACCTAAGATCGCGCAGAATGGCGCCAGAGCATAAGGAGGCTTAACCCGTGAATACGTCTGCTCTCTCTCCCCGTATCCTCAGGCCGGAAGACATGGATCCTTGCTGGCGCTGGGACAAGCACATCCCAGCGCTCGGCCATACCGCTGTCGATTTCGAGCGTCGGGTCGATCATGACCGGCTTCGGAAATACCGGCTATCGCGGGCCAAGGCGGCGCTGAAGGAGTCCGGCTGTGGCGCGCTTCTGCTCTTCGACGTGAACAACATCCGCTACGTGACCGGCACCAAGATAGGCGAATGGGAACGAGACAAAATGTGTCGCTTCGCCCTGTTGGCGGGCGACGACGAGCCCTATGTCTGGGACTTCGGCTCCGCCGCGGTCCATCACAGACTCTACTGCGACTGGCTAGACCCCGACCATTGTCGCGCCGGGGTGGTCGGCATGCGAGGCACCATTCCGCCATCCTTCGGCCTAATGAAGCGGTATGCCGAAGAGATTGCCGACCTGGTGAAGAAGGCCGGAGTCGCCGACATGCCGATCGGGCTCGACTATGCAGAGACGGCAATGTTCTTCGAGCTTCAAGACGCCGGCCTGAAGGTCGTCGACGGCCAGCAAATCATGCTCGGTGCGCGCGAAATCAAGAACATCGATGAGATCCAGCTGCTCAACCAGGCCGCCAGCATGGTGGACGGCGTCTATCACATGATCTGGGAAGAGCTGAAGCCGGGCATTCGCGAGAACGATATTGTCGCGATGTCGAATAAGCTGCTCTACGAGATGGGCTCCGACGACGTCGAAGCAATCAACGCGATCTCAGGCGAACGCTGCAATCCACATCCGCACAATTTCACCGACCGCATCTTCCGGCCGGGCGACCAGGCGTTTTTCGACATCCTGCACGCCTACCAAGGTTACCGGACCTGCTACTATCGAACATTCAACCTCGGTCGCGCGACGCCTGCGCAGCATGACGCCTATAAGCAGTGTCGCGAATGGCTCGACAAGGCGATCGCGCTGATCAAGCCGGGCGTCAGCACCGATGTCGTTGCGAAAGTCTGGCCGACGGCGGAGAGCCTCGGATTCCCGGATGAGCTTTCGGCCTTTGGCCTGCAGTTCGGGCATGGGCTGGGCCTCGCCCTGCACGAACGGCCGATCATCAGCCGTGTCGTCAGCCTCGAAAATCCCATGGAGATCAAGACGGGCATGGTGTTCGCGCTCGAAACCTATTGCCCGGCCACGGATGGCTACTCCGCTGCTAGAATCGAGGAGGAAGTGGTCGTGACGGATAAGGGATGCACGGTCATTACGCTGTTCCCAGCCGAAGACCTGCCGATCGCCAATCGATACTGATGCGAGGCTTCTAATCGCGCGTGGAACGCGTTGGCATCTCAAGGATGTTGCTCGCACGGGATCCAACCGTGCGAGCGCAAACGGCGCGATCCGGGTCGGCTAGCCCGGGCTGCGCGCTTGTATCACTTGCGGGGTGTTCGGTCGAAATCCCACAAAGTAAAAGGGACGCAGGGAAGGGCGCAGCGGTAAGATCCGTTTTGAACAATTGTCTCGTATCGAGCGGGCTTCGGCGCCGGCAAAATCGGTATCATCGAACATCGCTTCGCGATCCCCCATTTTGTCGGACGCGAAGCGGCGGAAAGGGAGGGACTCCAGGGGGAGCGGCTTTCGAGTGGCGCGCAGCGCCACGAGGGCTGCCCCCGTCAACCACACCCAGTCTCCGCGGACCCGCGTCCGCCCGAGGATCTGCAGCCAAGCGCATTCAAGTCCGTTAAGCCGGAAGCGTCTTTGAGGGTCGTTTTTGATGCCACGCAAGATTGAACTGCTCGCCGGATACTGGACGATCGCGGGCGATTGCTACGCCATGGGGCCGTCCGAGGTCAGTCCCTTCCCATTGAAGGAACGGATCGAGGCGGCGTCGGCGGCCGGATACACGGGGCTTGGACTGGTTCATCAGGACCTCGTTTTCAACGCCAGAGCAATGGGCTACCCGGCGATGAAACGACTGTTCGACGATCACGGGATTGCTCACGTCGAAGTGGAGTTCCTCGGAGACTGGTTCGAATCGGGCGCGAAACGTGAGACGTCCGGCCGAATCCGGAAAGACCTGCTTGAGGCGGCGCATGCGCTTAGCGCGCGCGACATCAAATGCGCCGGCGAGATGTGGACCGAGCAATGCGACACATCGAGGATGGGCGACGCCTTCGCGAGCGTGTGTGAAGACGCACAGAAGGTTGGCGCGACGATCGCCATGGAAATCCTGCCGATGAGCAATGTGCGGACGCTCGAGACGGCCAAGGCGATCGTCGAACGCGCGGGTCAGCCGAACGGCGGCCTCTGCCTGGATATCTGGCACTTCATGCGAGGAGGCATAGACTTCGCAAAGATCAAGAGCCTTCCTGCGACCATGATCAATTCGGTAGAGTTGGACGACGCCGCCGCGGAGCCCAAGGGCTCGCTGTGGGAGGATACTTTGTTCCATCGTCTCTACCCCGGCGAGGGAAGCTTTGACTGTCCAACCTTCATCAAGGCAGTCGAACAAGCGGGATTCCGCGGCGTCTACGGCGTCGAGGTTATCAACCAGGCGTATCGCAAGTTACCGTTGAGGGAGCAGGCCGAGCGGTCCTTCAAGGGCGCGATGGCGCAATTCGCCAATCTGGCCTGAGCAAAGGCCAAAAGGGAGGGAAGTGTGGAAACGAATCTCAAGGGCAAAGTGGTGCTCATCACCGGGGCCGCAAAGGGCATCGGACGGGCGACAGCGCTGGCGTTCGCGAAGCAGGGGAGCAGGCTCGCGCTCGTGGACTTCGACAAGCTCGAACTCGAAACACTGTGCGCGGAGATTAAAGGGAAGGGCGGAGAGGCGACTTTCGGCCTCAGCGACCTCAGCACCGCCGATGGCGTGAAGAGCGGGATTTCCGCTGCGCTAGGAGGCAAGTTCGACGGGGTAGACGTTCTGTTCAACAATGTCGGCTCTGGATTCGTCCGCACTTTCGATCAGCTGACAGACGAGGACTGGGACAAGACGCTTCAGCTCAACTTCATGAGCTATGTTCGCGCGACGCGACTGGTGCTGCCGGACATGCGCAAGCGTGGCGGCGGCGTCATCGTTAACAACGCCTCGGATCTCGCCCGCCAGCCCGAGCCCGTCCCGACCGACTATTCCGTGTCGAAGGCGGCCGTGCTCGCTTTGACGAAGGGGCTTGCGCGTTCCGAAGGCCCCAACATTCGCGTGAACGCCGTGGCGCCTGGGCCGATCTGGACACCCTTTTGGTCCAAGCCGGGCGGCTTTGCGGACACCTTCGCGACCTTCCATAAGATGCCCCCCAAGGAGGCGGTCGAGCATGAGTTGTCGCTGCGCCAACTGCCGTTGAAGCGGCTTGGGAAGCCAGAAGAAGTGGCCAACGTCGTCATCTTCCTCGCCTCTGACCTCGCCTCGTTTGTGACCTCGTCGGTCTGGGGCGTGGACGGGGGCTCGATCCGCAGCATTGTCTGAGCGATATTTTCCCCACGCCGTCACCGGCCTCCAATAAGACGCCTAAAAATCAAAAGAGGTTGAAGGGATGAAAGCGCTGCGTTTCCACAACGCTCGTGACCTGAGGCTGGACGAGGTCTCACCGCCACAGGAACCGCTGGCGGACCAAGTGGTATTGAAGGTCCTGCAATGTGGAATTTGCGGCACTGATCTTCATGAGTATGTCGCCGGGCCCATCATGCTGCCGGTAAAACCTCATCCGGTGAACGGAGCCAAAATCCCAGTCATCCTCGGGCACGAATTCTCGGCAACTGTATCGAGTGTCGGGCCTGCGGTAACCACCACGAGGCCGGGGGATCGCGTCGCGATTCTTCCGCATCTGATGAAGCCGGGGGACTACTATGTTCGGCGTAATCTCGGGCAATTCAGTGCAACGACTGGCCTGGTGGGTCTTGCATGGCATTGGGGCGGAATGGGCGAATTTGCAGCCGTGCCGGAACAGAATGTCGTGAAGCTTCCCGACACTGTGAGCGACGAACAGGGCGCGCTGCTCGAACCTTCCGCTGTCGCGGTGAACGCCATTGACGCCGCCGGGGTTGTCGTGGGCAGCACCGTTCTGATTACGGGCGCCGGGCCGATCGGCGCGTTGGTGGCTCTTGCGGCGCGCGCCGCCGGCGCATCGAAGATCTTTGTTTATGAGCCCAATGCGAGCCGACGGGCTCGCCTCGCGGAATTCGACGGAGTGGCGGTTTACGGAGGATCGTCCGCTGATTTGGTGGAGGCGATCCAGGAACAGACGGATTGCCGGGTCGGCGTTGACGCCTCCATAGAATGCGCAGGCCATCAGGGAGCGCTCGACCTTTGCGTCGAAGCGACGAGGCGCACCGGCACGATTGCTCAAGTCGGCCTATTCGTTGACCGTCCGAAAATCGATATGTTCAAGGTGTGCGAGAAGGGATTGAACCTCGTCGGATGCTGGGGGAACGACATTACGCTGGGACCGCGTCTGGTCGCGATGATCGCAAGCGGACGATTTCCTGTCGAAAGGATCATCACGGGACGCGTTTCGCTCAAGGACGCAGTCAGCGACGGCTTTGAGCCGCTCACTCGGAAAGACAACGATCACCTGAAGATCCTCATCAAGGTGGCCTAGACGGGAGCTTCGCGTGTAAGGCGCGAAATTTACCGTCATCATCGCCGCCCGTCTTCATGTGAACCGCTTGGCCTCAGCGGCGGGCATCCTCCAGAACGAGCGCCGCGCCTTTCTCACCGATCATGATCGCGGCGGCGTTAGTATTTCCAGTAACGATTCTCGGCATGATCGAAGCGTCGATGACCCTGAGGTCCTCGATCCCGATCACGCGCAGCCGAGGGTCGACCACCGCGTCGGCTCCAATCCCCATCTTGCATGTACCGACCGGATGCAGCAGCGAAAGCCC
>Ga0070762_10001050_pt1 | contig 12430 bp, 9 predicted proteins | sample HubBroMetageREF2_FD_66726 | JGI IMG/M metagenome (GOLD analysis project Ga0070762, IMG submission 66726) | Reference soil microbial communities from the Hubbard Brook experimental Forest, New Hampshire, USA - Hubbard Brook CCASE Soil... | ecosystem: Environmental > Terrestrial > Soil > Temperate...
TCTCACAGATTCATCATCCTCCTCGTCCGGGTGAAATGCAGAACTTTGTGTGTGTAGACGAAACTGCCGCCCGGTGAGGGGCGCTGCTGTTGATCCGATGTTGTCGCACAAGCTCATTGCACCCCCGTCGGCGTCAGCGTTGGCGTCTCCGTATCCAGCCAGACATCCGCAAGCGGCCAATTCTCGCCCGGTCCCGGCGCCTTCCAATCTCGCACGCGCGCGCTCAGTCCATAAACTTGCGGCAGCCAAACCAGCGGCACCACTCGATACGTACTCAACACCACGCGCTGTTGCTTATAGATGTCCTCCGGCGAAGCAATCTCCGGAAACGCGGCGGCCCCGAAGCTCGCGAGGAACTCCGAATAAATCCGCGTAAGAAAATCTTTCAACGTAACGCCGGGCAAAGGCGAAGTCATCCGCCAGCGCACCAATTCCATATCCACGCGCGGCGCTTGCCCAGCCGCGCCGCGCGATTTTTGTGCGCCCGCGCCTGGGATTGGCTGCGCCCGCACCGACATCCCTGCTTCCTTGGCATTCACCACAATCCGCTCCGCCACGCTCTGCTCCAGCGGATCAGCGGAATCATATCCCAACACCAAAGCGCCCGACGGCGCGATTTGTTTCCAAAGTTCCTTCGCGTGCTCCAGATCGCCCGCGCTCGGTGCCGCAGCAGGAAACAAAAAAGCCGTCCCGCTCGACCACTGCGGCAACAACCCACCTGCTGCCTCGCCGGTCTTCTGCAAAATAAAATTCACAATCGCCACGCGGTCAATCGCGAGCGAAAGCGCTTGCCCCATCGCTGGTTCGGCTGACGCTCGACGCGCTTGCTCGTTCGCTTGGCTAGCCGCTTTTGTCACAGCATCAGCCTTCGCATTCCCACCGACAAAGACCAACGCGAGCAATTCGTCCGGCTGCGAAGCGCTGATCCGCACACCCTGCTCCGCCGCTCGCCGCGCATCCTGCGGCGCGATCTCCGTCAGATCCGCCTTGTTCAATTCCAAATCAACCAGCCGCTCACGCGCCGCCCGCCCCGTCGTGATTTCAATCGAGTCCACAAACGGCCGCCCCTCGCGAAATTCCTCATTCGCTGCCAGCACCGCAAGCGTCGCCCGCCCCGCCGCTTCCCACGAAGTCACCCGAAACGCCCCACTCCCCGCGGCCCCAGCAAATGCCCCATCCGCATCGCGATGATCAAAAATGAGCGAATCAATCTGCAATTTCGCCGTCGCCTCTTCCGGAGTTGCAGCCGGTACATCGGGATCGAGCGACGCAACTGCCGCGCCAATCTCCACGCGCAGAGTCCCACCATACCGCGGCCGCCGCGCGGATCGCGCCGGCAAGGCCGCGAATGCCACGCCGAGCAACGCGCTAATTATTGCAAGTCGCCGTAACAACGTAAGCCTCGTATTCACCCGACTTCAGATTGTGAAGGATGGCGCGGACCGAGCTATCCTCCGGGCCTGAATGCAACGCCATTACAGGACCGTCGAACTCCAATGTGTTCCCGGAAGGAACCAGCGGCAAGGGAATCCCTTTGGTCAAGCGCCCGCTAATCGAATCGGGTTGCGTCCAATCACCCTCAGCTGTAAATAAAAACACAAATTCGCCGCGGCATTTTTGCGCAACGTCCGTGCCGACGCTGGTCGGAAACCCCGGAATTTTCATGCGGACCGCGCCAACACTCTGGATCGGCTTTGAAGCGTTGCACCGCAAGACTCCCGCGAGATCCGAATCGCCAAAGCACTCAAAGCCTTGCAGCGATATTTTTCCTTCCTTCAGCATTATTGTGCCCTGCGCGTCCCGGGACGGAGGTGTCGCTTGCGGAAGTGGGCTCGTTCGGAAAAGTTGCCATCCGGCGCCGGACGGTTTATAAACCGCAAAGTGGTCTGTCTCGAGGACCAAGAGGATAGATTCGCCGGAGATTGAGTCTTTAAGCAGCGCAAAATCCAAAAACTTTCCCGGCTGCTTCCACACGAACCGCTTTTCCAACGACAAAGACCGCGCTTCTGCTCCAGCATCGGCAAAATCCGCCTTGGGAGCGGCGACGATCATCAGCGGAGCCGCAGTACCACTGCTCTGATCATTGAGAATCTGTATCACCCAAACATATTCGGCCACAGACTCGGAAAGTGAGAGCTGCAATCGAATCGCGGATTGCGCAGCAGCATTTTCCGGGGCCAGCGAGAAGCTGTGGCGCTGCAATTGTGCTCGGATCGCCGCTTCAATCGTCGCGGCTGCCGCATCGTCAAGCGAGGAAATGTTTTCAACATCGAGTGTCACAGAAGTGGGGCTCAAGGCTGCCGCAACTTCGTCGGCAAGCCTGGCTGTAGCGTCATTCCAGGGCTTCGGCAGCGTGGACGTCGCTTGCGCATCGCTCGCGCGCGATGTGGCACCCACGAAGAGCCCGATCAGAATCGTGTAAAGCGCGACGCGAATGGTGAGAAGAAACCGGCAGGAAGGCCGCATCAGTGTGCGCGAATCGCAAATCACATTCGCGAATCGTCATCTTAGCACATCGCCGAATCCTCAAAGTCTCGCGCGTCCTGCATCGAGTGTCCGCGCAGTTATCGTGGCACAGCGACTCTTCGCTGTGCTCCTTCTTTTGCCTTCCCGCAAATCACGCCAGCAGGGTGGCTGCGGCGCGGCTCCAGGACGCAATCTTCGCTGCGGCGGTCGCATCGCATTGTCTCCTGGTCCTCACCGTGCCACCCGCAAGGGTTTTTGCCGGCGTCGCTCCCGAACCGGGCTGCCCTACTCGCGGAACAGGCCGCGAGAACCCCGCCGGGAATCTCTTTGATTTCCTCGCGTGACAAGGTCACAGCATCACTGCTTCCCACCCGTCCGCGCCGGCGGATCATTCAACCCCGGAAATGCCTGCGCCGACTTCAAGACATCATTCGTAAAGAAAAATTTCCCGTCGGTCGGCACCATCATGATCTGCACCTTGTCGCTCAACCGCTGCGCGACGGTCAATTGCACTAGCATCGGATTCACCTTCAGCGCCGACGCTTCGAGTTGCATCTTTTCCGCGCCCGCCTGCGCCGTCAGCCGAATCTGATTCGCTTCCGCATCCGCGAGCAAATCCTGCCGCTCCTTCTCCGCCTTCCCGTCAATCACTTTCGCCTGCGCCGCTGCTTCCGCGCCGCGTACGGTTTCTTCGTTCTGCGTATCCGCCAGCATCGTGCGCCGCTGCTGCTCGGCCTTGGTGTCAATCACCTTGGCCTGCGCTTCCGCCTCCGCGTTCTTCACGCGCGCCTGCGCCGCGGCGTCCGCATCTTCAATCGTGGTCTGCTTACGCGCCTCTGCTTCCAGCTTCGATTGCTCGATCTGTTTCTGCTTCAGGGGCAAGGTGTACTGCATCGAGTCCGATTCCGCCTGCGCCATCAACACACGCGTGCGCGCATCGCCCTCCGCGCGCTTGATCTGCCGCACTTTTTGCGCCTCCGCCTGCGATTCCGCGATCTTCACTTTTTTCTGCTCGATGCTCTGGTCCACCGTCACTTGATCGTCTTCCTGTTCCTTCAACAACAATCCTTGCAGCCCTTGCTGGTACTGCTCGGGCAGCAAAATTTTGCGCAGCAGCACTTCCTTCACGATGATTTGGTCCTCGGCGAGCCGCGCCGTGATCGCCTGCGTTGCGCGCTGCCGGAATTCGTCGCGCTTGACGGAAAAAACGTCGCGCACGATGTAGTTCGGCGCCAGATCGCGGAAAGTGCTGGTCACTACCGGCGCCACAATCTCGTCTTCGATCGGCTGCGGCAAATTCGCATCCACATAATCCAAATGGCGAGGATCGACCCGGTAACGCACCGTCACCGCCAGCCCCACCGACAATCCTTCCCGCGCTTCCACCGTAAGAATCTCGAATCCCTTGTCGCGCGGATTTTCCGACGCCGCCGTGGAATAAACTTTTTCGCGTATGTCGAAGAGCTGCGCGCGCTGGATCAACGGCAGCAGCAAATGCGTCCCCGGGTACAAAGTCCCCGGCCGCACGCCGGAGATCTGGCTCACGCGTACCGCTGCGAACCCGTCCGGGACCACCAGGATGCTCTTGCCCAGCAAACTCGAGAGCGCGGCCAAAACCACAAGCTTCCCAGCAGCCGACCAGCGAATCACGCGCCGCGGTCCCGCCGATCGTGGCGGCAAATAAAACGCAGGCCGTGCGACCGGCCCAGAGGTCTTAGCGTCCGCAGCGGTTGTGCCCGGCGCCGGACTACCTTCACTCGGCATCCCAGCTGTTGATGTGAACAGCGAACTGCCCTCAGGTCGCGCTGCAGCAGCCTGCTCAGCCGCGACATCCGTGGGCTCGCGTTCGCCGAGCCGCAGAATCCGGTTCAACTCAAACGCCAAATAAAGGTCATAAAGCACGATCGCTGCAGCCACTCCCAGGAAGCCAAAACTCACCACAAACAACAACAGCCGCAGAAAAAGCATCTCACACCTCCCTTGCCTTCGCCTTCGCCTTCGCTTCGTTGCACAGCCCCGTAAGGCGCAGGCACTGCAGGCTGTGCTCCTGCCTCTGTCTTTGCGCTGAACTCCTAGGCCGCGCGCCGCTCCGACTCGCCGCCACCACGCGACTGCGCCATCGCCGCTACCCTCTGCGCCAGTGTCTGCGGCGCTGGCCGCGCCGGCATCAAACGCATCAGCAAAACCAAGCTCAACCATTCCAGCCCCAGCGCCACCGCGTACGAAATGAAAATCGCTCCCGCCACCGCCACAAATCCGATTCCGCTTTCCATTGCCATGTCCTCCGTATGAGCTGGTCTGCAATTGAACTAAAGGCAGGAAGGTAGCCAATCGAGGAATAAAGCGGTCTAAAAGCGCCAGCACTAACGCCAACCCAACATTCTCAACAGCTTGCCGCGAAGAACTACGAAACTCAGCCAACGTTATTCGCCACGCAACTCACCCACAAATGTGGTCCGGCAAACACGCCGTGGAAATCCACACTCAACAGAGCACCGGGCCCAAACCAATCCCCAGCGTCATCTGAAAACGTCAAACCACGCGCAAGTGCCCCACCTCTGCTAGAATCTGCCTCAGGCACACAAACATCCATGGCCACCACACCCACACCGGCAACTACGCCCACTCCTGACCCAGAGCATCCTGGCGCCCCGGCTTCCGCCAGCACGACCGCGCGCCCGGGCCAACTCGCCGGCGGGTTTCAACTTTTCCGCATTTTTGGCATTCCCGTTTATTTGCACTCCAGCTGGATCATCATCTTTCTGCTGATCACCGTATCGCTTGGGCAGCAATTCACCTCGCTGCATCCCGGATGGTCCACGCAACAGCATTGGGCGCTCGGCATCATCACCAGCATCCTTTTCTTCGGCTCGCTGCTGTTTCACGAACTCAGCCACAGCATCGTCGCCAGGCACTACAAGATTCCCGTGCAATCCATCACGCTGTACGTCTTCGGCGGGCTCTCCAGCATCTCGCGCGATCCTTCTAGCGCACTGCAGGAATTCAATATCGCCATCGCCGGGCCGCTTTCCAGCCTGTTCCTGGGCGGATGCTTCTGGCTGGTCACTCATTATTTCCATGGCAACGAACTGGTCGTTGCCTCCTGTACATGGCTCTGGGAAATCAACGTGATGCTCGCGGTCTTTAATCTGATTCCCGGATTTCCGCTCGACGGCGGACGTGTGCTGCGCAGCATCGCCTGGGGCATCACCGGCGACTTCAACCGCGCCACAAAAATCGCGTCTTACGCCGGACGCTTCTTCGCCTACGTGATGATTTTTGTCGGCGTGTGGATCGCATTCCACGGCAGTCTGGTCAGCGGCATCTGGACCGCGTTTATCGGTTGGTTCTTGCTCAGCGCCGCGCGCGAAAGCTACACGCAAGTCGCCGTGCGCAACACGCTTACAGGAGTCCGCGCCGGCGACATCATGACCCAGGACGTCCCGACGGTGGAACGCAACATATCGGTGGACGATTACGTGCACGAAGTTCTGCGCACCGGGCGCCGCTGCCACGTCGTCACTGGCGCCGGCCGTCCGGTCGGCCTCGTCACGCTGGCCTCCGCGCGCGCCGTGCCGCGCGATGAGTGGGCCAACACTTCCATTCAAGCCGTGATGATGCCCTTCGACCGCGCCCACTGCGCCACGCCAGATGAGCCGGCGCTAGGCGTCCTGCAACGCATGCAAACGGAAGATATCAATCAAATGCCGGTCGTAGCAGACGGCGCGATCGTGGGCATGATCGCCCGCGACACCATCCTGCGCGTCCTGCAGACGCGCCTGCAGCTAGGCCATCTAGCGTCGTAGTTAGGTCGTACGTAGGAAAAGGCACCACAGATGAACGCAGTTGAACACAGATAAACGGAGGCGAAAAATCGAAGTGCTAGGGGCACTGCTTGCTGCGCCCCTGGTACCGAGGACCTAGCCGCCGAACCGTCAACGCCGCGCAACGAGCCAAAAACTTGAACCAGCCACCCATCAACGAAACCGACTACGACCGGCTCAAACGAGAAGAAACTCCCACTGTCACCCGCCGCGGCTTCAACATCTGGTTCGGCGTCGCCGGCGTCATGGCACTAGCAGGCGCGCTAGCAGCCTACTGGCAAAAGCACAAACCCGGCTATCCGGTGAAAGTAATCGCCCAAGCCGGAGAAATCCCCATCGGCGGCTCCAAAATTTTCACCTATCCCGCCGACGACCGCCCGTGCTTCCTGCTCCGCCCCGCGGCAGAAACCTACCTGGCCTTTAGCCGCCTCTGCACCCATCACACCTGCCCCGTCTTTTACCGCCCCGAAGAAAACATCTTCGCCTGCCCCTGCCACGGCGGCATCTACTCCGCCACCACCGGCGCCGTCCTGGATGGCCCGCCACCAAAACCCCTGCCGCAAGTAACCCTGGAGCGACGCGGCAACGACATCGTCGCGACCGGCTTCGTGGCAAGCTAAACCAAACACAGTAATCCCAAGAAGCTGCCGCCGGCGCGGAATTAGTTAGAATCGATCTCCGAATTGGCTGAATCGGAGGGGCGGCGCTGCAGAGCCCGTGTGAGAGGCGTAAAAGCGGAACTTCAGCGGTTAAGGCCGCACGATTTCGCCGTGCTTATGTCGTGGCCCTTCGATCCTGCCGCCGGCAGGCTCTCAGGATGAACGAAAGCTACGACCCGGAAAGATTCTCAAGATCTCATACACACTCTTTAGCCCCTGAACCCTTGAGTTTCGATCGCGGCTGAATATTTGTTGAGGTGGGTCGTATCTACTATCTCTGCGGAGGAGTTCTGTACTTCACAGCCTTAGCGTCCACGCCTTCGGTCACCGTAACAATCACGTCCGCCGGAATGTCCTTTACCTCCTGCGCGTACCCGCTAGGCCAGCGAATCACGAGTGAATCCACCTTCTCATGCTTCCCCAATCCAAAATAAATCCGCGGATCCTGTGCCGAACAATAACTCATCCCGCCCTTCGCCTGGTCGTAGCTCTTGAAATCCCCCGCGGTCAATTTCAACGAAGCCCCAATTCCGTCCCGATTCGATTTCACGCCGATCAACCGCACTGCGAGCCAATGATTGCCCTCAGCCGCAGGAGAACTCCCGCCCTCGTTCCGGAAAAGTTGCGCGTCCTCGCCATTATTGCTCACCAGAAAATCCTGCCACCCGTCGTTGTCGTAATCTCCCACCGCAAGCCCCCGTCCCACTCGCGGCTTCCTAAAATCCGCGCCCTGAGTTCGCGTCGCGTCCACAAAATTCCCGTCGCCGCGATTACGATAAAGCATCTTCTCTTCCTCGTACGCAACCTCGGGGTGATACATCGGAATGTTGTCCAGAATATGTCCGTTGATCACCAGCAAGTCCCGCCAGCCATCATTGTCAAAATCGAAAAATCGCGCGCCAAAAGCACTGCGTAAAATGTTGGTCTGTCCGATACCCGAAGCGATCGTGTAATCAGTGAACGTCCCATCCCCATTATTCCGGTACATGCGGTTCAACTCGAAATCCAGGTGGCTCACAAAAAGATACATCAGCCCATTGTTCATCACGTCCGCGGCATCAGCGCTCATGCCCGCTTCCGGACGCCCGTCTTCGCTGAATCCCACTCCCGATTTATACGTCGCGTCGCGAAACGTGCCATCCCCGTTGTTCAAGTACAAGAAATTCCGCTGCGTGTCGTTGGCAATAAAAATATCCGTCCAGCCGTCGCCGTTCAGATCCGCCAGCACCACCGCCAGGCTCTTGCCATCCGTATTCAGCAGCCCCGCTTTTTGCGTCACGTCCGTGAAAGTCCCATCGCCATTGTTGTGATACAGCTTCGCCGAGCTCCCGTGAAAGCTGTCCGGATGGCAATACGCACTGCTCTGCGGGATCCCCGTGAATCCTGGACGTACATCGCCGCACAGCACCGGATGATCGACGTCGTACTGGACGTAATTCGTCACCAGCAGATCGAGCTTGCCGTCGTGATCGTAATCGAACCATCCCGCGGCCGTCCCCCAGTTTCCGTCGTCGCCTACTCCGGCCTTCGCGGTCACGTCGGTAAAAGTCCCATCGCCGTTGTTGTGCAGCAGCACCGAATGGCGGTACCCGGTCATATAAATGTCCGGAAACCCGTCGTTGTCGTAATCGCCCACCGCCGCGCCGAAAAAAAATGTTCCGTCGCTGCGGATCTTGCTTTCCTCGGTCACGTCCGTGAAGGTTCCGTCGCGATTGTTGCGATACAGAGCAGGCTGCGGCGGAAGCAGCGGGTGATAGTTCGGCGTGTATCCGCTGTTCACGAAAAATGCGTCCAGAAATCCATCCTGGTTGTAATCAATCCAGGCCACGCCCGCGCCCATCGTCTCCGGATAAAGGCGCTGCGGCGACGAAGCTCGTTCGTGATGGAAATGAATTCCCGCCGCGCTGGTCACGTCGCGAAATTCCACATGGTAAGGATTGGTGATCTCGCTGCGGTGCCGGAGTTTTACGGCATCATCTTGGGCCTGTCCTGTGGATTCACGGCGAGGCGCAGCGGGCGAAGGCGCCGGCGTGGATTGCCGATCACGCGCCGCAATCAAGGTGCGATACGCCGCGCGCGCCGGTGGCCCCAGCAAAGCGCCGGACACGTCCGCGGTAGCTACAACAATGATAGAAAGCAAAATGAGCAGAGGTGTGCGAAAACGCATTCGTTGCCGGGTCATTGCGGAACAGATTCTAACAGCACGCCATTCCGCATGCCACGTCGAGCCCGATTCGCACTTCATCTACGGGTTTGACGCCGTCTCTCTCCGCGCGGATAGCAACGCCGCACCGCTTCATTAAGATTCCCTTGATGCTGATCCCGGTTTTCATACTGCTCTGTTCTCTTATGGAACTCATTCGCCTGCTGTGGAAAACTTTCGCTCGCACTCAGTTTCGTGTTGACTCCGCGCGGACCCAAGGATAGCCTGCTTCCATTCTGTGGGCTGGGGGGCCCTTGTCCGGAAGTGATTCCCATAATTACTCCGCAGTCCGTGAAGTGTGGGAGCGCGGAAGTTCCGCTCCGTTCTCGTGGTGCGCGTAAGGGCGTGCGCAAAGCTGCCGCTCTAGCAGGCATTTCCGCGCGCAACGCATCGCGGCGCAGCGCAATGTCTGTTGCGTGCGTCGCTCTGAGCCTCGGGTTCATCACGCTCGCCGTCGCTCCTCTGACGCACGCGAACGAAAACGCGCGCGCGCTCGCGACAGCGAATGCGCCCGCAGCTCCCAAGAAAGTAATCATTGATACCGACCCCGGCACCGACGACGCGCTGGCCATTCTGCTAGCGCTAAATTCGCCGGAACTCGATGTGCGCGCTCTCACCGTCGTCCCCGGCAATGTGACCGCGCAGCAAGGCCTGGAGAACGCCCTCAAGCTCGTGTCACTGACCAATCGTTGTGACGTTCACGTCGCCGGCGGCGCCCAGCACCCGCTGTTTCAGAAACTGATCACCGCCGAACTGTGGCACGGCGCAAACGGCCTCGCCAACGTGGAACTGCCGCCGAGCAAGTGCAAAGCCGACCCGCGCTTCGGCCCCGACCTGATCATTCAAATGATTCACGAGTCGCCGCACGAGATCACTCTGGTTCCTGTCGGCCCGCTCACGAACATCGCCCTGGCCCTGTTGAAAGATCCTTCGATCGTCCCGCTGGTGAAGGAAGTGGTGATTATGGGCGGCTCGATTTCCGGGGGCAACGTGAACGCCGCCGCCGAAGCGAACATCTACAACGATCCCGAAGCCGCGCAGATCGTCTTCCACGCCGGCTGGCGCTTGACGATGGTCGGCCTCGATGTCGGCGACAAAACCCTCTACGATCAGGCGCATCTCGATCAGCTTTCGAAAACCCACGGCCCCGAAAACGACTTCGCCGTGAAGGTTCTTACTTTCCTGCTGGGACAGGAAGCGAAGTACGGCGCGGGCGGCGGCTCCCCCATGTACGATCCGCTCGCCGTCGGCACCGCAATTGACCCTTCCATCGTCTCGACGCAACCGATGCACGTGGACGTCGAATCGCGCGGCGAGTTTACCCGCGGTGAAACCGTCGCCAATCGCCGCAACGCCGTCGAGCGCAACGTCCTCCACGGCGATCGCTACATTATCGAAGGCATTGACCAAGTGGACCCTAACGTTCAGGTCTGCACCGGGGTCAATGCCGAAAAATTTCTGCAGCTGCTGAATTCGCGCCTCGCGGGTAAATAACATGAAAAATAAACAGCTCATTCGTTCCAGCAACAACAATCCACATTTCGCAACGGATCGCTCCACACCCAGGGGGAGAGCAACAATGAAAATGGTGAAGCTTGTGTTTCTGGCAGCTCTGGCCGTTGTCTTTTCGCTCGCGAGTCTCCTTTTCACCGCGTCTGGCGCGCGCGCGCAATCACTGGAGCGCGGCGAAATCCGCGGCTTTGTTTACGACACCAGCCACTCGATCGTGCCCGGCGCGAAGGTGATTATCTCCAATCCTTCCACCGGTTATAAGCGCGAACTCGAAGCCGATGCCAGCGGCTCCTACGACTTCGCCCAGTTGTTGCCCGGCACGTACAAGATTCAGGCAGAGGCAGACGGCTTTGCCTCCACCATCGTCACGGACGTCGTCGTCCAAATTGGCGCCAGTCTGGGCTTGGACATCACTCTGCCGATTAAAGGTCAGACGCAAACCGTCACTGTTTCTGCGTTGGAAGTTGGACCCGTGGACACTTCCACCGCCGGCATCAACCAGGTGATCAATTCAAAAGATTTGGAGACCCTCCCGCTTTCCGGCCGCGATTATCGCGACTTGGCGCAACTAAGCTCCTCGGCTCAGGTTGTCCCTGGACTGCGTGGCGGCATCCGCCTGGGCGGCCAGCAGAGCGATTATCTTGGGATCGTCGTTGACGGACAGGACACCTTCAACAACTACTTCGGAGAAATTTTCGGCTCGCTCGAAACGAAAAACTTCACGGTTCCCCTCGAGGCCGTGCAGGAATTCCAGGTGGTCACTAACGGCTTCGCTCCGGAATTCGGCCGCGCCACCGGCGGCATGGTCAACGTGGTCACCAAATCCGGCACCAACGAACTTCACGGCGAGGCGCACGATTACTATCGCGGCAGCAATTTCACCGCGAACGATGCCGTCGGCGAACCACCCAACATCGCCACCCAAAATCAGTTCGGCGGCTCCGTCGGCTTCCCTATTCACAAAGATCGCCAATTCCTGTTCCTAGCCGCTGACACGCAGTTGCAGAACGGCCCGCTCGTTACTCAGTTTTGTTCTCCGGGTGCGGGGCAGGCCGCCTGCCTCGCGGAGCTACCTCTGATTACGGGGCCCGTTTTTGCGAACTGCGTCCCGGGTACATGCAGTCCAGGCACCGCCACCACACCGGGCCAGGTACCGCTACCCAGCAATGTTCCGGCCGGCACCATGTTGCCGGCGGGCTGCGGAACCTCCCCGACTGCGGGAGAATCTGTGCTGATGGACTGCTATGGCAAGTCCTCGATAGCTGGCTTCCAAGGCCCCAGCAATCAGTTTCAGAATTTGTTTACCATACTGGGACACTACGACTATCAATTCAGCCCCGCCAACCATTTCAGCATTCGGAGCTACTTCACCAGAAACCACACCAATGGATTTAGCGGCGCTCAGGGTCAGAATGAAATTCCGCAAGCGTTCGACAATACCGAGGACTTCACCAACAAAGGCGCATCGGTTGTTTTCAGTCTGAATACCGTACTCGGCAGGAAGGTGAATGAAATCCGCATCAGCCTCTCAGATGAGGTTCGCGAGCGCCACTCGAACAGCGATTCGCCCGGCCTTTCGATTTCCGATTCCGGCTTCCCGAACTTGGCTGTAGGCAGCGCCTTTAATTATGGCATCGGCCAGCGCTACTATCTGCCCATTAACAACCAGGACGGTAAGTTTGAGGCCGCCGATAACTTCAATTATTCGTTCGGCAAACACGACATGAAATTCGGCGGAGATTCCGTCACCTTCGAGGACCGAAAAG
>Ga0070762_10001055_pt1 | contig 12415 bp, 10 predicted proteins | sample HubBroMetageREF2_FD_66726 | JGI IMG/M metagenome (GOLD analysis project Ga0070762, IMG submission 66726) | Reference soil microbial communities from the Hubbard Brook experimental Forest, New Hampshire, USA - Hubbard Brook CCASE Soil... | ecosystem: Environmental > Terrestrial > Soil >...
TGGACGCGACCAGAGCAAAGCAAAGAGCTGCAAGTTGGCAAACGACACGTGTGCGAAGTCTCATAAGTCTCCTTAAAGTTTTCATGGTTCAGTGCTGATTTGGGGGATGAACTGCTCCTCTGCGTAGGACGGCTGCGTCAGAGCAATTCAAGGCTCCACTCTACTGAGATCTCATCCGGGAAGCTGTCTAGCTTCGTTTGACTCAAACCCTCGACCCAGACGGAAGTTGTGTAGATTTGTAAAAAAGAATCGTGTAGAGAAAGCAGACTGGCGTTCTTGCCGGACGTTCTTGCGGGAGCCAGGTCCTTACGGCGTGCCGTAAAGCTGCTTGTACACACTAGCGTTGCGCAATATGGCCTGCACGTACTCGCGGGTCTCGGTGAAGGGAATCGATTCCACGAACTCCTGGGGATCGCGATATTTGCCCTGGTTCAGCCAGTCTTCGACACGGTCTGATCCGGCGTTGTAGGCGGCGAGGGCGTATTCGGGCGATCCGCCGAACTTGTCAACCATGCCGCGGAAATAGCGCGTGCCCAATTCCAGATTTACCGCAGGCGTGTACAACTGGCTGGCGGTATAGCGCTTCAGCTTCACTTCCTTGGCCACGAGTTTGCCGGTCTTCGGCAGCAACTGCATCAGGCCGACGGCATTGGCCCGCGAGACCGCGTTGGGATTGAACTCCGACTCCTGCCGGATTAACGAGGCAATGAGGTAGGGGTCCAATCCATTGGCTGCCGCTGACCGTTTCAGATCGGTCCAATAGGCTCTGGGAAAAAGCGCTTCCCAGTATTTCCGCGGCAGGTCAGGAATGTCGAGGGCGAAATAATTTGGTGCGGAATGCTTCATGACCTCGATGGCCTGGTCGTAGTGCCCAGTCTCGTCGTACAGTTGCGCAGTTTCTGCCGGGCCCCAACTGCCACCGACGGCCGCAGCGGCGGCCTGTAGTTCGCGCACGGCAAAATCGACGAGACCGCCATTGCCGAGAAGCTCTGCTTTCTGCACGTGCAACTCATCTGACGGTGGCTCCGAGTCGGCCACTTTGCCGCTGATGTCCAGGGGCGGCACGCGGTCGAGCAAAGCGAAGGTTGTGGTTGCATCGGCTGCCCCTGGGAGATGCTCCAACCTTTGCCGTCCCAGTTCCGCGTAATAGAAGTTGCGATAGCGGTCCGAAAGCTTCTGATAAAAGGCGCGGGCCATGAGGGGCTGGTTGTCTTCCTCAGCTAGGCGGGCGCGCCAATATAAAGCCGCAGGGGTTTCCGACCCGGTAGGATACAGCGAAATCTGTTCTTCGAACGCTTTCTCGGCTTCCTCGTTGCGTCCCTGCCGCAGAGTGAGCCATGCGGCTTTCCAATGCACGTAGGAAGCGCGCGGGCCGTTAGGAAAACGCACTTGGGCCTCACGAAAAGCGTCGAGCGCCTGGTCGTACTCGTGATGCACGAGGTGCAGATTGGCCGCAGAAAGCAGCGCCTGTTCGAGCCACGGACTCGTCGGTGCAGCCTGGCGCAGTTCATCGACGGTACGGTAAAAAGCGTCGTTGTCATTGGAGGCGAAGTCAATTTGACCCAGCAGATACAGGCGATGCGCATTGATTTCGCCGCCTTCACCAGTGAGCAGGGCGAGCACCAACTTGGCGTCGCGGTTCTTGGTGGCGTGATGCAGCGCCTCGGCTAGAGAAAGTTGAATCGAAGGACGAAGATCAGCACCGGCTTCGTTCACCAGGGTGCGATATTCGTCCGCCGCTTCGGCGTAGCGATGCCGGCTCATCAATCCATCGGCACGGGTTTTAATTTGTGTGAAAGTCGGGGGCGGCACGCCGGGCAGCTTCTTCAGCTCGAGATACGCCGCATCCGCGTCGGCGCTGGCCGGCATTGTGTAATAGATGTTCGCGAGCGTTTCGGCGGCCTTCGCGTTCTGGCCCGCGGCGGCGTACGCCCGACCGAGGGTGAGCTCCAGGTCAGACCGCACCGGCAAGCGGTCCTGTTCCAACAAAGTTGCCGCTTCCGCCGCTTGTCCTTCCGCCAGAAGTACCCCGGCATAGCTGACATGGGCATCCCGCACCAGTAATGAATCCGGATGGGTTTTGGCAAAATCCGCCAATGTTGCCAGCGCCTCTGCCGTGTGCCCGGTTTGAAGGTACGAGGTTCCGAGATAGTAGTCGACATAATCGCCGAGGTCGCCGGCGTGAACCTTGGCGCGGTTCAGCGGGTCGATGGCCTGGGCAAAGTTCCGATCCAATACGTGCGCGTAGCCAACTACCAGCCAGGCCAGAGCTCCGGCATCTTCTTTGGCGTGAGCCCGGGCATAGGCTTCAACTCCGGCATAGGCCTGGAGCGAGCGATCTTGTAGAAGCTGTTGCGCCATGGGCCGCAAGCTGGCAGAAGCCACGAAGGCCTGCCGCATACGCCGGACCCGCGGGGAGATCGTCCTTGGCTTTCGGGTGTTGACGGGGTGGCGCTTCACGGCGCCGGGTGTCGGCGTTGCGGGCTTCTTTCCGGCGGGCGCCTGCGTAGTCGGGCCGCTGCTTCTGTCTGTGGCTTTGTTGCTGCTCGCGGCACCCTGAGCAGCTGGTTTCGGCGGAGGCGTATCAGCCGGGCTCGGAACGGAACTGGGCGCAGGTTGCTGCAAGGCCTCTGCCGGCGGAAGTAGAACGCCGACGAAGCCGCACAGAGCCAGGGCCGCGAGCGTCCACAACCTCGAACCTGATGGCACTACGTTTGTTTTTTGCGGAGACACGCTACTGCCAGAACCTTCTACTATCAGATGATGCCGCAACTCTAGCGGCGGAAATTTGAACCCATGATGGAAATGTCATCTTCAGCCAGACTGCGCAGCAACTCGCTCTGAAAATAGTCCGCGCTGGCGGCTGCCGTATTGCCGTACCGCTTCTGAAACGTACCGCGGCTCTTGTCGATATCTTCTTTGAGCCGATCGTACAAATCCTTGTTGCGGCGGCCCTCTGCCACTTTCGCCTGGTTGTAGAGCTTGATTTCATCCACCAGCAGGCGGGCGAACCGTTGCGCCTTGCGATGGACGTCGGCGTCTTCCGGCGACAGTCCAGCCAGGGGATCGGTGGCCGCAGCCGGTGCGGCTGCGCTGGCGACGTGTGCCGACGCCACTTCCACAACTTCGGCGGCAGGTTCGGGTTCGACAACCTTCGCGGGCACATGTTTGGGCGCATGCGACGCGAAGGGATCGGAAAACGAAGAAACCGTTTGCACCGGCGCGCTCTCAACCCGGCTCACAGGTTCGTTGTCTTCCCGCGCCGCTGCCTGCTTGCGGAGCGACGTTACTTCCAGCCATGCGCTGGTTGCGACCACCAGCAATTCCAGGGCATCCGGATCCAGCTTGCCGCTGTCGCCACCGTCGGCGTAAACCAGGGCTGCCACTTTGTCCTTGAGCGCCAGAGGCAAAACCAGCACCTGCTCATTGGCGGGGCCGCCGAACTGTTGCACGAAGCGCCGGCCCATCTCGGCAATGTTGCCGGGCGTTGCGACGCGGTTCTGGTAAGTGTGCGCCACCGGACCGGCACTAAGGTCGAGAGAAAAATCCTTGACCAGTTCGTCATCGCCGAAACCGCGGCATTGCCATCCCGACGCGGCTCCTGCTTTCACGACGAACAGGGCGATGCGCGAACAATATGCGCTGCCGGTGTCCAGAAGGGCCCGCAGGATCTCTTTCTGGGTCGATCCCGCATGGATATTGGAAACGGCATGAACGAGGCCGCTGGAGTCATGAGTGGCGCCGGCGGCAGAAGCTTCGCTCGCCCGAGCGGGCAACGCTTCCAGCACCTGCTGCACAATCTGCGACTGCAGTTGCGGGATCTGCGCCTGAAGCACCTGCGCCACGGCATGCTCGACTACCTGCCGTACCTCGCTCTGCTCGATCACCTTCTGTTTCTCGTTCTGTCGCGCCATGCCTGGAGAATCCTAATCCCTTCGAAATCGCGCACCGCTAGCAACACCGGTCCGAGCCGAGCCCTAAGTGCTGATTATACGGCACTTGTGTGGCTGCCCCAGAGTACGCAAGGACGTGTTCGACCGCGTACCTCGAGTCTTACCATGAGTCTCCCTCGACTCTATCGCAAATATCATCCTGGCCGAAACCTGAAACAGGATTGGGCAAACACTTCGGTTACCAAGTAGAATAACAGTTCAGTTTCAGCGCCGAGGTTCGGACTCGCAAAATACTGCATCGCCAAGAGAATGGGAGCCATCCAAAACAAACTAGAAGGGCCTGTCAGTGATGAACTGACCCTGGTACAGGCCGCCAAGAAGGGCGACGACTCAGCCTTTGAAGAGCTGGTTCGCCGCTACGACCGCAACGTTTTTAGGATTGCGCAACACATCACGCAAAACCGCGAGGATGCGGAAGATGTGGTGCAGGAAGCTTTTCTGAAGGCGTACGGCAACTTGGCGAAGTTCCAGGAGCAGTCCAAGTTTTACACCTGGCTGGTGCGCATCGCCGTCAACGAAGCGTTGATGAAGTTGCGCCGCAGGAAGCCTGAACGTACGGTCTCGCTCGACGAAGACATCAAGACGGAAGATGATTCTCTTCCGCGTGAGATCGCGGATTGGAGCCCCAATCCGGAGCAGCAGTATAACCAGGCGGAACTGCGGGAGATTTTGAGTAAGACGATCCAGGGCTTGCCCCCAGGGTTCCGGACCGTGTTTGTACTGAGGGACGTGGAAGGACTTTCGACCGAGGAGACCGCGGCGGCGCTGGAACTGAGCGTACCCGCGGTGAAGTCGCGGTTGTTGCGGGCTCGCCTGCAACTTCGCGAGCGCCTCGGCCGGTTCTTCCAGAAACGCGAGAGTGGAGATGGCGAACAGTGAAATGCTCTGAATTTTTGCACGAGCTGACCAACTATTTGGACGGCGTCCTCGACGAACCTACAAAGGTCGAGTTAGAGAATCATCTTTCCTGGTGCCACAACTGCTATGTGGTTTGCGACACGACGAAGAAGACCATCGAGATCTATCGCGACTCCCAGCTTTACGAACTTCCCGAAGACCTCCGTACCCGCCTCCGTTCCGCCATCATGACGAAGTGCCAGCAGCACAGGAAACGTGGGCCGGAGAGCGTGTAAGCCAGCCTTCTCGATCCTGAATGGGCCCCTAAGCCGGCCCTGAACTGGAATGAACCCGGCGCTCCCCTTGCTTGATCGCTTATAATGGGAGCGCGCCCCGGGGTATTCCATGCAGCGCTCGCGAAAGATAGCTCTTCTTGTCTGGTTGTCCACTCTCTGCCTTAGCTCGATTCTTGTTTACGGTCAAACTGGCGATCCCGGGCAATTACGAAAGGCCGCGCCCGCCTCGGCGTCCCAAACGGCATCCCAAACAACGAGCGATCAGACGCCTGCGCAGGATGCTCCGCCAATTCCTGCCAACGCACCTCACATCAGCCAACAGACTCGGTATGAAATCATCCGCGAGTTTGAAACCCAGTTGGCCTATGCGCGGACGGCCTTTCCAATGGGCACAAAAGGACTGCTGCTGAGGGACGGTGTGATCACGCCGAACGGTGAAGAATTGCGGCAGACGCTCACCCTTTGGGGGCCTGCGGTGAAGCCCGGCGATCCGGCGCACATTTCCTATGTGCAGATCAAGGGTGACCATATTCATTTTGAGATCAATGGCGGCCCGGTGCACCGGAAGAAGTGGTATCAAAGAGTAGAAGTTACCGGCGCCTATGGTACGCCGGTCAATGGTTCGGACGAGCAGCAGACTAATCCGCACGGTACGTTCGTCGACCTTTATTTCGACAGGCATGTTCCCGAAATGACTGTGCAGCAACTGCGGGCGTTGCTCTATCCCGTGCTCGATTTCAATGCCAAGAATAAAGAGCAGGCCTACCTCGATACCGTGCCTCCCAAGGTGAAAGCGGCGATCCAGGCGCACCACGTTCTGGTGGGGATGAATCAGGAAATGGTGCTCCATGCCAAAGGCAAGCCGCCAAAGAAGGTGCGTGAGCGGGAAGGTGAGACGGAGTACGAAGAATGGATCTACGGCGAACCTCCGGCGGATGTCGATTTCGTGCGCATCGTGGGAGATGAGGTGGTGCGCGTGGAGACCATGAAGGTGGACGGCGAAAAAATCGTGCGCACGAAGAAAGAAGTCATTCTAGAGCCGTCGGACAAGGATCGGGACAAAGAAGCGAAGAAAGAACCGGCAGAGCGTCCCGCGAACGCCCCCACTCTGCGGCGGCCTGGAGAAGACTCGCAGGACGTACCCAAACCGGCTAACGGAGCCTCGCCAGTCCCGGCCATGCCGCCGCCTGATTTGCCTCAGCCTCCAAGTGGGCCCAATGACGCTCTGCCGGCGCCATAGCATTGAAGTGCTCAGACGCTATCTCGCGGCTACGGCTGATCCGGCGTCCGCGAATGAAAAGGCCAGCGCTACATTCGGGAACTCCTGGCCGTCGACTTCCACATAAGGATAGACGAAATAGTTCAGCGGTTTCCCCTCCTGTGAGGGGGTGAGTCGCAGATCGCGGCCCATGCTGAACTGCATCCGGTTCACGTCGTGAGAGCCGAAGAAGTAGTCACGCTTTTCCGGGTGCTTCCACGCTTCGGAAATGTCCACCGGAATCCATCCTTTACTATCAATCCAGAAATCAGACCAGCAGTGGTATCCGGCGATCTCGGCGGTGTGTTTGTCGGGCGGTAGAGGAAACCCGATCTCAAAGCGGGCGGGAATCCCTTGGGATCGCGCCATGGCGATGAAGAGGGAATGGAAGTCGGTGCAGTTGCCCTTCTTCGCGTCGCAGGCGTAGAGCACGTCGCCGTGGCCCCATCCGGTTCCCGTCTTGTCGTAGCGCATGGTCGTGAAGACGTAATCGTAGATAGCACGGGCTTTGTCGAGCGGCTGCGTCTTGCCCTGAGTGACCTTGGCCGCAAGATCGGCTGGCAAGCCAGTGACGGGAACGAGAGTATCGGGCTGAAGGTCTAGCTGTTTTTGTTTGGATGAAAGTGAAAGGGCAAGCGCTTGCGGCTGGGTTTGGCTGGGCGCTATACGCTCATGGCGCACCACGTCATATTCCACATCAAAGTGCAATTCGGTCTGCGACGAGCTCGCCTCGGCATAATAAATCTGGTTGCCATATCTAGACTCGACGGTCTTTTGCAACGGCAAATCGCCTTGGGCTGAGATGATCTTTACTTCTTGATAGGCATCCGACTGCGCCGCCGGGATCCAAATGCGGACCTTTTTTCCAACAGGCAGATTCCTCACCGTGAAGCCGTAGTGAAATGTGAAGTGGCGGGAATCTTGAGCCAAAGAAGACAGAGCGAAGACGAGAAACAGCGATGAGACAACGCAAAGTTTGCGCAGCATAGGCGGCGTCCTTTCATGTTCTCACCTGAGAACTGGGAACTGAGCACAGGTTGGAAACGACACACGGGCGTCTTAGAGGGAACGCCGTCAAGTGAAGCCGCGCTGGGGTATGCGCATGGGGGTGAAGATGCCGAAGGGAATCCGGCGATGCGGTATTTTAGCAGAGCGCAAGCGCACGCCGTAGACTTCAGGACGCGCTCCTTGTTGATCCGTTAGAATCTCAACGTGGCTATCGCCATCCAATCTCGCGACCTCCGCAAAACCTACGACGGCAAGGTTGAAGCCGTGCGCGGGCTGAACCTCGAGATTCAAACCGGGGAATGTTTTGGTCTTCTTGGTCCAAACGGAGCAGGGAAGACGACAACCATCGAGATCCTGGAAGGCTTGCTGCAGCCGACTTCGGGCGAGGTGTCGATCTTTGGACACTCCTGGCGCGAGAATGCGCGAGAGATGCGGGAGTGGCTGGGGATTTCGCTGCAGGAGACCAGACTTTCAGAAAAGCTCACAGTGCGGGAAACCGTCGAACTGTTTGCCAGTTTCTATCGCGAACCGCGGTCATGTGATGAGGTGCTCGAGCAGTTGCAGCTCACCGAAAAGGCAGACTCCTGGGTAGGAAAGCTCTCTGGCGGGCAGAGGCAGCGTCTCGCGGTGGCGACAGCGCTGGTGTGCAATCCGAAGATTCTTTTTCTGGACGAGCCGACCACCGGGCTTGATCCGCAGAGCCGGCGGCAGTTGTGGGACATCATTCGCGAATTTCAGCGGGCCGGCGGCACCGTGTTGCTGACCACGCATTACATGGATGAAGCGGAGCGCCTGTGCGACCGGCTGGCAATTGTCGATCACGGACAGATCATCGCCGAGGGTTCGCCTTCTGATTTGATCGAGCGCCTGGGCGGGCATCACGTGGTGGAGTTTGCCGTTAGCGCAAGAGCGGCTGGGAATTCGGATGGTGCTGTGCTCGAGGCCTGGCGCGCGCTGCCGAGCGTAGAGTCGGTTCGTGAGGATGACGGCATGGTGGCGCTGAGCGTGAAGGAGCCCCATTTGACGATCCCGGCGCTGCTGGATGCGGTCGGGAAGCAGGGGAGCGAGTTGCAGCATCTGACCACGCGGCAGGCTAGTCTGGAAGATGTGTTTGTCCGGCTGACCGGGCGGCATTTGCGGGAAGAGTGAGGCAAGTGAAAGGACGGGCACGACGGTGCAGAAACATTTTCGCTACATAGTTCTTCTGGCCATAACGTCAGCGGTGATGCTGGGCGGGCTGTCTGACTTTACGCAGGTTTCGGCGGCTGAGTCGCCCAAGGTCTTTCCTCCATTGGAACAATGGAAGGCCGAGGTGCTCGCGGGAGATGCGACGGCTTTGAAGGCGTTCTACAGCGCCGACCCCGTAGCGCACGTGATGGCCAACGGCGTCAACACCGATACCGACGCGGACGTGAACTTCTGGCTGGGGCTGAAGGCGCGAAGCATTACCTTACAAATGGTTGCAGTGCTTGACCGGCCCAAAGGCACAAGCGTTGTTTTTAGAGCCGATGTGCAATTGGCGAACGGCGAGACTCTCAGCGTGAGCGATGGCCAGATGTGGCGGAAGCAGGGAGAGCAGTGGCGACTGATGAGCGTGGAGCGAGCGGACGCGCCTCACCTGAAACAGCCGTCGGACATGAACAAGAATATCTATCCTGCGGATGCGGATGCGCACGCGGAGATCAAGGAAGCCGAGGAGAAAGCTGCCAGGGAGCACAAGCGCATGCTGCTGGTCTTCGGCGCCAATTGGTGCTTCGACTGCCACGTTCTGGATCTGGCGTTTCACCGGCCGGATTTTGCCTCGGTGATGGCGGGTTATGAAGTGGTGCACATCGACTTGGGGGTCGATGAGAAAAAGAATGCCGACCTGGTAAAGCAGTTCGGTACTACGTCGGATCAAGGCATTCCTACGCTGGTGGTGGCCGAAAGCGACGGCAAGGTGGTATTTAGCCAGAAAAACGGCGAATTCGAAGACGCGCGCTCTATGACACCTGAAGCGCTGCTCGAGTTCCTGAACAAGTGGAAGCCACAAACGAATTAATTGTTTCGCGCAACTTGTTTCGCGCCAGTTGTGTCATCCCGAGCGGAGCGAGGGACCTTGGTGTTTGCCTCGTAGCGGCAATACAGGCGGCGCAAGCAAGAACCAAGGTCCCTCGCTGCGCTCGGGATGACGAGATAATGAGGATGACGAGGGCGTTTTGGAGTCACGCTTGTTTTGGAGTCATGCTTTATGAGTGTTGCCGAGCAAACACCCGTTGTAGAACGAAGGGTTCCGCGGAATCGGCCGCCCCGGCGAAACGGGCGCTGGTCGGGATACCGCCATCTACTGAAGGCGCGCATGTTGGAGCTAAAGCGTGAACCGGAAGTCGTGTTCTGGGTGTTTGTGTTTCCGCTGTTGCTGGCGTCAGGACTGGGGATTGCCTTCCGCAACAAACCCGCCGAGGCCATACCCGTCGCCATCGCTCGTCAGGATCTCACTCAGCCTTCCCTGGTTGTTTCATCCGAAATTGAATCCATACTGAGGCACTCCCCGCTTCACACTTTCAAACCGCAGTCACTTCTGGCCGACGATGCCCACAAGGGGTTTCGCTTGGGCAAATACGATCTGATTGTCGAGGCGGGGGGCAGGACCATCCAGTATGTCTATGACCCAGCCCGCCCGGAGAGCATTCTCGCGAAATCCGAAGTGGATGATGCCTTGCAATCCGCCGCTGGCCGCAAGGACGTAATCACAACCAGCGTCGCGACTTCGTCTGAGCCTGGTTCCCGCTATATCGATTTTCTGATTCCCGGATTGCTCGGGATGAACCTGATGAACTCGGGAATGTGGGGCATCGGATTCGCGCTGGTCGACATGCGGCAACGTAAGCTGCTCAAGCGCTTTGTTGGTACGCCTATGCGGCGGGGAGACTTTCTGCTGGCTCTGCTATCGAGCCGCCTGGTGCTGATGATTATTGAAATCGGCCTGTTGCTCACGCTTGGGGTCATCGTGTTCCACATGAGAGTGCTGGGATCGCTGTTCGCTATTCTGCTGCTCGGTTCTGCGGGGGCCATGTGCTTTGGAGGAGTGGGATTACTGACCGCAAGCCGGGCGCAGAAAATCGAGAGCGTAAGCGGGCTCATGAATCTCGTAATGATGCCCATGTGGATTTTTTCCGGAGTGTTCTTTTCCTATGAGCGTTTTCCCGCGGTGATTCAGCCGCTGATCAAGGTGCTGCCGCTGACTGCCCTGAACGATGCGCTGCGGGCGAGCATTCTGGAAGGCACGCCGCTGATTCATCAGTGGCCGCGGCTGCTGGTAATGGCGCTGTGGGGCGGCATCTCGTTCCTGCTGGCGCTGAAGTGGTTTCGCTGGACTTAGTTTGCGCCAATCGCAGTGAGTCAGCCGGCACCGATAGTCGATAAGAAGCGCGGAGCCTGACGAGCCCTCACCGTTTGTTCGAAAGCGAAGGCCACGCGGATGAGGGTCGGCTCACTCCAGGCGCGGCCAAAGAATGAAATGCCGACGGGCAAGCCCGAGATAAATCCAGCAATCACGTTGATATTCGGATAGCCCGCAACGGCTGCCGCATTCGAACTTCCGCCGGCAGAGTGGTCGCCGTTGACCAGGTCTGTGAGCCACGCCGGTCCGCCGGTGGGCGCGACGATGGCGTCGAGCTTGTGTTTGTCCATGGTGGCGTCAATGCCCTCGGCGCGGGCGAATTGGTGATTCATCGCGAGCGCGTCGATGTACTCCTTTTCAGTGAGCGGGCCTTTGGCTTCGGCTTTCAGAAATAAGTCCTGGCCGAAGTAGGGCATCTCCTTCTGTCGATTGCGCTCGTTGAATTCGATGATGTCTTTCAACGTATGGACAGGAGCGTTGGGGCCGAGGCGCGCCAGATAAGCGTTGAGGTCGGCCTTCAATTCGTACATGAAGATCAGCAGTTCGCTCTGGTCGAACTTGCCCAGAGTTTCAATATCGGCGGGATCAACCAGAGTGGCGCCTTGTTTCTTCATCGCATCCAGCGCTTGTTCCATCAGGGCATCGACGGTTTCGCTGAAGCCAAAGTACTTTCTGGCGACGCCAATGCGCGCGCCCTTGAGGCCGTTGGGATCACAGAACTGAGCGTAATTAGTAAACGATCTGCCTTGACTCCCGGCGGTGGCGGAGCCCTTGGGATCAATGTCGGTGAGCGTACCCAGCAAAATCGCAGCATCGCGGATGGTTCGGCACATCGGTCCGGCACTATCCTGAGTGTGAGAGATAGGAATAATTCCGCTGCGGCTGACTAGGCCAACGGTGGGCTTGATGCCGGCAAGTCCATTCGAGGACGATGGGCAAACGATGGAACCATCGGTTTCAGTGCCGATTCCCACGGCGCACAGGTTGGCGGATATGCCCGCGCCGGTGCCAGAGCTTGAGCCGCAGGGATTTCGGTCAAGGGCATAGGGATTTCTGGTGAGGCCGCCGCGGCCGCTCCATCCGCTGGTGGAGTGGCTGGAGCGAATATTCGCCCACTCGCTGAGATTCGTCTTGCCCAGAATGACAGCCCCGGCGCTTCGCAGCCTCCCAGCCACAAAAGAATCCTGCGGCGGCTTCGAGCCGACCAGAGCGAGCGAACCGGCCGTGGTCATCATCCGGTCCGCGGTATCGATGTTGTCTTTGATCAGCACGGGGACGCCGTGCATGGGGCCTCGAGGGCCTTTCGCCTTCCGCTCCCGATCCAGGGCTTCGGCAATGGGGATTGCGTCCGGGTTCAGCTCGATGATGCTGTTGATCACAGGACCGCTTTTGTCGATCTCAGCGATGCGCTCCGAGTACATTTCCACCAGTGAGCGGGCCGTGAACTTGCCCGACTTCATTCCATCTTGCAGGTCGGAGATGGTGATTTCATCGAGCTCGAAGGGTTTGATTTCTGAAACCGGGACCGGGGACGCAATCTCACGCGCGGCGCCCAGCGCCGGATACAGCGGGATCAAGGCCGCGGTTGCACCGCCGGTCAGGGTTGTCTTCAGGAATGAGCGGCGGCTGGCGGCAATCTGTGCGGCAGTTCGGCGCATGGTCTCAAGAATCCTTTGCGACG
>Ga0070762_10001075_pt1 | contig 12317 bp, 13 predicted proteins | sample HubBroMetageREF2_FD_66726 | JGI IMG/M metagenome (GOLD analysis project Ga0070762, IMG submission 66726) | Reference soil microbial communities from the Hubbard Brook experimental Forest, New Hampshire, USA - Hubbard Brook CCASE Soil... | ecosystem: Environmental > Terrestrial > Soil >...
AGCTGGATCCGGACGCTGCGGGCGCGGGCGTGCTTTTCCGCGTTGGCAAGCACCTCGGCGACCGAGAAGTAGACGGCCGATGCGACAGGCAGCTCGACCTCGCCGTGGAGGTCGATGTCGAGCTCGACCGGCAGCGGCGCGTCCAGCGCAAGGGCGCGGATCGCGTCGGCCAGCCCGCGGTCGGCGAGCACCGGCGGGTAGATGCCGCGGACCAGGTCGCGCAACTCGGCCAGGGCGCGCGAGGAGGACTCCTTTGCCTCGGCCACCAGCGCGAGCGCCGCCTCGGGGCTGGTCGGGAACAGCCGTTCGGCCGCCTGCAGGCTCATGCCGACCGCGACAAGACGAGCTTGCGCCCCGTCGTGCAGGTCGCGCTCGATGCGGCGCAGTTCCGCGGCCGCGGTATCCACCGCGTCGTAACGGGTCTTGGTCAGCGTCTGCACCCGCTTGGTCAGCTGCTGGGCCCGGGCCGCGAGCTCCAGGTCGTGCGGGCCGACCAGGTGATGGCGCATCACCCGCGGCGCCAGCCACAGGCCAAGCGCCAGCAGCAGGGAGCCTTCCAGGGCGTCGGTCCAGAGCGGGGTGGGGGTCGAGCTGTTGGCCAGGTCGGAGAAGCCGTACTCGAACCCGGGCACCGCGGGCCAGAACACCGCGATCAGCCAGCCGTAGGTGCCGAGGACCAGCAGGCCCGCCGCGGCCAGCGTCGCGGCCCAGGCACGCGACCGAAAGATCAGCACCACCGCGGCCGTGGCCACGGCCAGGTCGATGACTGCCGCGTCGAGCCCGTCGACCGCCCCGATGCCGAACCAGTTGCCGGGCCCGAGCAGCTGCATGGCCAGTCCCGCAACCGGGACCAGGAGCAGGGCCTGGGCGGCGGAGATCCCGCCGCGACGGCGGTCAAGCCACCGGGCGGCCAGCGCCCTGAACAGCCCCGCGCCCGGCGCGTCCAGCCGCAGCAGCAGCCACAGGCCGACTGCGAACAAGACCCCGGCCTCGGCAAGCACCGGCCGGCTGCCCCAGGCGCCGGGACCCGCGTGGACGAACAGGTACTGAACCTTACTGGTGTTCCCGTCGCGGTACGTCTTGGCCAGCATGACCCCGAACACGGCCAGCCCGAGCACGCCGTAGGGGACCAGCTTGGCCGCCAGCTTCGGGGCGAAGACGACGGCCAGGACCGCGATGCCGAGCTCTGCCGGGATCAGCCCGTGCGCCCCGCCGGCCATCACGGCGGCTGCCATCGCGACGGGCAGCAGCAGCAGGCCCCAGCCGCGGGCCCGGATGTACCCCCGCAGGCCATTCGGGCGCGGGCCCCCCTGGCCCTCCCGCGCCAGGATGAACGCGATACACCCGATCGTAAGCAGCAGCACAATCGCGAAAAGCATGACCGCACATTCCTTTCCCCGCCCGTCCTGCTCCCATCCTGGCTGTCACGACCGGGGACGGCCAGGGGCCTGCGCCCCCCAGCGATGGTAGGGCTGGGCCCACCATGGCGGGTCGGGCGCAGGTGCTCAGGGCGCTGCGGTTCTTGGTCGGCGTGGACACGTTAGACCGGCGGCCGGCTGGGTAGCGCACGGAACTCAACCGGCAGTGCGGCGTACGAAAGGGACGGCCTTGTGGAACGTTCAAGCGCGACTCAGCTTCCCCACGACCAGGAGCACACGACCGGGCAGCTCATCACGATGCTGTCCGAGCAGGTTTCCGTGCTCATCCGGGACGAGCTGAAACTCGCCCGGCTGGAGATGACCAGCAAGGGCAAGCAGGCGGCACTGGGCGCCGGGATGTTCGGCGCCTCGGGCGTCATCGCGATCTACGGCGTGGGCTGCCTGCTGGCCTGCGCGATCATCGCCATCAGCGGTGCCGTGGCGGCCTGGCTGGCGGCGCTGATCATCGGCGCGGCGCTGCTGGCGGCCGCGGGCTGCGCGGCGCTGCTTGGCAAGCGGCGCCTGGCCAGGGCCGCGCCGCCGGTCCCAGAGCAGGCCGTGGCCGACGTCAAAGCCGATGTCGAGGAAATCAGGGAGAGGGCACATCGATGACCGCAGAGGAACTACAGCAGGAGATCGACCAAACCCGGCAGCAACTGGGCGAGACCGTGGACGAACTGGCCGCCAAGGCCGACGTGAAGGCCAGGGCCAAGGCCAAGGCGGCCCAGACGAAGGAGCTGGCCCGGGCCAAGGCGGCCGAGGTGTCCGGACGGGTGCGAAGAAGCCCGTTTGTGCAGCGCCGCTGGCCGGTGGCGCTGGGGGCCGGCCTCCTGGTCGCCAGCTCGGTGGCCATCTGGCGATGGAAGAAGAAGACTTGACGGGGCCGAGCCCGCGGCGCGGCCGACCAGCGGGCCAGGAGACGATCCCGCCGCAGAGCGAGGTGTCCGGCGGTCCCGAGACGCCGCTCGAGCTAGGCGCGACCGGCTGGAAGAACACGCTCATGCGCACCGGGAAGAAGTTCACCCTCGACCGGTGCAGCATGACCGCCGGGAGCCTGGCCTATCACTGGTTCCTGGCCCTGTTCCCTGCGCTGATCGCGCTGCTCGGGGTGGCCAGCCTGGCCCACATCGGAAGCAGCGGGCTGCACCGGCTGGTCAACGGCCTGGACAAGGCCCTGCCGCCGGGCGCCTCGACGGTCTTCAGCCAGGCCGTCCAGTCTGCCACCACCCGCTCCTCGGCCGGCTCGCTGACGGCACTGATCATCGGAGTGGTAGTCGCGGTGTGGAGCGCTTCGGGCGGCATGGCCGCGCTGGAAACCGGGCTGGATATCGCCTATGAGGTTCCGGTGGACCGCAAATTCGCGGCCAAGCGGCTCTACGCGTTCCCGCTCATGCTGGCCACGCTGGTCATCGGCGGGATCGCCTCGGCGCTGATCGTGTTCGGCGCGTCGATCGGGTCGGGGATCGAGGGCCACGTCGGGGTGAGCGGGACCGCCTTCACCGTTATCTGGACGGTAGTGCGCTGGGCGGTAACAGCCGTCTTGATCACGCTGCTGTTCTCGGTCTACTACTTCGTCGGGCCGAACCGCCAGACGCCTCGCTGGCAGTGGGTCAGCCCGGGCGGCCTGCTCGGCACGGTCATCTTCCTGCTCGCCTCGCTCGGCTTCTCGTTCTACGTGGCCAAGTTCGGCTCGTACGGCAAGACCTATGGGGCGTTCGCCGGAGTGGTGATCCTCATCTTCTGGCTCTACCTGACCGGGCTGGCGATACTGCTCGGCGCCGAGCTGAACGCCGAATCCGAACGGCAGGCCGCCGCGCTGGCGGGTCACCGCGGCGCGCAAGCCAGTGCCGAAGAACTCCAGAACGGGGAATCGCCTAGTCGCTGACCTGCAGCGGCCGCTCATCTGACCGGACCAGGAAAGCCGCAGCTATTACCCGCCATTCGATTTGTTACGTGCCCGGGCGCATGTTTAGGGATTGACACGAGCCGGGCGCGCGTTTCAGTCTTGTGGTGGGTCGGCGGGTAATGGTGGGGGCTTTTATGGTGCTGGTGTTTGCGTCCGTGCTGGGCCCTGGTATCCCGGGCCGCCTGCGCAAGCGGGGGTCATGATGACCGGTGCTGCCTGGGATGGCCCCCCGCTTCCCGCCATCCCGGTCCAAGGGGAGGTTTCCCGGCGGGGGTGGGAGGCGCCGGGGTTCACCACTGTGAAGGTGCTCGGCTCGGGCGGGTTCGGTGAGGTGGTGCTGGCCCGGCACGAGGTGTCGGGCACCCTGGTGGCGGTCAAGTACCTGCGCCAGGACCTGCTGGCTGATCCGGAGTTCGCGCGGATGTTCCGGATCGAGGCCTGGGTGCTTGCGTCGCTGAATGACCCCAACATCGTCCGGCTGTATGAGTACGTCGAGGCGCAGTCGGGCGCCGCGATCGTGATGGAGCTCGTCGACGGGGTGTCGGTCCGGGAGATCTTGGCCCGGCAGGGGGCGACCACGGCGGAGGCGGCGCTTGTGGTGCTGCAGGGCTCGCTGCTCGGACTGGCCGCGGCGCATGCGCGCGGGGTGGTGCACCGGGACTACAAGCCGGAGAACGTGCTTGTCGACGCCCGCGGGGCCAGTAAGCTGACCGATTTCGGCATCGCCGCACGGGCGGGGGACACCCCGGTCCCGGTCGGCACGCTGGCGTACGCGCCGCCTGAGCAGTTCGCCGGCGGCGTGGCCACCCCGGCCGGGGATGTGTACGCGGCCACCGCGACGTTCTACGAATGCCTGACCGGCCGGCCTCCGTTCTCCGGCGACACCATGGAGCGGATGCTGTACCAGCACCTGCATGAGGCGGTGCCGATGGATCCGGTCCCCGCGCCGCTGCGCCCGCTGGTGGCCGCGGGGATGGCCAAGGACCCCGCGTTCCGGCCCGCCGACGCGGCCGCCTTCGTCACCCGGCTCCGCGACGCCGCCGGCAGCGCGTACGGCCCGGACTGGGAAGACCGCGGCCGGTCCAGCCTGGCCGCGGCAGCGCTGCTGCTCGCCGCACTGTGGCCGGCCGGCGCCGCGCCCGCGGTGCACGGCAGCGCCGCGGAGAAGGTCACGCTGAGCCGCCGCCCCGGCCGCGAGGCACACCACCCGCAGCACCCGCAGCAGGTGCAGCACGAAGAACACCTGCAGCACCTGCGGCACGAAGAACACCTGCGGCACGAGGAACACCTCAAGCATCTGAAGCACCTCAGACACCTCCGCCCCCGCACGGCCATGGGCGCCGCCGCGGCCGCCGTTGCGACCGGTGCCGTGATAGCGGTGGCGGTCATTGCCACCGCAGGCTCCGCCCCGACGCTGACCGGAGCCTGGGTTGACCCAACCGGCTCCGCCTTCACCTTCGCGGCGGCAGGTCTGGGCATTTATGTCGCGCGGGAAGAATCGCCGGGCGCACCGCAATGCGCGGCTTCCGACGACGTGAAAGTGGATGGAGGTAACGGGCGCTACGAGGGGACTATTGACATCTACCGCCAGGGCGGTGCTGGAAACGCGAATGGTTGCGAGCCGAGAATCGGAATCGACACGATCACGATCGACATCGCCGCCAATGGCGCCTCGGCGTATGTAACCATCGACGGGACTGCCAGTTGTACGGATTGCGCACCGCAGACCTGGACCCGGCAAGGCACGTAGCCGTCAGCTTAACCGTCTGGGGGGCTCAGCTCCGGTCCAGGCGGCGGATCGTTATCTCACGCAGGAGCAGCCGGACGGCCGCGGCGACCGGGATCGCCACGAGCGCGCCGATGATGCCCATCAGCACCCCGCCGATCAGCACCGCGACCAGGCTGACGATCGCGGGCACCTCGACTGTCCTGCGCATGACCCTGGGCACGATGAGATAGTCCTCGGCCAGCCGGTAGGCGATGTAGAACGCCAGGGTCGCGAACGCGATGGGCACGGAGACGGTCAGCGCGACCAGGGATACCACCGCGCCGGCGACGGTCGACCCGATAACCGGGATGAGGTCGAGCAAGGCCACGAACATGGCCAGCAGGATCGGATAGGGAACGCCGAACGCGAGCAGCCAGAAATAGGTGCCGAGGCCGGCGATCACCGAGGTGATGAAGTTTCCCAGCACGAAGCCGCCGACCTTGGCGAGAATCTCGTCACCGATCAGGATGGCCCGGGTCCGCCGCGAATGCGGTATCAACTGGTAGGCGAACACCTTGATGCGCGGCAGGCCCGCCAGGAAATAAATGCTCAGCACCAATACCGCGAGGATGAAGGATGCCGTGCTGAGCACCAGTTCCCCGGCGCCCAGGACCCCGCCGACCAGGGAGGTGCCGCCGCCGCTGACCAGCTTGGAAAGGCGCTGCTGGATGTGATACTTGACGTTGAGCTTGCCCAGCTGCGAGTTGCGGTCCTGCAGGTCGTGCATGTAATGCGGGATCTGATGGGCGAGCGCGGTGGCCTCTGAGGCCAGCGGCGGTATCGCCGCCGCGAGAAACGCCGCCGCCACCCCGAGGGCGCTGGCGATGACGATGAGGACGGCGGTCCACCGCGGTATCCGGTGCCGCGTCAGCCAGCCCACGACGGGATCCAGGCCGGCCGCTATGAATACCGCCAGGCCGATGATGATAAGCACCGACCGCGCCCTGATGACCAGCTCGATCAGGCCGAAGGCCACCGCGACGCCGAGGGCGCCGGTCAGCCCGATCATGAACGGGGAACGCTTGTTGATCGGCCGCCCCGGGGTGCCGAGACCGCCGGTCTCTTCCGCCACGGTGGCAGCCGTGTCGAGGGCCTCCTGGATGCGGCCGTCCGACCCGCCCGGGTCTTCTTCGACAATCTCTTGGGTCCGGACCGCCTCTTGCGCCCGGATCTCGGTGTCCTCGGTGTCCTCGGGCCGGTCGTCTCGCGCGGGCTCGTCAGCCACGCGGTTGCGCTCGTCGGCGCGCGCCGAAGTACTCATGGTCGAGTCAGGCTCGGCAAGGTCTTCTCCCCTCGGCCGCCTCTAGGCCCACGACGGCGACTCGGAGCTACCCACGGACGAGACGCTCATGCCCGAAGAGTGAGAAAACCTGCCGGGGCTACTTACCCTGCCGCGGCGCTCCGTGATAGAGCGCGGCGACCTCAGCGCGCGCCGAGCCGGACCTGGATGGTGCCGGGGCGGAGATCGTCCAGGGAGTGAGTCCAGACCGATTCCGGCCAGTGATAACTCACAGTGCCTTCGACCGGGCGGTACTCGGCGGTATAGAGCGTCCCGAAGCCCGCACCGAAACGGGTGGCGTACAGCGGGGGCCGCAGGCAGGCCGCGACGATGCCCGGGCCATCCGCCCCTGCCGCCACCAGTTCCTCCAGATGCTCCTGGCGCTCGACGGTCCTGATGGCCGCGGCGTACGGCGCCCATTCCACCGTGCCCTGGTAGTTGGTGGCCACCGCCAGGCTGGTTACCTGAGCGGGCCGGTCCGGGGCCAGGTACACGGTGGCGTGCCGTCCGTCCCGGTCGAGCGCCGTGACGTTGTAGGACATGTGCACCGGGATGCGGCGCAACGCCCGCACCGCGTCATCGACCGTCTCGCAGGTCTGCAGCACGTAGCGGATCACCAGCGGGATCCCGAACCCCTCGCCGACCTGCGGCCGGCCGCCGAAGGTCAGCGAGACCGCCAGGCCCGCGTCGTTGACCCCGTCAAGCAGCCCCCACAGGCAGTCGAGCATGCCGAGGACCCGCCGCCCGCCGTACCCCGTCCTGGCCACCACCGCCTCGAACAGCCGGTAGTCCCAGTCGTAGTTACGGACCAGCGCCGGCCCGCCGGGCAGCACCGCCGCCTGCGAGCAGCCGGTCAGGAACGCCGGCGGGTTCCACAACGCCAGCGCGGCCGCCGCATCAGGATCGTCGCCGAGCATGCCGACCAGCCGGCGCCACGTCGGCACGAGCTCGGGCATGTGCTCCTTGAGCCGGGCCCGGGCCTGGCCGGCCGTCGGGCGGCCCGCGCCCGCACGCCACCATTCGCGGAACGCCGGCCAGACCGCCGTGAGGTGCTCGCCGATCCCGTCGCCAGGCTCGTCCTCGCCGAAGGCCCGCAAGGTCAGCGACACATCCGGGGCCCGAGCGGCCCCGGCGGCCCCGGCGGCCCCTGCGACCTGGTCCCACGGAGCGCCCGGCCACGGCCCCGCGGCCCAGTCCGTCGAGGCGACGCGCTGCAGCCACGTGCGCCAGTCCGACCAGTCGACGTCCTGCACCCACTGCTGCCAGTCCTGCCAGTCCCCCCGGCTCGAAGGCTGTGCCCCCGGTGGGTCGGCGCCACCCTCGCGGTCCGGCACGCTCAGGTACCCGTCATTTCGATCGGACTAGCCATGTCTCTCCCTTGCGCGGCGTCGCTTCCGTTCAGTCTGGGGCATGGCCGCGAGCGGTCGGGTCGCCGGGCTACCATGACGCATGGCTGAATCTGAGGCAGCGGCTGAGCTGCGCATTTCCCGGCTCAAGGCGCTCGACAACCGGAATCTGGTCGCAGTGATCACCTACATGCTGGCGCGTTACCCGGATAGTTTCCCCGCGATGCTCGACGACGCGCTTGGCACGCTCAGTCCCAAGGCCGACCAGTAGAGCCACTTCCCCGGTAAGCCGAGCAGGCATCGGGCCCCGCCGGTCAGTGATTGCGGAGGGCGTCGATGAGCTGCGCCTTCGTCATCGTGGAGCGGCCCTTGATGCCGATCTCCCTGGCCCGCTTGACCAGGTCCTGCTTGGTCCAGTCGTCGTAAGAGCCGCTCTTGCCGCCCTTGCGCGCGACCTGGCTGAGCGAGGTGGCCGCGGCCGCGTTGGCGATGCGGGCCGACTTCTCCTTGCTCGCGCCCTGGTCGCGGAGCGTGCGGTAGGTCTTCTCATCCTTGATCTGGGCCCTCGGCATGGGTTCCTCCTCCGGTCTTGGGAGTCCCTCTTGCCCGTCGCGACCAGGCCGAAACAAGGTCCGCGAAATCTCACCCGGCGAGGTGTATAGACCGCGGATCGCTGGGTACCTGGGTTCAGCCTGGAACGGCCCAAACAAAGGAACAGCTCATGATCATCATCCTGGTTCTGCTGCTCGCCCTCCTGCTCGGCGGGCTCGGTTTCGCCATCCACGTGCTGTGGTGGATCGCGCTCGTGGTCCTGGCGATCTGGCTGCTCGGCTTCCTCGTGCGGATGGGCGAGGGCGGCTCACGCGGTCGCTGGTACCGCTGGTAGCCCGTCTTTACCGCGGTCAGCGCCGGCGCGTGAGCGGGAACGCGAACCACAGGATGCCGAACGTGCCGGCGATAAAGGCCGTGATCAGCGCCCCGGCCCACCAGCCGGCGACATAGCTGGTCACGAGCAAGACGGCGGCAGACACGGCCAGGCCGACAGCGGCCAGGCCGGAGATCGCCATCACGTTGGCCGCCTTGACCAGGTGTTCCTTCTGCCCGCGGCGGAACACCAGCCGGTGGTAGGCGACCGGTCCCACCAGCAGCGCGGTTGCTAGCGCGGCCAGCACCAGGCTAGCCAGGTACAGGTCGCGCTGGCCGGGGCTGACCTTGGAAAACCTGTTGGTGAACGGCAGCGAGAGCAGGAAGCCGAACAGAACCTGGACGCCCAGGCCGGCCACCCGCAGCTCCTGCAGCAGCTCGGCGAGGTTGCGGTCGTCCCGCTGGGCTTCGGATTCCTCGTGCGGATCAGCGGATCCCGCGACTTCCATCGCAGCCCACCTCCCGCTACCCGGCAGCCTGGTGGGCACGGATACCACGGCTCGTTCGGCTAAATAAAGATCTTAAAATCCTTTTCCCGAACGGGCCGTGGTGCGTGCAACCGGACCGGCTGTGCCATCCCCGGCGTTTGACCGCGGGCCGTGCAGGTAGCAGTCAGCCGGTAACGACGGAGCATAACGCTAAGGGGTTCAGCGTGCGCGATGACGGGCCGGCCGTGCGGGAGATCACCAGCGCGGTGTACGCGATTCCGACGGATGCGCCTGAGGCGGACGGGACGCTCGCCTGGGACAAGACCACGATGGTGCTCGCCTCGGTGCGGGCCGGGACGGCGCGCGGCATCGGCTGGAGCTATGCGGCCGCCGCGGCCGGCGGGGTCATCGGCGACGTGCTGGCCGAGGTCGTGACCGGCCGCAGCGCGATGGACGTGCCCGGGGCGGCCGACGCGATGGCCCGCGCGGTGCGGAACATCGGGCGGCCGGGGATCGCGGCGACGGCCATCTCGGCGGTGGACATCGCGCTGTGGGACCTCAAGGCACGCCTGCTCGGCGTGTCGCTGACCCGGCTGCTCGGCCAGGCCCGCGACGGCGTCCCCGTCTACGGAAGCGGCGGTTTCACCACGTACGACGAGCAGCAGACCCGCGAGCAGCTGGCCGGCTGGGTGGAGAAGGACCGCATCCCGCGGGTGAAGATCAAGATCGGCGAGAGCTGGGGCTCGTGTGAGCACCGGGACCTGGAGCGGGTCGCGCTTGCCCGGGAGGTCATCGGGCCTGACACCGAGCTGTACGTGGACGCGAACGGCGGCTACACCGCCGGGCAGGCGGTGCGGGTCGGCCAGCGGCTCGCGGACTACGGGGTGACCTGGTTCGAGGAGCCGGTTTCCTCGCAGGACCTGGCCGGGCTGGCGGCGGTGCGGCGGCAGGTGCTGCCCGACGTGGCGGCCGGGGAGTACAGCTGGTCGCTGGCCGACTCGGCCAGGCTCATCGACGCCGGCGCGGTGGACTGCCTGCAGCTGGACGTGACCAGGTGCGGCGGCATCACCGAGTTCCTCCGCGGCTGCGCCCTGGCGGCCGCGCACAACCTGCAGGTTTCCGGGCACTGCGCGCCCAACCTGCACGCGCGGGTGGGCGCCGCGGTACCGAACCTGCGGCACGTCGAGTACTTCCACGACCACCAGCGGATCGAGGGGATGCTCTTCGACGGCGCCCTGGACCCGGCCGGCGGCGTCATGACGCCCGACCCGGACGCGCCGGGCCTCGGCCTGACGATCCGGGACGCCGACGCCGAACGCTACCGCCGCAGCTGACCCCTTGACGTGTCCGCCAGGTCGCGGATCGAGGGGGAAAAGCCCGCGGCGGCGAACGCGGTCTCGGCCAGGGCGTCCGTCAGGGCGGCGCCGCGGCCGGCCCGGCTGACCGCGGCGAGCAGCAGCATCGACGCGGCGTGCACGGCATCGACGAGCGCGCCCGCCGCGAGCACCTCGGGCCGGGGCGCGGCGGCGGTCAGCGCGGCCTGGGCCAGGTGCCGGGCGCCGAGCAGTTGCGCCACCCGGCGGGTCCGCCGGCTGGGCAGGCGGCCGGTGGCGAGGAAGATCGTCGTGCCGGGCAGGAACACCAGCGCCGCTCCGTAGCCGACGCGGATCCGCTGCAGCTCTCGCGCCGCGGCCGTTCCTGTGGCCGGTCCCGCGGCCGGCGGCATCACCGGCGGCGTCCGAGCCGTCCGGCCAGGAACGCCCCGAGGACGGCCGCCCCGGCGACCAGCCCGGCGGACGCGCGGGCGTGCTGTGACATCCATAGCTGCTGGCTGCGGTCGTGGGACCTGTCGTCGAAGGCGCCGTGCGGGCCGAAATCGTGCCCGCTGCCGCCGTCGACCGGCTGCAGCAGGTTGTCGGGGCGGCCGGGCTCGGTGGGCTGGTCCGTCTGCTGGGAGTCGTAGCCGGTCCTGGCCAGGTAGCGGTCGAGCACGGCCGGGGCGACCCGGTTGGCGAGCAGGGTCGCCGCGGTGCTCGCGCCGACCCAGTACTGCCTGCGCTGCGGGTGGTCCGCGGCGTACAGCACCCCGCGGGCGGCGACCTCGGGCTGGTAGATCGGCGGAACCGGCTGGGGCTGCTTGGGCAGCCTGGACCGGACCCAGGAGAACTGCGGCGTATTGACGGCGGGCATCTGGACCACGGTCACATGCACGCCGGAGTTCTCGTGCCGCAACTCGCAGCGCAGCGAGGAGGTGAACCCGTTGATCGCGTGCTTGGCCCCGCAGTAGGCCGACTGCAGCGGGATGCTGCGCTCGCCGAGCGCCGAACCGACCTGCACGATCGTGCCCCGATCCCGGGGGCGCATGATGGCGAGCGCCGCCATCGTCCCGTGCACGAAGCCGAGGTAGCTCACCTCGGTCACCCGCCGGAACTCCGCCGCGGTGATCTGCTCGAACGGCGCGAAGACCGAGGTGAACGCGACGTTGACCCACACGTCGATCGGGCCGAATTGCTCCTCGACCTTCCGGGCCGCCACGATGACCTGGTCGTAGTCGGCGACGTCGGCGCTGATCGCCAGGGCCGTGCCGCCGGCCTCCTCGACGTCACGTGCCGCGCCGTCCAGCCCGGCCTGGCCGCGGGCGATCAGGGCCACGCGGGCGCCGCGCTCGCCGAACAGGCGTGCGGTGGCGCGCCCGATGCCTGCGCTCGCGCCGGTGACGACAACCGTCTGGGTGTCCATTTCAGATCCGCCTCCCAATGAGATAGGTGGCCACGCTGCCCGGCGGGAGGCTGGCTAAACACGCCGGTCCCGGCGTTTCGGCCGGGCTCTGCCGGACAGAGGCAGGCCATGACCGCATCGTTGCGCCCGCATGTGCTGCGTGAGTACGCGCTGATCGCCGACGGGGAGCGCGGGGCGCTGATCGGACCCGACGGGGCGATTTCCTGGTTGTGCGCGCCGCGGTGGGACAGCCCGGCGGTGTTCGGCGGGCTGCTCGGCGGCCAGGGCAGCTACGCGGTCACCCCGGCGGATCCGTGGCACGTCTGGGGCGGCTACTACGAGAGCGGGAGCCTCATCTGGCGTAGCCGCTGGGTTGGCTCGTCGAGAACGGAGTGCCGTGAGGCGCTCGCCATGCCGGCCGACCCGCATCGCGTGGTGATCCTGCGGCGCATCGAGGCGGTGGACGGGCCGGCCAGGGTGAACGTGCTGCTCGACGTCCGCGCCGGGTTCGGGCGCAGCCGGATGACCGG
>Ga0070762_10001076_pt1 | contig 12301 bp, 10 predicted proteins | sample HubBroMetageREF2_FD_66726 | JGI IMG/M metagenome (GOLD analysis project Ga0070762, IMG submission 66726) | Reference soil microbial communities from the Hubbard Brook experimental Forest, New Hampshire, USA - Hubbard Brook CCASE Soil... | ecosystem: Environmental > Terrestrial > Soil >...
CTGAGCGATGCCAATGCGCTACCGGCGATCGTGTACTGCGGTACGCGCAAGGACACGGACGACGTGGCTGCAAGCATCGCGCAGGCGGGGATCGCGACGGTGACCTACCACGCGGGCATGACCCCGGAGAAGCGGCGCGAGAGTCAGGCGGCGTTCATGGAAGGACGCGCGCTGGTGGTGGTGGCGACGAACGCGTTTGGCATGGGCGTAGACAAGGCGGATGTGCGCACGGTGGCGCATTGGGCGCTACCGACGAGCTTGGAGGCCTACTACCAGGAGGCTGGCAGAGGCGGGCGCGACGGCAAGCCTGCGCGCGCTCTCTTGCTGGCGTCGCGGATGGACCTGGGGCGGTTGATCAGGTTCATCAAAGAGCGCGACATGACGGTGGAGGACGTGAAGCGCTTCGTGGTGAGCTTGCGCGCGGGTGCAGAGGGGGACGTGGTCACGATCGGTCATGGCGAGCTGGGGGAGCGCCAGCGGGTGCTGCTGTCGGTGGCGGAGCGTGCGGGAGCGGTGCAGCTGAGCCCGGCGGGCAGGGATGGGCTGATGGTGGCGCTGACGGGGCAGGGCAGTCCTCGCCTTGCGCAGACGGCGATCCAGGCGGCGCGCAACCGCGGCTGGGAGGCGTACCGCTCGATCGAGCGCTTCAGCGCAGATGGGCAGACGTGCCGCAGGCGTCAGATCCTCGATCACTTCGGCGACCGCGCGCAGGGCGCGCCGACGGGCCGATGCTGCGACGTGTGCGACCCGGATGGGGAGCTCGAGCGGGTGCTGCGCGAGGCGCCCACAAGCGCCCGCCGCGCGCGCGGCGGGCGGGGAGCGAGTGGGGCTGGCGCCGGCACGGCGGCCGTCGGCAGGCGTGAGCGCGCTGCGGCGGCAGCAGCGGAGGAGGATGCGCTGGCTCCGGTGGACGAGCACCAGTTCGAGGCGCTGCGAGCGTGGCGGATGGAGCGCGCAGAGGGCAAGCCCGCATTTACAGTGGCGGCGAACTCCGTGTTGCTGGCGCTGCTGCGTGAGCGGCCCAGCAGCTTGGACGCGCTGCTAGAGATCAAGGGGATCGGACCGGCGTTCTGCGCCAAGCACGGCGAGTCGCTGCTGGCAGTACTCGCTGGGCTCGACTGACCGCCAGCAAGCGCCGACCCAGGCATGAACTCGAGGCTGGCACCACGGAGCGGACCAACGCCGGAGCGCCGGCGTCAAGGCTCGCCGAGATCGACCTTGTCGCAGCGCACGAGCCTCATCGTCGCGTGCAACTAGCACTCCCAAGTGAAGCTCCGTCAGCGAGACGACGCTGATCGCCGCGTCCTCCTCAGGCCCCTTCTCGGCCGCGATCAGCACAGAGGTATCGAGCAGGATCGCCACCGTCAGTCGCTGGCCCACGGGTCTGCGAGCTGCCCGCCCAGCGCTAGCAGTAGTGCTACCCCAATATCACCCCATGCGCCAGGCGAACCGGGAGACCCGTTCAGGCGGCCAAGCCTCTTCCCGAAGGCTCGCCAACGGCGCTAGCATTCGGAGCCGCGCCGACGTAGCTCAGCTGGTAGAGCGCTGCTCTCGTAACCGCAAGGTCCGAGTGCCGCGAAAGCCGAGAGTTAGAGCCGTTTTTGGCTAGCTAACTCGGGTTTCGCTTCCTCCTATGTGATGACGGATCCGGACACGACCGGACAAAGAATACATCCTTCTCCGGGTATCCCAGCGGTAGAAGCCGACGGCCGGGATCGAACCGGCGACCTCATCTTTACGAGAGATGCGCTCTACCAGCTGAGCTACGTCGGCCTGCCGAGCTATCCTACCGGCGCAGCGTCAGAGATCGCGAGAAAGCCGCTGAGACGAGCGTTGGTGGCAGGCCTGAGGGCATTCCGGATCTGCCGGGTATGCATGCTGACCGTGTAAACGTCGCATACCGAGGCATCCGTACCACCGACACCTAGATCGCGGCAGAACGAGTTTGCCGCCACTCAAGCGCGCGCGTTGCTGGCCGGTGACGTAGTCCATCGACCGTCGGCGCAAGGTCCGATTGGGCGTCTGAAGTCGGCGAGCTGATCAGTCGCGACGGCCTGACGCGCGCAGACGGGGCGGTTCGGGGTCGAACAGCGTGTGTCGTGGCCGCGCATAAAGAAATGCCACAGATCCTGCTACGCTTTCACGAATGATCGTTACAGCATTTCGACCGAAGGACTCCAAGTGGATCATCGCAACCGGTTCGGACGCGATTCAGGCATTGGAGTCGGGGGCTCCATGACGGGGTCGCCACGGCAGTTGCGAGCAGTCGACGCGACCATGCTCGATGTCGAGGGCGTGCTTGACATGCGCTCGCTGCCTGACTCAGGGCTGCGATCCGAGTGGGATTCAATCCATATCCCGGACACGCAAAAGAAGCGGCTGCTGTCGATGGCGGTGCTCGCCGCAACGGTGCGGCCGCATGTGGAGCGTGCGCGCGTCCCACTACATGGATTGATTTTGCTCGTGGGAAGGCCAGGTACAGGTAAGACGACGTTGGCCCGCGGGCTGGCGACGCGTGTCGCGGAGAGTCTTCCGCAAGCTGGTAACTGGCGATTTCTCGAAGTCGAGCCGCATGCCCTTGTGAGCGCTGGTCTTGGTGGCAGCCAGAAGAAGGTGCGGCGTTTGCTCCAGGAGACGATCGGCGAGCACGCAAGCAATGGCCCACTTGTTGTTCTGCTCGATGAGGTTGAGACGCTCGCCGCCGATCGCTACAAGTTGAGTCTTGAGGCTAATCCTGTCGATGTGCATAGGGCAACAGACGCGGTCCTTGCAAGCCTCGACGATCTGGCGCGGCGCTTCCCGAGTCTGCTGGTTCTGGCAACCAGCAACTTCGTCGACGCGATCGATGCGGCGCTGCTCTCGCGGGCCGATCTCGTCGAAACGATCGAGCCGCCCGATCGTGCTGGTGTTGAGCTCATTTTGCGTGACACGCTCGAGGAGCTCGGCAAGACGTGGCCTGCACTAAGGCGCATCTCAGACTCGCCCGAGTTCAAGGCGGCAATCGATCGTGCAGCCGGTCTCGATGGGCGCCAATTGCGCAAGGCCGTCGTCGCAGCGTGTGCAGCCGAACCGGCAACGGCGCTTGACCCGGGCAAGCTGAAGGCAAGTGCGCTCATCGAGGCGATCGAACAGGCTCAGGTCGCTCAGAAGGTCAAGGAGGCACGGTGACGGTCACACGTGTACGGAGGTCGTTTGCCGCATCGCCGGTGCGGCGTGCCGCGATCACCTGGGAGGCAATCGTCGACGTTGTAGCGCCAGAAGGGTCGTCCGGGAGAGCGGAGCTGGTCGCCCTGAGTGGGATCGCTACGTCATTGATCGCCGCCGAAGCATGGCGGGCGACGCCTCTCATTGTCTCTCAGGTAGGGCCGCAGCTACGTGTCTACACGCTGCACGACGAGGATGCGATCGTTGGCGACGACATCAACGAAGACAGTCTTGCCTGGTCGCCGACCGACGGCGACTGGGCCTTGGAGATGCCATGTCCGCCCGAGGATGTCGAGTGGGTCACCGCCGCCGCGGCAGAGATCTCAGCGCGCGTGACGATCGCTGATGCGACTGCGACGCGTGCTGCCGCCACGACCACCAAGGTGGCTGCAGGCGTAACGGTCGGCGAGATCGACACGGAGGCGTTTCTACGCGGATGAGCACGTTCGCCTTTGTCAATACCTACGCGTACAGCGTCACCCATCTGAGCGACAACATGCTCCGTGGATTTCAAGAACTCGTCCGCGAGCTTGGGCTCAGCCCCAAGAAGTTCGCTGACGATTGGAAGTCGAGCGATCTAGCGATCTCCACTTGGCTTTCCAGCCGCCACCTAGAGAAGCTCGCCCTCGAGATCTACGACCCGAGCAAGCCGTCAAAGGCGATCCTTGTTCCCGAGTTCGACATCGTCTATGGCTCCGATGCTGACGACGACGGCTCGTTCTGGGTGGACTCCGATGCTCTGCGCTACGAGATCCTGAAGGCCGGAGTGCTGCCGAGCCAGTGCACGTACAGCCTGGTCTGCTTCAACAAGCCCGGTCGGCCCGAAGTCGCTGGCTGGGGAGCCGTTGACTCCCGCTCGCGTGAGGGCATGACGCGCTACGTTGCCGGCCGGACCATCGGAGCACCGGGCCTAGCAGCAAACTCGGCCTACTGGGCTAGAGCATGATCTCGCTTGAGGAAGCCTTCAAGAAGTTTCTGAGCCGGCTCGAGCTCAAACCCGCAGAGCAGGCCGATGTCAAAGATCGTCACACTCGAGTACGGGAGATTGTGAAAGCAGGCATCGGTGTCGAGCGCGACATCCTCTCTGGTTCCTACAAGCGCAGAACGAAGACGAAGCCGCTTAAGGACGTAGACATCTTCTTCATTCTTCGGCCGGGCGAGATGGGTTGGCTCGACCGGCACGCCCAGGATCTTCTGGTGGAGATGAGGCGGCTGCTCGCGCCCACCTACGGCGAGGGCAGCGTGAGCCTTGGACGTCGTTCGGTCAAGGTCGACTTTGGCGTAGCGGTCAGTGACGATCAGACAGAGGAGAAGGTGATGAGCATCGATGTAGTGCCGGCCTTCGCGAGGGACGGGCACTATGTGATCCCTGACCGCCAGCTCGACGAGTGGGTGTCGACTGACCCTGAGATTCACGAACGGCTCGCGATTGAAGCCAATGCCGCATATGGCGAACGCTGGAAGCCGCTTGTGCGCATGATCAAGAAGTGGAACGACTACCACGAGCGGCCCGTAAAGCCGTCGTTTCTGCTTGAGGTGATGGCGCTCGGAATCCTCGACCGGGGTTTCGGCGGTCACTACTCGCTCGAGCTGCAGACGTTCTTCGCCACGGCGGCGGAGCGCATCTCAGAGAATTGGGAGGACCCTGCGAAACTCGGGCCGCCGGTCAGCGATCGACTCGCCTCTGAACCGGGGCAGATCCAGGTCGCGGCGAACCAGCTCGCAACAGCGGCCGAGAACGTCTCCCGCGCTCGGCGACTCGCGCAGCAGGGCAAGAACGGCGAGGCGCTGCACGTCTGGCGCGATGACATATTTGGTCCACTGTTCCCCTTGTCCTGACGTGGCTGGGCCAGTCTTCCTGAGCTACGCCTGGGACGACGGCGCTGAGGTCGACGAGCTCGACACACTGCTACGGCTGCGTGGGGTACCTCTGTGGCGCGACCGGCGTGACATGCAGTTCGGCGGCTACAACGAGGAGCTCGTCTGTCGCGCAATCGAGAAGGACACTTCGGGCTTCGCCCTATATCTGACTCCTGCCGCAGTCGAGGGCTCCTGGTTCATACCGAAGGTCGAGTTGCGTGCGATGGATCGGCGCCGCAACCGTGATGACACGTTCTTCTGCGGTGCCATCTTCCGCGGATACAGCGTGCAGAGCGGCAAGCAGGCTGTATTCGAGCAAACCGGCATCGACATCGGCGCGACGCTCGGCGCGCCGGTCGATGAGGCACAGCTACTCGATGGCCTGCGCGGCGCCGCCAACGCGATCCTTCGTGCCTACATCGCAAGCAACTGGAGGGACGGGCCAGCACGGATTCATATCGAGACCCGTGATCCGATCGCGGTCCTGGACGAGTCGCTCGTGCACCTCGCGTTTGCCCCGCCGCTTGAACATGATCCCGAGCACTACGACGTCGCGGTGTGGGACGAGAAGATCCAGCCGGCGCTCGCGGATCTTCAGCAGGCGCTGCACACGGTCCATGGAGGACGGCCCGCATGCGAACGAGTGCTCGAAGTCACCGGTGCCGCACATCTGTCGGCGGCGCTTGCACTCGGTTACCAGTTCCGTGAGCCAACTCGCTGGCAGCTACGACTCAACCATTTCGGTGATGTCTGGAAGACCGGTCGCGAGCCAGCGAGCCTTGAGGGGTGGGAGACACCGTCGCCACGCCCAGGATCAGACCCGAAGGGTGATCTCGTCGTGATGGTGCACGCGAGCGCCGACGTGACCGACGCTGCGCGAGCCGCAGCCGGTGGCCCGGCTCGGGCGGAGCTTCACTTCCGGCCACCCGGTGGGCCCGGCCGCCATGCGGTTGACCCCAGTGCCGCCAACGCCGTGGCCCGCGGGATCGCCGACGCGATTCGCAGCGCGCGCGCTAGATACGCGCCCGCGCAAACGCGCCTGTACGTCGCCTGTCCCTGGCCGTTTGCGACCCTGCTCGGATGGCACCTCGCGAGCGTCGGCGCGGTCGTTATGCACGAGGCGACGATCGAGCGCGACTCCTATCGCGTTTCCTGCGTTCTACGTTAGCGCCAAAGGGTCACGGCGGGCGCCTGAGTTCTGTGTCCTCTATGCACTCAAGCGTCGAGAGCACTTGGCGAAGCGGTTCGATTAGCGGGTGGTCCTGCACAAGGCGGTAGGACAGGCCATCCTCGCTCAGCACGCCCAGCTGGACAAGGGCCTTGATATGGACATCCACGCTGCCCTTGGCGTGAAGCCCGGCTGAGCTCGCTAGCTCGGACTCGCTCCATGTGCGATCTGCGTCGGTGAGCAGCGCGTCAATCAAGCGCCGCTTCCCACCGGCGCCAAATAGCCAATCTCTGAGGCGCAGCTTCGGCTTCGACATACCGTCCGAACGGTAGGACATAATCCTACCTCATGGAAATCACGAACGTTGGTGAAAGCGGGCATACTGTTGGTGTCGTGAAGATTGAGATGGATCAGTTCGGCAAGGATGCGGTCCTGATAGGTGCCGATGCTGGTGCGCGCGCGCGTATCGAGATCGAGCGCTCGATTGAGAAGCTCGTCGATGACCAAGCCGTTCTCTTGGACTTCAGACACGTGCTGGCAGTGTCTGTGCCATTCGTCGACGCATCCATCGGCCGCCTTCTCGGGGGTCGCGTAGCTGGCTACTACGACACCCACCCGATCGTCATCTACAGGGCCAGCATCGACGTTGTGCAGACGATCGACGCGATGCTCCGTCTGCACCACCTATACGCGCTCGCGCTTGGTGGGGAGACGGGTGCTGAGCTCCTTGGTGCCGACGATGTGCTCACAAGCACCCTCCAAGAGGCGGTGCGTCTGCGGACCTTCAACGTGCATCAGCTGGCCGAGCGCCTTGGTTTGACGCCGCAGGCGGCCAATAACCGACTCCGACTACTGCTGCGAAGCGGTGCCGTACAGCGCGAGCGGGCCAAGCCCGAGCGGGGCCACGGCGGGCGGGAGTTCCGTTACACCGTGCCGGCGACCGCCTAGCCGCCCTATATGCCGATCTGGGGCCCCTGGTAGGGATCAAGTCGCAGCCCGAGAGTGAGGAACGCCCGAACCGGCGCTCCTGTTCCTCGGACGGAGTGGAAGGAGTACCGACGTCGCTACGGATGATTCCCGGAGTTCTCCGGCATTCAATCGGAGAACGGCGGAGAAGTTATTAGAACCGTGGGAATGCAATTGCAGGTGACCTGGTCCTTCTACCACAATGGTTCCTATGCGACCAGAGTTCGTAGACATGATGGTCAAGGCGATGGATTCGGTGGCGTTCGAGAACCTGGTGTTCGCCCTGGTTCGCGACGACGAGCCGACGGCGAGGCAGCTTCGGCCCCTGACGGCGGCAGAGACACCATCGTCCCGGCCAGCGACGACCACGATGAATTGGTCTGACAGGCGAAGCACTACACGGGCCGGATCTACTGGGATATGCATCTGCCCGGTCGCTCAAGAAGGCGCACGCGAGGCCCTCGCTCTGCGATGCGACTGGCGCCGGCCTGCCTCGAAAGACAACACATAATGCAAACGCGGCAGTTCAATACGTCTAGGTCGCATAGGCTCCTCATCCATGGGCCTGCAGGGATGGCCGGCCCGGGTCGCCGGTGATCGTCCCGCGAGTCGAGGCACAGAGGTGGGATCGTGAGTCTCTGGGCAACCGCGACCGCGGCTGTTGATCGCCACCGACCGGCGCGTCCAGCCGGGCCGTTGCGAGAGCAGGCGCCGGCGGACACAACCGCTGGATCGGCCGCGAGTGACGTTGCGGCCCAGCTCGTTCGATACATACCGGCGGAGGTCGTGGCCGTATATGCGACCGTCGTTGGGATCCTCCCGATTTCCGATAGCACGGCGGTATGTCGCGGTGATTCCACACCGCGCTGGCTAGCGTTGGCAGTCTTCGTCGTCCTGACACCACTGACGCTGCAGGTCCTCTATGTGGTCAAGCGGCGACAAGCCAGCGGCGTAGGACCCCGGATTCCGTGGCTCGATCACCTCGCGGCACTCGTTGCCTTCTTGGCCTGGGCTTTAGTCCTGCCGCTCTCCCCGGCAGATTCGTGGTGCGACTGGCACCCACAGTACGGTGTGGCTATCGCCGCCATGGTCGTGCTAGGTCTCGGGCTGGCCACCCTGCTTGCCGATACTCGACGGTAAACACAGTCGCAATTCCAGGCTCAAAGTTACCAGCGACGACGCAGTGACCTGGTGGGGTGGTAACGTCGAAGCCTGATGACCCCTATCTCTTACCAGGCGGGTGCCACGCTGGACCCGACCGAACAGGCGATCATTGATCTTGTTCGTATCGGCCTGCGCGGTGACGCCGCCTCCGTTCGCCAGCTCGCCCGCCGAATGCTCCGTCGCCAGATGGCATCGGTCTACAGCCAGGCTTTGCGCGAGCAGCTCAGCTCGGTGATCATCACCCAGGACCAGGCCGTGCTGCGTAGCTCTCGCCCGGCAATGCCGGTCCAGAGCGATGGTCAGCTCGCGCTTGCCACCGTCGACGAAGAGCCGCTCGACGATCCGCCGATCCTCACCCCGGAGGCGCAGGCGGCGATCAATACCCTGATCAACCAGCGTATGCAGGCAGGTCGGCTGGTCGACCTTGGCCTGGAGCCGCCGAAGAGTCTTCTCCTACAGGGGCCGCCCGGCGTCGGCAAGACGCTGACCGCGCGGTACCTGGCGCGCGAGTTGTCGCTCCCGCTCGTCACGGTTGAGCTCGCTGCGCTCATGTCGAGCCTGCTCGGCCAGACCGGGCAGAACCTGCGCCATCTGCTCGATCATGCCCGGAGCTTTCCGTGCGTGCTGTTGCTCGACGAGTTCGATGCGGTCGCCAAGCGCCGTGACGATCAGTCGGACATAGGCGAGCTCAAGCGTTTGGTCAACGTCCTGCTCGTCGAGCTCGAACGCTGGCCAGCCACTGGACTGCTGATCGCCGCGACTAATCACCCGCAGCTGCTTGATGCGGCAGTCGAGCGCCGGTTCGACTTGATTGTCACGCTCACCCTGCCCGGTCAGAGCGAGCGCTTGGCTATCCTCGCTCGGGCGCTTGAGCGCGTCGGCTTGGACGTCCCCGGGGACGTCCTGTCCGCTTGGGCGCTGGCTTACGATGGGGTTAGCGGCGCCGATATTGAGCGGGAGGCAGCTGCCATTGCCCGCGCGACGGTCCTGAGTGACGGCGATTCCCCAACAGTGATCGCCGACCTCGCGATCGGGAGGTTGCGCGACACGCTGGGGGACGACGCCGACCGTCGCGCCGCGTTCTGCGCTGTGGCGACTGAGCATCTTGGACTCAGCCATCGCGCGGTCGCCAAGATCCTCGGCATCACCCACCCCACCGTCGCAAAGCTGGCCCGCCAGTGGCAGCCGCGCGGTGCTAATACGACCCGGCCTGCCAGGGCGGCGCGGTAGATGGCCTCGCGCGATACGACCCAACCCGATCGGCCGATCCTCGCAGGCGGTGAGGCCCTGCGCCAGAACGCCGAGCGGGCGAGCGGTGGCGGGCCCAAGTATCACCCCCGCAGCTTCGAGGAGGCCCGCGCGCGATTGCGTCCTCAGATCGATGCACTTCAGGAGGCGGTCGCCCGGACCCCTGCCACGTTGCGCGGCGCGCGGGTCATCTTCCAGGCGACGGTGTTGCCCAACTATCTGGCCAACAGCTACTTTCCCGTCGACCTGTTCCGTGAGGCTGACCTTGTTCCGGTCGGCACGCGCGCGGCAGCAGGGCCGTATCAGACCCGCGCGCGTGTCCAGGAGGATCAGCCAACCAAGAGCTACCTGCTGGCCGGTGATGAGCGATCGATCGCGCGCGTGTCCGAGCTGCTGGCGGGCGATGCGGTCAGCGGTGCTGCGCGGGACCGCCTGCGCCAGTTCGACGTCTTCCGCCTTCCCGACGTCGACGAGGTGCTCCGGGCTCGTCCCGACCTGCCGACCGAGGAGCTGCTCACCTGGGAGGCGGTACTGCACCCCACTGTCGCCGCGTCGGGTGAGGTGACGGCTGCCGAACGCCAAGCTGTGCTCACCAAGTGGGCGGCGTGGGTCGATCAGCTCGGCGGCGAGATCAACGCTGATTACCAGCGCGTCGTGCGCGGGATGACGTTCATGCCGGTCCGGCTCCCCGCCGGAGCTGCGGAGCAGGCGACACGCTTCAACCCGCTGCGAGCACTGCGCCCGATGCCCAAGGTACGCCCGACCCCGGTAGGGCCTCTTCGGGTGGTGGGTACGGGCCGACAGCTTCCGGCGCCCCCGCCCGGGCAACGGCCGCAGTCAGATCTCCGGGTTGCTGTGTTCGACGGTGGCGTGTCGGCCGGCATTCCGCACCTTGAACCCTTCGTCGATGCGATCGACGTCACCCCAGAGCCGGAGGACCCCGACTCGGTCGCACACGGAACCATGGTCACCGGCGCGCTGTTGTACGGCTCGCTCCCCGACGACGAGCCGCTGCGGATCCCCGACGCCGGGGTCGACCACTTCCGTGTCGTTCCGGCTCCATCGCCCGAGCACTGGGACATCGACCTCTACTGGATCCTCGACCGCATCGTTGAGCTGGTTCGTGCCCGCGGATACCCGATCGTCAACCTCTCGCTGGGCCCTAACCTGGCGGTCGACGATCAGACTGAGCCGCATCGCTGGACGGCGGAGCTCGACGAGCTCACCGATGAACTCGGCGTCCTCTTTGTCACCGCGGTCGGCAACAATGGTGAACTAGATGCTCCGACCGGGCTCAACCGAGTGCAGGTCCCGTCCGACATGGTCAACTCACTCTCGGTCGGCGCGTGTGACCGCCTCGCTCCTGACGCAGCTTGGACGCGGGCTCCCTACAGCGCAGTCGGACCCGGCCGCTCAGGCGCACGGCTTAAGCCCTGCGGCGTCGCGTTCGGGGGCGAGCCGCAGACACCGTTTCGCGGTATCTTCGCCGGCGCCCAAGTCGGAGAGAGCTGGGGGACCAGCTTCGCCACGCCGTTGGCGATGCACGGCATCGTCGGTCTCGCCGTTCGCCTTGGCCCGCAGCTCACCTCCCCCGATCTGCTTCGCGCGTTCGCGCTGCACTTCGCTGAGACACCCAACGGTCAGCCCGTCGAGGAGGTCGGCTTCGGCCGACTGCTTGAGCGATATGACGAGCGGTGGAATTGCCAGGCCAACGAGGCGACGATCATCTACCGCGACACCATCGAACGAGACCAAGTCATCTCCTTGCCGTTCCCGCTCGTCCGCGATGTGGTCGCGGGTCGCATGGTGGACCTCGCATGGACCCTTGTGTTCACCGCCCCGACCGACCCCACCGACGCCGTCGACTACACCCAGGCCGGACTCGAGGTCGCATTTCGTCCCCACGCACGACGCTTCTCCTTCCGCGACTCGGTTACCAATAAGAGTATCGAGCTCGACATCCAGGAAGACCGGCAAGCAGCACTCGACCAACTCAGCGCCGGCGCGAGCCTTAGCGCACTGCCAGCCACCAAGTCAAGCGACCGTCACCGCAACGAGGCACTCCAGCGCGAGGAGGGCAAGTGGGAGACCGCGCTCCACTACTCCAAGCGCATGCGTGCCAACAGCCTCTTCGAACCACAGGTCACCGTCAACTATCTCGCCCGCGAGGACGGTCATCTCGCCGCTGCTCCTGCGCTGCCGTTCACAATGCTCGTGAGTATGCGCGGACCGCAGGGCGTCGACCTCTACGACGCGGTCCTCCAGCACTACCCGGTTCTCGTTCCGCTCACGACGCGGCTCCCTCTGCGGCTCCGCACTTGACCGGGTCGCTCTCCGCCGGCGCCGCTACCCAATATTTGACGTCCGTGAGTAGGTCGTGGCACCACCCTGAGGATATTCGTCAGGGGTAAGCGACATGGCCTGAAGCGAACCGACGGTGGCTCGGTCAACCTCTTCATACAATCGGCGCCGTGCAACCGGTCGTTCTCGACACCACCGCCTTCTATCCGTGGGAAGTCCAACGCCCGCCGGCACTAGAAAGGCTCTTCTTGGGCGGGCGGCGCTACGAGCTTCGCCTGTGTGTCCCCGAGGTCGTTATCCGAGAGACGACGAGGCATTTCAGCCGAAGGGTCAACCCAGCCTACAACTCGTTCAAGGACGGGTACCGGGCTGCAAAGGCAGCCGGAACCC
>Ga0070762_10001077_pt1 | contig 12294 bp, 15 predicted proteins | sample HubBroMetageREF2_FD_66726 | JGI IMG/M metagenome (GOLD analysis project Ga0070762, IMG submission 66726) | Reference soil microbial communities from the Hubbard Brook experimental Forest, New Hampshire, USA - Hubbard Brook CCASE Soil... | ecosystem: Environmental > Terrestrial > Soil >...
ATGCCGCTCATGGAGCACCTCCGCGAGCTGCGGAACAGGCTGCTCAAGGCCATCACGGCGGTACTGGTCGGCACGGCCGTCGGGCTGATCCCGCAGGTCTACGACCATCTCTGGAGATTCATCGAGCACCCGTTCCTGCAAGCCGAGCACTCTGATCACGCCAAACTGATCGTGATCGGCGTCCTCGATCCGTTCATGATCCGGGTGCAGGTCGCGTTCTACTTCGGCCTGATCGTCAGCTGCCCGGTCTGGCTGTACCAGCTCTGGGCGTTCATCGCGCCTGGGCTTTACCGCCGCGAGAAGCGGTGGACCTACGCCTTCGCGTTCACCGCGGCACCGCTGTTCCTGGTCGGCGCCACGCTCGCGTACTTCGTGATGAGCAGGGGCCTGCGCTATCTGCTCGCGCTGGCCCCGAGCGGCATAGCCGTCTACCCGACCATCTCCAACTACCTAAGCTACTTCCAGGCAATGCTGCTCGGCTTCGGGCTGGCGTTCGAGCTGCCGTTGGCCCTGGTCATGCTGAACCTGGTCGGCATCCTCACGCACGAGCGGCTCCGGAAATGGCGCCGGATCATGATCTTCTCGGTGTTCGTGTTCGCCGGCATCGCCTCGCCCAGCCCGGACCCGCTCACCATGCTGTTGCTCGCGGTGCCGTGCGTGGTGCTGATCGAGATAGCCGAGATCCTCATCTGGGCCAACGACCGGCGCCGCGCGAACCGCCCGTCGATGTACGCCGGGCTGGCTGACGACCAGCCGTCGCCGCTTGACTTCGACGCGGAGCCTCGGGACGAAGCCAGCTTGAGGTGATCGCCAGGCCCGGACGACTGACCCCGTGGCAGGCTGCGTGGCATGGACATCAGGGACCTGCCGGGCCCTGGTCACGTTGCGCTGGCCAAGGTCAATGCACGTCACCCCTGGAACCATAACGAGCACTTCCACGGCTGGATTCTGCGCAACCTGCCCGCCCGGCGCAGTGTCGCGGTCGACGTCGGCTGCGGGAAAGGCGTGCTCGCCGGGAAGCTGGCCACGCAATTCGCACAGGTCACCGGGATCGACCGCAATGCAGGGATGGTGGCAGCGGCGAGCGCGCGATTGCGCGGCTTTCCGCAGGTGAGCATCCAGCGATGCGACTTCGCTGACTTTGTTTCGACGGCGGCCGATGGCGGGGCTGACCTGATCACCATGGTGGCCGTGCTGCACCATCTCGACCTGGACGACGCCCTGGCCCGGATTCCGAGGCTCATGGCGCCGGGAGGCCGGCTGCTGGTCGTCGGCCTTGGTCGCCCAGACTCGCTGGCCGATCTGGCATTCGACGTGGTCTCGGGCGCCGCGAACCCGGTCGTGGGGATGATCAAGCATCCCCGGGTCGTCCGCCCGCCGGAACGTGCCGTGGGCGCGCAGCCGATCATGCCGGTGATGGACCCCACTACCACTTTTGCCGAGATCACGAAGGCTGCCATAGCGCACCTACCGGGCAGCACGGTCCGACGGCGCCTGTTCTTCCGGTACACGCTCCGCTGGGAAAAGCCACGGTGACCCCCTCGTCAGCCCGCTGCCGGTCAGAGGCACGCGAAAAGATCAAGCTCGCCCCGGAGCAAACGCTGGCGGGAGCGGGCTCTTATCTCGCGGGCCCAAATACACCAGTCAAGATCCGTTCGAGCCAGCCGCCAATCGTCCGGCCGCGGGGCTCATAATTGCGCGTCATGGACGCGGTCGCTGTGCCCCAGCGTCTGAGGGTCTCCGCGAGAGCCCTCGGCCCGGCTGGGTCTCGCTGGCTGGAGGATCTCCCTGGCGTCCTCGCCGGCTTGGCCACGGACTGGTCGATCACTTATGGCCGTCCGTTCGATGGAGGCAACGCGGCGTACGTCATCGAGGCGGTCACCGCCGACGCCAGGCCGGTGATCCTCAAGGTGGCGCTGCCTCCAGGTGTGGACGGGTTTTCCCCGTTCAAGCAGGAACTGGAGGCCCTCCGCCTCGCCGGTGGCGACCCCTACGCGGACCTGATCCGGCATGACCTGCCCCGTCGCAGCATGCTGCTGGAACGCCTCGGCCCGTCGCTGGCGAGCTTGGGCTGGCCGCGTGTTGGGCGCCTGACCACGGCAGCGAGCACGCTTGCCCGGGGGTGGCGCCCGGCGCCGGCGGGCCGGCTGCCGACGGGCGCGGAGAAGGCTGAGTGGCTGGCGGACTATGTCGCCAGACAGTGGGCGGAGCTCGGCCGGCCCTGCTCGTCCGCTGCCATGGAAACGGCCATCGGCTACGCGGCCGAGCGGGCTTCGGCGTTCGACCCGGAGCGCGCGGTGCTCATTCACGGTGACGGTCACGCCGGCAACATCTTGCTGAGTTCGGGTCCGGATGGCAGCACCAGCTTCCGGCTCATCGACCCGGAGGGGCTCATCTCCGAACCCGCCCACGATCTGGGGGTCGCGCTCCGAGACGGCAATGAGGAACTGCTTGCTGGCGCCACCGCCGCGGCGGCAGTGGAACGATGCCGGAGTGTCGCGTTGCTGACCGGCGTGGACGGCGCGGCGATCTGGCAGTGGGTGTTCATCGAACGGGTCTCCACAGGCCTGTTCCTGCTCCGCCTCGGCCACCGCCGGGAGGCTGAGGCGTACCTCGCGGTAGCCGACCGCCTCTCCGGGCTGCGCTACTCAAGCCCATGAATGGTGAGGTCTTAGGATCGAGCCGATGCGACGCGAATCTTCTACTGTGGTTGTCGTGGCCGGCGAGTTCGGTGACGGGCTGCTCGCTGGTCTCACGCAGTCACCGAACGTCTCGGTAGCCCGTGCCCCTGATGACGCTGCTGGCCAGCCGTCGGCGGGCGAGGCCGCGGCCGGGCACCGGCCCGGGTGGGAGGCCGGGGCGCTGGCCCTGCGGGAGGCGGCGCGGCGCCGGTCCACGTACGTGATCGTGCCCGACGACCCGCTGGCCGACGTCGCAGCGGCGTGGCGGGCTATGTGGGAGCTGCCCGGCGGGTCCAGCGGGTCCCGCGGAGCGGGCGGGTCCGGCGGACCGGGCGGGGCAGCCGCCACGGCGAAGTTCGAGGAGCGCGCCGCCGAGGCCCTGGCCGCCTGGCGGGGCAAGCGCTTCGAGCTGCCCGACTACTACCTGGTCGTGGCCCCTCCGCTGCAGGCCGCCGCGGTCCCGGACATGTATCTCGGCCCGATGCGCGCGGTGCGGCCGCGCCGGGTTGCCGTGGCCGGGATCGCGGACAGCGCGGGCCAGGCGGGCCAGCTGCTGGACACGCTCCGGTCGCTGGAGCACGGGCCGTGGTGGCCGCCGCTGGACGAGCTGCTCGACGCGGCCCGCCACTTCTACGCCGGCGGCCTCGCCGAGGCGCAGCGGTCGCTCGTGTAGCCCGCTGGTACGTTTTTCGGATGGAATTTCAGGATGTGGTCCGGCACCGGCGGATGGTGCGCAGCTACGACACGAGCCGGCCGGTGCCTCCCGAGGTCGTCGACCGGATCGTCCGGAACGGCCTGCGGGCCCCGTCCGCTGGCTTCTCCCAGGGCTGGGGCTTCCTGGTCCTGGACACCCCCGCCGACATTGCCCGGTTCCGCGACGCGGTCCGGCCGGAGACCGACCCGGAGGGCTGGTTCGCCGCCAAGGTGGACGCCCCGCTGCTGATCGTCCCGCACTCGAACAAGGACGCCTACCTGGACCGGTACGCCCAGCCGGACAAGGGCTTCACCGATCGGTCGGATGCGTGGTGGCCGTCGCCGTACTGGGACATCGATACCGGCATGGCGTCGCTGATGATGCTGCTGACCGCGGTGGACGCCGGGCTGGGTGCGTGCTTCTTCGGCATTTCCATCGACCGGATCGACTCCTACCGCGACGCGTTCGGGGTGCCGCCGCAGTTTCATCCGATCGGCGCGATCTCGGTCGGCTACAGTCACGAGCCGGCCCGTGACCTGAGGGCCCGGCGCAAGCCGGAGTCCGACACCGTGCACCGGGGCCGGTGGGGCCAGTAGCGCTCTGGCAGGGCCGATAGCGTCCCGGCGCGGCCGCCAGGCGTCAGGCCGGGCCCTGGGTTTCGGCGGCTTCCTTGATGCCGGCCAGCGTGGCCGCCATGTTCGCGCTGTGCTCGCCGAGACGCCGTTGCAGGATCCGGGATTCCTTGTCCGGCATGGCCTCGATGGCCGCGCTGATGCCGCTCGGCCCGGGCCCGATCTGCATCCACTGGGTGAGCCTGGTGCCGGTGCCGTCCGCGTTGGCCGCCAGCGTGAACCGCCACAGGGCGGATGGCTGGTCCGGGTCGCCGACCGCCCAGCCCAGCACCCGCTCGGGCTGGAACTCGCAGATCGTCGACGTGGTCTCCCAGTTCCCGATCGCCGGGTGATGGTTGCGGCCGATGAACCGGGCGCCGGGCTCTGGTGAGCTGGCGCCGTCCAGCCACTCGCCGCCGTTGAACTCGCTGCTGAACCGGGCGGGCACCTGGATGTCGCAGACCAGCGCCCAGACAACCGCGGGGGGCGCGGCGATCAGCACCTCGGCCTCGGCAGACGGGCAATCGCGGTAACGGAGCTCCGGCTGGTCTGCCACGTGTCCTCCCGCTTGACAGGTTAAGCCCGCCGGCGTTCACTGGCGCGACGCTGGCTGACGCCATGGTGCCACCGGAGGTCGCGAGCATGCAGGTCGGATTCAACGCGGTCGTCTCGACCGCCGAGGACGCTGCGTTCGTGCAGGACGCCGAGCGGCTCGGTGCCGCCTCGGTGTGGGTGCCGGAGACCTGGGCCCAGGACGCGCTGACCCAGCTCGGCTACCTGGCCGGCCAGACCACCAGCATCCGCCTCGGCACGTCGATCGTGCAGCTCGGCGCGCGGTCGCCCGCGCTCGTCGCCATGTCGGCCATGTCGCTGCAGCTGCTGTCCGGCGGCCGGTTCCTGCTCGGCGTCGGCGTGAGCGGCCCGCAGGTGATGGAGGGCTGGCACGGCGTGCGCTTCGGGTCCCCGCTGGCGGCGACCCGCGAGACCATTGAGATCGTCCGCGCCGTCGCGCGCGGCGACCGGCTCCAGCACGACGGGCGGGTCTACCAGGTGCCGCTGCCGGACGGCCCGGGCCGCGCGCTGCGGTCGCCGCTGCCGCCCACGCGGGTGCCGATCTACGTGGCGGCGCTCGGCCCGCGCAACCTCGAGCTCACCGGGGAGCTGGCCGACGGATGGATCGGCAACACGTTCATGCCGGAGCACGCCCACGTGTTCCTCGATCGCCTGTCCGCGGGCACCGCCAGAGCCGGGCGGCAGCTGGCCGACCTGGACCTGGTCATCCCGGTCGCGGTGGAGTTCACCGAGGACGCCGACGCCGCCGAGGCCGCGGCGCGCAGGCACGCCGACGGCTACGCCTTCACGATCGGCGCGATGGGCAGCCGCGATCAGAACTTCTACAACGACGCGCTGACCAGACTGGGCTTCGGGGACGATGTGCGCGCGGTTCAGGAGCTGTGGCTGGCCGGTCAGCGGGACGCCGCTGCCGCGCGGGTTCCCGCCGAGATCGGGCGTGCGACCAACCTGCTGGGCACGCCGGACATGGTCGCCGAACGGCTCCGGCTGTACCGCGACGCGGGCATCACCACGCTGCAGGCCAAGCTCGGCGGCGACCACGCCGCCCGCCTCGACACACTGGCACAGCTCATTGAGCTGGTCCGCCAGGTCAGCTCTGAACCCGGGTGGTCGCGGCCTGGCAGCGCGGACGGTCGGTAGCCGTTCCAATCACGGGCGCTCACCGCAGCCATGGCGGGCGCTAACCCCTGAGCACGCGCGAGAAACAGCGCCTTGGTATTGACAATCAGATACCGTCGGTATTAGATACCGTTGGTATGAGAACGAAGCTGAGTCGTGAGGAGCAGGTGGAGCGGAATCGCCGCCTGGTTCTCGAGGCGGCCCGGCGGGTGTTCCTGGCCCGCGGCTATGCCAGCGCCACGCTCGACGTGATCGCCGAGGAAGCAGGGTTCTCGAAGGGAGTCGTCTACTCCCAGTTCGCCAGCAAGGCCGACATGTTCCTGGCCTTGCTGGAAGCAAGCATCAGCGAGCGGGCAGAGCAGAACGAGCGGCTCGCGGAACGGCTCGACGGCAGGCAGCTGGCGATGGCAGTGCCGGACCTGGCCCTGTCGCTGTGGCGGGCCGAGCCTGAGTGGATGCAGCTGGTGCTGGAGTTCCGGCTGCACGCGGCCCGGGTGCCCGAGCTGAACCGGCGGTATGCCGAGCTGCACGAGCGCACGCTGGACGGCCTCGCGTCGGTCTATGCCCGGCTGCACGAGCGGGCCGGCACCACTCCTCGTTACCCGGTCCGGGCCCTGGCCCAGCTGACCATGGCGGTCAGCCGCGGCGCGTTCCTGGAGCGGCTGGCCGATCCCGCCGGGGTCAGCCTGCCAACCACCGAAGTCGTCAGCGAGCTTGTGATGCAGACCGAGCCGCCCGCGGACGGGGAACATTCCAACAGCAAATCGACGGGGGAATCCGATGCCCGCTGAGCTCCTGACGCGGCCGGGCGGCGGCGCGCCAGCATTCTGTGACCTGCGCGGCCGCATCCAGGCGGACATTGTGGATGGCCTGCCCGGGCACTTCCGGCGGATGGTCATGGCGCCGGACCAGCTTCATGACTGGCAGCGTGACCGACTACGCCTCCTCCTGGCATCGGCGATGCAGCGTTCCGCCTTTCACGCCAGGCGGCTTCATGGCATCGACCCGGCACGCTTCGAGCTCGCCGACCTGCCGAGCCTGCCGGTCATGACCAAGGCGCAGATGATGGATCTCTTCGACGATCTGATCAGCGACCGGCTGCTGACCCGCGAGGCGGCAGAGCGCGCCCTGGCGGCCACCCACGACGAGCCCCGGCCGTTGCCCGGCGGCTATATGTGCATGGCGACTGGCGGCAGTTCTGGCCAGCGCGGGATCTTCGCCTACGACCCGGTGAGTGTGGCGGAGTTCGTCAGCCTGATCTGGTCTTCCACCGCACGCCGGAGCTGGCCATCCAGATCGGCTCCATCGTCGAGGAGGCGGCGCAGGCCGGCGTCAACTCCAGCGGGCTGGGCGGGCCGGCCGAGATCCCGGACGACCTCAAGGCCGCAGCCCTGCAGCGGGTCATGGCCTTCGACCAGCGCGGGACCGTCCGCGCCTGACCGGCACCGCGCCAATAATCCTTGTTGCTGCACCCGTGGTGATGGCAGGGTCGTGCCATGCCAGCAACGTTCGTTCGCAGCAGTCGGCTGTTTCCGGGAGCGCCGTACGCCTACGCCGCGGCCGCTCCGGGAACAGGCGTGATCTTCACCGCTGGGGCGTGCCCGCTCGACGGGCAGGGACACGTAGTCGAGCCCGGGGATATCGCCGCGCAGATGCGCCGGGCGGTCGCCAACCTGCAGGTGACGCTGGAAGAGTCCGGCGCCAAGCTGAGCGACGTGCTCAAGACGACGGTCTACGTCTGCAGCGCCCGCCGTGAGGATCTGGTCGCAGCCTGGAACGTGGTCGCCGCCGCGTTCGGCGATCACGACGCGCCCAGCACGCTGCTGGGCGTCGCGGCCCTGGGCTACGAGGGCCAGCTCGTCGAGATCGAAGCGGTCGCCTTCGTGGACTCAGCGTCTGGCGAACAGATCGGAGTCTGACTGATGAAGGCGCTGGTATACCTCGCCCCGCGGCATATGGAGATGCAGGATCTCGACCCTCCTGATGTGGGGCCCGACGACGTGGCCATCCGTGTCACGTACTCCGGAATCTGCGGATCGGAACTCAGCGGCTACCTGGGCATGAACAGCCTGCGCAAGCCGCCGCTGGTCTTCGGCCACGAGCTATCCGGCCACATCGCGGCCATCGGGCCCCGCGCGGCCGAGGCGGGCGGGCTGGCGGTCGGCACCCGGGTCACCGCGAACCCTCTGGTCTCCTGCGGCCGGTGCGAGTTCTGCGTCACCGGCCGGCAGCAGCTGTGCGAGCGGCGGCTGCTGCTCGGCGCCTCGCTGCCAGGCAGCAACGCCGAGTACGTGAACGTGCCCGCGGTGCAGGTGCTGGCTCTGCCGGAGGGCATGGATCTGCGCGACGCGGCCATGACCGAGCCCGCCGCCTGCGCGGTGCACGCGGTCGAGCTCAGCGGCGCGGGTCCCGGCGCGTCCGCCCTGGTGGTGGGCGCGGGCCCGATCGGGCTGTTCCTCCTTCAGGTCCTTGGCCTGCACGGAGTCGCGCAGCGGTACGTCAGTGACCGCAACCCGGACCGGCTGGCGCTGGCGGTCGCGATGGGCTGCACCGCGGTTCCGGCCGATGAGCAGCAAGCGGCCGATGCGGTGCGCCAGGCCACCGCGGGGAGGGGCGTCGACCTGGCATTCGACGCGGTGGGCAGTGCCCAGACGCGGCGAACCTGCCTCGCCAGCACGGTCAGCGGCGGGCAGGTTCTCGCCGTCGGGCTGCACACCGATCTGACCGAGCTGCCGGTGAACACGGTCGTCCGCTCCGAGCTGTCGATCCGCGGTGTCTTCGCGTACCCGGTGTCGAGCTTCCGGACCGCGCTGCGCTGGCTTGCCGGGCAGCGGATCGGCCTGCGCGACGGCGTCGTGGTGACGCCGCTGCCGGACGGCGCCCCCTGGTATCAGCGGCTGATCGACGGCGACGCCGCCGTCAAGGTGCTGCTGACCCCGGGCCCCGGCGAGGCCAGCGCGGCGGGGACCGGCCCATGACTGCAGCGGACCGGTGGTACAGCAACATGGTACTAGTTATCTGGTACCATAATGCTGTACCAGATAGTACAGAGAGGTGCCCATGGCGATCACGGCAACCGAGGCCCGCAAGAGGCTTTTCCCCCTGATCAAGCAAGTGAACGAGGACCGGGCGCCGGTCGAGATCATCTCGAACCACGGCCGGGCCTATCTTGTCGCGGCGGACGACTATGAGTCCATGGAGGAGACCGACTACCTGCTGCGCTCTCCGGCGAACGCGGCCCGCCTCATGGCCGCCTCCGACGAAGTGCGCCGCGGGCGCACCCTGCTCACCAAGACGATGGACGAGCTCCAGGCCATGGCCGACGAGGACCAGCCGCGTTGAGGAACATCGTCTTCCACCCCCAGGGCTGGGAGGACTTCACCCACTGGGCCACGGCCGACAAGAAGATGCTGCGCCGCTTACTGCGGCTGATCGAGGAAACGCGGCGGACCCCGTTCGAGGGCGCGGGCAAACCCGAACCGCTCCGCCGCAATCTGTCTGGTTTCTGGTCCCGGCGTATCGACGACGAGCACCGCTTGGTCTACGGCGCGACCGATGATGAGCTGATCATCATTCAGGCCAGGTACCACTACGACGGATGATCCATCCGTGGGCAGCCATCATTACGCGTTTCGTGCCCGCTCGTCGGCGGTGGCGTCCCGAGGCGCGGCTGGTGGAAGCATCGCGGAGGCGAGGAGCGCCAGCTTGTCGGCGTTGTCGGAGCCGGCGTCGGGGTGGTAGATGACGAGCATCTGGCCTGCCGTGCCGCTGATGTCCAGCTTCTCGCGGTTCAGCTGAAGCTCGCCCACCTGCGGGTGGTTCAGCTGCACGGCCGCGCCTCGCCGGCCCGCCACGTCGTGCCGGGCCCACAGCTGGCGGAAGCGCGGGCTGGCGAGGGAGAGCTCACCGACGAGCTGAATGAACCGGGGATCGTCGGTGTCGGTGCCGACGGACTGGCGAAAGCCCGCGACCAGGTTGGCGGTGGCGAGCTCCCAGTTCGGGTAGAGGCTCTGCTCGGCAGGGTCGAGGAACACGTCCCGCAGCCGGTTGCCTCCCGGCACCAGGCGCGGCGAGACCGCCGTGGCCAGCGTGTTTGCCGCGAGCACGTCGAAGTAGCGGCCCTCAACGAACGCCGGCAGGCCGATCGTGGCCACGAGCTTGGCGATGCCGGGCTGGACGGTCTCCCGCCGCGGCCGCCGGCGCGGGCGCCGTGGCTTGTCGGCGCCCAGGCCCAGCAGGTACGCCGTCGCGTCGCTGTCGAGCCGCAGCACGCGGGCGAGGGACTCGAGGACCTGCGCGGACGGGTTGCGGTCGCGGCCTTGTTCCAGGCGCAGGTAATAGTCGGCGCTGATCCCGGCCAGCATCGCGACCTCCTCCCGGCGCAGCCCCGGCACCCGCCGGGCGCTCAGCACCGGGACCCCTGCCTGCTCAGGGGTGACGAGCTCGCGCCGGGCGCGCAGGTAGTCGCCCAGCCGGTTCGGGCCGTCGGTCATGTTTCCACCGTAATCCGGGCCCGCGCGGACGTGCCTGGTCCTGTCACCCCCAGGATCGCGGGGGCACTGGCTGGGCCCTGCGCTGCCGCGGAGCATTGCCAATGGCAGACAGAGCCGGAACGTTGCGAAAGGGGCGAATATGGCCATCATCCTGATCACTGGCGCGAACAAGGGCATCGGCTACGAGAGCGCACGCCAGCTGACCGAACTCGGCCACACCGTGTACGCCGGGTCGCGCAGCGCCGAGCGGGGGGAGAAGGCAGCCGCCGATATTGGTGCACGCTTCGTCCAGCTCGATGTCACCGACGACGCCTCCGTCGCCGCCGCGATGACGACGATCGGCGACGCCGAGGGGCGCCTGGACGTACTGGTCAACAACGCCGGCATTGCGATGCCAGCGCTCAACGGCCCGGACGCGCTGCAGGTATTCGACACCAATGTGGTCGGCATCATCCGGGTCACCCAGGCCGCGATGCCGCTGCTGCGCAAGTCCGGGAACCCGGTCGTGGTCAACGTCTCCAGCGCGCTCGGCTCGTTCTGGGCCGTCACCAACCCCGAGCGGCCCGCATCCCGCTATCCCGCGATCGTCTACGGCTCGAGCAAAGCCGCAGTCTCGATGCTGACGCTCCAGTACGCGAAGGCCGTGCCGGAGATCAAGTTCAACGCGGTCGAGCCCGGCTACACCGCCACCGACCTGGGAGGGCCAGACCACGGCGGCCGGCCCGTTGAGGAGAGCGCGAAGGTCGTCGTCCGCGTGGCGACCATCGGCCCGGACGGCCCCACCGGCACCTTCGAGGAGGACGCGGGCGAGCTCCCCTGGTAACCCGGCGATCAGGCCGGTCTCACCGGCTGCGCCGCGAGCTGGAGGAATGCTGCCTCCGTCGAGGAACCAGGGGCAGCGCAGTAGGTGATGATGCGCTGGCCGGTCTCGGCGATGTGCAGGACCTGGCACTCGAACTCGAGTGGCCCGGCCTCCGGGTGGTCGACCCGCTTGAGCATCGGCCCACGGGCCTCCACCTCGTGCGAGCCCCACATCTCGGCAAACTCGGGGGACAGTGCAAGCATCTCGGTGACGAGGCTCTCGATCTCCGGGTCGCCCGGATAGCGGGCATACCCGGCGCGCAGGTCGGCGACCGTCGCCCTCGTGAAGCGGACGAAGTCCGCGTCGCTCCAGGCGGCATGCTCTGGTGGCCGGCGGAACGTCCAGCGGATCATGTTCCGGTCCGGGTGCCGGGCCAGGTTGCCGATGAAGTGGGTGGCGAGCCGGTTCCAGGCCAGGACGTTGTACGCGGCGTCGACCACGTACGCGGGCGTGGTGGGCATGCTGTCCAGCAGGTACCTGATGCCCGGCGTGATCTCGCGGCTCGGCCGGGCCGGCTGCGGTGGCGCGACGCCGGCCATCCGGAACAGGTAGTCCCGCTCGCCGGTGCTCAGCATCAGCGCCCGGGCCAGCGCGGACAGCACCTGCCGTGACGGATGCGGCCCGCGGCCCTGCTCCAGCCGGATGTAATAGTCGACGGACATCCCGGCGAGCTGGGCCACCTCCTGGCGGCGCAGCCCCGGCGTCCGCCGCGGCCCGATCGCGGGCAGCCCGGCGTCCTGCGGCGACACCCGGGCGCGCCGGGCCCGCAGGAACGTCGCGAGGTCGGCGCGCCGGTCAGCGGAAGCGCTCATGTCTCCAGCTTGCCACCTGCCGGAACCAGCAGGGTGGTACCGCTTGTCCCAGGCTCCGCCGGTCTCTCCCGCCCACGGGGCGGCTGCCATAGCGTCGGAGCTATGACAGCAAAGATCGCCCTGATCACCGGGGCTAACAAGGGAATCGGCTTCGAGACCGCGCGCCAGCTCGGAGCGCAGGGCATGACCGTGCTGGTCGGAGCGCGCGACGAGGAACGGGGCCGGGCAGCCGAGAGCGCCCTGCGCGAGGGCGGCGCCGACGCCCGGTTTGTCCAGCTCGACGTCACCGACGCCAAGTCGGTCCAGCAGGCGGCCGAGTGGATCGAAGCCGAGTACGGTCGGCTGGACGTTCTGGTCAATAACGCGGGCACCGCGACCGTCGATCGCCGCCGCGCGCAACCGAGCCAGACGTCGCTCGACGACATGCGCGCGGTCTACGAGATCAACGT
>Ga0070762_10001079_pt1 | contig 12291 bp, 9 predicted proteins | sample HubBroMetageREF2_FD_66726 | JGI IMG/M metagenome (GOLD analysis project Ga0070762, IMG submission 66726) | Reference soil microbial communities from the Hubbard Brook experimental Forest, New Hampshire, USA - Hubbard Brook CCASE Soil... | ecosystem: Environmental > Terrestrial > Soil > Temperate...
ATCAGCTCGCGAAGAAAGACCGATTTCTCCGAATAAACCGAGTGCACCATGAGCTGCAACAGCTTGGCGACATCGGCCTCGAACGGGCGGCTCTGTGGTTTCTGCTCCTCGACCGTAGTCATGGCGTCTGTCCCCGGTGCAATTCCGGTTTTCGAAATTGTTCGTCCGCAAATGGAGTGACAACGCCGGCCATTCAAGGCCCGCGCAAATGCTTGGCGCGGCACCGCTGTGTCTTGATTTACGGCGCGGACGATATATCCGGCGTGTGGATATGCTCTGGCCTGAAACCGAGGCCGAGGACGCGGGCGGGAATTCGGCGCAAAATGGGAAACACATCCAAGAGCTTGAACAAGAGCGGCGGCTTCGGGTGCGCGCCCGACAGCGCGGGACCGATAATCCGGTTTTGCATGACGAGCTGCAGCATTTGGGTAAGGCGCACCGCCAGCGTGCGTCGGTCTTGAACCGCCTGCAGGTCGTTGTCGCTCAGCGTCCGCGTTTTCAGCGGGCCCGCAAGACGGTTGGCGGCAGCGACGGCGTCCTGGACGGCGAGATTGATGCCGACCCCGCCGATCGGCGACATGGCGTGCGCGGCATCGCCGATGCAGAGAAGGCCCGGGCGCCACCACTTGCGCAGCCGATCAACGGTAACGCTGAGAAGCTTGATGTCGTCCCAACTCTTCAGCTCGCCTATGCGGTCCGCAAGATACGGCGACATTTGCACGACGCGGCCACGGAACGCCTCGAGCCCTGCCGCCTTGACCCGCTCCATACCGCCTTTGGGGATGACAAAGGCGCATTGCCAATATTCGCTGCGGTCGATCATGACCAGCATCGCGCCCATCTCGATATGACCGAACATTTCCGGTTCGTCGGTTGGCCGGTGGGTGAGCCGGAACCAAAGAACATCCATCGGCGAGCCGTAATCGTCGCCTTGCAGCCCGGCGCACGCGCGAAGCGTCGAGTGCCGCCCGTCGGCAGCGACGACAAGATCGGCGCGAATTGCCAATTCGCCGCCGGCGCCACTGGCGCGAACGCCGACCATGCGACCGTTCTCCTCGATTAGATCTGTCGCCTCGGTCTGCATTCGCACGTTGAAAGTTTTGTAGCGTTTGCCGCATTCGGCGAGGAAACTCAGAAAATCCCATTGCGGCATCAGCGCGATATATTTGCAGTGCGTCGGCAAATGGGTCAGATCTAGCATCTGCAAGCGCGTGTCACCGACCTGGATGGCGAGCCGCTCGAGTTTCTGATGCGGTATTTCGAGGAAACGATCGAGCAGACCGAGCTCGTACATCAACTCGAGCGTCGAGGGATGGATAGTGTCGCCGCGAAAATCGCGGAAGAAATCGGCGTGCTTCTCCAAGACGACAACGTCCACGCCGGCGCGGGCGAGAAGAAAGCCCAGCATCATTCCCGCCGGCCCTCCGCCGGCAACGCAGCATGTGGTCTTGATCGGCGCGTCGGGCATTACCGGCTCCGGGGCTGCACTCAAAACGCGACGAGATAACGCGTGGGAGCCTAAGCGGGTTGCTTCGCTTTCGGCTCGGGCGCCACGCCAAGCTTTTTCTGCAGGCTCGTGGACGAGGTCGTGTACTGAAATACCAGCCGCTTGTCCGGGTGGCAGTAGTGGTGTGCCTTCTGAGCCATTAACGCGGCTTCATGAAATCCGGACAAGATCAGTTTGAGCTTTCCCGGATACCAATTGATGTCGCCGATTGCGAAAATGCCGGGCGTCGACGTCTCGAAGGCCGCCGTCTCAACAGGAATGAGCTCGTTGTTCCTGAGCTCGAAACCCCAATTGGCGACCGGACCCAGCTTCATGGTCAAGCCGAAGAAGGGCAGCAACGCGTCGCAGGCGAGTTCCATGACGGAGCCGTCGTTGGTCTTGATCGTCGCTTTGTTGAGTTGACCGTTGTCCCCGTGCAACGCGGTCACCTGCCCGAGCAGGAAATCGATTTTGCCCTCGCCGACCAGCGCCATCATCTTGTTGACGCTATCGGGCGCGGCGCGAAATTCGGTGCGCCGGTGCAACAGCGTCAAATGCTCGGCGATCGGCGCGAGATTGAGCGTCCAGTCGAGCGCACTATCGCCGCCGCCGACGACGAGCAGCCGCTTGCCGCGAAACGCATCCATTTTGCGCACTGAATAGAAAATCGATGTGCCTTCGTACGGTTCGACGCCGGGGATCGGCGGCCGCTTCGGCTGGAACGAGCCGCCGCCGGCGGCGATCACCACGACCTTGCATTCGAACGTCTTGCCCTGATCGGTGGTAATGCGAAACAGCGGATCGCCGATCTTTTCGACCTTCTCGACCATCTCGTTCAAATGAAATTGCGCGTTGAACGGTTTGATTTGGTGCAGCAGCGCATCAACAAGCCCTTGCGCGCTGGTAACGGGAATGCCGGGAATGTCGTAGATCGGCTTTTCCGGATAGAGCTCCGCGCACTGTCCGCCGATCTTGTCGAGAATGTCGATCAAATGCGTTTTCATATCGAGCAGCCCGAGCTCGAACACCGCAAATAGTCCGACCGGACCCGCACCGATGATCACTACGTCCGTCTTGATAGTCTCACTCATTTGAAATCCGCGATCGCTCGTTATGTGGTTTGAGATTTAAGCCGGCGGACAAAGTCCGCACAGTTGGCGTGTGTCTAGCCCGCTCGGCGGTCCGGGGGAAGTGCCAACAAACCCCGATTGTTCCGAACGTCAATACAGGGCTGCGCTCGGCAGTTTCGGATTTGTACCGGCTAAGCTTGCCGCTCCGGGGTGCGCACCACGAGGCCGTCGAGCTCTTCGCTCACTTTGATCTGACACGACAGCCGCGAGTTCGGCTGAACGCCGTAAGCGAAATCGAGCATATCGGTTTCCATCGGCGACGGTTCCCCAACCTTTTGCTGCCAAGCGGGATCGATATACACGTGACAGGTCGAACACGCGCATGCGCCGCCGCATTCGGCCTCAATTCCCGGGATCGCGTGGTTGATCGCCGTCTCCATGACGGTCGACCCGACCTCGCCATCGGCCGTTCGAGCAACGCCTGCCGCGTCGATAAAAGTGATTTTGGCCATAAGGTTGCAGAGGATGCCGGGCCAAGATTGCGAAGAAGCGATGATAGAGACCCGTCCAGGTCTTCTATCTGCTCCCGCAGCGCCGCGCCAGCCGCAACCCTTTACGCGGCAGGATAGAAGCTGGCGTGACCGTACAGCGCGACGGTCTCGGTAGCCGCGCCCTGCAAACGCGTTTCGATGGCGCCGCGCACTTCATGGGCGGCGATCTCAAGCTCGGCGATGGCCTCACTCAAATTGCCAAGACCAGTTGCGGCCTGCTCCAATTGTTCGGCTGCCTCGGCTACACGCCAGGCGCCCAGCCCTCGCGCGGAGCCTTTGAGCGTGTGCGCCGCCGCAGCCGCGTGGGGGGGCTCGGCGCGCGCGATTCGCTTTAGCATCAGCGTGATTTGGCGGGCGAAAACCTGCAAAACCTCTCGTTCGAGGCTTTGATCGCCTAGCGTCATCTGTCGCAAGTGGTGCTCATCGAGGACGTCGTCAGCCGCCCTTCCGTGCTCTGTCATGACATCCTCTCCCGCCCGCCCTTTGGTTTTTTCGTAGGCGGCGGTATCTTTCGCTTGTAGTTCCGAAAGCCGGGTAAATCCGGGCTACCGGGACCGCGATCGAGGCGGTTCGGTTCGCTGCGATGGTGAGCAACTTCTTACTCCCGCGGGCGAAACGACCCTCCACCGGGCGCACCTTCGTCGGCGCCAGCACCGCCCTACGGCGACGTGAATGCCGGAGCGGCGCCTGACGCCGCCAGACGGGGCCTTATTGGTGGCCGGAAAATGACCTTTGCGGCTGATGCCAAAGGGCAATTCGATCATGGTAACCAAATCGTTAACGATGATTAAAAGGTGGTTACCATTCGGGTTTCTTTTGATGCGCCAGACCGATAGGATGCGCTACGGCAGCATGACGTGAGGGCGGGCCGCCCAAGTGCGTGGCCGATGAGGATTGAGACGATTGCGCGCCTTGGCGCGGCCTAGGCTTTGCTTAGGCCGAAGGCCACTGGCGTAACATGCGAGGCGACGAACCCACATGGCCAATACCACCAAAAAGGCAGCGGATCCGACCGAAGCGGCGCTATCGGCGATTCAGGAAGCGCTTAAGGTTCGCGACGACGACGCCGGGCCGGCAAAGCGCGGCGAAACCGTCAGCGCTACCGGCGGCGACGCTGGCCGGTGGGACAAATCGGCTCCTTCTCCGCTTGGCAAATCGGCGCTCGACGCCGAGGAAATCGCGGCCCGCAGCAGCAACCCCAGCGCCTTCCCCGCCAACGACGACCAACAGTCGATTGGCCAAGTGCTTCAGCTTCTGCAGCAGCGCCCTGCCCGCACCTCATTTGTCGTCGCCTCCCTGTTTTCCGCGGCCTGGCTGATCGGATGCGTGGCCTTGGCGTGGTTCTATTTGTCGGACCTGAACACCACGCTGGGTCCTGGTCACTCGCCGACCGCATTGTTCATCGCGCTCGGCGCCGCGGCGCTGTTGCCGATCATCTTCTTTTTCGGCGTCGCCCATATGGCCTGGCGCGCGCAGGAATTGCGCGTGATCGCGCAATCCATGGCGAAAGTGGCCTTGAAGCTTGGCGAGCCCGAAGGAATAGCGCGCGATTCCGTCGTGACCGTCGGACAAGCCGTCCGCCGCGAAGTGGCGGCCATGGGCGATGGCGTTGAGCGAGCGCTCGCGCGCGCCAGCGAGCTCGAAGCGCTCGTTCACAACGAGGTTGCCGCGCTCGAGCGCACCTACAGCGATAATGAGGTCCGCATCCGCGGCTTGCTGCAAGAGCTCGCCAACCAGCGCGACACGCTGGTCGGACAAGCAGAACAGGTGCGTTCGGCGGTCAGCAACGTGCATATCGACCTAACGCAGGATCTTTCCACCATCAGCGATCTAGTCGGTCAGCAGGTTAACGCCGCAGCCGAGCGCATTACCCAGTCATTGGCGGAGAAGGGCGAGCACATCACCGTGGCGCTCGGCCAAATCGGCGACAATATGATCCAGCAGCTGAGCGAGCGCGGCGAGGATCTGCTGGTACGTCTCGAGACGGCAAGCGAGGACACCGCTACCGCCATCACCGCGGCGGCCGACCAACTCACCGCCGGACTCAACTTCAAGACCGACCACGTCGGCGAGGAATTCGCGCAGATCGCGCGCGGCCTCGAAGACATGATGACTTCCCGGCTCGATCAGGTCACCGACGGCTTCTCGGAAAAATCGCTCGCCATCGTCGACATGATGGTCGGCCGCTCGCAGGAGCTCACCGACACCATCGTCAACACGTCCAGCCAGCTTGCCGACACCATCGCCACCAGCGCCGACGCGGTCAACTCGACGCTGCGGGCGTCCGGCGATTCATTGATCATCGATCTCAATCAGCGCACCAACGAGGTGGCGCAGCGGCTCGAGGACTCCGGCAATCGTCTCGCCAACGAACTCGTTTCACGCGGCACCGAGGTGACCGAGGCGCTCCGCACCAGCGCCGCCAGCGTCTCCGAATCGCTTAATTCGCGCAGCGCCGCCATCACCGATACGTTGCAGGAAAGCGCCGAGCACGTCGCCAAAGTCGTCACCACCCACAGCGATCAGCTGCGGGAATTGTTGTCGACGCGGCTGACCGCATTCGAGCAAATGCTGAACCATTCCGGTTCCGAACTCGGCGAGAAGATCACTCGCGATTCTTCGACGCTCGGCAACCTGATCACCCGGCATCTCGCCGAATTCGATCGCACGGTGAAGACTTACGGTTCGGAACTGGTGGAGCGGCTCGGCGCGCGCACGCAAGACGTCTCTGAGTCGATGCGCAGTTACGTCGACAGCTTCGATAACCGGGTAACGGCGAAAGCGACCGAAATCGCCGCCGGGCTCGACGACCGGCTGGGCCAGTTCCAGCAAACCCTCGATCAGCGCACCGCAACTCTGAACGAGGCGCTGTCCGCCCGCGTGCTCGACATCGCCAAGACGCTGACCGACGGCGGCCGTGAAGTTGTCACCGCCGTCGACAAGCGCATCGCCGACGTTACCGGGGTCATTGACGCGCGCGGCGAGAAGCTGACGACCGCGATAAGCGAGCGCGCCAACGAGGTGACGAACGTCATCGACACGCGCGGCGCGCAGCTGACCAACGCCATCAGCGAACGTGCCGCCGACATCGACAAGACCCTGGGAACGCAAGCGCTCCGGGTGGCCAACACGTTGGACAGCCGCATCGCCCATTTGGAACAGCTATTGGTCGGGCGCGCGCAGGCGGTGACCCAGGAAATCGACGTGCGCAGCCGGGCGGCCGCGGATCTCCTTAATGCCCGGATGGAAGAACTGTCGACGGCGATTAAGACCAACGCCGGAAGTGCCGAGGCCGCCCTGGGCGAACTCGCCACCAAGACCGTCGATGCGTTGAATAAAAGCTCGGCCGCGAGCGCGGCGGCAACCGAGGCGCTTAATCGCAGCGCCGCCGAGGCGACCGTATCGCTTAACCGCAGCGCCGGCGCGCTGAGCAACACCATCAATCAGAGCGCCACCGCGGCCAACGATTCGATCGGCGCGACAACCTCGACCGCGACCCAGCTGATATCCCGAACCGCCGCGGCGACGACCGAAGCCATCGGTCGCAGCGCCACCGAGGCCGAGCGGGCGCTGACCGCAATAACCGCAAACGTTTCCCGCGCCTCAAGTCAAACCACCGAGTCGATCGGCCGGAGCGCGGCGGAGGCCGAGCGCACGCTGACCGGAATAAGCGCCGACGTTGCCCGCAATGTCACCGGCAGGGCGGAAGAATTTACCGCCACCGTTTCGCGCCACGTCGGCGAGATGTCGCGCATCCTCGACGAAAAATCGAACGGCCTGCTGGCGGCTCTGTCTGGCAAGGGCGAGGCCTTTGCCGGCGAGGTCAGCCGCATCACCGACCAGGCGGTGAAATCGATCGAGGCCAAGAGCTTCGTCTTTACCCAAACGATGATGGATAACAGCGAGGAGATCGCCCGGCTCATCAACGAAGCCAGTGAAACGGCGACCGTCGCCATGACCCGCACGCTTGGGCAATTGCAGGAAGGCGCTCAGACCGTGAGCGAAACCGCGCGGACCACGGTCACGCGCACGCTTGAGGACCTGCACAGCTCGACCAAGTCGGCGATCGAGCAATCCAAGCAGTCAGCCTCGGCCACATTGGCCGACATGCTCGAGACCCAGGGCATGTTGCGTTCGGATACCACCGGCTTGTTCGAGCGGCTACGCGAAGCAAATATTCTGCTGCAAGAGGTTCTCAGCGGCGCCCATGAAAATATGAGCTCGCTCGAGCGCACGATGGTGACGCGCGTCTCCGAGTTCGTCGCCGCCATGAACGATCTCAACAGCAAGAGCGACGCTTCCACCAGCATGATGGAACGCCACGCCGGCGCCTTCAATGCCGTGACCGGTAAAGCGCTGCGCGAGCTCACCGAACTCGCCGGCCAATTCAACCAACACGGCCGGTCGCTCGCGGAAGCAGTGGAATTGCTCGACAAGAGCAACCGCCGGGCCGAGGAATCGGTGGCGGCGCGACGCACCAGCATCGAGACGCTGGTAACCACACTCGACTCGCGCGCCGACGATTTTGGGCAGCGGCTGCAGCGCTTCTCCAGCGTGCTCGACGAGTCGCTCGACACGGCCGCGAGCCGGGCGAGCGAGATCGCAGGGGTCATTGCGCAAACCAGCAATGACAGCGTGCGGACCATCGAGCAGCAATTCGAGGTGGTGCGCAACACGTCGGAGGAAGAGCGCAGGCGTACCAGCGAGACGATGAACTCGGTCTACGAGGAAGCGAGCTCGCAAGCGAATACCCTGTTCAATCAATCCGCCCAGCGCTTCACCGAAATCATGCAAGGCCTCAAGCAAATGGCCGCGGAGATGCAGCAGGAACTCGAAGCCACCCGGGCGGAGCTGCGCCGCGGCATCTTCGAGCTGCCGCAAGAGACTGCCGAAAGCGCGGCGCAAATGCGCCGCGTGATCGTCGACCAGATCGAAGCCCTGGCCGAACTTAACCGCATCGTTGCCCGGCACGGCCGCTCACTCGACACCGCGGAGCCGACGCGTCCCGAACCCTCAAGGCGCGAACCCGAGCCTGCTTACACCGGCGCGGCGGCCCGTCCGGCAGCGCGGACGACGTCCCGCGGCGACATAACCTCGGCGACGCAGACCGCGATCCGCGGCGACATTACCGGCGCACCGGCGCGCCCATCCGCACCGGGCCCGCAGCAAAACGGTGGCGGCACCCGCAGCGGCGGCTGGCTCAGCGATCTTCTGACCCGGGCTTCCCGTGAAGACAGTCCGCCGATTGCGCCTCCGCCGGCCGCGCGCGAGGTTCCACGCGGCGACGAGCGACCGCAACAAGTCGACCCGCTGGAGACGCTCGCCGTCGACGTAGCCAGCATGATCGATAACGGCGCTGCTGCCGAATTGTGGGAGCGCTATAAGCGAGGCGAGCGAGGCCTGTTCAATCGGCGCCTTTACACCCCGCAAGGGCAGCGCGCGTTCGACGAAATCCGCCGCAAATATCGCGGCGACGCCGAGTTCCGTCAGACCGTGGAACAATACATCCAGGAATTCGAGCGGCTGCTCGAAGACGTCTCGCGCGGCGAACGAGGTGGCGCGGTGGCGCGGACCTACCTCACGTCCGACACGGGCAAGGTCTACACCATGCTCGCCCACGCCGCTGGCAGGTTCGATCAATAAGGCGGTCGCCGCCGAAGGCGTCGCCAGAGGCGAATTCGTCGTCGCGGACCCGTGACCGCCGGTAGGCCATAAACCGCCCGGAAGCGGGCTTGCTTAGGCCGCAACAGCGGCGCTACCGTCACCGTATGGATGGCCCTGCTTCCTTGCCGACCGCGGCGGATGTCGACGAGGCTGCCCGCCGCCTCGCTGGCGTCGCCTTACACACTCCCCTGCTCACTTCCGCGGCGCTCGACGCCTTAACCGGCGGACGCGTGTTTCTCAAAGCCGAGACCTTGCAGCGCACCGGCTCGTTTAAGTTCCGTGGCGCGTATAACAGGCTGGCCGCCATCCCGCCGGAGCAACGCGCCGGCGGCGTCGTGGCGTTTTCATCCGGCAACCACGCCCAGGGAGTAGCAGCGGCGGCGCAGCTCCTTGGCATGCCGTGCGTGATCGTGATGCCGCGCGATGCGCCACGCGCAAAGCGCGAGCGCACGGCGGCGCTGGGCGCAGAGATCGTTTTGTATGATCGCGCCCGCGAAGATCGCGAAGCGATCGCGAACGATATTGCGTCCCGCCGTGGCGCAATCCTGGTGCCGCCTTATGACGACGCCCTGATCATCGCGGGCCAAGGCACCGCCGGTCGCGAAATCGTCGATGATTTACACGATCTCGGTCTCACGCCCGACATCGTCGTCGTGACCGCATCCGGCGGCGGCCTGACCGCCGGCATAGCGCTGGCCGTTCGCGCGCGCGTTCCCGATGCCGCGCTTTACACCGCCGAGCCGCAGGGCTTCGACGATCACGCCCGCTCGTTTCGCAGCGGTCGCCGCGAGCAGAATGCCGAACTCAGCGGCACCATCTGCGATGCGCTGATGGCGCGCACGCCCGGCAAGCTGACATTCGCCATCAATCAATCGCTGGTCGGAGCAGGTGTGGTGGTCACCGATGATGAGGTTGCGGCCGCCGTCGCCTTTGCGTTCGCCGAGCTCAAGCTCGTGGTCGAACCCGGAGGCGCCGTAGCGCTGGCCGCGGTCATGACCGGAAAGGTCAACGTCGTCGGCAAAGTCGCCGTGGCTATTCTCTCCGGCGGCAACGTCGACCCGGAGGTATTCTCCCGTCTGGTCGCTTAAAGCTTACGCGCCGGCGCCGGGCAGGAAGCAACGGATCTGCGTTGTCCCCTCCACGTCGAGATACGGCCACACAACCGCGGGACCGAAGCGGTTCGGTTCGACCACCAACGCCGCTTCGGGGACGATGATCCATTCGCCTTGCAGACGGACGCGATAGCGGCCGTCCTTGGTATCCCAGTCGACATCCTCGACTTTCACGCCGTCGGCGAACGAGCAACACAAGCCTTTGCCGCTCGCGAGTTGATCGAACCAGGCGTGCAAAGGTTCGTTCGCGTATCGTCCGTCGTCACGCGCAGAAACGCTACCGGGCGCGAACTGACTCATGCACAACACTACGACCGCCACCAAGGGACCGGTGAATCTGTGCATTATGGCCTCCACAAGTTCTTCGCGTGCGGACCGACGACAAAGGGTCCAGCAGACTTGAGGACAACGCCTGGTCTTTAGTTGTTGATCCGCATCACCTCATCAAAAAGCAACTTCCGTGCCGGTTGCCGAATCGACTTATGGGATGACATTCGTGCTTAACAAAGAATTAATAAAAACGACATGCGCGGAAATCCCATTGGCGCCGATCGCGCGAATCGGAGAAGATGCGAAGTTGAAGCGGCGCTAGCTGAACAGCGCGACCCGTTCTTCTTCGCTCAACGCCGAGAGCGGCGTGAGTGCATCGCGCTTCGCCAGGCTTTGAGACGGCGGGCGTTCGGATTTTGCTTTGGTCTGCACATCGGGCGGACCGGCGTCTTCGGCCGCCGCTTCGAATTCCGGCGTTACAATCGCCATCAAAAGCCCAACCATGTGACCGACGCGGCGTCTGACGTCGCGCAGCAGGGCCACCCCGCGCAGGCTGCGCACTGTCGATGCATTATTGCCCTCGATAACGGCATTGATTTCGCGCGTGGCGGAGTCCAGTGCCACATACAAGAGCGTCTCTGTCTCACGCGGGCCCTCGGCGATAGGCCGCGTCGCGATCGCTGCTTCGAGCCGCTCGATCGCCTCCGCCAGATCAAGCAGACTGCGAATCAATGAAGCGGGGGCTTGCGTCGGCGGGAGATCGCGGAACGACGCTTCAATGCGCGCGATCGTTCCGACCAGGCTCTGCGGCGCCGTATAGGCGTGCCGCCTTGCATACTCCGCGAGGAAGCGCCGGCCGTGATGAGTGGAGACGATCTCGGCATAAATAGCGTCGTATTGCGGGTCGCGCGAGGGTTCGCGAGATGCTTCCGGAGGCCGGGGATTTTTCGCCATTGCGACTCCAGTGGAACGATTGAATACCACAACCGGGGCTGCCGCAATCCGCCGTCCCAGAGCGGCGGCTGCCTTGCTGCGCTGCTGCGCTCACCCCCAAAGCCCGCGCGCCGGCGGGTACAACAGACTTCCTTCGTAGCGAAGCCCTTCGGCGCGATCGGAGGCAAGCAACAGCGGGCCGTCGAGGTCGACGAAGCGCGCCCGCGGCGCAAGCAGCATCGCCGGCGCCATCGCCAGTGACGTCGCCACCATGCAACCGACCATGATCACGAGACCGCAACGTTCAGCCTCGGCGGCAATCCGCAGCGCTTCGGTCAACCCGCCGGCCTTGTCGAGCTTGACGTTGACGGCATCATACTTGCCCGCGATTGAGGCTACAGATGCGCAATCGTGGACGCTTTCGTCGGCGCAAATTGGTATTGGCTTCTCACAGTCTCTCAGTAGCTCGTCGGCGCCTTGCGGCAATGGCTGTTCGATTAGCGTCACACCGGCATCAGCGCAGGCGGCAAAATTGGCCGCGAGATCTTCTGCGGACCAGCCTTCGTTGGCATCGACAATCAGCTCGGCTCGCGGCGCGGCGCGGCGCACCGCGGCAATGCGTTGAGCGTCACCTTCGCCGCCAAGCTTGACCTTGAGCAGCGGGCGCCAAGCGGAACGTTCGGCCGCAGCAGCCATTTCTGTCGGCGAAGCGAGCGAGATCGTATAGGCGGTGTTGACGGGCCCCGGCGCCCCGAGACCCGCCAATTCGTAGACGCGGTGGCCCGATTGCTTGGCGGCGAGGTCCCAGTACGCGCAATCGAGCGCGTTGCGCGCGGCGCCGGCCGGTAGAGCCGTCTGCAGTGCCACACGATCAAGACCGTGCTCGACCGCGGGATGCAAGGCTTCGATCGTGTCGAGCACACGCTCCGGAACTTCGCCGTAACGGGCATAGGGAACGGCTTCGCCGCGGCCACGGTGAACCCCATCGTCGAGTTCGGCGACAACGACAACGGCTTCGGTCTTGCTGCCGCGGCTGATGGTGAAGGCGCCCGCCAGCGGCCAGCGCTCGATGCGAACGGACAGTTTCATGCAACGCGCAGTATGAACGCGTCTTCGACCGCCTCAAGTACGAAGTGAAAAGAAACCGGGATCGATCTTAGGCGGCGATCCCCTGCTCCTCGTCTTCACCGGCGTCGATCTCCGGC
>Ga0070762_10001080_pt1 | contig 12287 bp, 9 predicted proteins | sample HubBroMetageREF2_FD_66726 | JGI IMG/M metagenome (GOLD analysis project Ga0070762, IMG submission 66726) | Reference soil microbial communities from the Hubbard Brook experimental Forest, New Hampshire, USA - Hubbard Brook CCASE Soil... | ecosystem: Environmental > Terrestrial > Soil > Temperate...
ATCCTCAAGCAGGTCGCGGTCCTCGCGTATAAGATCGTACCGTTCGACGTGATGCAGAAGGCCGATGCCGCGAATGCCGCGTTGTTGCAGCCGGGGCTTTCGCCAAAAGATAAAGCCGCAGCCGAGCTCTACGTTTCAAAAACGGCCTACGACAAGAGCGGCCCGGTCGTCTACTCCGGCAAAGACCTCAAGGCCGCACAAGCCGGCTACGATCAAGGCGGTCGCCCGGACATCCTCTTTCAGACCAAAGACGCCGCGAAATTCGGCAAGCTGACGTCGGCAAATATCCAAAAGCCGCTGGGCATCTTTCTGGACCACCGCTATCTCTCGGCGCCGATCATCAATAGCCCGATTTACGACAGCGGCCAGATCACCGGCACCTTCACTCAAGAAGAGACGATAACGCTCGCCAACGAGCTCAACGCCGGCGCGTTGCCCGTCAGCGTCAAGATCGTCGAGAAAGAGACGATTGGTCCGACGCTGGGCAAGCTCGACCTGGTTCAATCAATGCGCGCTGCGGCGCTTGGCCTCGGACTCGTGCTGATCTTCATGATCGGCGTCTATCGTCTGCCGGGTCTCTTGGCCGACCTCGCGCTGGCGATCTACGTGCTGGTGATGATGGCGATTCTCGCGCTCTCCCACGCGACACTGACGCTTCCCGGCATCGCGGGCTTCGTGCTCTCGATCGGCATGGCGGTCGATGCCAACGTGCTGATCTTCGAGCGCATCAAAGAAGAGCTCTGGAACGGCAAGACGATGCGCGCATCGGTCCGCGTCGGATTTCAGCGAGCCTTCTCCGCCGTCTTCGACAGCCACTTCACGACGATCGTCGGCGCCGGCGTCCTGTACATGCTGGGCACCGGTACGGTCAAAGGCTTTGCCTTCACGCTCTTCTGGGGCACCGTGGTTTCGCTGATAACGGCCGTTTTCATCACGCGCTTCTTCGTCGACGTGCTGGTCGACAACAACGTGTTGACGTCGCCGGAGCTCTACGGGGTCAAGCGCGCGGACTTGGGCATATTCGCGAAGGCGGGGGCGTAGCTCGTGCTGTTTCGCAGACTGAATTGGAACATCGTCGGCTGGTTCCGGATCGTTTCGACGATCTCGTATCTCATCATCGTGCTGGGCTTTGGCTCGATGATCTACAATGGTTTCAAAGGTGGCAACGGTTTCCAGCCGTCGCACATGCTGCGTTTGGGGCTCTCGTTTACCGGCGGCACCGATATCGCGGTGCAGTTCACCCAACCGACGACCGCCGATAAAGTCAAGGCGGCGCTCTCGGGCCTCGGCATGACCGAGGAGTCGGTGACGACCGCCGGCACCGACGGCAAAGGCTTCGTGATTCAAACGCAGACCGCATACGCCAACGACTCGGCGCCGGTTTGGAACGCGCTAAACACCGTCGCTCCCGTCGATCGAGCGGCCTCACAGATCACGGCAGTGGGTCCGTCGCTCGGACGCGAGTACCTTACCAGGGCAATCTGGGCGCTGATCATCGCGCTAAGCATTCAGTTTCTCTACATCGCGTTTCGATTCGGTTGGAACTACATCTTCGGATTGGTGACGGTCATCGCGCTGGTGCGCGATGCGGCGATGATGATCGGCATCTACGCGCTGGCCGACCGGCGCGCCGACGACGCTTTCCTGGCCGCGGTGCTGACGGTCATCGGCTACTCGGTCATGGACACTATTGTAATTCTCGATCGAATTCGTGAAAACACCAAGTTGATGGCGGGGGCGCCGTATGCGACGATCGTCAACGAGTCGATCAAGCAGACGATGACGCGTTCGTTCAATACGCTCGCGACCGTGGTCATTACGCTCGTCGCGCTCTTGGCCTTGGGCGGAGCGAGCCTCAAGAACTTCGCCTTCGCGTTGCTCGTCGGCATCTGCTCGGGCGGATACCACTCGATCTTTTACTCGGCGCCGCTCGTGCTGGGCTTCCGCAAGCGCCAGTTGGAGGCCGCTGCGAAACGCCGGCATGCCGGTCTCTCACAGGATCGGACCGTAAGCGCGCGTTCGCGCTCCGAGGCGGCCTCGCTGCAGAGCCGCGGCGGCGTCGCGCGTGAGGATATCGTGGCCGCGCGGCGCGAGCGCCGTCAGAAGGCCAAAGCGGCCCGAGCGGTTTCGCCCGGTCCGACGCCTCGCTATCGCAAGCGGCGCGATGCGGAGAGCGCCGTCGCGGTGGAAGAACCATTCGCGCCGGGCGACGAGCTGATCGATCCGCTCGACGCCCAACAAGCTGGTCTGCACGATGCCGCCTTGGAGCAAGGTCACGAAGAAATCTCCCTTAACTTCGAAGACGCGCCGGAGCGTCACGAGGGCGACGCGCCCTAAGAATCTGCCGGCGCCTACCGCGTCGGAGGCCGCTTTCGAAGCGCTTCTGCGCTCCTTTGACCCTTCGACAGGCTCAGGGCAGGCTGCGACCCACGTGCCGGTGGCGGCTGAAGCGGACGCCTTCGTCGAACGCCTCTTCGCAAAGGGCGACGAGTATCTGCACGATACGTACGCGACGATCGGCGACGCGGCGCGCTTTCACACTAAACTCGCCGGCGTCTCCTTCGAAGGACGCCAAGACGTCATCGCCGGATTGCACGCCGGTGCGCCGCTCGAACTGCGCCGGCAAGCGGATAACCCGCACGATTCCAACGCCATCGCCGTCCATTACGGGCAGCTGCAACTCGGCTTTTTCAATAAGCGGCTTGCGGCGCATATCGCACCCCTCATAGATGCGGGCGCACGATACGGTGCGCGCGTTGCCTCGCTCACCGGCGGAAGCTCCACCGGCGAGTTCAAGCATCGCGGGGTCAACGTCGTGATCGAGCGCGAAGCGCTCGGCCTTCGGGTGCAGCGTGCGGACGGCGCGGCCGCGCAACGTCCCGACGTCGAAGCGAATGTGGCCGAGACCGGCGAGTTGGTGCGTTCCGCTTTGATTGGTGTCTCGGCCCCGCACGACGCGCAGCGAGCCGTTCTCGAGCGGGTTGAAGCCGGCAAGAATACTTTGGCGGTGCTCGGCACGGGGCGCGGGAAGTCGTTCTGCTTTCAATACGCCGCAGCGATGCGAGCGTTCACCGGTGCAGGCAAGACGCTCGTCGTCTATCCCTTGCGGGCGTTGGCCAACGATCAACACGAGGCGCTTCGGCGCACGCTCGAGCCGCTGGGCCTGCGTTTCTTTCGTGCCAACGGTTCGATCGATAGCGACGAGCGAGAAGATCTGTTCACGGCCTTGCGCGAGGGGTCGTGGGACGTCATTTTAGCGACGCCGGAGTTTCTCGAGTTCCACCGCGAGGCGCTCCGAGGCCGGAGCACGCCGTCGTTCGTAGTCGTCGACGAAGCACATCATCTCGCGGAGTCGCGTCATCGGCCTGCCTACTCGCGGCTCTCGGCAACCATTTCGTCGCTGGGCAATCCGCCGGTGCTCGCACTGACGGCGACGGCCGGCGACGAAACCTTTCGCCGTATCGTCGACGATCTGCGCATCGAAAGCTGGGTGATCGATCCGACCGTGCGAGCGAACCTGCATGTCGCCGATGCGCGAGGGACTAAGGACAAAATAGGCTATCTGACCGAGCTCTTTTCGGCGCGAGAGAGCTCGGTTGGGAAAGGCATTATCTACTGCCACTCACGGCCGGAGGTCACCAAGGTCGCGCAGCGTCTTCGCAAGGAGCTCGGCAACAAAGTCATGTTCTACCACGGCAAAATGCCGAACGCCGAGCGGCTCGAGGTCGAACGCCTCTTTCGCGAAGGGGCGCTGCGCGTCGTGGTTGCGACATCGGCATTCGGCGAGGGTATCGATCTGCCCGACGTTCGCAACGTCGTGCTCTTCCATCTCAACTTCGATTCGGGTGAGTTCAACCAGCAAGCCGGCAGGGCTGGGCGCGACGGCAGCCCGGCCGAGATTCACCTTCTCTACGGGCCGCAGGATCGCACGCTCAACGAGTTCTTGATCGATCTCGACGCGCCGCCGCTCGAACGGCTGCGCGAGATTTACCGCGGTCTGCGAGGCCTCGCTCGTCATGGCATGGTACGAGGCGGGAACACCGAGATCGCGGGAACGCTTGAGATCGACCGAGTCCGAGATCGTACGATCGACGCCGCGTTGCGAATCTTTTCCGATTCGAGGCTCATCGAAGTGGGCGAAGACGACGACGGACGTTTCGTCAGATTCCTTCCCGTAAGCGGACGAATCGAAATGGAGCGTAACGAGCGCTTTGCTGAAGGCGAAGCGACGCGCGAAGCGTTCTCGCGATTCTGCGAACTCGCGCTTTTCGCGCCCGCCGAAACGCTCGAACGCGTGCTCAACCGGCCCATTTATCCCTCCAATATTCACCTGCGCAAATAGGAAAGGCGAGTTTGGTTACGGTGACACTCAGCGGTACCTCAGGCGAGGACGCCCGTCATCGCGGCTTCATCGACGTCCTTGTAGAAAGCATTTTTTGTTTCAACGACGCCGGCGGATGCCCACGGATCGATCAGGTAGCGCGTCGTCGGAAGGTGAATGGTCGGTCCGGCCGCGTCGCAGTAATCCGCACCGCCGAACGGCGCGAACTCGTCGCTTTCGCGGTGCGCTAAGACTAAGTTCGCAACGGCCCCCGCGGCGGCGCCTGCGTCGTTGCGAAGCCGTGCGTCCAAACGGCCGTCGCCGGCAAGCGCGTCGTAGAACGCGATCGCCGGACGATCGGCCCGCCACGGCATGTCCTTCGCGGCGCCTGGAAAGCGCACCATTCCTTGGATCGCGCGGGCGTCCTCACGTACGATGTCGCGCACGCCATTTGTGCCGGCCTCTGCGCCGACGTCGTCGTTGAGACGTTTAATGCTCGATTCGGCGAGCCGCATCTTTGCCGGGTCGAGATCGAGCACGTCGAACGCTGCTGCCGGCCCGAACCCGCCGAAATCGCCGGCGTCGTATTTGGTACGCATGACGTCGTTGACGACGCTCTTGGCCATTGCCTTGGGATCATTCTCGTGCGATGCGACGGCGTGTGCGACGTTGCTTGGAACGCCCGGCGCCAGCATCGTTTCCGGGCTCGCGGCGAGGTACCGTACGCCGGCCTTGGAGAGCGCGTCCGCGAAGCCCATTGTGTCCATTAGGCATTGGTTTGCGACGACACCGTCGATCGAGCGCTGGGCATCGTCGGGGTGGGCGGCCGCGTGCATCGCCAGACCGTCGGAGATTGCTTTGGCGATATCCGGCATCGACATCACGCTGCCGTCGCCCGTCTGCAATCCGCCGCCGTCACCCCCGCCGTGATCGACCAGATCGATCCACGTTTGTTTCGCGCCACTGGCCTGCGCGTTGTCGAGCGTGCGCGCCACGAATCGCGCGAGGTTCGCCTCGTCGCTCATGTCGGCAGCCTTGTCCGAGTGCACGTTGCCGACGTCGCCGTCGGAGATCGTGTAATCGTAGGTACGCAGGCCCCCTTTGCCGTCCTGACCTTGTCGAGGAACGACGGGCGCTCGAAGGGCCGTCGTGTCTTCGACCGTGAACTCGATGCGGCAGTCGTGGGCGCTCGTTCGCAACGCCTGCGAGAGCGTCGATTCCTGTATGGCATCGAGATTATTGTCGCCATCGCGGTAAATACCGAACTCGAGCGAGCGGCGCGCGGGCGTGATCGTAACGTTCTGTAGCATGAGGCCCTCCTAACGTGGTGAGTCGGTAAGCTTACTGCGACGATTGCTGCCGGCGGCTAGGGCGGCTACGAAACGCATATCGGGGGCGCCAGCGGAGCCCTATCCTTGATTGCGTAGCCAAAATGCACGACCGAATTTATCGAACAGGCGTTCGGAATGGCGCCGACTCTTTTGGGGAAACTACCGGCTGGTGATCAAAGATCACGACGTCGTAGTCTTGGGCGCGGGGTTAGCCGGCATGCGTGCCGCGCTGGAAGCGGCGCGTGCGGGTGCCGACGCGGCAATCGTCACCAAGGTTCATCCGATCCGCAGCCATTCGAGTGCCGCGCAGGGGGGCATCAACGCGGCGATCGGCGAGACGGATAGCTGGGAATCGCACGCCTTCGACACGGTTAAAGGTAGCGATTATCTTGCCGACCAGGATGCCGTCGAGGTGATGTGTCAGGAAGCGCCGCGCGACATCATCGAATTCGAGCACATGGGCGTCATTTTTTATCGGGGGCCCGACGGCAAGCTCGGAACGCGAGCCTTTGGCGGCGCTTCGCAGGCCCGCACCTACTTCGTCGGCGACATCACCGGGCAAGCGCTGCTGGTGACGCTCTACGATCAGATTCTCAAAGCCGGCGTCAAGGTTTACGAAGAATGGTACGCGACCGCGCTGCACATGGAAGACGGCGCGTGTCGCGGGCTCGTCGCGCTCGAGATGGTCACGGGCGAGCTGCACCTGTTGCGCGCCAAAGCCGTGATCGTGGGCGCCGGTGGACTCGGCCGGCTCTACGAGCCGAGCACGAACGCACTGATCTGCACCGGCGACGGATATGCGCTGGCGTATCGTGCGGGCGCGCCGCTGATGGATATGGAGATGGTGCAATACCATCCGACGACGTTGGCCGGCAGCGGTTTCTTGATGACCGAAGCTGCGCGCGGCGAGGGCGCCTATCTGCTCAACTCGCTGGGCGAGCGCTTCATGAAGCGCTACGCGCCCAACAAAATGGAGCTTGCAGCCCGCGACGTGACGTCGCGCGCCGAGGCCACGGAGATCGCCGAAGGCCGCGGCCTCGACGGAAACGTCTTGCTCGATTTGCGCCATCTGGGCCCCGACGTGATCCTGCGCAAACTCCCACAGATTCACGAGATGGCGCTCGATTATCTCAGCATCGATATGATCGAGGATCCGGTTCCCGTTCGCCCCGGCATGCATTATCAGATGGGCGGGATCAAGACCGACGTCGACGGCGCGACCGCCGTGCCCGGCCTGTACGCTGCGGGCGAAGTCGCCTGCGTGAGCGTTCACGGGGGAAACCGTCTGGGTGCCAACTCGCTACTCGACACGATCGTCTTCGGTCGCCGTTCGGGTAAGGTCGCGGCCGACTACGCAAAAAATACACCGGCAAGTACCGGCGGCGAGGTCCTCCTGCGAAGCGAGCAAGAACGCTTGCGCGAGTTGCTTAGCCGTCCGTACACGGGCGAAACAAACGCGGGGCTGCGCCTCGAGCTCGCGACGATGATGGACAAGCTGGTCGGGCTCTATCGTGACGAAGCCGGCTTGCTAGAGGCTCTCGACAAACTGCGAGGCTTCAAGAAGCGCTATCAAACAATCGCGGTCGGCGACAAAGGCCGCGTATTCAATCAAGCCTTGACGTTCTCACTCGAGCTGGGCTATTTGCTCGATTGCGGCGAGACGATCATTCGCAGCGCGATCGTACGCACGGAGAGCCGCGGCGCGCATACGCGCACCGATTTCCCGGAGCGCAACGACGCGGAGTGGCTCAAGCACATCCTCTTGACCTGCCGCGGGGAAGAAGAGCCCGAGCTTTCCTACATTCCCGTTACAATGACACGATGGAAGCCCGAGGTGCGAACCTACTGATGCAGTTTACGATCGAAGTTGGACGATATAGTCCCGACGGTACGTACGCCGAGAGCGCGGTACCAGGCGCGCCATTTCCGGCGCCGTGGGATCGCTCGCCGGCTCGCCGCTATCAAACGTACACCGTCGATCTTCCCGAGCACGCGGTCGTACTGGACGCGCTCATCGCGATCCGAGAGTATCAGGATCAGTCGTTAGCCGTTCGGTGCGCGTGCCGCAGCGCGATCTGCGGCTCGTGCGCGATGTGGATCAACGGACACTCGCACCTCGCCTGCAAGAGCAAGCTGTCGGCGTTCACCAAAGACGGAAAGACTCGTGTCGAGTCGCCGCCGTCGATGCCGATCATTCGCGATTTGGTCTGCGATATGAAGCCGTTCTGGGACAAGCATTTGGCGGTCAAGCCGTGGCTGCAGAACAAGCAGCCAGTACCTCCGCCAAACGAAGAGTATCGCGTCTCCAACGCGTCGATGGAAGAGCTGATTCAGGAAGTAAGCTGCATTAGTTGCAGCGCCTGTTTGATGGATTGCGAGTCGTTTGCCGTCAACCCGGATTTCTTGGGTCCCCAAGCGCTCGCACAAGCCTATCGGTATGCCGGCGATCCGCGCGATGCCGAGACGAAGGAGCGGCTCGCGGAGTACAGCAAGCCCGGCGGCATTTGGGACTGCACGCATTGCTACGAATGCGTGACTCAATGCCCCAAGGGCGTCGCGCCGCTCGATCAGATTTTGAAGCTGCGAAAGATGGCTGTCGATGCCGGCTTCACGAATAACGCGGGCACGCGCCACGCCGATGCTTTTGCCGAATCGGTGCGAGAGAGCGGGCGCCTCAACGAACTAACCCTGATGCCCAAGTCGGTCGGATTCTTCAACATCGTCGAGCAAATCAAGACGCTGCCGAGCGCGTTCAATTTAATACGAGCCGGTAAGCTTCCACCGCTAATTCATAAAAAAATACCCGGAGTCAATCGCATCAAGACTATTTTCGAACGCGTCGGAGGACGGTTTAAGTGAAAGTTGCGTTCTATCCCGGCTGCGTCTCGAAAGGCGCTTGCCCGGAACTCTACGTTTCGGCGAAGGCGATTGCCGAGCCGCTCGGCCTCGAGCTCAAAGAGCTAACGGAGGCACCCTGCACCGGCGCCGGCGTTTTGAGCGAGCAAAACCCGCAGCTTGGCGACGCGCTCAACGGTTTGACGCTCGCAATGGCGGAGTCCGAAGGCGCCGATCTCATGACGATTTGCAGCACCTGTCAAGGCGTGCTGTCGAATCATAACTATCACCTCAAGCAAGACAAAGAACGGATGGATCGCGCGAATGCGACCCTTGCCGACCAAGGCTTTCAATACGGCGGCACCACGAAGGTCAAGCACCTGCTCTGGATGCTCTTTGAAGACATCGGCATCGACCGCGTGACAGCCGCGATCAAACGCAAACTTACCGGGCTCAAGATTGCGCCGTTTTATGGCTGTTACATTCTGCGGCCGGAAGAGTCACTCGGTTTGAAGGAGCGCCCCGAGCGCAAAACGTATCTCGAGCGGCTCATTGCGCTGCTCGGCGCCGAACCGGTCGAATATCGCGGCGCCACGAAATGTTGCGGCTTTCCGATGCTCACGTTCAATCGAGAGAAGGCACTCGCCATGGGCGGCAATCACATCGTCGAGGCGAAGGAGAAGGGCGCGGATCTTCTCGTGACGCCATGCCCGCTCTGCCACCTCAACCTCGATGGCCAGCAGCCCGATGCCGCGCGCGTCCTGAAGAAAGACATCGGCGTTCCGATCTTTCATCTGCCGCAACTCCTCGGGTTGGCATTCGGGATGGATCCGTCGGAACTGCGCCTCGATCATCACGTCGTGCCGACCAAGGGCGCTCTGGAGAAGGTCGAGCTCAAGGTCTGATCCGGTAGCGGGTCGAGAGCGCGCCGCTTCATATTCATGTCATCTAGCTGAGTTACAATCGAGAAAGCTCTCCGCTTTTTCGAAAGGCTCTCCCGTGCGCTCCATCAGATTTATCGCGATCCTTTTCGTTGCAGCCCTTTGGACTCAGGCTATCGCGGCAGCGGCTCCTCCACCATCGCAGCTGCGCATGGTCATCGTTCTCAGTCGCCATGGTGTTCGCTCGCCGACGCATCCTACCGAACTGCAGGCCTATGCCGCCCAACCGTGGCCGGCGTGGTCCGGTAAGCCAGGGAATCTGACCGAGCGAGGCGCGCTGCTCATGCAGCAGTTCGGCGCGTACTATCGGCGGTCGTACGGCGGGCCACTTGGCATCGGGGAACGCGGGTGCCCGCCGGCCGGCTCGGTCTTTGTCTGGGCCGACGTCGATCAGCGCACGCGCGCAACCGGCGATGCGGTCCTTGCGGGCCTGGCTCCGGGGTGCACCATAGCGGTTGGGCACGCGCCGGCCGACCCGGACCCGCTCTTCGATCCGCTGCCGGGTATCGGCGTCGTCAACAAGGCAGAGGCGATGGCATCCGTTCTCGGCGCCGTCGGAGGCAATCTCAACGCGCTAAGCGTGGCGTACGGCGCGGCATTTACGGCGATGGAGTCCGTTCTGGGGTGCGAATCACCCGCAACCTGCAAGCAGATCTCGCAAGTGCCGACGACGGTTGCCAACGATGGCGACGGCGGCCTTGCCGGCCTCTCGGGTGGCCTCGACATGGCGGGAGACGTTGCCGAAAACATGCTGTTGGAGTACACGAACGGCAACGCCGACGTCGGATGGGGACGAGTCGATCACTCTCGTCTGCTCCAGTTGCTGGCAGTTCACGTTCTCGGCAAGGACTTGGAACACCGCAATCGTTACTCGGCGCGCGCGCACTCGTCGAACATGATGATGCACATTCTGCAGACGCTCCAAGAGGGTGCGACTGGCAAAGCAGTCGCCGGGACGCGAGTGCCGGCGCGAAGCCGTTTCGTCTTCTTCGCGGGCCACGACACGCAGCTTGCCGAGTTTTCGGGATTGCTCGGGCTCTCGTGGCTGATCGACGGCGATCAGCTCAACGACACGCCGCCGGGAAGCGCGCTGATCTTCGAGTTGCACGCGGCGCCGCTTTCGGCAGAGCAGCCTTTCGTGCGTACGTTCTTTGCCGCACAGTCGCTCGATGCGATGCGCGCGGGTCACGGCGAAAGCCCGCTTCGGGTGCCGGTCTACGTCCCCGGCTGCCCTGCACTCGACTGTCCGTTCGCGACGTTTCGTAAAATCGTCACTGCCGCCGTCGATCCTCGATTTGTTACGCCGTGGTAGTTAGCTCGAGGGAGCCGGGTTAGGACAATCCCGCAGGAGCGTTAAACCCTCGGCCGTGCTGTGGTCGATCACGTATCGCACGATCTCCGGCTCGTCTCCGAGTTTGCTTTGGGGCGGGGGTTGGAAGCGGGTTGGGAAGTTGGGATCGCGCAGGTTTTGGTCGGACCACGGATTGGCGCTCTCGCTCGCGTAGTACCATGGGTAGTCGAGAACGAGCGACTGCGACGTGCCGTCGGCGAAGTGCACGCGCATCCTGATGTCGACGTAGAATCCGCGTGTGCGAGGGTCGAATGCGCTCCCGTGCGGATCGGAGAATTCGACGAAGCCGCACGGTTCTGAACCGGTCGCGGGACCGCTGCCGGTTCCTGGTGTGCCCGAGCCGCTACCCGAACCAGAAGCGTTGCCGGTCTGCGCGGCGGCAAGCTGTCCGGGCCCGCCGCCGGCACCGGCATCCCACGCAGGCTTGGCGGCGTAGCGTTGAGCTGCCGCCGGGCGAGGCAGCGCCACCGAAACGTGTCGTAAGCCCGTTGCGCCTTCGACCGCTTTCGCAATCTCACGAACGTGTTTCGGGAGCGGCGTTGAGAGCGGGGATGGCGGCGCTGTCGGCTGCTGCGTCGGTTTGACGACGGGGCGGCTGACGACGCGCAGGATTTGCACTCGGGTTACGACCTCGCGTTCCGGAGGCGTCGTCGCTGGATTGCGGGGAATCGTCCCCGCGACGATTTCATGGACGGCGATCGAAGCGGCGAATGCGATCGCGAAGCGGCGCAGGTTCGACCGGCCAAAGAAAACGCCGAGCCAATCTCGATCGACGGGCTCGGCGTTGCGGTGATTGGGATTCCTAGTCAGGACTCTTATTGTACGTCTGGACGTACCACTGCTTGAACTGATCGTAGGTCGGGTAGTAGCCGTACTTGTGGTAGAACCAGTCGCGGTAGGCGTCTTGCCGGCGCGTGACTTCCTGTTGTTCCGCGCGTTTTTCCCGGACTTTGTGGTTGTAGTTGACGACCAAAGGGACCGACGCGGCGGCGGCGGCGCTTGCAAAGATGATCGTGTTCGTGCTTCCGCTGCCATCGGCGAACGCGGGTGCGACCGCGCTTGCGGCAAGCGCTGCCGTCATTACAGCAGCCAGAGCTTGCGATTTCTTCATGTTCTCCTTTCCTGCAGGCCATTCGATCCCCCGACTCAAACCCGGCACGCGTGGAGATCGAAGCGCTGATTCGAGCGATTCCGGATTTTCCGATTCCCGGAATCCTTTTCCGTGACATTACCCCGTTGTTGAAAGATAAGCAAGGGTTTCGCCAGGCAATCGACCTATTCGTCGAGCGCTTTGCCGGTCGCGGTATCGAGCACGTCGTCGCAATCGAGGCGCGCGGCTACATCATCGCGGCGCCGATAGCCTATGCGATCGGAGCCGGATTTATCCCGGTGCGCAAGCCGGGGAAGTTACCCTACGATACGCTGCGTGAAGAGTACGCGCTCGAATATGGAACCAACACTCTGGAGATTCATGCGGACGCGATCGGCCGGGGTGAGCGCGTTTTGGT
>Ga0070762_10001081_pt1 | contig 12285 bp, 9 predicted proteins | sample HubBroMetageREF2_FD_66726 | JGI IMG/M metagenome (GOLD analysis project Ga0070762, IMG submission 66726) | Reference soil microbial communities from the Hubbard Brook experimental Forest, New Hampshire, USA - Hubbard Brook CCASE Soil... | ecosystem: Environmental > Terrestrial > Soil > Temperate...
AGGCATTCGGGGCACTTCTTGGTCGTGGGGTCGGCGGGCGCGGAATCCTTGCGGCTGCGCGCGATCAGGGCGTTAATCGGGGTCACAACGAAGAAGTAGACCGCTGCCGCGACTAGCACGAAGCTGACTACTGCGGTGATGAAATCGCCGACGGGGAAGACGGTGCTGCCGATGGTGAAAGAGATTCCGGTGAAGTCGGGCTTGCCAGCGACCAGCGCGATGATTGGATTGATGAGGTCCTTGACCAAGGCGGTAACCACGGTGCCGAAGGCCGCGCCGATGACTACGCCGACTGCCAGGTCCACTACGTTACCGCGCAAGACGAATTGCTTGAAGCCGGAGAGCATGTGGTTTCTCCAATACTGTAGTGCCAGAAAATGTATCCGCTGGGTGGTTCCTGGTCAAGGATGAAAAGGGGGTCGAAGAAAGGCCTTTGGAGGTTGACGGTGGTGGCGGAGCCCCATCCTAAACGCCTCAAAAACCGAGGCGTTTAGGATGGGGCACCCTCGAGTCTTCCGAGTCTTCTCAGATGCGCATCGGCATTACTATGTAGCGGTACTTGTAATCTTCGGCTTCGGCGGGTCGGAGCTGGCCGGCGGACTGGGCATCCTTCAGCTCGAGTTTCACGTCGCCTGAGCCGGTGGCTTTGATGAAGTCCATCAGGTATTGGGCGTTGAAACCTATCGCCATCGCATCGCCGTCGTAGGCTACTTCGATGGAATCTTCGGACTCTCCGGTTTCGGTTGAGGATGCGGAAATCTTCAACTCACCTTTTTCCAGACGCAGGCGCACGGCGCGTGAGCGTTCGTCGGCGAACTGGGCTACGCGGGCTATGGAAGCTCCCAGTTCTTCGCCGTGTAGCGCGATTGACTTGGTGATGTCTTTCGGCAGCACTGCTTCGTAGTTGGGGAACTGGCCGGTGAGCTGGCGCGAGGTCAGCAAGCGCGGACCTACGCGGAAAAACAGCGTGGACTCGTCTTTCGCAAAGTCGATGGTCTCGACGTCTTTTTCAATCCCGGAATCGAGCAGCGACTTCAATTCGTCCATCGCTTTCTTTGGAATCAGGGTTTTCATTTCGCCGGAAACGCCTTCAAACTTTTCTCCGGTGCGCTCCACGTGGGCCAGGCGGTGGCCGTCGGTGGCTACCATGGTGATGGATTCCGGCTTCAGCACCATCAACGCGCCGTTCAGGGTGTAGCGGGACTCTTCGCTGGCTATGGCGAAGCCGGTCTTGGCGATCATTGAGCGCAGGACTGCCGCTGGGATCTTGATCGCTCCGGCTGACGGGAATACGGGCAGGCCCGGAAAATTCGCCTTCGCCATGCCCACCATTTTTGTGTTTGATCGGCCACAGCGAATGCTGACCCAGTGGTTGTCCAGTAGTTTGATCGTGATATCGGCGTCGGGCAGGAGCCTTACGTAGTCGTAAAGTTTACGCGCCGGAATTGTGCATGCGCCTTCCTTCTTGACTTTGGCAGTACATGACGTGCGCAGGCTCAGGTCGAGGTCGGTCGCGGTCAGCGACAATTTATCTCCCGCGGCCTCGAAGAGATAGTTGGAGAGGATGGGAATCGTGGTCTTGCGCTCCACTACGCCTTGAGTAGCTGTCAGTTCGCGGAGAAGCTCAAATTTGCTGACCGTGATTTCCATGGTTGTTGATGGTGCGGCAACGGCAGGGGCGACTTCCACCGGCATATTGGGTCTCCCGACTCTACTTCTGTTCTCTTCTTATATCAAATGCAAAAGCAAGAAAACCAGTAGTAACCGTAGGCGGTTCGGAGAAGTGGAAAACCGGTCCAGGTGCCTGTGGTTCAGTTGCTTCGAGATCGACCCTTTGTGTGGAGAATCATGCTCGGCTTTGGCGGAGGCCATTGCATCTCCGGGGTCGTGCTCAGGTTTCCGTCTTGTCTCGCACAGCTTCCACAACCACTCCACAGCCGGCTGGCAGGAAGATCGGCTGGAACAGTGGAAAAGGCTGTAGAAACCGAGATTTACGCGCCTAATTGCTCGGTCAGCTTATTCAACAACCTGTTCAAATCCTTGTCGTCCTTGCGCATGCGTTCGATCTTGTCCACCGAATGCAGGACCGTCGTGTGGTGTTTGCCGCCGAACTGGCGTCCAATTTCGGGCAAGGAAGCCTCGGTAAGGTGCTTTGCCAGGTACATTGCGATCTGCCGTGGATAGACGATGGACCGCGAATTGTTCTTGGCCTTGATTTCCACCAGGCGCAGGCCAAATTGTTCAGCAACTGCCTTCTGGATGGATTCGATCGTGACCTTGCGCGCCTGCGAATCTATGAAATTCTTCAACACCTGCTGGGTGTAGGGAAGGGTAATTTCCGCCCCAATCAGCGAAGAGTGGGCCACCAGACGGATCAGTGCGCCTTCCAGCTCACGCACATTGGAGCGAATGTTCTGAGCTATAAATAACGCCACTTCTGTCGGCAGCGTAACCCGTTCCTGTTCAGCCTTTTTTTGCAGGATGGCGACTTTCGTCTCCAGGTCGGGCGGCTGAATATCGGCAATCAGGCCCCACTCGAAGCGGCTGCGCAGGCGGTCTTCGAACTCGGCTAGTTCTTTCGGCGGCCGGTCACTGGCAATCACAATCTGCTTCATGGACTCGTGCAGCGCGTTGAAGGTGTGGAAAAACTCTTCCTGGGTGCGCTCTTTCTGCGCCAGGAACTGGATGTCATCCACCAGCAGCACGTCCACGGTACGGAATTTATCGCGGAAGCTGATCATCTTGTCGTAGCGCAGCGAGTTGATCATCTCGTTGGTGAACTTCTCGCTCGACACGTAGCAGATTGCCGCTTGGGGCGTCCGGCGCTTGATCTCGTGGCCGATGGCCTGCATCAGGTGCGTCTTGCCCATGCCGACGCCGCCGTAGAGGAACAGTGGGTTGTAGGCTTTCGAGGGACGCTCGGCCACCGCCTGGCAGGCGGCGTGGGCGAATTGGTTTCCGCTGCCGATGACGAAGGCGTCAAAGGTGTAGCGGGGATTCAGTTGGGCGGCGCTATCCCAGTCGAAGCGACCTTGGGACGGGTGCAACCCGGGGGCGCCCTGTTGACCTGAGTTCAGGCCGCTGCCGGGAGTGGCGCTCGATGTTCCACTCGGGCTGCCGCTATAACCCCCGCTTGAGCCTGCGCCCGAAGTATGAACGGAGAGGCCACCGTTATGACGGATGGGAGTGTTCGAGGGGTCGTCCTCGGCGGTGACGAATTTCACGTCTTCGTAGCCGAGGTCGAGATTGTCGAGGGCTTCCTGAATCAGGTCGGCGTATTTGTCGCCGACGTGGCGGAACTCGGCGGTTGGAATGCGGACGAACAAAATTTTATTGCTGGCGTGGCTGTAGCGGGTCGGTTTGAGCCAGGTGTCGTAAGAGTGCCGGTTGACTTTCTTTTCCAGGGCGTCGAGAACGCGCGCCCAGGGATTCGGGATGATGTTGGAACTGGAGAGAGACATTTTTTACCAGAATATTGAAAGCGCCGGAATAAAACGTCCGGGAAGAAAGCCAAACTTGAAAAATGAGTCTTCGTTTCCTGCAGAGCAGCTTCTGTTTTGCAGCACCGATTGTCGGTGAAAATTTATTACGGGACGAACGGCATACTAGCACAAAAAAATTGCCGCGTCGGTCGGTTGCAAGAAAAAAATTCCGCGCGAGCGCCTTATCGAATCGCGATTTTATTTTGCTGTCAAGTATCGAGAAACTAACTGCCGCGCAAAGGGTGCAATGAAGGTCAGAGGTTAGATTGGAGAGGTTAGAACCCTAAGGCACGAGTTTCACTTCTGCAATCTGACTTTCCTTCAGACTGGCCGGCGCTCGCGCCTTACTGGCGCGGTCGTCTTGTAGCTGCCGGGATACACGACCACCGACCGGCGGCCGCCTTCGCCGTCGCTTTCGGTGCGCAAGTCTTTTTGTTCACGCAGCGCGAGATGCACGATGCGACGCTCGCGCGACGACATGGGCCCGAAGCGGTAGGGCTCGCTTGTCCGGCGCACCTGCTCGGCTGCCACGCGCGCCGCCGTTTGTAGCTCATCGATCCGCATCGCGCGGAAATTCTTGCAGTCGAACCAGATCTTTTCGTGCTCGTTGCCCTGCAAGTGCAGCATCTCCGTCGCCAGGAGCTCGAACGAACGCAGCAGTTCTCCGCTGCGCTCGAGCAACAGAGCCGAATCCGGTCCGGCAAACTCTACTAGAATTTCGGGATGCTCCCACTCGCGATTTTCGGCGATCGGAGGATCCACCGTAATTCGATACTTCAGCTTGAAACCGCCGTTCGAGATTAAGGATTGAAGGAATTCTCCAATTTGTTTTGCAGCAGCTACTTTGTCTGTGATCGGCATAGGTCAGGTCTCAGGTGTCAGGTCTTAGTTCTCAGGTCTTAGGTCTCAGGCCTTACTGACGGCTGAGAGCTGAGAGCTGACAGCTATTTCTCTTTCTTTCTTGCTCGCTTCTCCATCATTTCGCGCATCTCGCGGCCGAGGGATGTGCGATTCATTACCGACTGCTGCACGATCCCGATCAGCTGGCCCGCGGACCAGTACAAACCCAGGCCCGCCGGCAGGTTCCAGCTCATGAGGCCCAGCATGCCGGGCATCATGATGTTCATCATTTTCTGCTGCGCCGGATCCATTCCCGCCTGCGGCGTCATGCGCTGCATTGCAAACATGGTGATGATGATTGCGATTGGGAGAATATGTAACGGATCGGGCGCCGAAAGATCGTGAATCCACAGCCACGGTGCGTGCCGTAGATCCATGGCGACGTTGAGCATGCGGTAGTAGGCGAACAGAAACGGCATCTGGATCAGCAGGGGCAGACATCCACCCGCCGGGTTCACGCCTTCCTTCTTATATAGGGCCGAAATCTCTTCGTTCATCTCGGCTTTCTTGGGATCGCGGAGGCTGTACTTCTTGTATTTCTCCTGGATGGACTTGATCTGCGGGGCCACGCGCTGCATTTTCAGCATCGATTTCATCTGCGAAAGGCGCAGCGGCAACAGGGCCAGGTTGATGATCAGGGTCTGGAGCAGGATGGCCCAGCCCCAGTTTTTGACATAAACGTGCATCCACTTCAGCCACAGGAACAGAGGGCGCGCGATGATTCCCAGCCAGCCGAAGTCGATGACTGCGCGCAGATCCGGTTCGGCGCCTGTGATGCCGGGCACGGAAACCGATTGCAGATCGGCCAGCGCCTTCGGGCCCACATAAAGCCGGACATTGCTCGGGCCACCCAGGGTGCCGACGGCCGCGCCGAGCACGTCGATCTTATCCATCTGCTTGGTGTCGGAGCCGCCGTGCGGAATTTCAACCGGGTTGCGTAGCGTCACCAGGGCCACGTTGCGCGGATCCTGCGGCATGAAAGCGGCGGCGAAGTATTGGTCTGACACTCCCGCCCAGTTGAAAGGACCCTGGAGCGTGCCGCCACCGCTGATCTTCTTGATCGCCAGGCGCTCGACTTTGTCATCGTACTGGTACACGATCTGGCCGAGCGCATACTGCGCGCCGGTCATATCCGCGCCGAACCCAGCCGGCCACATAGGAAACGCTGTGACCGGTGTGCCCTTCTGAATGACGTCGGTCTTCACCCCAACCACATAACTGTTGCTATCGAATGTGTATGTCTTCCGTATCGAGAGGTCGCCGTCGGAATATCCGAAGACGACTTCCGTGGGAGCGGTGTAGCTGGCACCGAGGGGAGAGGCGCCGGCGGTATCGGTCCTGGTTGCGAAGTGCGATCCGACGTACAGCGCCGAGTTCAGCTTGTTCCGCAGTTCCTCGTCATACGTCCACAACGTCAGCGGATAGCCATACTTCTCCGCCGCCGTCGCGTTCACCAATTCGAGCTGTCCGCCTTTATCGTCGGTGTATTTCTTCAGCACCCACGACTTCACGCGCGCGCCGCGATTGGTGAACACGATCCGGTAGACGTCGTTTTCAATTACCGTCTCCGATTCGCTGGTGGCCTGCCGTGGGGCCGATTCCCGACCGACCTTTATGCCCTGAGCGACAAAGTCCGGCGTGCGTTGTTGCGCCAAGCTCTGCGTAGAGACAGCCGCCGCTGGCTGTCCAGCCGAGTGCTCAGCAGCGGTGTCGGTCTTCGCGGGAGGCTGGGGCCCATACTTCTTCAACAACGGCTGGAAGAGCATGATGACCAGGAAGGTGAGAGCAAAGACGATCAACAGCCTGCGCTCCATGCCGGGTTCTTGCTGAGGATTTTGAAATTCTGCCAAATCAGTCGCTCGTCATTTCTTCATGAGTTACATGTAGGGAGAGCCGGCCGGAGTTCCCCTCCGTCTTCACCACCGGGTCCAAGCCGCCGCTAGCCAAGGGATGGCACCGCAAGAGGCGCCATGCCGCCATGGCACCGCCGCGAGCTACACCATAGCGCTCGACCGCTTCCATGGCGTATTCGGAACAAGTCGGCACGTAGCGGCACGAGGGCGGAAACGCCGGCGAAATCCAACGTTTGTAGCCGCGCAGCACCCAGAGGCCGAAAGTCTTCATTATTTCTATTATTTCTCTTTCTCTACCTCTACCAGCTTTTTCGCAATTGCATCGAGCGCCCGGCCCACTTCCTCGAGCACCACCGAAAATTCCAGGTTCAGCACCGACTTCTTCGGATTGATCACCACGTCGACTGGACTGGCGCCCTGCAACACCGCTCGCCGCAGCCGTACCGCTTCGCGCAGCCGCCGCTTGATGCGATTGCGATCCACGGCACCGCCTAGCACGCGTCCTACGGTGAATCCGACGCGCGCAACTTTTTCCGGCAAAGCGTTTCCCGGTGAATCCGTCTCCGCCGCATCGCCCAGCGCCTGCCGCAGGTAGAACACGGTCATGTGCGAGGAAAAGTGCCGCCGTCCCTGCTTGTAGACACGTTCGAAATCGGAGTGCTTGAGCAGACGCGCGGCGCGCGGAAAGCCAGCTCCTGCGTTTGCTGCGGGTTGCTCCACGCGCTGCCGAACACCTTGCTCAAGAGGCTGTTCAAGACGTCGCCCAACACGTCGTTCAACACGTTGTTTAACAATATGCTTCCGAGCGTCGGCGCTCACACAACTCACAATCCTGTTCGTTACTAATACTAATAACGACAGTAATAACGACGGTTAATAATAATAATGACGGCCTGCGCTGCCCGTTGAGGGAAAACTAGTCGCGGAAACCCGGCGCCACTGAAACGCGCTTGCGCCCTTTGGCCCGGCGGCGCGACAGCACGGCAGCCCCGTTCTTCGTCTTCATGCGGGTCCGGAACCCGTGCTTTTTCGAGCGCTTGCGCTTGTTGGGTTGAAATGTACGTTTCGGCATTGAAAATCCCTTGCTCCTGATTAAATCCGATGGCTTAAGGCAAACGGTAAGTATAAATGAGGCACGGCAGATGCGGCAAACCGGCGTTCGGCAGGACGTGGGTCGGGTTGGAAGACACATTCCCTCTGAAAAACTCGAACCCGATGTCCCGACCCCTAAAGGAGCGTTTGATTTTGAACGAGTTGCGGCATCGCTGAAGCGATACGCTGATACGAATCGCGTCTTTCAGTAAACTGTTTCTACTTTGCTTCCTGCAAGAGCACGACATCGGAATCGTAGTGCCCCCGCAGAACAGCAAGGCTTTTGCCATCGGCTGAAAAGCTCATCGACCAGATTTGCTCCGACTGGAAGTCCGTGATGGCATGACCGGCAGAACCGTCCAGGGGCTGCACCCACACGTTGTCCACGCCGTTTTCCCGATTTGCGAAAGCGACAGAGTTACTATCAGGAGTGAATTTCGCAGCTCCTGAAAGGTGAGCAGCGTCGAGCAATCTTGGCTGACTCTGCGATCCAATCTCAAAGAGCGCAATCTTGACCGAAACTCCCTGCCCTTCCGGTTTGTGAACCGCCGCGGCGAGCATTTTGCCGTCTGGAGAAACACTCAGTCCACCCAAGTAATCTTGGGGAGAAACGACTACCGCGTCGGCTTTGCCCGATCCGTCCAAGGGTACACGGTAGATTTTCTTGTCATCCCAGTTTATGTAATACACCCATGCGTGGTCGGGCGAGCAAACCGGGAAGCCATCGAGCTTTCCATCCGTCAATCTGAGAGGATTTGAACCGTCCGCATCGGTGCGCCAAACTTCCATACCAGTCGTTCCGGCATGAAATGCCCAAGTCAGAACCAGGTAATTCGCGCCACAAGAAGCGACGTGGAAGATGGAGGCATCCTTATCCGCCAGGAGTTGAGTTCGATCCTTGCCGTCAGGTGTCAATTTCACGACGCGGCTAGTGCTGCTAACAGCCAGATTACTATCATGGAGCAGATTCAAATCGCTCCAGTCGTCAAATTCGTTGGGTTGCGCCTGGAACGTTCGGGTTTCCGTGAGGCCGCGCTTCGTTTTTGAAAATATGGAAATCGTTCCATAGCTTCTTATCAGAATCGTGGTGATGGTTTTCCCATCTGCGGAGAGCGAAAGAGTCCGATATTGGTTGGTGTCACGGGTAATCGGCTCGATTTCATAGCCTGTTCTGCGCAGGAATCCGATTTGCCCTCTTAAACGTTCCGCTCCTGTTCGCCCATAGCGTGTATACAGCGTCTCTCCATCGGGCGACCACCGGATTTCATAGGGAAACTGGCCCTTGAAGGTGACGAACCGATGCGATTTACCGGTGCCAACGTCGAGGATGTCAATCGCGCCCGTACCTTGCTCAGCCAAGTACAGTGAGTAGTAGATTTCGTCACCCTTCAATGACCATGCCAAGGAGTGTGGCTCTACTGCTGCAACTCCGGTTTGCAAAGCGGTCTCACCCCCGCCCTCCGGCGAGGCGGTGAGGATCGTGTATTTGCCCACCTCCGGGTTGTTCATCCGCAAGTAGGCTATGCGATGTCCGTCAGGAGAAAACGAGATGTCGCTGTCGATGTTCTGGACAATCGTCTGCGGCGTGCCCCCAAATATCGGAGCGCGGTACAGTATGAAATAGGTGTGAGTTGCGTTTTGAGCCTTGCGGAAGTAGATGTAGTTCCCGTCAGGGGAGAAAGCGAGACTCGTGTAATAGGAATCCGATGGCGGGAATACCTGGGTATCGCTTCCAGTGGGAATGTTGCGGAGCCATAGGCTTTGCAATCCGTTGTCATCGATCACGCTGAGCACATATTTGCCGTCTGGCGAGATGGCAGCCCTTGCCGCTTTGCCTGAGTTCGTAACCTGGATGGCGCTGAATCTCTCGAAAGGCGTCGGGACTGGGCGATGCAAGAGGGAGTAGACTCCAAAGCCCGCCGCGCCGAGCACCATGGCGACGATAAGAACAGCAGCCACCATTCCCAATTTATGTTGCTTCGCAGCTGCGATGACTGACGTGGAGCTCGTTTGGGATGGAGTGCTCGCCGACGCTATAGCCGCCGAAGAAATAGCCGTCGCCGCGTCCGCAGGGTGTGGTACGCCTTGGCGGCTGGACTCCGTGTCCCGCTTCAGCCGTTTCAGGTCGGTGCGTATGTCGGCAGCATGTTGGTAGCGAAGGTTTCTGTCTTTCTCAAGACACTTGTAGATGATGTCTTCGAATTTGGGTGGAAGGTCGGGGTTGAGCCGCACGGCCGATGTGGGCGTGCCGTCCAGAATAGTTTTGAAGATGACGCCAGAGCTCTCGCCACGGAAAGGCAACATGCCCGTCGCCATCTCATAGAGAACCGCACCGAAGGAAAACAAATCCGTCCGCGCATCCAGCTCCTTGGCGCGTACTTGTTCCGGGGACATGTAGGCAATGGTTCCAACCGCTTGACCGGGGCTAGTCAAGTGTTCTTCCAGCGTCACGGTCGACGCGGCTGTCGCCCCAGCCTCGTTCAACTTACTCGGGACGGTTGTGACCTTGGCCAATCCAAAATCCAGAATCTTGGCGTGCTCACGCTTAGTCACGAAAATGTTCGCTGGTTTGATGTCGCGGTGGACAATGCCCGCAGAGTGCGCGGCATCGAGTGCGTCGGCGATTTCGATGGCCAGCGACAGCACCTCCTCGATTTCCATCGGCTTGTTGCCGATCCGGTGCTTGAGCGTCATTCCGTCGAGATATTCCATCGCGATGAACGACTGCCCTTCGTGCTTGCCGATTTCATAGATGGTGCAGATGTTCGGGTGGTTCAGAGCGGAAGCGGCACGAGCCTCGCGGCGGAATCGTTCGAGTGCCTGTGAATCCTGGGCCAGGTCTTCGGGAAGAAACTTCAGAGCAACAAAGCGGCCAAGCTCGGTGTCCTCAGCTTTGTAGACCACACCCATGCCGCCACCACCGAGCTTCTCTACGATGCGGTAGTGCGAGATGGTTTGGCCGATCATTGGCGCAGAATACGTCTGTGAAACGGGCAAGTCAATGAAAGCGGCGGATAAGTGTGGACTTCATCCTACGCGGCAAACTGACGTTGACGGATCCTTAACGCCGGGGGGGTGAATCTCTTCAGATTAATTCATAACGCTTCAGACTGACTCCATGGATATTCCTGCAAATCTTGGGCATGATCACGTCGTTTGCGAGTTTTGGAGGGATTTATGTTCGCTGAGAAAAATATCAAATCAGCGTCGTGCGCGACTTCGTTATGCGGAACTTCCAAGTACTCCTTATATGTTTCGGCACTCATATTGGTGCTATTTGCGGCACCTGTATCCGGCCAGAGTATCCATCAACTGAATTACGACAACGAGGTCTGGGCGGACAGTAACGTGACTGAGTTATCCGCGGGTGTAAGCGCCAGTACGATGACTGCTTTCTATACCACGCCCAATGATGAACTCCACGTCTTCTATAGCGCCAGCAGCAACAACCACATTCACCAGATGTATCAGCAGAGCGAACCCATCCTCATCTGGTTCGACCAGGACTTGACCGGGTTGACCGAGGGAGAAGCTGCGATGACCTACAGCGGAATGAGCGGTTTCTCCATCGGCAACGCGCAGTATCTCTACTTCTGCGGGGCCGATGAAGCTGTCCACGAGTACTCCTATGGCAACAACGGGCACTGGAGCTGGAGTGACGCGGCGTTGCCAACGGGAGGGTCCGACGGACTCTGCGGGCGGGTAACCGGCTCCGCGCTGGGAGAGTGGGTTATAGCCTTCGCGGCAGGGTCTAGTGGTCAGCGCTATGTTTACTATGCGGTACCCGGAGTGGATTCCAAAGGCGACGGAGTCACCCTGATCGATCAGCTCTATTTCAACGGCTCCACATGGTCGAACGAAAACCTGACGCAAGCTATCCAGGGAACGGAAGGGGAAAACAACACGGCGGCTTCAGGATTCGCGATCGGGAGCGCCCCGTATATTTTCTTTACGGGCACGGACAAGCATGTTCACGAGTTCTCCGACGTCAGCGGCTGGACCGACCAGGACTTGACGGTTGCAGCGAAAAGCGCGGGCGTTACAGTAGATGGCGTTCCCGCGGCTTTTGTGGTGCCGGGCACGACTCAGATCGAGGTGTACTACTTTGCCGCGAAGAATGCGGACATACATCAGATGACCTTTGCCAGCAACAAGTGGAAAGATACTGACTTGAGCTCGGCTACCGGCGGATCGTTCATCGCTCAATTCCAAGACATAATTGCCTTCCCTACTACCCCCAACAATAACCTGCACGTTTACTCCGAGGGCGAGAACGAGTGCGAGGACCAACTTTATTACAACGGTACGAGTTGGTCGTATCAAGTGTTGCCGTCAGTTTGCGGGAGCGGAGATTCCGGAGCGCTGGCTGGTTTCGCAATCGGCAACTTGCAATATGTTTATTACATTGTCTCTAACTAGTCTGATGCGAGCGATTCGTACCACCGCCATTTCGTCCGGACGGCTAGAATCTTGGTGTGAACCTCGACGACACCATCGTCGCCATCGCCACGCCGCCCGGCCGAGGTGGGATTGGCGTTGTGCGCCTGGCCGGACCGGAAGCGCGGAAAATTGCCGAGCCCATGTTGCGCTTGAGGCGTGAACTCGAACCGGGACGAGCCGTTCACTGCGATCTGATCGAACCAGGTGGCGCGGATCCTTCTGTCAGCGAAACTGCTGACATCTCCACAACTCCCGCTCGCATCGACGAAGTGGTGGTCACCTACTTTGCCAAGCCCCACTCCTACACCACCGACGACATCGTCGAAATCTCGGCGCATGGCTCGCCGGTGGTGCTCCGCCACATCGTCGAACTCGCTCTTGCCCGCGGCGCGCGCTTGGCCGAGCCCGGCGAATTCACCATGCGGGCCTTTCTTAACGGACGCCTTGATCTGACCCAGGCCGAAGCGGTCCGCGACCTGATCGATTCTCAAACGCTGTTTCAAGCCAAGGTCGCGGCG
>Ga0070762_10001086_pt1 | contig 12274 bp, 11 predicted proteins | sample HubBroMetageREF2_FD_66726 | JGI IMG/M metagenome (GOLD analysis project Ga0070762, IMG submission 66726) | Reference soil microbial communities from the Hubbard Brook experimental Forest, New Hampshire, USA - Hubbard Brook CCASE Soil... | ecosystem: Environmental > Terrestrial > Soil >...
CTCGGCACGCCCGCCTCGCTTTCGGACCTCTTTCCCAGCGATGCCTCGGCATTTTATCGCGCGTACTATCGTCGCGGCGGTGTCTTGGTTAGCGCCGCCGGACGACTCGACGCGCTCTCGTCCGCCGCGCTCTCCGCTCTCGCCGCTGCCTTGCCGCTCGGAAGCACGTCGCCAGTCACCGTGCACGTGGCTGCGCTGCGAGGAACGACGCGCGAAATCGTGGCGCATCGAGACATTTCCTCACCGTGGCTGATCGCGCAGTACCCGGCCCCCGGCGTAGACAGCAGAGATTTCGGAGCGATGCTCGTTCTCGCAGCGTTCCTTCGCCGGACGATCTCGGACATCGCGCAGGTTCCCGGAGTCGTCTCGCCGACCTTTGCGTCGCGTTCCGTGGGCGCCGTGTACGTCTACGATCGCGTTCCCTCCAGCCTGGTTATTTACGTCAATGGCGGCCTGATCGGCAATCCGAGCCGGACGTTTGCGACGGCCCTCTCGGTCGTCAACGTGCTTGCCGCTACGACGCTGCAAGGATCCATCGAAGAGTTCAAAGCCGCGGCGGCGGGCGATTTCGCAAACAACGCGACGACGCTCGAAACGCGAACGTGGCTGGCTGCAGTGTTCTCGCGTGAAAGTACTTCACCGGATTTCATCAATCGCGCCTTAGCGGCGATCTCCGCCACGACGCCGGCCGACGTGCAGCGCGTCGCGCGCACCTATCTCGGCAATCCGACGATTGCACTAGTTCTTCCCCGCGGCTCCAACCTGCAAGACTAGGCAAAGGGTGCCTGCTTCGAACGAGGACCGTCTGACCGAGCGCCGGAGCAGGATGCGGAAGGCGCGAGGCAGCCGATAGGAGCGCCACATGGATGTGGCGCGACGAATGTGTCCGAGTTGAAGCAGGCGCCCTTTGACTAGTCTTGCAGGCGCGAAGGTCGCCCTCGTTCATGATTACTTAAATCAGCGCGGGGGCGCGGAGCGGGTCTTCGCGCACATTGCGCGGGCGTGGCCCGACGCGCCGATCTATACGGCCCTCTACGACGAACGGGTCGCGGGAAGCGAGTTCCCCGCCGCGCGCGTGCGCCGCTCGTATCTCGCGCGGATTCCCTTGGCGAACCGTTACTTTCGGGCGCTGGCGCCGTTCTATCCGCGCGCCTTCGAGGCGCTCGATCTTCGCGCTTACGATGCGATCGTAAGCTCGACGACCTCGTGGGCGAAGGGCGTGCGTTTTCCACGCAGCTCGATTCACGTCTGTTACGTCAACACCGTTAGCCGTTTTGCGTTTGCCTACGAGGAATACGTTGCCGGAATGAGCCCAACGCGTCTCGTGCGCCCGTTCGTCGATCGGCTCGTCGCCTGGGACCGCGCCGCGGCGATGCGCCCAACGCGATTGGTCGCCAACTCGCGCAATGTCGCAGCGCGCATCCGCAAGTACTACGGCCGCGACGCCGACGTTCTGCACTGCCCTGTCGACGTCGATCGCTTCGGCGTCGGACGCGGCAACGGCGACTACTTCATCGTTGCCTCGCGCCTACTGCCCTACAAGCGCATCGATCTTGCAATTCGCGCCGCCTCCCTCGCCGGCGTACGACTGCTGATCGCCGGCAGCGGCCCCGCGGAAGCATCGCTGCGCGCGATGGCCAAAGGCTCGACGACCACGATGCTCGGCTACGTATCGGACGTTCGGCTCAACGAGCTGCTAAGAAACGCGCGCGCGGCGATCGTTCCCGGCGAAGAAGATTTCGGGCTCGTTCCGCTCGAAGCGGCGGCGTCGGGACGGCCCACCATCGCTTACCGCGGAGGCGGCGCGCTTGAAACGATCGTCGAAGGAGATACCGGGTCCTTCTTCGACGACGCGAATGCCGAATCGCTGGCCGGCGTGCTTCGAACGTTCGATGCCTCGCACTTCGATCCGCAGCATCTCCGCAATCATGCAGAACAATTCGCGCCTTCGCAGTTCATCGAACGGCTGCACGGCATCGTCGCGCAAGTCTACCGCGAGAAGCACGAAGGCGGCGGCGGCGACGTCGAGACGTAATCGCATGAGAACGATCTACGTGGCCGTCGTAGTTTACGCTTTGGTCTACATCGCGCTCGACCTGAACAAGCTGTACGCGCTGCGATACGGTGCCGATCTCGGGACGTACCTGCAGACGTTCGTTAACCTGCAACACGGCTCGTCGTGGAACTTTGGAGAGTGGAAGCAGCATTTTGCGGTGCACGATTCGTGGGTGCTCGTCGCCCTCGTTCCGCTGATCGCGTTGCTGCCTCGTGCGGAGACGTTAATCGTCGTGCAAGTCGTCGCGGTTGCCGCGGCGGCGATTCCGCTCGTCCTGCTGGCTCGCGAGGTTGGAGTTAGCGCATGGGCGGCAAACCTGCTTGGGGTTGCCTATTTGCTGTCGCCGGCGACGCAGGGGCTGGGCTACGATAACTTTTCCGAGAACGTCTTCGTGCCGGTTCTGGCGTTGTGGGGAGGTCTTTTCGCACGCAAACGACTGCTCTGGCCAACGCTTGCAGCGGGTGCGCTGCTGGCCGGACTCAAGGAGGACGAGCTCCTTTTCGTGATCTGGTTCGGTGCGGCTTGCGCGCTTTGCTGGGATCGACGGATCGGACTGGGGCTCGTTCTCATAGGAGGTTTGATAGGAGCGGTTTTCGTGGGGGTCGAGCATCTCGGGGGCGCGCATCCGAACGTGCCGCCGTATGGCTTGCGGGTTTTCAATGCCGGCGGTAAGCTCGGCCTCGTCGCGCTGCTGCTCGCACCATTCGCTTTCGTTCCGCTGGCGGTCGGGCTCCGGCTGCTGCTCGGCGCACCGTTGCTCGCCGAGATCGTTTTCATGCAGCCGTGGAATTACGAACCGAGCCGGCTCGGATCGCATTATGTCGCGCCGCTCCTCGCAGTCACCGCGATCGCGGCGGCATTCGGGCTTCGGCGTGTCCCAGGAATCGCGCGAGCGATGGTGCCTTGCGCTCTCGTTGTAACGCTGCTCTTCAACGACACGGTGCTGCACCTCGGACGTTGGCCGTATATCGTCGACTGGAATGCTTACGCACGCGCCGTGGCGTTACGAGATAGCGGCCAGGCGGCATTGCTGTCGCGCCGTGACGAAGGCGTGTGGGCCGTGTCCGCGGCCAATCCGAACGTGCGCCTCGATCCGCGGCCGGATCCAAAGTTCGCCGGATGTCCGGCTTACGGCACGAACGCCGGCGCGTTCTTCGCAAGCCTCCGCGGGCGCGCGCCGGCGCACCTGTGCGGGGGCGTACCGGTAGGGCCGTGACGATCTCGACCTACGGCCCGATGCGCGCGCTGCACGAGGATCGCGGACGCTTTGCCGCGTTGCGCGAGAGGCGCACTCTCATCTATTGGCCGCACGGGCTGGGCGATTGGGTTCATTTCGGTTACGTCGCTCCGCTGCTGGACGATTCGAATGCGTATGCTATCACGCGTTTCGGCGACGATTACGTGAGCGTTTTCGAGGGAAGTCCGCTGGTACGCGCGCTCTTTAGCGGCGTGCGTCCACCGGCCGACGGCGGAGGCCTCGGCGCGGCGCATCTCGGTCTGACTTTACGCCAGTGCAGCGGCAAGGGCGTACGCCTGAAAATTCCATTCCCGCTTTCGCAAGCCGTTTTGGACTTCGCGCCCGACACGCTGCTGTGGACCGACTATCCGGAAACGGAAGGACGTACGGCCTACCCGTTCCACACCAAAGCGCGGAACTTAGCTCGAATGCTCGTTCGCCCGGAGCGGCTCGCAACGTTCGACCTCTCGCAGCCGCTTCGATCGGCGGTCGACTTTGCAGCGCCGGAGGCGACGCAGCGACGCGTCGACGAGCGATTGGCAGGCGTCCTTCCAAAAGGTAAGCGGCTCTGCGTGATCTCGAGAGCCGGCGTAACGGCGGCTCGGAAGAACTGGGGAGATGGAAGCGAGGCTCGCGCCTTCGTCGCCGCTTTGCGAGGACGCGTTTCTGATTGGATCGTCATTTCGATGGAGGACGAAGACCTTGGCGAAAACGTCGTTGGATTTCGCAGTCTCTTCGCCGAACTCGATGAGCCCTTCGCGAGGCTCTTCAAAGCGTTGGCAGCGCGCATCGACCTCTTCGTCGGAGTGCCCGCCGGTCCGTTGCATTTCGTCCTAGCGCGCGGTGGGGTCCCGGCGATCGGCTTGTGGGTCGCGCACCATCCCGACTGGTACGACGAGCCGAATCCCGATGCAATTCACGTCGTCGGTCGTTACGTGCGCGATCGCGGATTCGACCGGCGCGTTGCGACGACGAGCAAACCGCAGTCGTTGCGTCATCGCTTGTGCTACCTGGATTCCGCCTCGATCGGCGCAGAGCCGGTGCTCGAAGCGGCATCGCAGCTCGTCAGGCAGCTTTCTTAAGCGACTTTCGGAATGAATAACAGGGCGACGATCGACACGGCGTTAAAGAGCGCGTGGGATAGCATCGGCGCGAAAATGTTTCCGGTTCGGTAATAGACCCCACACAAGACGACGCCGCCCAGCGCCAACGGGAGCGCCGCAAATATGTCGCCGTGCGCGATACCGAACAGAACGCCGCTGAGGATCGCACCGGCCCAGAAACCGCCGTAACGCAATCCGAGGTTGAAGAAGAGCAGCCTGAAAAACGTCTCTTCGGCAAAAGGCGCGAAGAGTATCGCAAAAGCGGCGAAGATTGCGATCGTCGTGGAGTTGTGCAGGCCCCTGAATATCGCAATGATATCCTGCTGATGCTGGCTGTGCGCCAAGTAATCGATCAGCGAAGCGCCGCCGTTTGCAACGATCACCATGACGAACGCTCCCAAAAGAGCGATTCCCAAGTTCGACCAGGTTGGCGCCCGAAATCCCAGGTCTCGTAAACTGAACTTCGAGAGGGCCGGCAACGTGAGAATTACGATCGCAACCAATACGCCTTCCAGCAGGAACTGAAAGGCGATAAGCAAGTCGAACGCGAGCGGGTCGACGTTGGTTGGAGGCTTGCTCGTAAGCGAAAGCACGAAGAGCCCGAGGAAGATCAGGGTGATAAAACCTGCTACCAGCCACGTCGCGAAGCCCTTGAAGCTATCCTTTGGCCAGCGCGTCGGCCAGACGGGCGAAGTCGCCGAGGTCGAGTCGTTCACCACGAAGCTCCGAAGATAGATTGCACAACGATAACGCTCGTGCAGTCGCCGCGCGGTCGATGTCGAGCGCTAGCGCGAGACTGTTGACGAGCGTCTTGCGCCGGTACGCGAACGCACCGCGCACGACCTTCCAAAAGAGGTCGAGGTCGCGCACGGTGACGGCCGGTTCGGCGCGGCGAATGAGGCGAACGACGCTCGAGTGCACCTTCGGCGCCGGAAAAAAAGACTGCGGCCCGATCGTTAAGAGCATCTCGACCTGCATCGCATACTGAACGGCAACCGAAAGACTTCCGTAGGCCGGCGTGCCGGGTGACGCCATGAATCGTTGGGCAACGTCCTTCTGTACCATGACCGTCAGAGAATCGGGGCCAGCCGGCATTTCGATCAGGCGGAGCAACAACGGCGTTGCGATGTTATAAGGAAGGTTGCCCGCCACGCGCCACCGCTCTCCCTCCGACCAGCTGCCGTAATCGAACGTCAGAGCATCGGCCGATACGATTTGCGCCGCGGCGATGTCCAGCCGAGAATGAAGAACGGCGACGAGCTCCGGATCGATCTCCATGGCAGTGAGCTGCGCGCCCTCGTCGACGAGAGCGCGGGTGAGTACGCCGGTGCCGGCGCCGATCTCGATTGTCCGCGCCCGCGGTGGAGCGCCCTCCAGCGTGAACCCGGCGATGCGGGCAGCAATAGCGGTATCGGTGAGAAAGTTCTGACCGAGGCGCTTTTTTGGGCGAAGGCCCGCCTTCGCCAGCACGGCACGGGGGCTCGACACGCCCCTATTTTACGCTACTTCAGCCGGTAAACAGTGATGTCGCGCCGGCCGAAGAGCATGGCTCCGCGCAGCGAGTCGAAGCCAAGATCGATTCTGTGGCCGACAATGTCGCCTCCGGTATCGCCCGCGATCGCCATGCCATAGCCTGGGATGTACAGGCGAGTTCCTAGGGGGATGATGCGAGGGTCGACGGCGACGACTCCGTAGCCGGCGCGCCGGCCGCTGGCCGTCATGCCGCCCCCGCCCGCGCTACCGGCGGTGTAGGCCGTGGCCATCATCTGAATCGCACCGCGCGCGACCGACGCCATCTGGAGCAACCCGTGTGCTTCAAAGGCCGCGAGCGTGGACGGACTAACCCCCTGCGCGACGATTCGCGGGTCGGGTTTGCGGATCAATATCGTGGAGAGCATTCGCTGGCGTACCGGTCCTCCGTCGCGTTGGGCGTACTCGACTCGTACCTGCACGAGGCCGGGCCGGCCGCGAGCGATGACCTTGGAACTGCCTGGCGCAAGGAGCATCGAAAGCCGATTCAAGGTCTTCGGTTGAACGCGGCGGCGCTCGAGGCGCTCCCACCGAATGACGCCGTTTCTATAGGTTACGCCGGTCGCGGCGCCTTGCGAACCCGGGGGGGCCGCCCAAACGGGCGTGACCGCAAGACCAACAACGAGAAAAGCGGCGTAAATCACGCGTCCGATCAATCCGAAGTTCCTTTCTTGTTCCAAATCGCGTCCAAGGTCTGCGCTCGACACTCCGCAGCGGAACGGACGATGTACGCGATTCGCGCAATTTCTATCAGCGGCGCAGGCAACCGCCGAGAGAACGGATCCGACGGAAAACGCCAAGATACTCCGAGCTGGCTTGCCGTGCGTATGGGCAGGCCGCTCTGACCCGGGCACTATAGCACGCACCTTTCGAGGCGACAGTATGACAAAAGTAGCAACCGCAAGATCGCGCCACCTCGTTTGCCGGGTGCGTGATGAGTTTCGGAGTGCCGGGGCGTGCCCGAACGTCGAAGCGAAGAAAGCGGTGCGATGCAGTCCATGCGCGTGGGGCTTTTCACCGAGATTTATCGTCCCGTCATCAACGGCGTCGTGGCGTCGGTCGAAGCCTTGGCCGCCGGCTTGCAGTCCCGCGGCCACACGGTCTTCTGTTTTGCGCCGAGGATGCCGGGAACGGCCCAATCCGAGGGCGGCGTCCACAGGATCCCGTCGCTCCCGCTGCCCGCACGAACGCCGTACCGGCTGACGCTGCCATTGGTGAGCCGGCGCGTCAACGCGGTGATCAAGGGGCTCTCGGTCATTCACGCGCACTCGCCGTTCGTAACCGGCTGGATGGGCATGCGCTGTGCCCGGCGCTACGGGATGCCGATGGTTTACACGTATCATACGCAACTCGAGGCGTACGTTCACTACGTGCCCTTCGAAACAAATGCAACGCGTTTTGCAGCGAACCGGCTCACGCGGACCTTCGCAAATCTGGCCGACGCCGTAATCGCTCCGACGCCCGCGATGGCCTCGCGTCTTCGTGAGCTTGGCGTAACCGTGCGGATTGAAACGGTGCCGACGGGGATTGACATTGCACTCTTCGCTGCCGGGCGTCGCAGGGACGACGTTCGGGAAAGAAACGGCGTTCGGAAGGGGGATCGCATGCTGTTCTGTGTCGGCCGGCTGGCCAAAGAGAAGAGCCTCGAGCTGCTCTTTGAAGCCCTCGCGCGAGCGAACGATCCTTCATTGAAACTGGTGATCGCCGGCGACGGACCATCGCGTGCCGATTTAGAGCAGCTCGCGCGGGAGTTCGGCGTTTTCGAGCAGAGCCGCTTCTTGGGGTTTGTCTCACGGCAAGATCTGCCCGATCTCTACGCCAGTGCCGATGCATTCGTGATGGCAAGTACGACCGAAACCCAAGGCATCGTGCAAGTCGAAGCGCTCGCTGCCGGGGCGAGCGTCATCGCTGCCGACGCACCCCAAAACCGAGACGTTCTCGGCTCCGCCGGTCTGCTCGTACCATCAACGGCGCAGGCCTTCGCGCAAGCCTTCGGCCGGGTGGGAAACGTCCCCGACCCGGCCAGAGCTGCCGTAGCGCGCGAGGCCGCGAAACGGTTCTCGATCGAGGAGCAGATCGATCGCACCCTGGCCCTCTACGAAAGCTTGGTCAGGCCGGCACGAATTGCTTGACCTCGAACATATGTTCGCCTAAAATACAATGAGGCGAACGCGATGCAAGGGCTCAGTAAGGTTCTCGAGGTGGACGTGGGATATGCCGCCGGGCCGGCAGGCAGTGGCGTGGCGTACGCGGCGTTCAATGGCGCCGAGGGTCGTGAAGCAGTACGCCTACCTTTCCGGATTGTGCGCCGAAGCTTGCTGATGGAGCGCGCGGTTGCCTACGCGGCCCTAGTGACGGTCGCGCGGCATCTCTATAAACGCGGAGTCACAGGCGTCCATTTTGTGATGCCCGACCGTCGGTTTGTAGAAGAAGTGACGACTCGATGTGACGTGCCGGAGGCGCTCGCCCTTCCCTACGTTCGACTGCGCTGTGCGCTCAACGCATTCCACGAGGTCGAGATCGGGACCGGGGCAACCGACGAGTTGATGCAAAGGGCCGGAGCCGAGGTAGCGCTGAACGTTGCGGCGTGAAACTTCTCCGCCTGGCATCGGAGGTTTTGCCGGTCGAGACAAAAGCGCTCGCAAAGGCCTTGCTCGGTTGCATTCTCATACGTGAGAGCGAGGATGGGATGGCGGCGGGCCGCATCGTCGAGACTGAAGCCTACCTTCCGAACGATCCGGCGTGTCACGCCTCTTCCGGCAAAAGCTCCCGCAATGCGACGCTCTTTGGACCGCCGCATCGCGTCTACGTCTATCAAATCTACGGCACGTCGTTCTGCTTTAATCTTTCGAGCGAGTGCGAAGGAAGGGGTGCAGGAGTGCTCGTTCGCGCCCTCGAGCCGACGCAAGGGCTCGCGCTCATGCAACGCCGCAGAGCCGTTGAGCGCACGCGCGATCTTTGTCGTGGCCCCGGCCGGCTCTGTCGCGCGCTTGCCATCGATCGATCTTTCGATGGCGCCGATCTCTTCTTGGGCCGCTTCCTTTGGCTGGCCCGTGATGGCTGGACTCCCCAGAGCGTTCGCCGCAGCCGGCGGATAGGCGTAACTCGAGCCGCGGATCATCGCCTGCGATTCTACCTGGGCGGCAACCCCTACGTGAGCGGGCCAGCCGCTTTGAGCCCGGCTTGAACGCTGCCGGGGGCTTATGCTATAGTGTGAGCGTCGCGTAGCGGTCATCTGTTGACAGCCGCGATATCTTGATACCCTCACGTTCACGCCACCGATCTGATTGCGACGGCAGCCTCGCCTCGATCTCGAAGTTTGGCGTGCGTGACTCCATAAGAGAGAACTCTTCTGCAAACCGAAAACCGTCCCAACATCGAGCATCGGCTAAATAACGATTCGCGGCCTCCACAAGCCGGCGGGGGCCGGCGGCGCCGCACGCGCCGGCGTCACCACTTCGGTCAGCATCCCGGTGCGTTTCACGACCAGCTTCCGCAGCAGGTCGAGATTCCCCCGATGCTGACTGCGGCCCAGCTCTCCGAAAAGACGAAGACAGAACTCATCGAGATTGCGAAGGAGCTGGAAGTCGAACTTCCTACACCCGCAAAACTGAAGAAAGACGAGATCGTTACGCTCCTCGTTCAAGGCCAGATTGCACGATCGGGCATCGAAGTAGCGAGCGGCATTCTCGACGTGTTGCCTGAGGGATACGGCTTCTTACGCCGCGCGGGTTACTACGTCGGTAACGACGACATCTACGTCAGTCAAACGCAGATTCGCCGCTTCGAGCTGCGGCGCGGAGACATGATCGAAGGCCAAGCGCGCCGGCCGAAGGAGAGCGAAAAATATTTCGGACTCATTCGCGTTGACAAAGTCAACGATTTAGACCCCGAAGCCATTAAGGGCAGACGACTCTTCGAAAAGGGAACGCCCATCTATCCGCAGGAGCGCTTTAAACTCGAGGTGCGCTCGACGCAGCTCTCCACGCGCGTCATCGATCTTTTCTGCCCAATCGGCAAGGGCCAGCGGGCCCTGATCGTTTCGCCGCCAAAAGCCGGCAAGACGACGCTGCTCAAGAACATCGCCAACTCGATTTCGATCAACCATCCCGAAGCGCACATCATCGCATTGCTCGTCGACGAGCGCCCTGAAGAAGTCACGGATATGCAGCGCACGATCGACGGCGACGTCGTCGCCTCGACGTTCGACGAGCATCCCGAAAACCACACGGCCGTTGCCGAACTGACGATGGAGCGCGCCAAGCGCCTCGTCGAGCTCGGAAAAGACGTCGTGATTCTGCTCGATTCGATCACCCGCCTCGCGCGCGCCTACAACCAAGTCGTCGCGAGCTCGGGGCGCACCCTTTCGGGCGGCCTCGATACGGCTTCACTGCACAAACCCAAACGATTCTTCGGTGCCGCACGCAAGATCGAAGAGGGGGGTTCGCTGACAATTATCGCGACTGCGCTCATCGAAACCGGCTCCAAGATGGACGACGTGATCTTCGAAGAGTTCAAAGGCACCGGAAATATGGAGATCGATCTCACTCGCAAGCTCGCAGAGTCTCGCGTGTTTCCGGCGATCGACATCAAGCGTTCCGGAACCCGGCACGAGGAACTGCTGCTAACGCCCGACGAGATGCGTAAGATCTGGATGCTCCGCCGTGCGACCGCCGTACTCAATACCGGCGACATCACCGAGATCATCCTAGACAAGATGGCCCAGACGCGCACGAACGAAGAGTTCCTGCAGACCGTTACTAAGGAAGCGCTCTCGATGAATCGGGGCTACGAAGACGGCGGCGGGAACAACGGAAAGTACTAGGTTTCGCTCCGGGCGTTACGCGTCACGTGACGCCTCGGAGGCGCTCGTCGCTCCGCCTCCGGCTGCGCTCCTGCTGCGCTGCCTCGTCGCTCCGCATCCATGCTGCGCTCCTCGGTCAGAGCCTCCTCGGCATCACGTAACGCGTAACGCCCTTCCGCTCCACTAGTATTTCCATTTTTTAAAATGGCGGCGAGGGACATTCGGCTCAATCGGTATTTGGCGCGGGCGGGGATTGCTTCGCGGCGACGCGCGGATGAGATGATCGCCCGTGGGTCCGTGCGGATCAATGGGACGACCGTGCGCGAGCTCGGGACGCTCGTGGCTGCCGGCGATCGGGTCGAGGTTGGCGGAGTGCGGCTCGAGCTTCCGGCGGCACCGACGTATCTGATCTTCAATAAACCGCTCGGCGTGGTGACGACGATGCGCGACCCCCGCGGTCGGCGCAGCATCGCCGATTTCCTCGTCGATCGTCCGCATGTATTCCCCGTCGGCCGGCTCGATTACGACACCGCCGGACTCCTGTTCCTTACCGATGACGGTGAGCTCGCACATCGCTTGCTTCACCCTGGCTTCGGCGTCGACAAGACGTATCGGGCCGCGATCGCGGGGCGCCTTTCTTCCGACGACGTGCGGCGCTTGCTGGCGGGACTCGTCATGAATGATGGGCGCACGGCCGGGGCGAGAGTCCGCGTCCTTGCCGTGCGCCGCGACCGATCGCTCGTCGACGTGACGATTCACGAAGGCCGAAATCGGCAAGTGCGCCGCATGTTCGAGACGCTGAACCATCCCGTGCTGGAATTAACGCGAACTCGATTCGGACCGCTCAAGCTCGGAGCGCTGCCGCCGGGCCGCGTACGAGAGGTGACCGGAAAAGAGATTGAGGCACTGCGCCGGCATCGCAGGCCGCCGGACGAATCGCCTCGTACCACCCCGCCTGAGGTGATGCCATGAATCAATCCCTTCGAGTGCTCTCAGTCGCCGTCGCGACGCTCTTTGCGGTGGGCCAGATTCCGGCTCTCGCACAGTACGCGAACGAGTTCGTGCCGGCCAAACTCATCAAAGAGGGCAAGACGTCGACGACGATCGCCGGTAGCGGCAAGGTGGTGGTACAAGTCCAGGTCAATGCCGATGGATCGCACAAGGTCACAAAAATCATCAGCTCGACGAACTCGGGCGACAACGCCGCGGCGACCGAGATCGCGAACAGCTCGACCTATCGACCGGCTCGCCGAGGAACTACGCCGATCACCGCCTTTTACGATTTCACCTTGAGATTTAACGGCCGGACCGTCGTACAAAGCTCGAGTGGGAGCTCGGGCGTGTCGCTGAGCGGTGCCTCGCTGACGCCGGCTGCAAGCCAGGTCGCGGCGCTCATTCGCGCCGGCCAGTACGCGCAAGCGAAATCCAAAGCGCAGATGGAGCTGCTCAATTCCCCGGGTGACGACTCGCTGCGCGAAATGCTGGGCGTAGCGTCCTACGACGCCGGCGATTTTACGGCCGCGTCGGCGGCCTTCGATAAGGTG
>Ga0070762_10001087_pt1 | contig 12267 bp, 12 predicted proteins | sample HubBroMetageREF2_FD_66726 | JGI IMG/M metagenome (GOLD analysis project Ga0070762, IMG submission 66726) | Reference soil microbial communities from the Hubbard Brook experimental Forest, New Hampshire, USA - Hubbard Brook CCASE Soil... | ecosystem: Environmental > Terrestrial > Soil >...
AATAAGAAAAACCTGATCGAGGGAACTCGTCTAGTCACCCCTGGTTAAAGAAATCCACAGTTGACAGGTGCTGGTTCATGCCTAGAATGTTTCAAACATTTAGCTCTTGGATTGTTTGAAACATTTTCGTACGCGGCATGCAACAACCGTTCACATCTCGCGATGTGGTCTCGCTCACCGGGATTACACCCCGCCAGTTGCAGTGGTGGGATGAACGCCGCATTGTAGTCCCGGCTCGCGAAGGCCGCCGCCGGCTGTATTCCATGGAAGACCTGGCGGAAGTTGCGGTGATCTGCGAATTGCGCCACCGCGGATTCTCCTTGCAGCGCGTGCGCAAGGTCATGCGCTTCCTGCAGCGCGAGTTTAGCAAGCGGCTGGCCGAGACCGTCAGCGGCGCATCCGAATACCACTTGCTCACCGACGGCAAGACGCTGTATCTCGAAACTTCGCCGCGGCAGATTGTGGACATTTTGAAAAACGCGCGCCAGCCCATGCTGACCATTTGTCTCAGCGATACGGTGCGGCAGGTGCGCGCCGAAATACGTGCAAAAAAAAATAGTGGCACCAGTCGATCGAGCTCGTTGCGCAGGCTAAGACAGGCTTCATAAGCAGGGAAGTTTGGTTCCACATAGTGGCCCCATAAGGAGGCAAAATGGTTGGAGAACTCGACGTCCTAAGCCAATGGATTCCTGAACAGATGCTGCCCGGCACGATCTTCGTGCTGGAGAACGCTGGCCGCGTCGGAGAAAAAGATGACCCTTACTGGGCCGTCCTCTCATGTCCGGAATGCGGCACCCTGGGCCTGATCACGCGCAAGCAGCTCGCCGGATTGCTGCCGGTAATCTGCGGCTCGAGTCAGTGCCCGGCGCAGTTTTTCATCCACGACAGCGAGGTCGTGAGCCGAAAGCCGTTCTGACGCCGCCCATGATGAGATGACGGTGGCTGCCGGCTCTTTGCGCCTCGCGCGTGCTCCTATGTGCTTCAGCGGATCATTTGAAATTGCACCTTTTATGGTGCATAAAAACCATCAAAAAAAACTCTCAATTTCCCGCAAAATCTAGAAAACAAAGGACCGGAGTTCCCACCTCCCTCGTAGATCTATGGTTCTTAAGGTAGTTACAGGCAAAATCTTCTAAACATTGGAGTTAGCACGGCTGCCTGGCCGCTTGCAGCTACGCTCTGAACAACAGCAAAGCGCCGGACGAAGGTTGTCGCTTCGTCTGGTTGGTCGGACCAGCAGTTGGCGCATGCGGTGAACACAATGGCCAAGAGTTGCGCCCTTCTCAGGTTATCAAAGAACTAGGTTATCTTATAGATAACATGTATCGCTCTATAATATCAGCGGCGAGGGACGAGAGCAAGGGTAAAGAGGATGGACCGCGAAGACGGTTCCCAAATGGGGAAACGTAAAGTGCGAGAACTGTGTGGTCCTGATGGGGCAAGACAATCTGTAGCTGTGAGATATATGGCTGTTCTCTTCTGTAATATGGAGCGGAATGTGACGAAACCCAGGTTGGCGCCCGAAGAACGGGGTGTTACGAGCCTCAATCTACAACGAGCGGGCGCGAAACTGGGGCACCGGCTGTGATTCAGGGCCTCGCAGATGCAAGCCTTTGCATATTGACACGTTGGTTGCGCCAGAGGATAATCGCGGCGCTGCAATCAGTTGGGGCCCCTGTCCGTAAGAATCTGGCTATCCGGATTTTCTGAAGCGAGGTTTATCCATGCGACAAAAAGCTTTCTGGATCGCCGCCAGTTGCGTTCTGGCCGTGATCGGGCTGCGCCCAGTCTTCTCCTCCGGGGCAGCGCCGGCGAGCGCCGAGAAGGTCATCTATTCATTCACCGGTGGCGCGGATGGCGGACAACCGATGTCCGACCTGACTCTCGACGCCGAAGGCAATCTTTATGGCACAACCAGTCGGGGCGGGAGCGGAACCGCTTGCAACGCAGGCTGTGGGACTGTGTTTGAGCTGAAGCGCACCCAAGATGGCTGGAAGGAACAGGTCCTCTACAGTTTTGCCGGAAGCAGCGACGGGGCGACCCCCGAGGCTGGGGTTGTTTTCGACAAGGCCGGCAGTCTTTATGGCACCACCATCGGTGGCGGCAGCAATCAGGGGGGAACGGTCTTTAAGCTGTCTCCGAACTCGCATGGTGGCTGGACAGAGACTGTCATTTTTGCCTTCGATTTCGGTAACAGTAACACCGGGATGAGCCCTGCGGCCGATCTTGTTTTCGATAACCACGGTAATCTCTATGGCACATCGTCACAGGGCGGCAGCGGAGGGACATCATGCAACGGCAACGGCTGTGGCTCGGTCTTCGAGCTTACCCCTCAAGCAAGCGGCTCCTGGAAGGGGACAACTATTCACTTATTCGAGCCAAATTCGTCGGACGGCGTAGTTCCTTCTTCAGGAGTGGTTCTCGATTCCGCCGGAAATGTCTACGGAGAGACCGTATACGGGGGTACGGGGCAATGCTACCGCGGCGGTATCAATAACAACGCTTATGGATGCGGCACGATTTACGAACTGACGCCTCACTCTGGCCGAAGTTGGACGGAAACCGTCTATAGTTTCGCTCGCGGCGGCGGATTCGGCATCTTCCCATCGGGCGGGCTCTTGTTCGCCCAGGCGGGTCGTCTGTTGTCAACAACGCAGCAGGGCGGCGACGGATTCGGCACTGTCTTTGAGCTGAGGGAATCTCAGAAAAGAGGTAGGCAGCAGAGCGTTCTGCATCGTTTTTACGGACATCCCGACGGTGTTCAGCCAACGGGCAGGTTGGCGGAGGACGCTCAGGGGAATTTATTCGGCGTGAGCTCTAACGGTGGAAGCCGAGCAAAGCCCTTTGGCTACGGGACAGTTTTCGAATTGGAGCGTTCGGGGGACGCATGGAAAGAGCGGGTGCTCTATCGCTTTACCGGAGGCACAGGTGCAACCAAACCTCAAACGGGCCTGGTGCTCGACAAGCAGGGGCGGCTCTATGGCACCACTCAATTTGGCGGCGCCGGAACCGCATGCAACGGCGGCTGCGGCACCGTGTACGAGGTTGCGCCGTGAGCATGTCAGGCGGGGCGCAGCAAGGTCCGACGAGTTCGGCTCCGGGCCGTGCAACCACGCAAGAATCTTCCTCAGGAGTTAAAGATATGGCTTTGCGAAAATCAACAGGCGCGATCAAGTCTGGCCGCTCGGCGAGTCGGTTAGGAGCCAGGCTGGAAAAATCCCTGTCAGGTTATGCGACCGCAGCGGTAGCCGCCGGAGTCAGTTTGCTGGCATTGTCGCGATCCGCTGACGCGAAGATCGTCTACACTCCGGCGAACACGAACATTCCAGTCAACGGCGGGTTGGTTCCGCTTGACTTGAATCACGATGGCGTCGCCGACTTTTCGTTCTCGAATCAGTCTTTCAACGGGAGCTGGTGGAGCTTGAAAGCAAGCGCGAAAGTTCAAGGCAACAAAATCTGGGGCAGAGGCTTTATGAACGTTTCTGGCGGGGGGCCCTGTGTATTTGCCTCTGCGCTGCGAGCGCGGTTTGAGGTCGGTCCCAATAGATCGTATTTTCAAAATGGCAATCGCGGGCTCTTGGCCCGAGGGTGGGGTTCAAATTACGGGACCGGCACCTACGGCCAATGGCTGTCCACCAAGTATCGTTATCTGGGTTTGAAGTTCACGGTTAACGGGCAAATCCATTACGGCTGGGCGCGAGTTGTTGTGACCTCCGGCGACCACCAAATTGCAGCCACCCTGGCCGGCTATGCCTACGAGACGATCCCCAACAAGCCGATTATTGCGGGCAAGACCAAAGGGCCGGACGTCGTCATTTTGGATCCCGCTACGCTCGGTCGATTGGCGGAGGGCGCATCTGGAATTTCGGCTTGGAAGAAAGCCGGCGGCAACTGGAAATCTGTTTCGCAGTGACGCCATTACGAATGAATTTTCGTTTTATCCAGCAGCACTGGAACCTGTTCGACGATCTCGATGTCGAATTCTTCAAGCGCCGGCACTGTTCTGGGATGGTTCGGGGATGGCCCATCTTTAGGTTGTAAAGGTGGGAGCGATGAGGTCGGCGGTCGCGGGTGGAAAATCGGCTGCGTTAGTTCCCGCCTTTGCAAAACCGGCACAGGTGGGCCAGCCACAGTCACAAGCCACAAGCGGAACGTCAAAATCCCCACCCTAACGTCCACCGTCCGATGCAAACATTAAACGCGAGGTCCCTCCACTCCACAGATCATCGCTTTGCGATGATCTGTTCCGGTCGGGATGACAGAGTTGAGACGGGAATGACAGAGTTGGGGAGGGTTGATCGTCTCAGATAAAGCGAAAAGGGGGAAGGTCAAAATCCCGACCCTAACGTCGCAGAACCAGAGTGAGGTTGTGATCGGAATATTTGCGCGACGTTAGGATGGGGCACCAGAATCAAGGTGGCGCTTAGGGTGCGGCTTAAGAATGGGTTTTGACTTTATCCAGGAGTACTGGAACCTGTTCGACGATCTCGATGTCGAATCCTTCTAGCGCGGGCACTTTTCGGGGATGGTTGGTGAGCAAGCGAATTCTCCGCAGATTCAAATCGGAGAGGATTTGCGCTCCGATGCCGATCTCGCGCTGCGTCTTGCGCTCGCTCTCCGGTAACGACGGAAGCCGCTTGTCGCGATGGAATGTAAGCATGCTGCGCTCTCCCATCTTTTCGACCGAAAAGCCTTTCGAAGTTTGATGGAGATAAATCAACGCGCCACGGCCTTCGCGCGCGATTGCCTGCATCGATCCCTCAACCGTTGCGTGACAATCGCAAGCGGTCGATCCGAATACGTCGCCCATCACGCAATGGGAGTGCATGCGGACCAGCACGGGCTCGGTTAAAGTTTCAATCTCGCCACGCACCAGGGCGACATGAGATTCGCCGCCGTCGATTTCGCTTTCATAAGCAATCAGACGGAACTCGCCGTAACGCGTGCCAATCAACGCCTCGCCAACCCGATGTACGTAGCGCTCATGCTGCATGCGATAGCGAATGAGTTCCGCGACGGTCAGCATCTTCATGTCGTGGGTTTTGCAGAACTCGATGAGGTCGGGAACGCGCGCCATGGTTCCGTCGTCGCGCATGATCTCGCAAATGACTCCGGCGGGAACCATTCCGGCCATGCGGGCGAGATCGACTGAAGCCTCGGTTTGGCCGGCGCGCACCAGCACGCCGCCTTTGCGAGCCTGCAGCGGGAAGATGTGTCCGGGCCGCGCCAGATCGGAAGGCCGTGTGGCGGGGTCGATCGCAACCTTGATCGTACGGGCGCGATCGTAGGCGGAAATTCCAGTGGTCACGCCATCGCGGGCATCAATGGCTTCGCAGAAAGCGGTCCCGTAGTTCGATGTGTTCTCGACGCTCATCGGACCGATGCGCAAATGGTCCAGCCGCTCTTCGGTCATGGCCAGGCAGACTAAGCCGCGACCATACTTCGCCATGAAATTGATCAACTCGGGAGTGACTTTCTCGGCGGCGAGGGTCAGATCGCCTTCGTTCTCGCGATCCTCGTCGTCGACTACCACGACCATGCGGCCGGAGCGAATTTCTTCGATAGCGGTAGGGACATCCGTGAATGCCGATTGCGGTGCCATAACAGTCAGATTGTAACAAAGAGGCTTGCGGCAACTTGTAAGAGAATTGTCATTTCTGCGCCGCCGCTATTTCTCCAGTTCGCGCTCGGCGCCCCGGAAGAGCGCCCGCAGTGAACGTATGACCCAGCGCGTCAAAACAATAATCACGATCAGGAATAACCCGACGATTGCTATCGCGCCATACGGATGCTGGGTCGCAAACCAAGTCAAGAAGATGGCGAGTCCATCTTCTCCGAGACTTAAGGCTGTATTCGAGAACGGTTCGGGCGAAGGCGTGACCGCCGCTCGGACAGCCGTCTTGCCTCCGTGGGCAGCAAGAGCAATGGCACCGCCGGCGACCGTGGCCGCCACTTGCTCCCAGGGCGAGAGCGTCGCCGTCGCGCGGTAAGCGAGCACAGCCGCGACGGGAACGCGAATAAACGTGTGCAGAGCGTTCCAAATCAAGTCGAAGGCAGGAATCTTGTCGGCGAAGAACTCGATGGCGAAGAGCACGCCGCTGGCCGAGATTACATACCAACTGGATAACAATTGAAGTGTTGGGGGCAGGGGCAGCACTCCCGCGTGCGCCAGTAAACCCAGCGTAGTTACGGTTGCGTAAACGTTGAGTCCGGCGGCGAAGCTGGTGGCAATCAGTAGGGCCACCAATTCACTCGGCGGGATCGTCGTGATGGTCAGGGCAGGCGGCACGCTACCTCGATATACACAACTCTATAACTTTTACTCCGAAGTTCTGCGGACCAAAAACGAAAGGGTCGCCGCGTGGGCGACCCTCAAATTGTTGCTTCCCGTCTTGTTAGAGCGTGGATTCGATCTCGAATCCCCAAGCCTCGAGCAGGGGCTCGGGGATGTACTTCGAATTCTTATTCCGCCGCGCCCACTCGCGCAACCGTGTGGAGCGCAGGTACTGATCCGGGGAAAGTTTGTACTCGCGGACCACTTGCTCGAATTCGGTGATGGTGGGAGTGATGGGCCCGATAGGCTCAGGCTTACCCCAGTTAGGATTTCCGCGTCGCTTTGCCATAAATATAATGCCTCGTGTATGAGATAAACTTACACCGGTAGAAAGTTAGATTCATTCGTCGCGCAGAGGGATTCACTCCTCAGCTGATGGCGAACAGATCGTATCAAACCTGTACAGACTGACCCGTTGGACTAACCGGAAGGCTTTGATTCTATGGGTGTTTTTCGCAAAAGTCAATAGAAATCGTAGGCTGGGGTTGAACCATATTCGGGTAAATGAATGATCTGTAAGGAACTTCAGCTCGCGTCCCGATCGGCCCCGACATTCGGGACCTGAGCAGGAACGCTCGCAAATCGCCTATTGGCTTCCCGGCATGACACCTGACCCAGATTACTGCCGTAACCCGGCCACAGGCCCGGTTCATTGACCGCCGCAGGCTACCGACCTACATTGCAGAAGGAGGCAGTATCGTGAAGGATATTTATGAAGTACTCCGAAAGAAGCAAGCCGAGCAGGCTCAACTGGGAAAGCAAATCGAAGCCTTGCAGACTGCCGCTGAGCAGCTTCGCAGCGTAGCCCATTTACTTAACGAAGAAGAAGCCCACGGGGAAGGAGCCGCGATCGGCGGCTGAATGGGTTAACGGAGTTCGTCCGCGATGAGTTTGCAAGCTCTGGTTCTGTGTTCTGACGAAAAAACCACGAGGGTGCTGCGACGGATCCTGAGCGATCTGGAAATTGCCGTCGAATTGTGCGGCGATGCAGATTCGGCTGTCCGCAAACTGACTCGCCGGAGATTCGAAGCCGTGGTCGTCGATTGCAACGATGAGGACATGGCTGCCAAAGTCCTCAAGAGTGTCCGCTCCGCTCCCTGTAACAAACGCTCCATCGCCGTCGCCATGATTGACAGTCAAACCGCGGTGCGCAGCGCTTTCGCGCTGGGCGCCCATTTTGTTCTCTATAAACCGATTTCCGCGGAACGTGCTCGAACCAGTTTTCGCGCAGCACGGGCCTTGATGAAGTGTGAACGCCGTCGGAATACGCGCGTGCCCATGCAGATTCCGGTGACCCTTGTGGGCGGTAACGGGTCGGGCCAGAAGAAGGCGGTCACGTCCGACATCAGCCAGGGTGGTATGTCTCTCAAACTCTCGCGGCGCGCCCAGAAGCCTGGTCCGATGCGCGTCAAATTTACTCTGCCCGGAACCGACCACGACATCGAATGTGCGGCGGAAGTGGCGTGGGAGGGTGATGGTTCGCAGGCTGGGATTCGTTTTGCGAATCTTTCCCCGGAACAGCGAGATCACCTCAAGGTGTGGTTAGCCCGGCACGCTCCGGAGATGGAGGTTGATGATCCGCCGGCTCCATGCCAGCTTACCGATATTAGTTCGGGTGGTTGCTATCTCGAGATGGCTGCGCCGTTTCCCACGAATACCAGAGTGATCCTGATCATGCGATTGGCCAAGCTGGAGAGCCGCGTCGAAGGGGTGGTTCGGGTGATGCACCCGGAAATTGGAATGGGAGTGGAATTTACGCGGACCACCAACCAGCAGCGCAAAGACTTGGAAGAATTTATCCACGCCCTTAAGAATCATAAAGGGGCTCGACCCGAGCTGGTGGTGGAACCTGAGGGCATGAATGATGCCGAACCAGTAGGACTTCCGGCGTCGACGATCGATGACATCGAAGATCCCTTGCTTGAGCTTTTTCAGCGCAACACCGACTTCAGCACCGAAAGCTTCCGAAGCGAACTTCGCAAACAGAGAAATTCTTCTCCTGCTGTAGCCCAGGCAGTGGCCGCCGGGTCCTGCTGATGCTCACGTCGGAATAATCATTCGGGCAGTTTACCTGGCCTGCCGATCCGGCAACCGTGCAAAGGTTCGTGTTGTTTTGATCCGACTGACCCTCCTCAATTTGTTTCAACCCGAATGACGTGTTTGGCATGCGCAATGAGTTACGGCGCCCGGTCTTTGGTATAGAGGACCATCACCGCGCAGTCCGCGCCATGCCGGAGAAAAACAGATGATCAAAATGACGGTCACTTTGGCGTCGGTCTGCTCTGGTTGCCATGGTCCACTTAGACGAAGGGAATACGATTCGGGTTTGAATCCTAAGCGGAACCTAACGTCATAACAGCCTCAACAATGGGTGTAACATAACCTCCGACGAAGATCCCATCAGCGGCCTCTTTTCCACGAATCTCCACATGAAGCAAGCTGCGGCGGCCCATCTTTGCTCCTTGTTCGTTAACGAAGCGCGTGTCCGCAGTATTAGAGACAAGATCGCGCTTCATCATGAAAACGGCCAAAGGTCCCGTACAGCTTCCTGACGCCGGATCCTCCGGAACTCCATATTCCGGGGCAAACATGCGGGAATAAGTCCCCTCAGGAGTTGGCGTAAATAAGAAAACGCAGAAAGGCTCTTGCTCGGCACCCCTGAGAGTTTTCATGCCCGTCAAATCAAGCCACGCCCGATCGACGGTCTCTTTATCTTTCGCGGCAACAACAAGCGTGGGATTGCCCGCGCTCAGCAGCTGCGGCTTGGCTGGACGCAGATCCTGTGTTTCGAGTCCCAGCACTCTTGCGCAGAGGGCGGGGTCAATGAATCGTCCTTCGCGGACCGGGGGCATCCGCAACCAAACCAGCGGGCGCAGGCCTGTTTCAATTCGCAACGGAACCGGGCCGACCTGCACTTCCAGAATGAACTCACTGCTGTTGCGTGGAACAATTTCTTTCTGCAACAACACGAATGCAGTGCCAATGGTGGGATGTCCCGCAAACGCCATCTCCTTCGCAGGTGTAAATATGCGTAGGCGCGCGGCGCAATCTTTGCGGGTCGGTGGAAGCACAAATACGGTCTCCGCGAGGTTGAGTTCTCTGGCAATCTTCTGCATGGTGGTTTCGTCGATTTCGGCGGCGTTCGGAAAGACCGCCAGCGGATTTCCCGCCAGGGGTTCCGTGCTGAAAACATCAACGACTACATAGCGGTAAGAGTTTGGTCTGGGCATTGGTCTTTAACCTCCGCAATCAGGTCGATTTCTACACAGGATCCGAACGGTACTTGAGCGACCCCGAAGGCGCTGCGCACGTGCGTTCCAGCCTCTCCAAATACTTGTTCGAGGAGCTCAGAAGCGCCATTGGCGACCAAGTGCTGTTCGGTAAACGCAGGAGTGCTGTTCACCAGCACCATCAGCTTCACAATGCGGCTGATCTTGTTCAGGTCGCCGGCGGCGGCGTGAAGGGTACCAAGAAGATCGATGGCCACGGCACGAGCGGCCTCTTTTCCCTGTGCCGTCGTGAGATTCGCGCCAAGCTGGCCGACCCAAGGTTGGCCGTCATGCTTAGCGATATGACCAGACAAGAAGACTAAGTTGCCGGTACGAAGAAAGGGCACAAAGGCGGCCACCGGCGGCGTCACCTGTGGAAGAGCGATGCGCAAAGCGCCAAGCTTTTCATAGACAGACATAGATTTGTGGACTTGTTCCACCTAAATTGTCAATTAGCTAACTAACGAAATATAGTGTCGCACGGAACTCCCCGTCTGTAAAGCTTGAAAGCACGTTCTCCAGACTATGGATGGATTTGAAAGGAGTTGAATGTCATGCGTCTGCTTCGCTGCATTTCAACTTTCGCACTTCTGGCAGTCACAACGCCCGCCTCACTCGTCGGACAAAGTTCGCAGACCGTAAGTCGCGCCGAAGCCAGAAAGGCGATTCAGGATGGCAATATTGCCTGGGGCAAAGCGCGGGTAGCCATCGACAAGAGCGCATTCGAGAAGATGCTGGCGCCGGATCTGTACGTCCAGCTAGCAGATCGCAGGTTAACCCGCCAACAGTTCATCGACCGCATCTCCTCTTATCCGCCCGGTATAACGCTAACCCGGCTCAATGCCAGCGTTCTAACAGTCGAACCGAACGGCGATAACTGGGTGGCCATTATTCAGGAGAAAATCGAATTCGACCACACGGGTTCCGACGGCAAGACAGAGAAAGAGTATGCCGCTTGGATCACTCGCGACGGCTGGAGAAAAGTGAGCAGCGACAAATGGCTCATCCTCTTTTCCGAGGAAGTCGGTCAGGAACACTGGAAGGGAACACCCCCGCCTCTAGCGAATTGGTAATGACGCTTCATTGGAGATTGGCAGCAAGGTGGGAGTCCTCGTAGGGACTTCGGTCAAGCCTCACAATCGTGGTGCCCGGGACCGGAATCGAACCGGTACGTCTCTTTCGAGACCCGGGATTTTAAGTCCCGTGCGTCTGCCAGTTTCGCCACCCGGGCGGGCAGGGAAGTGATTGGAGCCAATATATCAGTTCGAACGCTGGTGTTTTCCGGAATGGCGGCCGAGAGCGAAGCGTGACTGAAACTCGGTCACGGTGAGAATGTGCCAGATCTCGCGGGCTGCCGCGCATGTGTGCCGCCTACGGTCCGTCAAAATCCTTGCTACTGCTTTGACACGAGGATCCCTGAGTTGTTCGAAGTGTAGGAGATTGAGTTCTGCGCGATCAGGTCCCTACATGCGCGTTGAACACGCCAGTCTCGACTTGGCCGTGCCGCTTAACCTGTACGAATAAACGGTAGTCGCCCGGTTGGGGAAAGCCGTAGGGGAACGAAACTTCGTCAGTAAGCGTATTCGTCGAACCGTGGTTCATCGGCAATCCGAAATCTTTCTGCGCCACCATGAGGGACGCCATCGGCACTGAACCGGCGGGATGGATGTGTGCAAATACAGAAAAATCTGATTTCACGAATTCCGCATGACCTGCCATGCCCATGTAGGGTTCAAGATCGTTCATTGGTCTGTACTGCGCGTCTACAACGCGGAAGCGTAACCAGGAAACCTGGCCGGATTTCAAAGCCGTTCCGTCTTGTTCCCATACCATGCGACCGCCATCCGGCAATGGCGAGACGTCCGTCACGCGGACGAAGGGTGCATATGCTGAAATTTCCGCGCCCGAGTCGTCGCCGGAGAATCCTTCCCCTTTCACATCTGGCAAGTCGATTTCGCTAACCATGGTTTCCGGGAATCCTGTGCCGCGAACAATGTCGGCGAAAATCTTGTATTTACCTGACGGAATCGCGGGTAATTTGAGAACGAACGATCCGTCGTTCGTTTGCTCCGGATGTAAATGATAGAAGCGGTCCATCGCGGGTACGCGTACCAGAAATGTATGCATCAGGTGCCCGTGATCCGGAATCAAGGTCATCGACCACTGATCCTTCCGGCTCTTGTGCCAGAAATCTTCCTGCATTCGCAAAGTCAGATGGTCGCTTCCGTCAAAGGAAACTCTGAGAGTCGGAGCGCTGTAGAGCATATTTTGCTTCAGATCTGCTGCCTGGGCATTCCACCACCAGTTTCCCAACGCCAGCATGGATACAATCAGAGCACCGGAAACCGCCATTGCAATTCGTCCAAGACGTCTGTTGTCTGGTGAAGGAATGGCTGCAGCCGACAGCCCACCCTCGCGTGCCGCGGCCCCGGCGATGGAAATGATTCCGATCGAGAGAAGCAGCATGAGTCCGAATAGCAGGACGCCAAGCGCTTTCTGCATAGGCAGGATTCGCCTCGCGAACGCGGGCACAGGAACAGCCAGCCGGCCGATTCCTTGCGGCCCGGAAGCCTCGACACGAATCTCCCACGAACCCGACTCCATCAGCCAGACTTTGCCGGTGAACGTTTGCCGATCAACCGCCGATTGCATCAAGTCAGGAGT
>Ga0070762_10001092_pt1 | contig 12245 bp, 13 predicted proteins | sample HubBroMetageREF2_FD_66726 | JGI IMG/M metagenome (GOLD analysis project Ga0070762, IMG submission 66726) | Reference soil microbial communities from the Hubbard Brook experimental Forest, New Hampshire, USA - Hubbard Brook CCASE Soil... | ecosystem: Environmental > Terrestrial > Soil >...
GCAGCCGGAATTTATTGAGACGTTGGCGCGCGCGGGCGTGGCGGCGGGCGTGGATGGAGTGTTTCTGGAGACGCACGACAATCCCGCGGCGGCGCTTTCCGATGGGGCGAATGCCCTTCCCTTGTCGCAATTGCCGCGGTTGCTGACGCAGCTCAAAGAATTGTCGGAAGTGGTGCGTCGCTGGAATGGGAGCCCGGCATGAGCTTGGAAACGGCGCGCCGCGTTTTGCGCATTGAAGCGCAGGCGATTCAGGATTTGCTGGCGCGGCTGGATCAATCGTTCGAACGCGCGGTGGATTTGCTGTTGCGTTGCGAGGGCCGCGTGGTGGTTACCGGCATGGGCAAGTCGGGGCTCATTGGACGCAAAATTTCCGCGACGCTGTCGAGCACTGGGACCCCTTCGTTTTTCCTACATCCGGCGGATGCGCTGCATGGTGATTTGGGAATGCTGGCGCGCGGCGATTCCCTGCTGGCGATTACGTATGGTGGAGAGACGCCGGAAATTTTGAATTTGCTGGAGACACTGAAGCGGCTGGAAATTCCGATCGTCACGCTGACCGGAAATGTGAAATCGACGCTGGCCGAAGCCAGTGATGTGGTTTTGGACGTCAGCGTGAGGGAAGAGGCGTGTTCGTTGAATCTGGCGCCGACGGCGAGTACGACTGTGGCGATGGCGGTAGGCGATGCGCTCGCGGTGGCGCTGCTGGACCGGCGCGGATTTTGTCCGGATGATTTCGCGGCGCTGCATCCGGCGGGGCGGCTGGGCAAGAAGTTACTGCGCGTAGAGCACTTGATGCATACCGGCGAGGCGGTGCCACGCGTGAAGCCGTCCACGTTGATGCCGGATGCGTTTCATGAGATGTCGGCGAAAAAACTGGGCATGACCACGGTGGTGACGCCGGATGGACAACTTGCGGGAATATTGACGGACGGCGATTTGCGGCGATTGATGGAGAAGCACGGCGGGGCAACATTAGCCATGACCGCGGGAGATTGCATGGTGGGCACGCCGCAAACGATTAGCCCGCAACTGCTGGCCAGCGAAGCGCTGAACTTGATGGAGAAGAAGAAAATCACCTCGGTGGTGGTGGTGGATGACGCGCGTCGCGTGATTGGCGTCGTTCATCTGCATGACTTGTGGGGCTTGCAACTGGTCTGAGCTTCAAGAGTTCGAGACGAAACCTTTTTGCGTTTCCTGATATCTGACATCTGATATCTACTTTGCCTTTTCCTGGAGGCACCTTGGCTGGATTGACGAAGATTTCACCTGCGTTGAAGAAGCGGGCGGCACAGATCAAATTGATCTTGATGGATGTGGACGGCACCATGACGGCCGGAGGAGTGACGCTACTGTCGCAGCCGGACGGTTCGGCGTTGGAGATCAAGACGTTTGACGCGCATGACGGGCAAGGGTTGACATTGGCGCACACCGCGGGGATTCGCACTGGGTGCATCACGGGGCGGGACAGTTCGGCGCTGCAACGGCGCGCCAAAGAAATGAAAATGGAATTTGTATACATGAAGATTCCGTTGAAAATGCCGGCTTACGAAGAAATTCTGAGAAAAGCGGGACTATCGGACGCAGCGGTTGCCTATGTCGGCGACGATCTTCCGGACATTCCGTTGTTTAAGCGCGTGGGACTGGCGGTCGCCGTTGGCAACGCGGTCCCGGAAGCAAAGAAGGCCGCGCACTACACCACCAAAGCGCTGGGCGGGCACGGTGCCATCCGCGAAGCGATTGAACTGGTGCTGAAATCGCAAGGCGTGTGGGACGAGATCATCGACAAGGCGCGGGCGTAAAGTTCCTTGACAAGGCGGCGGAGTAAAAGCAGACTCTGCGCAACGCCGCGCCGCCACATTCCAGGTTTTAGTCAGCTCCTACGGCGCGTCCACGGGAGAAATCCAGATGAAAACGAATTATGCCGCTGTGGTTGTGGCTGCGATCGCGTATTGGATGCTGGGCGCGGTGTGGTACGGCGTGCTGTTCAGCAAGCCGTGGATGGAGTTGGAACATATGAGCATGGAACAGGCCAAGAGCATGAATCCGGTGCTGCCGTATGTGATTACGCTGCTGCTGAATCTGGTCATCGCGTACGTTATGGCGCAAATCTGTGTTTGGCGCAATGCCAACTCGGTGGGCCGCGGCGCGGCGGTGGGCGTGCTGCTGTGGGTTGGGATCGTGGGGCCGATTACCTTCACCACGTACATGTACGAGATGCGGCCGCACTTACTTTTCGCGATTAATGAGTTTTACCCGCTGGCCGGCTTGGTGCTGATGGGGTCGATCCTTGGCGCATGGACCAAGAAAACGGCGTAGGCTTCCTTTTCCGTTTGCGCGGCTCTCAGGCGATAATGGTTGCCTGTCTTGAGAGAGCGAGGACCGTATCCTGTGATGCATCCATGGCACGACGTTTCACCCGGCAAAGAGTTGCCACGCGACTTCCAGGCGCTGATCGAAATACCGCTGGGCTCGAACGTTAAGTATGAGCTCGATAAGCCAACCGGCCTGTTGAAGGTCGATCGCATCATTCACTCCGCAGTGTTTTATCCCGCGAATTACGGCTTTATTCCGCAAACGTATGCCGAAGATAACGACCCTCTCGACGTGCTGGTGTTGTGCCAGGAAGCGGTGCAGCCACTAGCGCTGATCAAGGCGCGGGCGATTGGCGTGATGACCATGATTGATGGCGGAGCGAGCGACGACAAGATTATCGCCGTGGCTACTAACGATCCGGAGTTCAGCGATTACCTTGAGGCGCGTGATTTGCCGCCGCATCGTTTGCTGGTGCTGAAGCGCTTTTTTCAAGATTACAAACAGTTGGAGGGCAAGCAGGTGCAGGTGGAAGACATTCGCCCGGCGTATGCGGCGCTGACGATTATTGAGAAGTCGCTGGCGCGGTACCAGGAATTAAAGGAAAAGTTGATCAAAGGCGAAGCTCACGAGTGAGGTGACGTGTGAATCCTGTCGCTAAGTGGGGACTCATCTCTGTTGGAGTGCTGCTGGTCGCAGCGTACGCCGGATTGAGTGTCATGGCCGGCGGGCCTAAAGATGCGTTGTTCATGCTGCGCTATGCGTTGCCGCACATGCATCGCGGGACGTTGAAGGTGGGAGACGATGCGCCGGATGCGGTGCTGGTTGACCTCGATGGCGCATCACGATTTCATATTCGGGAGCGCACTGGCGCGCGGCCGCTGGTGCTGGTGTTCGGCAGCTTTACTTGACCACCGTTTCGTCGCCAGGTTGGCGATATCGTGCAGCTCTACGACGATTACAAAGACCACGTGGATTTTCTGACCATTTACATACGCGAAGCGCATCCACAGGATGAGTGGCAAATGAAGTCCAATCTGAAGGACAAGGATGACGTTTGCTATACGCAGCCAAAGAACCTGGAGCAGCGTGTGGCGATTGCCAGCGATTTCACCAAGCGCTTCAAGTTCGGTGTGCCCTTTGGCATCGATCAGATGAGCAACGCGGCGAACGATGCGTATGCGGCTTGGCCAGAGCGGCTGTACGTCATCGACGAGACTGGGCACATTTCGTACAAGGGCGGCAACGGGCCGTTTAAGTACGATCCCAAAGAAGTGCGCGCCTGGCTGGCGCAGCGCTACGGCGAAGTGAAACATCCTGAAGCGGCCGCGACGCCTGCGGAAAAGAAAAGCTGATTCGCTGCGTTTGTGAAACCTAAGAATTCTCATCCTTCCGCGCGAAGGGCTGACCAAAACAAAAAAGTAGGATTGGCGCGAGCTTTATCGAAGCTGGGATTTTGTTCGCGTTCGCAAGCGGCGCTGCTGATTCGCGACGGCCAAGTGCGGCTTAACGGGACTTCTCCCCGCAATCCGGAGACGCCGGTGCGATTGGGGATGGATCGCATCGAGGTGGAGGGCCGGCGCGTCGAGTCGGCGGAGAAGATTTATCTGATGTTGAACAAGCCGCGCGGGATTGTGACTTCGGCGGCGGATGAAAAAGGACGGGATACGGTGTATTCGCTGCTGCCTGAGAACGCGGAGTGGACCGCGCCGGTGGGACGGCTGGACAAAGCGAGTGAAGGGCTGTTGCTGGTTACCAACGATTCGGAATGGGCGGCAAGGGTCACCGATCCTGCTACGCATTTGGATAAAACGTATCACGTGCAGGTGGCGCGGGTGGCGGATGAATTGTTGCTCAATTCCCTTTTGCACGGAGTGGGAACGCCGCAGGGCGAGCGATTGAAGGTGAAAGCGGCGAAGGTGCTGCGTGCTGGGGAAAAGAATTCGTGGCTGGAAATTGTGCTGGATGAGGGGAAGAATCGACAGATACGACGGATGCTGGATGCGCTGGGTGTGGAAGTATTGCGGTTGATCCGGGTGGCGATTGGGCCTTTGGCGCTGGGAGATTTGGGAAAGGGCACGTCACGAACTTTGACGGAGCGCGAGAAGAACATGCTCGACGTGGCCATGACGAGATTGGCTCGTTGATTTTGAGAACTGCGAAAAGATTAACCACAGGGTGCGCAGAGGGGCCGCAGAGTTCGCGGAGAGACCTCGCAATGCGCATTATTTTGCGGAGGTGGTGGCGTCCAGTTCGCTGCTGCCGTAGAGCGGAGAGTCTTTGGGGATTGGTTGATTCCATATGTAGTGATTGAACCAATCCAGGTTGGATTGCTGCAGAGCGCGCAGGGATTTAGGCTTGTTGACGCCGTGGCCAAAACCGCTATAGAGGACCAGGCGGGACGGGACGTTGTAATCCTGCAAGCCACGATACAGTTCGAAGCTATCGGGAACTGGCACGCGCTTGTCGTTACTTCCCTGCTGGATCAGCGTCGGGGTCTTGGCCTGCTTGATGGTAGTGATTGGCGAAGTCCTGGCGTAGACCTCCGGATCGTCCCAGGGGGTGGCATGCAGATACTGGCGCGTGAATGGCGTGATGTCGGTGTTCGCGTAGTAGGTCATCCAATCACTGATACCCGCGCCGACGGAAATGGCTTTGAAGCGATCGGTGTGCGTGGTGAGAAACGCGGAAATGTAGCCGCCTTCGGACCAGCCCATGGCGCCAAGCCGATTAGGATCAGCAATTCCTTTGGCGATTAAATAGTCGACGCCACTCATCACATCCCACATATCGCCGACGCCTAAATTGCGCACATTCAACTTGCGAAAGGCTGCGCCGTATCCCGCGCTACCACGATAGTTCGGCTCCAGAACCACCGCGCCTTGGGAGAGAAAGGTCTGAATCGGATAGGCGTATTCGTCGGGAGACAGCGTTGGCTGCGAAGTGCCGGTTGGTCCACCGTGAATGTGCACCAGCAGCGGGTATTTGCGCGAGGGATCGTAATCCGTGGGCTTGTGCAGAATACCTTCGATTACCGCACCATCCTGGCTTTTCCAGGAGACGATTTCCACCGTGCCGAGTTTCCAGTTTTTAACTTGATCGGTCATGTGGGTGAGCTGGCGAGGCGCAAAGGGAGCAGTACTGGAAACGAAAAGCTCCCCCATGTGCGTGGAATCTTCGGTGATGAAGGCGAAATTTCTGAAGTCGCGCGAGAAGGAAACATCTTCGAGCAGGAAGACATCGGGCGCGGTGATGCGGGTAATGGCCGAGGATTGCGGATCGACGCAATATAGATGGGCATTGGTTTTCTGTTGGGCGCCAAAGTAAATGCCGTCGGGTCCCCAGTCCAGCGCTTGCGTGTCTTCATCAAATTTTGTCGTCAGCACGTGGAGATCGGCGCCAGAGGTCGCCGTTTTGGATTGAACCGTGTTCAGATCGACTACCGCGATCTGGCCGTTGGCGTAGTAATAGTAGGGATCTCCTAAAGCGGTGGAGAACGCGAGTTGCTTGCCGTCGGGCGAAAACATGGGATTAACATCGGGGCCGGGCAACGCGACGATTTTAGATACAACGTTGCCGTGGGTAAGATCGAGCAGGTACAAATCCTGTTCACCGCTGAAGGCGAGCAAAGGATTGTGTGAGGCGCTGAACGCAAGCCGGGTGGAGTCTGGCGACCAATTGAAGCTATCGACGTTCAGCGTTAAATCCGCGGTCAATTGTTTGGCGGCGACCGGAAGGAAGTTCGTTGACGCAGCGGCGACATCCACCAACCAGAGTTGGTTCTGCCCGTAATCCTTTTCGAAAACTTCGTAGTCACTGTATTTTTCTTTGCGATCTTTGTTGGATTTCACTTCCGGAGGATTCGCAGTAAAGGCAATGGACTTCGAATCCCTGGACCAATGAAACGCGGCGACGTCCGTTTCGGACTTGGTCACCTGCCAAGCCTCGCCAGCTTCGGGCGAAATTGCCCAAATCTGGTGGGCGGCAGGCTTGCCATCGCCAGCGTCTTTGCCCTCTTCCTTCTTATCGTCTTTCTTCTCGTCTTTTTTTGCGTCCTTTTTCTCGTCGGGCGAAGGCGGCTCGATGGCGCTGGATTCACGTTCCGTGACGAAAGCTATCCAACGGCTGTCAGGCGACCATTCCGCCGAACCGGAAGATTTTTTGCCGCGCGTGAGCTGGAACGCCGCGCCAGTGGAAGCGTTCACCATCCAAAGCTGCTGGATGAACTCGTTGTCTTTCCAATTTGTTTCGCGCACCTGGTAGACGACAAAGCGGCCGTCCGGCGAGATTTTTGGAGAACTGATGGTCTTGAGGCTTAACGACTGCTCCAGGGAGGGAACATGCTTTTCCTGAGCACATACTAAGACTGACTGAAAAATTGCGAAGCTCACCATAGATGCAATTAGTCTGAATTTCATCTTTGCCAATCCCCTCCTGCGAAACCGGGCACAAGTGTACACACACAGCGGCGCAAAGTAGGTACGGAATGAGCGACAGAAGAGTTCCTTGAATTGAGGGTGAAGCTGCAGCGTTAGAGGAAGATTATCTGCGTAGGAAAAATCACTTTACATCGAGCTTACAAAGGACGGTTGGAGGTGTGTCCGGGAATAGGAGACGAGAGGTGGGCTACAAAAAACAAAGGGCGAGCTGGCTTTCGCCGGCTCGCCCAAAGTTTTAAAGTCGATCGCTTAGAGAGCGGTGACGTTCGAGGCCTGCAGGCCCTTGGGGCCCTTCGTCACTTCGAATTCAACGGCCTGTCCTTCGTTCAACGACTTGTAACCCTCGGACTGAATCGCCGAAAAGTGTACGAAGACGTCTTCGCCGGACTGGCGCTGGATGAATCCAAAGCCCTTGCTAGCATTGAACCACTTTACTGTACCTTGTTCTTTCACGGTATTAATGTTTCCTATTCTGAATTGAGCTATTTGGTGACTCTCGAAGGCCTCGAGCCGTAACAACAAAAAGGGCCCGCAAGGTTTAGCTTGCAGCCCCTAAAGACGAATCCAAAGGTGTTACAAGAGCAACAAATGCAGATACAGAATAGCATAAATCCCTTAGGTGTCCAAGTAAATTTTGCGCTGTATGAGTAGAAAGGGAGCACCCTGAAAATGGCGAGATTCGGCCGAATCCGCGTGCACTCGGACAGTTGTTTTCCACGAAATGGCCTGTGGCAAAAATAGTTATGAATTCGCGGAACTTTCTTGACGAATTCGCACGCAAGCGTACAGAACGTGATACAGTGTCAGAGTCCATGATATTTTCTAAACTCGTCGAGAACGATAAAACTTTTCATCAACCTGTCAATTGGGGCGTCAGCCTGATTATGGTGGCGCTCCACCTTTGCGCGTTAGGCGCAGTTTTCTTTTTCACCTGGAAGGCGTTCCTGCTGGCCATTTTCATGTGGTGGGTGGGCGGAAGCCTCGGTATCGGCATGGGTTACCACCGTTTGCTGACCCATCGCGGCTACAAAACGCCCAAATGGATGGAATACTTCCTGACCATGTGCGGCACGCTGGCGTTTGAAGGCGGCCCCATTGCCTGGGTGGCCACGCACCGGATGCATCACCAAAACACGGATAAAGAGGGCGATCCGCATTCGCCGCGGGATGGCGGGATCTGGGCCCATATGGGCTGGATCATCACCGGGCGCGCCATGCATCGCGACCGCAGCGAACTGCTGCCGTACGTGCCGGACCTGCGCAAAGACAAATTCCATCTGTGGATCAGCAAGTGGCACGTGGTGCCTTCTGTTGTAGTGGCGGTGCTTTTCTACGCGATTGGCGGCTGGCCGTTTGTGTTCTGGGGCGTGTTTGTACGTTCGGTGATGAGCCTGCACTTCACGTGGCTGGTGAATTCGGCGACGCATATGTGGGGCTCGCAACGGTTTGAGACTGGCGACGACTCCACGAACAGCTTCTGGGTGGCGGTGCTGACGTTTGGCGAAGGCTGGCACAACAACCACCACTACGCGCCGCAATCGGCGCGGCACGGACTGCGGTGGTATGAGGTTGACGTGAACTGGTACGGGATATGGTTGATGCGCACCTTTGGTTTGGCGTGGGACATCAAGCTGCCTAAACTGAAAGAAGCAGAACTGCCTGCGGCTGCGGACTAAACTTGCTGGTAAAAATGTTTTGAAACGAAAGGGGCCGAATGGCCCCTTTTTTGTTGCCTGCATAATACTCGGAGTGTCGCGAGTTGTGACCAACCCAGAGCTTTAACGCCCTGAGGTGCGGGGGTCTTAAGCGCTGGGAAGGAAGCCGCCGGCACGGATCACGTCCACTGCTTCCTGGCGGGTGTCGGCTTCGACGTGGCGCATGATGCGGTGGATGTGATTCTTTACGGTGAATTCGGAGAGATTCAGCTTGGCGGCAATTTCCTTGTTGGTCATGCCCTTAGCCACCAGGGCAATCAGCTCGCGCTGGCGGTAGGTAAGCCCGATCTTGATGCCGGCTTGCTGATCATCCATCCCGGAGCGCTGGCGGAAGTCCTGCGCCACATACTGGAAAAGCGACATGGCGAGCTTGGGCGGGCAGACTGCTTCCCCGCTGGCGACGCCGCGCACCGCGGAAATAATTTCCGCAGACGTGGCGTCCTTCAGGAGATAGCCAGAGACGCCAAGGCGCACTGCCTTCAGGAATGAAGGCGTGTCATCATCCATGCCGAAGAGAACGATTTTAGTTTGCGATGCGCGGTCGTTGAGACCTTCGATAAGGTTGCGAGCGTAGACAGACGTGAGCGAATCAAGGAGCAAAACATCACAAGGAGTGGCCGCGATGTGTTCCTTGGTGATCTGTGTATACTGGCTTTCCCCTAAGACAGTAATGCCGGCGCGCTTGTCAAAAAGCCGCACCAGCGCCTCGCGAAGCAAGCGGTTCTGGACAACCAGGTAAACACTAGTCGGAAGCTGCGGGCTCTCGTTGATGTTGATCTCCTTGAGCAAAGTTTGAGTGGCGAGCCATCGAGATTGATTCGCCGGCAATATCTAAAAAAGTTAACCACTAGAATGATACGTCATATGTCAAGTTCCACCAATGGATTAGGCCGATATGGGTGGGGTCGGTGACTCTCTGCGAGCATTGTGGCCCGACTCTGAGCGCCGACGGAAAAGCACCAGAAACACAGAAATCGTACTTAGAGTCCCGATAACGACGCAAGTCGGGAAAATGCCTTAAGAGCCTCGATTAGATTAAAGGCTGTGGCGACTCTAGGGCGGACCACGGGATGCGAAAGTACAAAAAAGTCGTCAAGCGAAAGGCCGAGCATAAGCCCTACGTAAGCTTGAACTTAGCGAACGTGCACGAGAAGCGGGGGGGCGACCACGATGCCTGTATTTCCGTCGTTTCACTATCGATGAAGGCGCGTAGCGGCCGCGAAGCTCAGTTTGATTTTCTCGAATCCACTCAAAAATCCTAGTAAATCCCGCGCGCAAATCGATCTGCGGCTGCCAACCGAAATGCTTCAGGGCCTTACGGTTGTCGGTGAAGTAGAGAGCTATGTCGCCCTGTCTAACTTTCTCCGACTGAGTGATGGGAGTTGAGCGAGAAGAAATCTCCTTCATCGCAGCCGTCGCCTCGCATAGGGAAACGGAGTTGGGAGCACCCCCGCCAGCGTTGAAAACTTCACCACGGAAGGTGGGAAGCTTGCTGATTTCAAGATCAAGGATCGTGAGCATGTCTTCAATGAACAGAATGTCTCGCACCTGTTTTCCTTGCCAACCAGGATAGCCGTGGTAAACCAAACCAATGAGCGATGGCCCACCAAACTATCCAGCCCTGGTCTGCCTGACCGAATTGGCCAACACCGGAAAGAACGCCGAAACAATTGACGACAATTAGCAAATCGAATGCCTGCGCATATTCCACGCAAGCAGCGTCGGCGATCAACTTGCTTAAACCGTAGATGCTGCGCTGCCCCCCGTCGATGGAAAGTGTTTCGGAAATGCCGTGGCTAGGATCAAAACCACGCGGAGCACAGCGTTCGACAGATAAACGGTTCCAGGCGTCCTCATCGTATTCGAAACGAGTAGGAGTCTCCCATCGCGGTAAAGCATTCAGATGGTCCGCGCCATAAACTCGGTTAGAACTCCAAAAAATGAGCGGCTGGTGCGACAGGCCTTGAAGGCGTTGGTTGTGTCGTTGAGCTTTATTCCGAACATTAACCGTATCAGAAGATTGGCCATGCGGTTAAGACGGCGTTTCACAAATGAACTGCCTTATATAGAGGAACAACGACGACCGCAATGGAGGAGGATTCTGTTGCGGCGGCTAGCGGGGGCCTGCAGACAGTATGGGGGCAGATGTAAGGAGGGGCAAACAGTAGTGGGGCACGATTGTTTTTAGTTGAGTTCTCACTTGAAGGTCGGTAGCGGCGGCTAGCGAGGAATTTAAGGCGGTTAATTGCTGCGACAGGACTTGCCACGGTTGGTTGCGGCCAAAGGCGCTGGTGCGTTTGATATTGGCGAATACGGTGGGAAGAATCGGTTCGTCGTCGTGGAACAGTTCCTCCGTGAGTTTTTCGCCTTCGCGGAGGCCTATGAATTGAATTTTCCGGTCAGCCTGTGATGGGGAGAGCGCCGCGTGGTGGCGAAGAAATGCGTGAGCCAGGTCGATGATGCGAATGGGTTGATACATGTCGAAGACGAAAATATCAGCGTGCTGCCCGATTGTGGTGGCCTGGAGCAACCGCGAGGCGGCGTCTGACGGCGAGAAGAAGAAGCGCTGTGCGTCAAGATGAGTGACAGTGAGCGGTTCGCCGTTTCGCAATTGTTCCGCCCAGATGGGGATGACGCTGCCACTGGAACCGAAAACGTTGCCAAATCGCGCAGAAATGCAGCTAATGCCGCTGGTCGGCCGCGCAGCAAGCATCAGCTCGCCGATACGCTTGGTAACGCCGACAACACTGGCTGGATAAACGGCCTTATCTGAGGAGATAAGGATAAACTTTTCAACTCCTGCCGCGGTCGCAGCCTGTAAGACCGTCTGGGTGCCAAACACGTTGGTGTTAACGGCGGTTTTGACGCTGGATTCCATCAGAACCACGTGCTTCTCGGCAGCAACGTGAAAAACTATTTCGGGGCGCAGAGTTAGCAGAATTTCCTGGATACGTGGAGCATCCAGAATATCGGCAACATAAAATGAACGCAAAGCTGATGGATTGCACGGCGCCAAGCCCAAGCGCAAATCCGAGAGCGCTGGCTTATTGTGATCCAGGCACGCGACGTGCTTTGGGTTCACGGTGAGTAACTGTTTGCAGATTTCGGATCCAATTGAACCTGCGGCGCCAGTTACGAGAAGAGTTCGCCCGGAGAACTCGCTGCGGATCGGAGCGAGAGCGACACTCGCAGTAGGCTGCGCAAATAACTGCTCAATTTGAGCAGCGTAATTGGAACTGGATTTGGAGATCAACGTAGAAGTATCGACAGGTGGGCGATTGGGGCGGGGATTGTCGTGAGGTAATGTCATGTCGCAGAGTCGGCAATGACAGCGTCACGCTTCAATTGAAGAGATTGTGGGCTTCGCTTACGGAAAAGCCGACAAAGTGATCGATGATGTGATCCGCTCCGGCTTCCAGAAGAGCCGGTGCGCGGGTAGGCTCGGCAAGGCCAACACAGCGCATGCCAGCAGCCTTCGCCGCTTTCACGCCAGACACCGAGTCTTCGAACACCAGAATTTCCTTGGGGTCAACATCCAGTTTCTGCGACGTGAGCCGGAAGATAGCAGGATCGGGCTTACCCAAGATGACATCGTCGCCAGCCACGATCGCCGCGAAATAATCGGTGAGGCGCAGTTTCTGCAAAACGAAGTGCACGCGGCTGTCACTGCCAGAGGAGGCGACACCTAGCTTGATGCCAGCTTGCGAAAAATTTTCGAGGATTTGTTCGACGCCCTGGACCGGGCGAAGCTCGGCGCGGGCTTCCTCGCGAAACAGCAACT
>Ga0070762_10001094_pt1 | contig 12237 bp, 12 predicted proteins | sample HubBroMetageREF2_FD_66726 | JGI IMG/M metagenome (GOLD analysis project Ga0070762, IMG submission 66726) | Reference soil microbial communities from the Hubbard Brook experimental Forest, New Hampshire, USA - Hubbard Brook CCASE Soil... | ecosystem: Environmental > Terrestrial > Soil >...
TGTTTGGAATTCTGTATCACCAGACGAACGCGACGACAGGAACGTGGCTGAACTTGAATCGCACCACGGATCCGCTGGGATTGGCGACACCAGTGGTGAACGGCAACAATTCGGCGATTACTCCTGGTGCGGTGCGCCTGGCGATCAACAAGGTACCTAAAGCCTTGGGTTCGAACCAGGTTTCCAAGCTGATTGCTTACACCGCGCTGGAACAAGAGCACTAGTGGGAACAGCTCGGCGTCACCATTTCGCAAATCATCAAAGAAGGCGCAGGGGGACGCGCGAGCGATCTGGATTTACTTTGACGGGCGGCGCACAGAAAGGGGCGAGCGTAACGTCTACTGGCGGCGAAGCATTTCACAAACTTACTGCCGGATCGGGGCCGGGTGGCGGCGAAAAAAGGCAGGCTGGAAGGCCTGCCCTTGATGAGAGTTTTTCGACTGAGTTAAGCGATCGAGTGGAAATGTGGTCTGCGCCGAAACAGCGCGACGAGGCCCAAGAGGCCCGCACCGAGCAGCAACAACGCAGAAGGTTCGGGAGTCGCGAGGTAAGAGCCCGTGCCCCCAGTGATCGTGTCCAGCTGATTGACGCCGAGGATCGCGACATAGCCGCCGCTGAAATTGATCGTTGACGGGAATGTTCCGGCCAAATTGAACGCGCTCCAATCGAGTACGACCAAGGCGCTGCCGGAAAGCACCTGAAAATAGTCGGTGCCAAAGGGATCGAACACGAGGCACTGATTTCCGCCCGTCAGGCCGTTGCAGGAGAAGGAAGTGCCATCCATCGTGAAATTGGAATTGATCAGTGTCGTCTGGCCGGTTTTTGAGCTATAGCTGAAATCCACGGTACCGGAGAAGGTGCCCCCGGATGCCAAGCTTCCGCTGATTTGATAGGCGTTGTTAGAATCCGCATGTGCCACATGTGGTAACATGGCAGAGGCAGAGACGAGCAAGGCCAGCGCGAAAACCCTGACCAGCAGTGCGGTTAGTTTGTGTAGATGCGGTACATTAAACTTACTCATTTTGGCTCTTTTTCCCCAACTAAAGGGCGCAAGCGACGGAATAGTAGTATCCGTCCCGTAGTGATTAAGCAAAACTAATGCCATTCGAATAGCGTGGGGCGCGTGCCGAGGGCAAGCGCTCGCCGGGCCCACCGTGCTCTCTATTGTATTGATTGTGTGGATGTTAAGCTGCGTCTAGTTGTGGCGCTTATCTCACAGTTGAGGCCGGATGGTCCTGGCTGAATCGCGCGATCGGGGCGGCACGGGAAATGTTTTTCAGTAAGTGTAGATTTCTGTAGACCAACGCCGGGCTCGTGGCAGAGCATCGCACGTTGGAATCTGAATCCCGCCAAGAGATCGAAAGACACAGCATCCTGTGCTACGACACTATCAAGTGAAAGCAAAGAACACGATGGCAATGCGGGCGAGTGCCTTACAGAGGAAGACCGACGAGGGTGGCGCGACAAGCGGCGGCGCTGGCGGGCAACTGAGCCGAAGGACAGCGAAGTTGCAGCGCAAGCACAAGAACGACAGGAGCGCGGCCGTGCGATTCTTCACAATCTTTGCGCTGGCGCTGATCATGGGCGGCCTGGCGTCGCCGCAAGTCAGCGCGCAAGGCTCACGTCAGGACGACATCGTGTTCGGTCCCTTCGGCCATCCTATCGCAGGAGCAACGATCACGGTTTGCCAGGCGACGGCAACAGGTTCGCCTTGCGCGCCACTGGCAACGCTCTACACCGATGCGACCTTGACGACCGCTTCGCCAAACCCATTGCAAGCCGATGGAAACGGGAACTACCATTTCTACGCGCCGGCCGGCCGTTACTTGATACAAATCACCGGGCCGCAGATTACCGGCCCGCTGAATGATCCGGACGTGATTCTTCCAGCCGACGTTTCTTCTTCGGGCGCAGGGAACAACATTTCGGCATTCGGATTAACACTGGGTGGAAATCTGACGGTAGCGGGAAATGCAACAGTCAGCGGGACGCTGACGCCGACTCACTTTAATCCAGGGGCGTTTACGCCGTCCGCATTGAGCGTGTTGGGAAACGAAAGCGTAACGGGCCCACGGCCACGCGTGGATGTGACAGCTTTTGGAGCCAAGGGCGACGGGTGACCGACGACACCACCGCGATTCAGACGGCGATCACCGCCGTGTGCAATCGCTACCGGCACGCGAACGGGGGCGGCAGCATCTTTTTCCCGCCCGGCGTTTACGTCCTTGCGCATCCGCAGCCGCCGTCAACGGCAGCAATTTTTCCGTTGCCATGCCCAGGGCTGCATTTTGTGAGAGGGAACGGCACACTCACCTCGACGTGAGGTGCTCAGTTCAACCGCGCGCCGCAAGTAAAACTGGTGGTAAACAACGCCGGTGCGAATCCAAATGGCGCGGCAGTTTTTTCGATGACGTTTCCGGTGTCGCTGACGACATTCGAAAATCTTACGATCGACGGGCTGTATCAAGCGATAGGAGATACACGACGTATGAAAACGTGCTGCATAATGTTTGCTTAACCACGACGGTCACCGGCAGGCCCGACAACACGCCGTTGAAAATCACAAATACGTTCTGGTTTTTTATGGATGACGGATGTTTGCAGGCGGGCAGCGGGACATTGCCTGTTGCGCTGCTTACCGGAGAAGCGTCCATCGACGGGGAAGCGCCGCTGGTGGGGTTGGCGTATTTTCGCGGCTAGCAGGGAACGGGAGCGGGTTTTCAATACATCCAGCGGGTGAACACCGTGGGGAGCAGGCCCGGGAACATCGTATTCCGGGATATCGCGGCGATCGAGAGCTCTTCGACGAGTTTTTTCACAGTGTGGCTTGCGGGATGTGCCACCGCAGCGCACGTTACGGAACCTTACTCATTCACGACAAGCGTCATGGTAAAGCCGCGCGACGCGTTTTGCACGAAGCCATGTACCGTGAGCGGGAACGTGCCGGTTGGCGTGAAGGGAATAACGTTTGCGGCTGAGTTGTAGTGATGGCAGCCAGACAGGACGGCGCAGATTGCGACCGCAAATGTGAGCGTGAGAGCCGAAATAATGCGCGGCAGACGTTTTTGACGCGTGAGCATAGCCAGGATCGAGAACATCGCGGCCAGCAAGATAACCGCTGCTAACTCCGCCGCCGCTTGAATTCGCTTGCGGCTCGAGCCTGCAGAGTTTGCGGAGCCGCCCGAGCGCGACGAGAAAAACCCGGCGAGCACGGCGATGCGTTTGGCGGCGGTCGAAGTAGGAGCCGCAGGGAATTGTTTGCCGGTGGATGTAGTCGTTTGAAACGTGACGTTGAACGGCACGGCGGTCCCTGCCACCACGGGCAAGGTGAGCGTATTTGCAAGCGGCAGGCTGACACTGGTGCCAGCGGAAATGCCGCAGGTGGTCGGAGTTCCGGCACTGCCCGCTGGCCCGGAAGGCAGATCCGTCGGGCAGTTCAGAGTCACGGAACCGCTGAACGTGTCGTCCGGCACAATTTGTAACTGAAACGTAGCCGGGAATCCCTGATCGATCGTGATTTGGTACGGCGCGCCGTTCGATGGCGGTGGGCACGTGAAGATTGAGGTGGTCATGCAGGTGATCTCAAAATCGTCGGCAACACCGTTTGCTTCTGTGGTGAGGGGAGCCGTGGCGCCGGTGTAATTGACCGACAGGGTAGCGCATCGAGTATTCGACGCCGCGCCGCCGGTACAAGCAGTGGTGGAGTTCGCTGCCGGCGTGAAGGCCACGTTGTACGCGCAACTGCTATTCGCAGCCAGCGAAGTTGCGCAGGAAGAATTGGAGATCGTGAAATCGGTGGTGTTGCCAGAGGTAAATCCCGCAGTGATGCCGGTAATCGCGTTGCTGGTGTTGTTGCTAAGTTCGAAAGGCTCCGTGGGGCTAGTGCCACCGAGAACCTGATCGCAAAATACCGTCGTGGTGCCGGTGCAATTCGGCGGCGGCGTCAGGCTGACGCCGGCTGTTGGAACTCCCATCGAATTGAATTTCAAAACCTGGCGCATGCCTTGGTTGGCGACGAATAGGTCACCTTGCGCGTCGAAGGAAATATTACCAGGCGCGCTTAAGCCGCGCGCGGCGACGGTCAGCTTCGAGGAAAATGCATCGAGACGCAAAATCTGGTCGGAGGTGCCGCCCGTTGCGGTGTAGGCGATGAATAAATTTCCGCCACCGTCCACGGCGAGGCCCTGGGGGATGATGCGCGCGGCATTGGATTGCGCGAGCGCGGCGGCAAATAGCGGAGCAGGGGATACGCCGGCGCTGCGCAGCGCGTGCGTTTGCGTGTTAATCGCCACTATTACGGCGGTGTCCGGAGAGGCCGCGAAAACTGTGTTGCCGTCCGGAGAGACGGCCACGGCGGCGGGCGAGACCATATGCGCGAGCACTTCCAGTTGGCCGGCTTTGGGAGAAGCGGCGCCGAATAGTTCAACGACGGCATTCGCGCCATGATCGGCGATGTATAGGTTTCCGGCGCGATCGAGCGTCACGCCGTAAGGTTCAACCAGCTCGATATTCTGGCGTGGCGCCCAGCGTCCCGCGACACTGCGGATGATGGATGGCTCGCTGCTCGCCGCTCCGCCGACCGTGCGGATGGTGGCGTTGCCGGTGTCGGCAATGAAGATCGTGCCGTCGGGACCGACCGCGACCTCGCTGCGCATGCTGAAATTGGTAAGTGAGAGATCGAGTTCCGCGGCGCTGGCTGCGCCGCCGTCGCCAATCGAGCCGACTGTGCCCACACCGGCGGCGGGGGCGGCCAGAAATTTGGCCGCGCTGGTTGTCGCGATATTCGATCCGGCCCGAAGGATGTAGGAAAAGATCTGATCAGGACGGTCAATGGCGGTCACGTAGAGTTGCGTTGAAGATGCTGCGGCGTTGCTCGTGGCAGTCGTTTCAGCGGGTTGCGACGCCACGGCGAGTGTGCGGATGCTGACATTCGATGCCACAAGAGCCGCTGCCGTGCCGGTGGATGACACCGGGCCGGCGGCCGCTGCGGCTGACGATGACTTGGAACCCGCGGACGCCGCGGGGCTTACCTGAATCTCTACCTGGTTTTGGGCATGGGAGCGCGACGGGGGATCCTTCAGCGCCATTCCCAGCGCCAGCGCTGCGAAACCCATTACCCCGACGACACAGACAATTCTCAATAGCCGCACCAGGTTCCCCCTCTTGGACTATGGCTAGAACTTCGACGCTTAGGATTCAACTGCAGGCGTTCGGGTTGCGTCACGGATTGAACATCATAACAGCGAACAGCAGGGTTTTGTAGCGGCTGTCTGCAGGCAATCGTGCGGCCGGGCCGACGGGGACCATGCGTTGACCCGCAGAGCGGGCCATAAGCAGCCGCAACCATTTTGAGCCATCGAAAATGGCTCTGATCGCGCAAATCCGATACGCCGGCGGGGCAAGGAATTAACTGGAGGAAACATGGCACTGACATTTTCAGTTGTAGATAGGTGGGACGACGGAAAGAGGATCCATGTAAGCGGCACGGTCGCGGCGACGGGGAATTACACCACTGGAGGAGACGCGCTGGATCTCTCGCAGGTTCCGCCGATCGCATCGGACCAGCCGCCGGTACAGGGCACAGGTTGGATGGATGGGCTGGCCGGCTACGGTTACATTTTTGCTCCTGGAGCGACGATGAACGCGAACAAGGTGAAAGTTTTTCAGCAGGGAAGTGCTGCCGGGGCGTTTCCGAAACTGGCCGCAGCAGCGTATCCGGCAGCGATTACCTCCGACATGGTCACGTTCTACGGGATTTTCAAGAAATTGCAATAGGCGTCGCGAACTGGGATTTAGTTCGCCGGTAGCTAACGTCGTCGGGCTCACAGAATCCACTTTCACAGCGCATCTGTTCACGGATCGCCGCGCCGGGGAACTCGCCGCTTTGCCGCGGACCGTTACCAGCCAATCCGCCGCAAGGCTCAAAAACCCACGTCCATCGAATCCTTTTCTCCATTGCCCCTGAACGTCTTCGGTACCTGGGTAACTCTTCTTGATCCTTCGGACGTGCCGGCGGGAATGTCGCCGGGTTTGGGAGACGTGGAGTTTTTCCCGGGCGGAGTGCGCACGCATGGCTGCCGCCGCCCATCGCCTAGCGCTTCGGCCGCAGGCTTACAAAACTGGGTTGGATCCGCGACGACACTTGGACGCCCTATTGTTTCCGGCTGCGAGCCAACCAGAAATAACAGTTTACCGACCGCAGAAGCCCATCATCACACAGCGAGTTATTGTGCCGGGCCCGGCCTAACTGGAACGCATCACAAATCCATTGCCCAGTAGTGCAGTTTCACTCCGAAACGTTTCACCAACCACGAAAACAATTTGAGGGAGGAACCGTATGTCTCGCGGCGCACACAAACCACACGTAACCTTACCGACCAGCAACTGGCGCAGCAGCACCAGATGATCTCGCAGGAGGCCCAGTCCGACGCGAAGGATCGCTCGCTGCGGCGACCTGACCGCGCAACTCAGCAGGGACGAGGCGCAGACCGACGCCTCGCAAGCGCGGCAGAACCAGGTCGTCTTTGCGAACCAACAGCTGAAAGAGCAGCTCGCCGGACTGAGTGCCCTGGGCCAGACCTACGGAGTGGATACGAATCTTTCGGGCAAAGCGATGGGAGTGCCGTCGGAACTGCTCGGCGTGCGCCAGCGCGCTTCCACTGGATCATCCACCGCTGGATTGGGCGGAATGCTCGAGTTGGGCAGCAGCGTCGCTTCACTATTCGGGTAAGCATTCCATTCGCGGCTTGTGAGTACAAGACATTTCGCGCAGAAATATGCCAAGTGCGTTTCCGAGAACTAAATTGCCGTAAGCAATGCGATACGCCGGAAGCGTCGCGCTGATCGGCCTCGCGGTGCTGGCGCGATTGATGACGGCTGTGGTCGCACACGCCACATCGATCGCCTTGAACCGGAGCTTCAACTACACGGTCGACCCGGTTTGTACCACTACCGTGATCAAGATCTGCGCAACGGGCTTCGAATACGGCACCACGCCCGACGGCGGCACCACGCTCGTGAAAATCGGCATCGCAGCGAATCCCGCCACGACCTCCGCCAGCGACGCCACCAGCATTAGCGTCCAATTCACGCAAGGCCCGCCGTACGGCTCCGTGGTCTTCTACGCGCGCACCATGGGCCTCGATGCCAACGGCAACGCAGTCTTCTCAGCCGTCGCACCCTCCGCGCAAACCACGCCGGCGTCGCCGTCCCATTTAGTGATCACGGCAAAGTAAGCTGCTCCAAGCGGTGGGTGCAACGTGGAGTACGAAATGGCGTGCGTAGGGGCACGGAATGCCGTGCCCGCCCGCGCCACGCTCGATCCGTGCGGAGCGTCACTGCACGGTGACAGCGACAGTCGAAGTACTGCGTCCGAACTCGTTCGTGGCGTTCAACGTGTAGGTCGTAGTCTGCGACGGCGTGACGACCACGCTGTTCCCGCGTATCGCGCCAACTTGCGGCGTAACGTCGAAGTAGGAAGCGCCGGTGACACTCCACGACAGAGTCACGTTCGTGCCGGCAGCGACGGTCGTCGCGCTAGCCGTGAAGCTTGCGATGGCCGGTATCGCCCCAGTTGGCAGATTGGATTGGGTGTAAATCGGACTCATCTGCGTCACTTCGAAGTCCGCGGCCGTGACCTGGTCCAGATTGTGTAAGTCGTCGTTGTCCCAGCGGTCGTCCGGCGCGCCACTGATGAACATGTTCGAACCGTTATCTGCCATGATCATTCCGTACTGCTGCAGCGCGGTCAGAATCACTTGGTTGGTCGCGGAAAACCCCGAGATATCGAAGCTGGCCTTCAGGCGCATGCGCATGCCCATGGGCGCCGCGCTCGCGTTGGTGGTAGTTGCGGCCCAATGCGATGCCGGAGGCACGAAAGCGGCGCGGCTGTTCTGCAACGTGAACCGCAGCGCGTGTTTGATCGCGCCACTGGACACTTCGTCATACCGCGCGAGGCCCGCAAAGATCGAAAGCCCCGCAGCGTCGGCGGAGGTCCATGTAAGCGGCCGCTGCTCATCCGACTGCAAGTCCCACACCGCCGCCGAAGCAGCGTTCCAGCTGCCGTCGGTCTGCGGATACGAACTGTACAGCTCATACAACCAGCAATTGCTGTTGTCGATCACGAGTACGTGGCGATCACCGCCGCCAGGATTCGGATAGCCCTCGATTGGCGCGCTAGCCGGCACGGGCATCGGGCCCGGGTCGCTCTCGGCTCCGTAAGCGGTGAAGTTGATTGCCACCGGCGCTTGCTGCGAATCCACCACGATGTACGGAATTCCGATGCTCGAGCCGTCGAACTCGCCGGAGCCAAAGTCCGGATGCACGGGATCAGTCGCCCCAATGTAATTGATAATCGCGGCGGAATTCGGATCCACTGGCGCGCTGGCGATATTTTGGTTCCACAAGTTGTCCGCCGGGAAGGGCAAGAAACCGTTGAGGCTGCCACCCTGGCCCAAACTGATAGCGCTGCACGCGCTCGGTGGCGGTGGTGGCGGGGGATTGCTCCCAGATTGCGAAGTCACCGTCACGTTCACTGCGCCGGAATTGCTGCCGCCAGGATTCGGGTTGCTCACCGTGATGGCGAATATTCCGGCGGAAGGTGCCGAGCCCGTCGCTGTAAGCTTCGTCGCAGAAACATAGCTCGTCGTGACCGCCGCGCCGCCAAACAGCACTTGTGCGCCGCTGACAAATTTGCTTCCGGTCACAGTGAGTGTGTACGAGCCGGAAGTGAACGTCGCAGGGCTGACGTTACCGAGTACAGGCGTAGCGTTCCAGAGCGTCACGTCGCTGGCGCCACTCGCGCTGGAGTCCGCGGCAGACGTAGCGCTGATGGTGATCGTGTTTGGATTCGTCAGAATGGCTGGCGCGGTGTACAGACCTGCGTTGGTAATAAGTCCAACGCTTGCATTTCCGCCAACCACTCCGTTCACCGACCAAGTCACGTTCTGATTCATTGTCCCGGTAACCGAAGCCGCGAACGGTTGGCCAGCACCGGCGCGTACGTTCGCTGCGGTCGGCGTGACCCTGACCGCGATTTGCGCGGGCGGTGTCGAGCCTCCGCTGGATTTTGTCGTCCCCGTGCAGCTCACGTGCACCAGGCTGAGCGCTAGAACGAGCCCGAGGGTAGCGCGTCGCATTTGTTCTCTCCAGATGTTTCGAGCTAGTCGCAAGGTGCGTGCGCGCCGCTCTGCGCACGCGAGATGATCGCCTGCATACATGATGCGCGTCCGCGCGGCCAGCGAACAACTGGACACAAGTACAATTAAAGGGCAGTGGCGAAACGTTTGCGGAACCGACCTTGGCGCTTAGCCGGCCGATTTAATGTCGTCGGGGGCGGGGCGCAGCTCTAGACTTATTCGACACCGGCTTCCTCACTATGGCGAGCCTGGCAAATGATCGCCGATTCCCAATCAGGTATTTCTAATCGCTACTTAACATCAACTTTGAAGGCAGCTTTTGCGGTTCACAATTCGCAAACCAACGCTTGCAAGTTACAGGCCGCGAATCACAAATCTCGAATCGCCCATCACGAACCATTCCCATGCGAAAGCGGCTATGGCGTTCCACGCGTGGCTTTCAGAGCATGACGATCGCCTCCGTCTGCAGGCAACGATCTCGACGCAAAAACAAGCGCTCGATGCCGCCGACGTTCGTGAACACGATCGCGCGGCCACGCTGAAAGACACGCTCGCACTAATCGAAGCGCTGAAGCGGCAGACGCAGACTCCCGCTCAGGTCCTCCGCGATCTGGCAAAATTTCTTTCGCTCCCGCAGCCCATCACGCTAAATCCGCCGCAAAGCGGATCGCCGGCAACGCAGCAGGGAACCGCGCGGTCCAAAACGGCTCCTTGCGTCGCAAAGAAGGGTTGCCCCTCGCCGGTTCCTCCGTCGTCGTCGGCCTCGTCGCCAGCAGAGACATCACCCGGACTCGAATCCCCTGCGCTCGCCGCACCAAGAAACCAGCAAGACCTCCCCGAGGCTCCCTCTGCGCAGATCCCAGCCGCCGATCTAAAACCTCTCTTTGATTACGTGCAAGACTGCCGCTCGTGTCAGGCCCAACTCGCCGCCGCAAAGCAAAATGCCACAGACAATGCCACGAAATTGACCGCCATCACGCGCGAGCGCGATGCTGCTGTCGTCACGGCAAAGCGCGGCACATTCTGGCAGCGCTACGCGCTGTGGTTCGTCGCATGCGCCGGAGCTGGAGCAGTCGCACTGTGTCTAGGGCCACTGCCGCTGAACGCGGCGGTCCAAACCAGCTGTCACGCATCCCGATCCTGCCACTCGAAAGGAGCAGCGAACCCGAGCACCACGCTCAGTGAACGATCTCAGGCAGGACTCCGCCCGCCGCCACCGCAACCATACTTGACTTCCGGGAATGGGTATTATGTTGTATATCCGTGGGTTAATTAGCTGACTGCGGACCCTTCGGATGCGTGTTGTGTGTTCTGTTGGCTGCGGGCTGGCCGAATTGGGAGGAGCTTGGGTCTTGGGGGCCGGTGTATCCGGCTCGTTCTATTGATCTTGAGAGCTTTTGGGCTTGCCGTTTTGCAGAGCGATTCGCAGTCGGATTCGAACTGTTCCGCGTTCGCGGCCGCGGTTCGCATTCCCGCACGGTGCCTGTCAGATTTTGCGGCACAGTCTAAATTCTGGATCGTGAGACTGCGGTGTCGCGGACGTTCCCGCGAGGATGCCACTGAGTTGTCATGTAGTTTTGATGTTTTGCAGGTGTCGGAGTTTCGAGAGGTTGCGTATCGTTTGTAGTTCGCGCTTGAGACAGTTGTAGGTGTTTCGGTGCGCTGCTGTATTTACACGCTTGCTTGGGACTTAGGTATCCCGGGCGCTTCTCGAGTATGTATGCCTGCGATTTCGCGGTTGCGAGATTTGGCATGGGTCTGCGCGAGTCTGGGCTCAGCGGCTGGGCTGGTTGGACCGAGCCTTGCTGCTAAGCCTAGGGATGGTTTCGTGGTGATGCGGAGGACGGTGCGGAGAGTTCGTATTTGATGTATTGCTCTAGGGTGGGTTTGTCGCCGCCGATCAGGGGGTGGCCGTTTACGAACAGTGTGGGGGTGCTGGTGATGCTCAGGGCCGTGCCCTCCTGCTGACTGGCGTCCACCGCGGCTTTGGCTTCTGGCGAGGACATGCAAGTTTTGAAAGCTTCGGGATCGAGGCCGGCTTGCGTGGCGTAGTAGATTAATTTTTCCCAGATATTTTCGGCGGAGAGCAAGTCCTGTTCGGCGAATATCTGCGCGTCTACCGGCGCGAAGGCTTTTGGTGACTGCATATAGGCGCAGTCGGCGCCTATTGCGGCGCTTTCGGCCCAGGGATGGATCTGAGTGAGAGGGAAATCCTTGAAAACGAAGCGGACTTGAGGATATTCGGGAATGACCGTGGCTAGGATACTGGCTAATTCGCGACAGTGCGGGCACTGGAAGTCGCTGAAGATGACGACAGTTACTCGGGCATCGGCGGGACCTACGGATGGGTTCCCTTCTGTGTGGAGCTTGGCTAGATTGTCGGCGAAGGGGTTTGCGGCCATGTCAAACATTTCGCCGCGGAGGAAAGTTTTGCCGTCTTTACTTACGAAGACCGAGCCTTTATCGGTTTGGCCGTTTACGGTGACATCGACGGGGACTGTGTAGAAATACGATGACGGCGAGGGGTTTAGTGGGCCGAGTTTGACTTTGAAATCGGGTCCCCAGGCGAAGAGTTCGCGTACGAAAGTCTCGGTATTTTTGAGGATTTCTGCATCTTCTGCGGACGGAGGGGTTGCGGCGGTTGCTGATTGGCCGCGCGTCGGAATTGTTGCGGTGAATACTATCAGTGACGTCAGTATTAAGGACCAGCGATTCATCTTTTGACTCCCGGTATATTTGCGCGCGTTTGCGGATGGTACGACAGCAAAAGCTCTGAGATTGTAAGGCCTTGGCGTGGGTCGAGAAAGAGAATTTAGACTGAGAATTTTTGGGCTAGGGGGAAGCGGCGGCCTACGCTGAATGCTTTGCTGGTGACTTTTAAACCTGGAGGAGCTTGTTTGCGTTTGTATTCGTTTTGGTCAACGCGGAGGGCTACGGAGCGGACCAGGTCCAGGGGGAGATTATAGTGATCGGCGATTTCTTCGGGGCTGCGGACGTCTTCTACGTAGGCTTTCAGGATGCGGTCGAGGATTGCATACTCCGGCAGGGTATCCTGATCTTTTTGATTGGGGCGCAGTTCGGCTGAGGGCGGCTTGACGAG
>Ga0070762_10001097_pt1 | contig 12228 bp, 10 predicted proteins | sample HubBroMetageREF2_FD_66726 | JGI IMG/M metagenome (GOLD analysis project Ga0070762, IMG submission 66726) | Reference soil microbial communities from the Hubbard Brook experimental Forest, New Hampshire, USA - Hubbard Brook CCASE Soil... | ecosystem: Environmental > Terrestrial > Soil >...
GTAGACGTCGATCGTGCCCATCGTGAGAATGCCAGCGTTGCTGACGAAGATGTCAAGAGAGCCGAAGGCTTCTGCAGTTCTGGCAACAGCGGCCCGGAGCTCTTCGGCAGAGCCGCTGTCGGCTCTCAGGCACAGCGCTTTGCCTCCCGTGGATTCGATTTCGCGAACGAGTTGGCGGGCCTGCTCTTCTGAACTTGAGTAAGTGAACGCAACTGACGCGCCGTCGGCAGCGAGGCGACGGACAATGCCTGCTCCGATGCCTCTTGAACCACCCGTGACGAGAGCTACTTTGCCTGTGAACGATTTTGTCTGCATTGTGCCACCAATGTCCCCCCATCCATTATGCATGTTCTGGATTGTTCTGTCCAGAATGAACCACAATCCGACAGAATAATTTCTCTAGCTCGACACGCTGAAGAAGTTTCGTCTTTAGTTTCATGTACCATCTTTCGCGCGCTTCCGGCTGACTTCCGGTCGATCGACCAATCAGCAAGAAGAAACGCGTCTGCGAACTCCCTGGCCAAGAGGCCGCAGGCTAAACAGTGGAAGAAAGGCTCTCCGGCTTCACCGGAGCCCTCCTGCTTAGGTACTCTTAAAAGCTCAGCTTCAGGGCAACTTGTGAGACCCGGCCTGGTTGCGATTTCAGGATTTGTCCAAAGGTTGCGTCGTCGCGATTGCCATCGACCGCGGACGCGCCATCGAACTGGGCATGATTGAAGGTGTTAAAGGTCTCGAACCGGAATTCGAGCGAGCTTCCTTCTCTGAGTCGAGTGACCTTGTGCAGTGCCATATCGTAGTTGTTAATTCCCGGACCGTAGAAGAAACGCCGGGAGGAAGTTCCAAAGGTGCCCAACGCGTTCGGGCTGAAGAGTTTGGTGTTGAAAGCGAGCGGGTTGTTGCGTGGATCGTGGTTGATATTCAATGAACCGAGACTCGGATTGTAATCCGGCAGATCGATGCTGACGCTGTTGACCCCGTTGTTCTGAACCTGAACGAGGGCGTTGTCTCCAAAGCTCTGAAAGGTGACTGGCAATCCCGTCGAAAAACGCGACACTCCAGAAATGGCCCAGCCCTGGGTCAAACGATTGGATTTGCGGAACAACTTGTCAAGCGGCAGTTCGTAGTTGTAGCTGACGACGAAGTTGTGCTTGAGGTCGAAAGCGGAAATTGCGTATTCCTTGCGGAAATTAAACGGATTGACCTGCTCTTGAATGCTGGAGGCCCAGTCCATCGATTTGCCGTAGGTGTAGCTGGCCAACAACGTGAGAGGGCCTGCTGTTCGCTTGAGCGACGTTTGGAAGCTGTTATAGTTGGCGTTCCCCATGTTCTGGTAAACCGCATCGGTACCGATGGTGTTCGGGTACGGGGACCGCGTGCCGTTGACAACGGTCCCGTCGGCCCGCGTGTACACCTGGTTTTCGCCGAAGGGGCCGCAAACGGGGCTTCCGGGCGCAACGTCCTGTGGCTGGCTGAGGCTAAGACAAAGAGCGGGGTTCCCCGGGTTTACGTCATGAACAGCCAGTAGATGGCGGCTGAGAGAGCCGGTGTAGCCGACGCTCAATAGCATGTTCGAGCCGAGTTGCCGCTCGATCGTCAAGTTGGCCGACATCGTGTACGGCGTTTTGTTGCCGCGAAACACGCTTCCGGCGCCGCTGATCGGCGTATAGCGCGACCAATTAATGTTGGTATCCGGATTCGTTGCCGACACGGTGTAGGGCGGAACGTTTACGGGAAACTGCTGGACAAAGTTCGTCCCGGTCAGCGCGCCCACAAATGGCGTGGCCATCACCGGGGATTCGGGACTGGTGTAGGTCAATCCATACGGCGGATTACCGGTCGGATACGCGATGGTCAGACCTTCGACGGCGGTGAAGAAACGGCCCGCGCCTGCACGTATGCTGGTTTTTCCCGGTCCACCCGTCAGTTTCCCGAGGAATCCATCGGAGAAATTCGGCGAGTAGGCAACTCCCAGTCGAGGCGAGAAATTATCCAGAGGCGAAAGCCCAATGGCCGGTCGAACGTGGCCGCCACCTGGCAGTGGATCCCCTGGCACCAGATAGCCGAGAGGGGCGCCGGGGAAAGTCGTCGATTGAACGCCTTGCACGAAGGTCGTGATTTGGTTGTGCTCCTCAGACCAAGGGGTGATGTAGTCCCAGCGAAGGCCGTAGTTGATGGTGACATTGGGGCGGACCCGCCAACTATCCTGCGCGAACGCACCGCCGTCGACAGCGCGTTCATAAAAAGCTGGCGAGGACTGCTGAGAATAAAAGTCCGGAAGTCCCAGCAGAAAATCGGCAAAACCGTTTCCGGTGGACTGACTGCCGCTTCCGAAAAACGAAAACGTACCATTGGCGACCAAATCCGGATTCTGCTTGATCTTGTACCAGGTGTACTGGAAGCCAGTTTTAATCGTGTGTTTGCCCAGGCCCTTGGAAACCGTGTCGCTCGCTTGGAACGTGTTGTTCACCTGGGCCACGAAGAAGGGCTCGGTCCCTGTTGTAAACGAGTTGAAGTACAGCGTTTCCACGCCGGCGAATCTCGGCGCTCCTTGAATGATGCCCTCGCCGCCTGCGGTGATCCCCTGGTCGGCAAGCGTTGTGCCCACCCCTCCCTTGGGGACGCCCAGATTGTTATTCAAGCGCGTCCCGCTGAACCGCGCTTCGTTGACAAGTGTGGAACCAAACGTCTTGGTGTTGCTGACGACGAAAAGCTGGTCTATGCCTTTAGAAACGCCGTCGAAGGAGCCGCCATTCGGATTGGGCACTGTCGCTCCGCCGAACCCGGAAGGATACGGATTGTCCAAATTGTATTTGTCATAGAAATAATAGAAGGAAAAGTCTCCCGATTTGGCGGTGTTCCAATCGATCCGCCCAGAAGCTTTCTCATCGTGAATCGTGAGTGTTTCCCCCGAAGATTCGAACGTATTCAGTCCAATGTTGGGTGACGGAATGTACTGCAGCAGCTTCGTCGCCGGAACCGCAAATGCCGATTGCGGGATGATGGCTCCCGGAAAGACGCACGTGCTCCGCGTGCAACCGGGTGAGTAGAAGGCTTCCTTCGTATGAACGGGGTATCCGAGTGCTTCGCTCAGTGTCTGCGCCAGGAAGTCACCGTTAACAGTGCCTGGCAGAGGATTCGGATTACTTGGCGTGATCAGGTCGGAGAAGTTTCCAGCGCGATTGGCTAAGGAAGGCACACCCACCTGTCCGGTGTCCTGGCCCTGCTTGGTGTGCTGTCCCTGATAATCTCCGAAGAAGAAAAGCTTATTGCGCTTGATCGGCCCGCCAAGAGTTCCCCCATACTGATTCTGCTGAAAGACCGATCGCTGTGAAGAGAAATAGCTTTTCGCATCGAGATCCGTATTGCGCAGGAACTCAAACAGCGAGCCGTGGAAAACATTTCCGCCGGACTTGGTCACAACATTGATCAGTCCGCCGCTGTAGTTGCCGTATTCCGCATCCGCATTGGTGGTCAGGATGCGAAACTGAGCAATGGAGTCGAGGTTCGGAATAATTCCCGCCTGCTGGCCGATGCCTTCTTCCACGCTGGCCCCGTTCAAGGAAAAACCGTTGGCGTCCTCACGTTGGCCGTTGATTGAAAACTGTCCTGTGTTGGCCTCGCCCGCGGCAGGAACCGTGCCGAAACCTCCTCCTGACGTGCTGTTTCCCGCGCCGCTCGTCGTGATAGGCGTTACGCCTACCTGCAGAGCAAACAGGTCCGTGTAACTGCGTCCGTTTAGCGGAATCTCCGTAACCTTCTTGGTTCCCAGGACTTGTCCGAGCTGGGTATCCGTAGTTTCAATTTCCGCGGCATTTTCCGTGACCACGACCGACTGTGCCTGCTCTTTCAATTGCAACGTCACATCCACGACTAGGGCGCTATCGATGTCGATGACCAAGCCGCTTCTGGTGTAGTCCTTAAACCCATCCAAGGTCACATCGATCCGGTATTGCCCGACGGGCAAAACGGGAAAAGTGAATACGCCGTTCTGATCCGTCTTAATGGTTTGTTTAACTCCAGTGGCCGTATTGGTGACGACCACGGCGGCCCCCATTACAACCGAACCCGATTGATCGGTCACGACACCTGTAATTTTCCCCGTGACTTCCGCTTGGACAGTACAGCTGATGACCAGGATTGCGACTAGCAGATACAAAACTCTTGTTTTTACGCGATGCATTATTCTCTCCTTGATGGTTTACTCCCGGATTGGTAACGACCAATGCCTGCGGACGACATCTGGTTTCGTGTATCCAGGGCCAGGCTTGTCGTCGTGACTCAAATGCTTTTCCAACTCTCTTCCTCCTTTCCTACTCGTGCTCGGCGATGATTTCCCAACTCACACCAGTCACGCCGGACTCGAGACTCAAGCGGCTCACGATCTGCTCGAGCAGTGAGTTCTGCCTGCCAGTACTCGTCAGAATCGCGTGCACCTCCACCTTGTCCGTATGGTCAACGTCTTCGCTCTTCAGAGACTTGAGGAGCAATGGTTGCCCGCCCAAGGAATGGAGCAAGAGCGCGCGCAAGTGAGCTTCCTGATCGGCGCGGGCAATAATCCGAAACAGGTAGGTAATGTCCAAATCCGAACTGGCCGTGCCCCCGTTAAGGGCCTTCCCAATTGGGCGCAGACCAACATTCGCGGCAAGAACTGCGATCGCGCCCGTAGCAGCGGATCCATACATTCCATAACCCGCTAGCGTCCCAATCGCCGCTGAACACCACAATGTTGCGGCGGTGTTCAGCCCCGTGATATTCAGGCCATTTCGAAGGATTACGCCCGCTCCGAGGAAGCCAACACCAGAGACAACCTGCCCAGCAATGCGAAAACTGTCGTCTGGATGTGCCGCAAGCGCTGAAAGCATGACGAACATCGCGGCGCCTGCAGCCACCAACGCATTTGTACGCAGGCCGGCCATCCGCTGGCGCCATTGTCGTTCCGCGCCGACCAGGGCTCCGAATGAGAGCGCAACAACGAGACGAATTGCGAATAGATACCAAATCATGTTTCCCTCTACCCGTTCCTGGTCCCCAATTGCGGCGCGGAAGAATAGAATTCAAATCTTCTGCATCGAATCGGTCCGTGGAATCTTTTCCTGTTCTTCCAAAGACTTCGCAGTTCTTGCCAGTTGCGCGGACGATTCGAGCGCCGTTCGTGCTGGATCAATCCAGATCGAAACCAAGGGAACCCTCCCGTCGTCATGCAGCGGAACCCAGACCTGGTACAGGGTCGGGCGTGATGCGAAGCCGCAGGAAGTGTCCATAAGCGTGTGCATAGTCCTCTCCTCTGGCGAGACACACCTGTCCTCATTCCGCAGGCACAGGTCTCGGAAGGCAGAAAATGAATTTATGAGTTGGGGATCTCTGTAGAAACGGGAGAGTTTCCCACTCGCTCGGGTCTTGTGTGTTCCGCGAGAGCGAGCAGGCGTTCAGGAATTCGTCGCGCTATGCTCGCCGCTCGCGGATTTCTAGGCGGTTGCTACTACCCGGAGGTTCCGGTTCTTGTGGTTTCATTTCCATATATACTAGCCTTGTTCTCTTGTACCCTACCCCTACTGGGTAGACACTCTCCTTGGATACCCTAGCCGGATAGGATAGTCAAGAAAAATGTCGCATACTTCGCGAGAAAAATTGGACTTGGTAAATCGAACGAAGAAGGTCATCGGCCAACTCGAGTCTGTACTCAAGGGCCTGAACCGCGATGAGCCATGCACCGAGGTTCTTCGCCGTCTCGCTGCTGCCCGTGGAGCCATCAACAGCTTGATGGGTGAACTCATGGAAGACCACATCCTCAATCACATGCCTAAGAATTCGAAATCTGCCGAGGAAGCAGCCGAGGACATGATCCAAATTGTCCGCACGTACCTAAAGTAGTCGGTATACGGACCTTGGCCGACCAAATTACTTGCGAAAGGGATGCAGAGTGTGTCGGTGAAATTCCTTCGGAAGAGGCAGCAGTACACGAGCATGAAGATTGGCAGATTTTAAGGGAAAGATATCATTGCTGACAATATCGGGTTGTTTCTACTCGTCGTCATCGGCCTAGGAAATTCCGCATAAAACCAAACCCAATCCCCAGAAGAATCAGGGGAATGATCTTCAATTTGAGTCGCTGGAGCAGGAAAAGTGACAGCAATGCCCAGAGCAGAGAAATTGCATCGAGTTGCTTGAGACCGACGACTCCTGATGGGAAGATCACTCCCTTCCCCAGAAAAAGCATGAGGTCAAGGATAGCGCCGACCACGACTGCGGTGATCAGGTCCAGCGCGCCTCCGATCATGGGCTTGTCTTGGGTTCGGTCCACCAGCGGCGCACCGGCGAACACAAAAAGGAAGCATGGAAGAAACGTATAAAAGGTCGTTGCCACGAGGCCCAGAGTTCCCATCCACAATGAGCCATGGAAGTGGTTGTACGCGGCGATGAAGCCGACAAAAGCAACCACTATAATCAAAGGTCCGGGTGTCGTTTCCGCCAGTGCGAACCCATCTGTCATCTGGGACTTCGTCAGCCAGTGGAGCTTTGATACCGTAACCTTCGCCACGTAAGGAATCACCGTGTACGAGCCGCCAACGGTTACGAAGGCGGTTTTGGTGAAGAACAGTACGAGGTCTCGCTGAGCGCGCGGACGCCGACTGTCCGTACTCAAACGCGATCAAGGGCAACGTCGACGGCCAAATTGTGGTCTCCCTTCGATAAACGGGCAGAAGGATGCTATCACCAGGTACATGCGCGCAAGCACGTCCGCGTCACTCACCAATCGGCGTGCCCGAAATAAATATTGTCGTGCGTGCCCTTCACCGGAGCGGTCTAAGAAAGGTGACAGGAAGTTATGCGCGGCGAATTAGCACGCGACATCGACGAGAGCCAGGTCGTGCCCGACAGGCGCACACAATCCATTACGCACGGCTGGAGTTCGCCTCAGGCAGCGAGACAAATGAGCTGACACAATTCGGCTCTGAGCTGCATATGCCTTAGCAGGGCACCTGTGTTTCACGGCCCAGAGACGCGAGAGGAGAGGCTCGAACCAACTTGACGCTGACCACCCTCAACGGCACGCAGTTCACGCCTTCACGTTTCCTGGAAAACGCTCGCACGGCTCGGCATCACCCATCGGCGCACCGCCTATCATCACCCGGAAGGCAATAGCTACATCGAGCGCTTCCATGGCAGCTTGAAGGAAGAGGAAAGTCTGGATGTCAGACTATCGCAGCTTGGAAGACAGCACGAGCCTCGATCGCCCGTTGGATCGAGCAATATAATCACGACCGGCCTCACCGACTTATGCCTGCGTCGCAGGCTTCGCGCATACGTCTGCACGGCCTGAAGGTGCGGGGCACGGGCGATTTCGAACCATATACTTTTGTTTGCCCCCCTTTACAAGAGTTACCCGGCTATTTACTAGCTGCATAGCGACCCTCCTTGATCTTGGCATTTTCAGGCTCGAAATCGCGAGCGTGGTCGAGATCGTCCAAGAGCCCAGTTTGCGTTGGCCGCCAACTTAAGCGTTCCTGCGTCAGCGCGCTGGACGCCGACAAGTCTAAACCGACGAAGAGCCCAAGCGAACCAAAGTGCTCGCCTGCTTGATCAGCGGATAAGGAAACCGTCGGCAGCTTCATGCCCCGTCCAATTGCTTCGGCGATTTCTCTCATCGGCACGCCCTCTTCGGCGACCGCGTGATATCTGGCTCCCGCGGCACCCTTCTCAAGCGCCAGCCTATAGAGGCGCGCAGCATCGAGCACGTGCACCGCGGCCCAGCGGTTGAGCCCGTTACCGACAAACGCCGAGACACCCTTCTCGCGGGCTATATTGATCAGGTAGGTGACGAGGCCTTGTTTGACTCGGTTGTGGACCTGCGGGAGGCGTACCACCGACGCTTGAACCCCGCGTGCCGCCAGCGACATCGCTGTCACTTCCGACGCGCGGGGATATGATGTGGAAGTAGGAACAGGGGCATCTTCCTCAGTCGCGGCGCGGCCCGATGCCAGGAGCGCAAGCCCGGAGGTGACGAGCAGCAGCCGGTCGGAACCCTCGAGTGTGGAGCCGAGAGCCTCGATGGCGCGCTTGTCGATCTCGCAGTTCTCCTTGAATTTCGAGAAGTCATGAATAAACGCGGTGTGAATCACACCATCTGACTTGGCTGCACCGCTGCGCAGACTGTGGAGATCTTCCAAGTCTCCTCGAAGCACTTGGGCACCGGCGGCTATAAGGGATTTGGCTCCCGCATCTGAGCGAGCAAGCCCGATCACCGAATGCCCCGCATTGATAAGCTCCTGAACAACAGCTGAACCGATAAAACCGGTAGCACCCGTGACGAAAATACGCATTTTCTCTCCTCCTTCTAGTTTCGATATTTGATGGGGTCAATCTTGCAAGTTTGATTGCCACGACGAAGCACAGCTACGTGGCGGCTCGCGGACTTGAGATTACGTCACCACGGGAGCGGCCCGTCCTCGTTCGAGAACGCGCCAGTCGGACCATCCGGACCGAGCAGCGCGAGTCGCACTGGCTCGCGCGCGCCCTCCTCGACAGTCCGCGTGCCTGAATAGTTGTTGAGGTTCGTCTTGGTATAGCCGGGGCAGGCAGCGTTGACCTTGATCCCAGTTGACTCCAGCTCGATCGCCATGGCGAGCGTGATAGCGTTGAGAGCGGTCTTGGACGCAGCGTAGCCGGGGCCGAAGATCGAGCGGTAGGCGTAGGCCGGGTCCGAGTTCCGCGTCAGCGAGCCAACGCCGCTCGACACGTTGACGATGCGGGCTGCCGGCGCCTCACGCAGGAGCGGCAGCATCGCTTGGGTAACGGCGAGGACACCGAACACGTTGGTTTCCCACACCGCGCGCACTTCATTGAGGGACACATTGCTCGGGCGCGTCAACTTAGCGTACTCCTGGACGGACATGTCCGGCTGCTTGCTCGTATTCGAAATAGCCGCGTTGTTGACGAGCACGTCGAGGCGGCCAAACTCCTTGCGAATGCGCTGCGCCGCGGCGGCGATCGAAGCCTGGTCCGTCACATCGAGCTGCAGCGCGCGCGCGTCCTGCCCAATGTCCTTGGCCGCAGCCTCTCCGCGCTGGAGATTGCGCGAGCCGACCAGCACAGTGAATCCGTGCGCCACGAGATCCTTCACGATCTGAAGACCGATTCCTTGATTAGCTCCGGTGACCAGGGCGACGGGTTTGTTCTGCATAGTAATCTCCTTATTGATTTGCATCCTTCGAGCCAGTACCTACGGATGGCATGATCGCGAGTGCAAGCTATCTCCGCCCATCAGTGTGTCGGTTGGGCCTCGGCCCGGACGCTTTCTGCAATCGCGTTGAGCTCGGCGATGACGTCCGAAGGAAGTTCCAGGGCCGCAGCAGCAAGATTTTCTCCAAGATGGTTTAGCGAAGCGGTTCCGGGGATCAGCAGAATGTTGGGAGCACGCTGCAGAAGCCACGCAAGAGCGACCTGCATCGGAGTGGCGTGCATGGACGCGGCTTCGCGATCAAGCACTGACGACTGCAATGGCGTGAACCCTCCCAACGGGAAGAACGGCACATAAGCGATGCCCTGCTGGGCGAGAGCATCAATGAACGCATCGTCATTCCGATGTGCCACGTTGTAGAAGTTTTGCACGCACACGATCTCCGTAATTCTCTGCGCCTCTTGGAACTGCCGTGGAGTGACGTTGCTGAGACCGATGTGACGAATCAATCCCTGCCGCTTCAATTCCACCAGCACACTCAGTGGTCCCTCGATCGATCCCTCCGATGGCTCCGTGATTCCACCTACTCGGAGGTTGACGACGTCGAGCTGCTGGACGCCTAGGTTCCGAAGATTGTCATGAACGCCGTCGCTCAATTCCTTGCGCGAAAGTGCGTGAATCCATGATTTGTCCTCACCGCGGCGGGCACCCAGTTTGGTTACGATGACCAATTCGGCCGGGTAGGGATGAAGAGCTTTCTTGATGATCTGATTGGTCACATGCGGACCGTAAAAATCGCTGGTGTCAATATGGTTCACGCCGGCAGCGATGGCCTCTCGCAGAACTGCGCTCGCCGCATCCATGTCGCGTGGAGGGCCCCAAACACCGGGGCCGGCCAGTTGCATGGCGCCGTAGCCCATTCGGTAAACGCTGATTGAGGTTCCGGAAAGGTGGAATTGGCCGCCGAGCTTTGTCTCCATACTCATTTGTCTTTCCCTCCCATTTGCGAGTCAGCTGAAGTAAAATGGAGGCTGTCTCCGAATACTTAGATTAGCGGAGACTGCCTCCGGTTGCAACATTTTTTGAGGGTGCCCATGAAACGTTCCCAACCTGCCGGCCGAAAGCCGCGGGCTGATGCACAGCGGAATCGCGAACGCATTTTGGAGATGGCCAAGCAGGCTTTCACTCGATCCGGCGCAAACGCTAGCTTGGACGACATCGCGAGCGAGGCAGGCGTCGGACCGGGGACTTTGTATCGCCATTTTCCTACGCGCGAGGAACTTCTACAGGCGGTTTATCGGTCTGAGATGGAAAAGCTAGCCGCGGCAGAGCGGAAGTTCGCTCAAAGCATGCCGCCGATTGAAGCGTTGCGAGCCTGGCTATTGTTGTTCGTTGATGCCATCGAGACGAAGCACCTTATCGCTCCTGTGCTGAATACTCTGATTGGAGATCCCAAGAAAGTGTTCGCAGCTTCCCACGCTCAGACCCATGAAGCGCTTCGTGCCCTAGTGAAACGCGCGATCAAGAGCGGGGACATACGGAAGGACCTCGACCCAATGGACCTCCTTCGGGCTCTTGTCGGCGTCGCCAACGTAGCATCCAGCCCTGACTGGCAGCAAAGCGCAAAGCGACTCGTCGATATTCTGATCACAGGTTCTCGCCCGATCACGTAGTAGGAAGGATCGTCGGAGCCCGCGGCCCGCACAGACCGGGCCTATGACCAGTTTTGTGGAATGCCTTAGCCGTAATTCGTACCAGGAAACGCGCTTGTGGTCATCTGGCAGGCTGGCCCCGAAACCTAAATTTCCTCGTTGAGAGATGCTTAATGCAAACGAGCAGCGCGGAAATCGGCTTCGCGTTGAGTTCCTGCAGGGCGTGGATCAGTTCATCGCGAAGGCTTGCTTCCGCGCATGCTTTGCTTAGCCGGCGAAACTTTTTGACAACGCGGTCGCAGGACGTGCCATGCTTTGCACACGACGATTAAGTCAGGAAGATGGGAAGGAAACAATTGGACGCTGGTATCGACGATACTTTGGTATTAGTAAGCGCAAAGTGTTTTGTCAGTGGCGCTTGATGATGAACACGGTTTTATCATCAATGCGGTCTTGCTCGTCCCTGTGGCGCAACTCGTCGTCCCTCTTTAGGGCGTAATCGAGTAAGGCATTACAGATTTCCTTCGCCGAAAGCTGATGGTGTTCAAGCATGACTTTTTCAAGACGGCTACGTTCCTCTTTGTCGCCGCCGCTATACACGCCATCGGTATAAAGAAAGAAGATGTCCCCCGTATTCATGAGCGTGAGCTCGGCCACGTCCGAAGATTTCACTCGACGCTTCCGATAGTCCAACGAGAGGTATCGGTTCCGGTCGGGATGGTCTTCGGGGATTTGCAAGCCGAGCGGTAGAAACTGCACCATCCGGCTCTTGTCCAATTCCACGAATCTGCCAAATTCCGCCGAGTAGACGAGTGGCGGCGGATGTCCAAAATTCACAAATCGAAAGTTGCCGGACGGCCGGATTTCGCCATACAGCATCGTGGCGATCTCCTGTACCCCATCCGTCAAACTTCGCCCGAGTGCATTGCGCGCGGTAGATGATTGAGCCAGGCGCAGATTCAGCCTCTCGAACAGTTCCGGGGTAGTCTTCCCGCGATGATCGAGTTCTGAAAGCATCAGCGCCTGAAACGTGTCATGGACTGTCGACGCGATTTTGGCGGCAATGATTCCGTGCCCTTCGGCATCGACTAGGAGGACTCCGGCGGTGGTGCGTAGTTCACGCAAGTCTTCGGCGACGCGTACCTGCTCCGAGCTTCGCGCCTCCCGGTACGCAGTTTCCTTTTCCGAACTGAAGCCGGCGCGCGATTCGAGCCAGTCGACATGGTCGTCTACGGAATTGCGGGGCGATCGACCGACGGCCAGCTTCTCGAGATATTCCTCGGAGCGCTTCAGCGCGAGTTGGATGCGACGGTCGACGTCGTACCGTTGCTCGAAATTGATATATTCAAACAGGTCGCCCCCCACGGCTCCGGCGGGAATCGAGTTGCCATACATCTC
>Ga0070762_10001098_pt1 | contig 12228 bp, 9 predicted proteins | sample HubBroMetageREF2_FD_66726 | JGI IMG/M metagenome (GOLD analysis project Ga0070762, IMG submission 66726) | Reference soil microbial communities from the Hubbard Brook experimental Forest, New Hampshire, USA - Hubbard Brook CCASE Soil... | ecosystem: Environmental > Terrestrial > Soil > Temperate...
GGGCGCGAATTATATGTCCGCCTGTGCCGCACGAGCGAAGACGCTCGCGCCTACACCGCACCACGTTGCGTCTCGACAACGGAACGTTCGCACTCGCATTTGACCAATGCGATGCTCTTTTGTAATCCAGCTTGCTTTCTACTTGCGGGTTGATGTACAAAGCAGCCGAACGCGTTTTCTTTGGAATGTTAGCCCTCAAAACCTGCCGGCGAATTCAGACTGGCTATGTTCCTCTGCCCGCAAAAAGCCGGGCGTCTCTTTTCTCGGTCATCCTCACGGAGAAACTTTATGACACTGCGGAAGCTCGTCTCGCTCGTGGTCCTCATGCTGGCGTTAACTGCGATTGCCTTCGCCCAGAGCGCGGCTACCGGGAACCTGCACATCACGGTCAAAGATCAGAAGGGCAGCCTGGTGACCAATGCTACGGTTACGGCGCGAGACCAGGCGAAAGGGGTGGAGCGTTCCGCGACAGGAAATAGCCAAGGTGAATACGGAATACTTCTGTTGCCGCCGGGCACTTACCAGGTCGTGGTCGAAGCTCCGAGCTTCGCGCGAACCACGGTTGACAACGTGATCGTCACGGTTGGACAGATGGCGGATTTGCCGATCACGCTCGCGGTCGCGGGTGCGCAGGAAGTTGTGAATGTCAACTCTGCGGCTGAACTGATCGAAACCAGCCGAACGTCGACCACGGACACAATCGAGCAGCGGAGCATCGATAACCTCCCCATCAACGGCCGCAACTACATTAACTTCGCGCTGACTGACTCGCAGGTGTTGCGCGACAATGCGCCGGCAACGGGCGCGGCGCCGACTTCAGGGCTGAACATCAGCGGGCAACGCGCGCGCTCAAATCTGGTCAATGTGGACGGCGCTGATGCGATCGACAACTCTACCAACGGCGTGCGTTCGACAGTTTCACAAGAAGCGGTGCAGGAATTTCAGATCATCACCAATAGCTATGCCGCGGAATACGGACGCGCCGCAGGCGGCGTGATAAACATCATTACGCGCTCTGGATCGAACGATTTTCACGGCGACGTATACGGATATTTGCGCAACCGGAACTTTCAGGCGGTGAATCCGTTCAGCACTACGCCCAACCCGGCTTATACGCGGGTGCAAGCTGGCACGGCGTTCGGCGGACCGATCAAGAAAGACAAAACATATTTCTACTTCGCTTACGAGATCACGCGGCGCCATGAGACTGGCTTTTCCAGCATTGGGCAGAACAACTTCGGATTCGTTCCGTTCGACGCGTCTCCGTTCTTCGGCGCTCCTTCGGGCACCTTCGACATCCAGGCCACACCGCAGCAGGCGGCATTTCTGCAAAGCTTTATTCCGGTGGTTCCGGCGGGGTTGCTGCCGACACTACAAACATATGCGTTTATGGCGGGCGCGTCTTCGGGCATTGCTCTCAACGGGAAATACCCAGCCTCGTTTGCGCTGCTGCCGGCGGCCTTTGTACCTGCGGGGTTGCAGCAATTTCCTTCCACATGCAATCCGGCGTTCGGCAGAGCCGGAGGCTTCGCACCGGTTTGCGCCGGGTTGCCGGCTTCGTTTCAGACGCTGGCCTCGCAAGTGGGGAACTTTCCGGTGTTCGAAGGAACCAGCCTTTATTCGCTGCGCCTTGATCACAACGTGAGCGCGAACAATCGACTCATGCTGCGAGGGAACGTCAGTCCGAGCACGGTCACCGGCATCGAGGTGAATGGCGAGAACCAGGTATTCGGACAGAATTCTTACTCCCGAACTTCGCAACAGACCTATCGCGACGTTACCGGGGTGGCGCAGGATACGTGGACGATCGGCAACAACAAGGTGAATGAATTCCGCTTCCAATTTGCGCGACGCGGACTCCTGTACAACTTTTCGAGTGCGCCGGGGGGATCCGACCCGGCGGTAGATATTCCGGGTTATGCTTTTATCGGCCGTGAACCTTACTCCTATATTGACCGGGTGGAGAAGCGCTACCAGTTCACGGATAACTTTTCGTGGACGCTGGGACGGCACGACACGAAATTTGGAGTTGATTTCAATTACATTCCGATTACGGCCACCTTCACAGTGAACTACGGCGGGGTTTACGATTTTGGCAGTCTCAGCCTTTTCCCGTCGCCGTTCCCCAGCTTCTCTCCGGTGCAAGGTTATGGCTTGGGTATTCCTCAGGATTTTATTCAAGGCATCGGCAATCCGAGCGATTCTTTCTCGAACAAACCTCTGGGCGTGTACTGGCAGGATTCGTGGCGAGCTTCGCCGAACCTGACTTTCAACTACGGGATGCGTTATGACATCGAGTTTCCGCCGCAGTTCTCGCAACCCAGTGCGATTGCGCAGGCGGGCTATAACCAACTGGGCTTGCAGAAAGGCATTCAGACGGACACGCACATGTTCCAGCCGCGACTTGGGTTGGCGTGGGATCCGAAAGGCGATGGGAAGACCGTAATCCGGGCAAACTTTGGCATTTTTTATGACCATCCTCTGCTCGGGCTATATTTCCTGGGCGATGCTTCCGACGGTTCGAAAAGTGGTCAGTTGTTGTTTTTTGGTGGAACGCCGGGATGCAACCCTGCGGCACCGCCACTGAGCATGACGGCGAACAATATTTTCCAGGGCATTGCGGGAGAGTGTTTCCCGGCGGCGGTATCTGCATTTGGATATCAGGCCAGCCAACAGCGCTTTAACTCGTTCGACCCCACTTCACTATTCATCAATCAGGGATATCTGACCAACGGAGTGCCGCTGGTGTCTCAGCCGTTCGGTTATCCGCAAGCGAAGGGCTTCGTATATCCGTATTCGCAGCAGGCGAACTTTACAGTGGAGCGCGATTTGGGAGGCGGCTTCGCCTTGAGTCTCGCTTATAACTGGAATGGGGGACGGAACTTGAACCGTCCGATCAACGCCAACACGGCGCGCGGTGATTTGCTGACGGCAAACTGGCAGGCTGCGGTGGCGACGGGAGCGGCAGCGCCGACGGACAGCCCTTTGTCGGTGGCGTCTTGCGGAGTGAACCCGATTCCGGGGTCCAAGCTGCCCTATTACGTTCCGGCGGCTTTGGTCAGCTTCTTCCGGCCGTCGGGGCTGAATCCGTCGCTGGCGGGCGGGCCTTTTGCGCCATGCATTCCGCTGGCGCTGGCGGATTTGGCGGCTACCGGGCTCAACACTGGGTGCAACCCCGGCGTCTCCGGCTTGGCAAATTGCGTACCGTTTAGCGACATGGATGCCAACTTCTCGAATGGCAGCTCCAACTACAACGGATTCACGGCAAATTTGCGCAAGAGGTTTTCGCGGCACTATCAATTCCTGGCGTCTTATACCTGGTCGCATTCGATTGACGACTCGACCGATTTGCAATCGCCTTTGGCTCCGCAAGACAGCTACTACCCTGGACTTGAACGATCGAATTCTTTGTTTGACCAGCGGCATCGATTTGTTTTTAGCGGAGTGTACGAGAGTGGCAAGCTGGGCGGCGACAGTTTCTTCGACCGGTTCTTCAGCAATTGGACAGTCGCTCCAATCATTGAAGTCGGCTCTGGGCGGCCTTTTAACATCCTGACGGGAACCAGCGACAACCTGCAGTTCGACCCCAGCGGCAGCCGTCCGAATGTGGTTGCGGCAGGAACTCCGACGAACGCTTGCGGCTATCCCACGGTGGCTTCCAAATATTCGCCCAGCGGTTTCTTGCAAGAAGTCTGTTTTGCAGATTTAACTCCTGCGCAACTGGCTTCTCCGAACGCGCTCCTCTTGCTGGATGGCACGTTGGGTCGTAATGCCGGATTTCAGCCTTGGACTGTATTCAACGACTTGCGCATCGCGCGGCGGATCTACTTTGGTGAACGTGTGAACCTGGACCTTATTGTCGACATGTTCAATCTCGCGAACAAGAACAACGTGGCCGCCGTGAACGAGCTCTACACCAATGCGGGGCAGCCGACGGCGGCCTACGATCCGAGACAGTTTCAGTTCGCGATGAAAGTGAATTGGTGAGAAACAGCACTCAGCCATCAGTATTCAGCACTCAGCATTGTCTGGGCGCGCAGCGTTTCTTGGTTCGACTGAGTGCTAAGTGCTGACCGCTGCTCTGTTACACTCTGTTCATCCTTCGCGATTGCCGGGAGCTTTTCCTGAATGCCACAACCCTCTGCTCCAAGTACGCGGACGCGCCTTGTCCGCGAAGCTGATCGTGCGGTATACGATCGGGGCGCTGCTTACAAGATTCTCGATGAAGGTTTCATTTGCCATGTGGGATTCGTGGCAGATGGCCAACCCTTTGTGATTCCCACCGGGTACGGCCGGGTCAACGACAATCTATATATTCACGGATCGGCTGCGAGCCGGATGTTGCGCCGCGTCGATGAGGGTATCGCGGTTTGCGTCACGGTTACGCTGCTGGATGGATTGGTGCTGGCGCGCTCCATTTTCAATCACTCGATGAATTATCGCTCCGTCGTGATTCTGGGAGCTGCTCGCGCGGTGACAGATCCTAAAGAAAAGCTGGAGGCTTTGCGGCTTTTGTCGGAGCACATTCTGCCGGGGCGCTGGGTGGAGTCGCGTCAGCCGAACGAAAAGGAGCTGAAAGCTACTTCGGTTCTGCGCCTGCCGATCGAGGAGTTCTCGGCGAAGGTGCGGCGAGGTCCGCCTGTGGATGATGAAGAAGATTATGCATTTTCAACCTGGGCGGGAGTGATTCCTTTGACCATGGCAGCGGGTGAGCCGATTGATGACGCACGGCTTATGCCCAGTGTAAAAGTACCGGAATATGCTCGGGCCTATATTCGCCCGCGCTGACAGTGGCGGTTACAATCAAAATAGAAATGCGCAAGGTCTTCCATTTCGACTCGCCATCCGGCCCATATGTCGCGGATGCCGCTGTGCTTTGTTGCTTTGATCACCGCATCAGTACGGCGGTGCGAAAGTTTCTGAAGAAGCAGGGCATCGAGCGTGCCGACATGATTATCGTTGCTGGAGGAGCTAAGACTCTAGCCTCGCCACGCAACGATTTCGAACAGGACTTCATCCTTGAACAGGTGCGGCTCTCGATCCGTCTGCACCAGACCGAGCGTGTCCTGGTAATGAGCCACTCCGATTGCGCCACCTATGGCGGCCTGGCGCATTTCAATGGCGACCGAGACGCAGAGGCCGAACATCATCGCGCCGAACTCCTCCGGGCCAAAGACCTACTCGCCGCAACTTTCGCGAACATTTCCGTCGAGCCTTACTTTGTGAAGTTCGATGGAGTATGGAGGGTGAACGAGTCTGACGACCAACAATCGGTGCCCGTTGCGAATGCGACTCGCAAACTCGCGTAGCTGCAGCTCTCGCAGATGCGCACCGGATCCGACTACGGAATCAGCAACAACTTCCCTGTCGTTTTCCGACTCAGCAGATCGCGGTGGGCGACGGCCGCATCGGCCAGGGGATAAATGTACTCGATCCGAAGTTTAAGTTTGCCTTCGGCAATCATCTTGAAGAGGGCGCTTGATCGCGCCTGCAATTCTTCCGTCGTCGCGATATAGGCCACCAGGGTTGGCCGCGTGACGTAGAGCGAACCCTTCTGCGAAAGCTCAATCAGATCGAAGGGCGGGACGGCTCCGCTGGATCCGCCGAACAATACCATCATTCCGCGCGGCCGCAGCACGTTCAGACCTTTCTCAAATGTTGTCTTGCCCACACTGTCGTAAACCACGTCCACGCCGTGGCCGCCGGTCAGGCGTTTAGTCTCAGCCTCGAAGTCCGTCTGGGTGTACAGGATCACCTCGTCCGCGCCCGCCTGCCGTGCGAGCGTGGCCTTTTCGTCGGTGGAAACCGTGCCAATAACTCGGACTCCGATGTTATGCGCCATCTGCACCAGCAGCAGTCCTACGCCGCCTGCCGCCGCGTGCACCAAAGCGGTTTGCCCGCGCTTGAGGGCAAAGGTGTCGTAAACCAAGTAATGCGCAGTCATGCCTTGCAGCATGGTGGCGGCCGCTTGTTGATCGCTCACACCTGGTGGAACTTGTACCAGTCGTTCGGCGGGGACGGCCGCGTACTCCGCGTAAGAACCCAGTATGCTGCACCAAGCCACGCGGTCTCCCGCTTTAACCGATTTCACCTCCGAGCCGACAGAGCTGACCGTACCCGCACCCTCCTGCCCGAGCACAAACGGCAGCGGGACTTTGTATCTGCCCTCGCACTGGTAAATATCGATAAAATTCACACCCGAAGCCGCGACTTTCACCAACGCTTCATTCGGTTTGGGCTCTGGGACCGGCAAATCCACAAGCTGCAGAACTTCCGGCCCACCGCATTGCTTGACTTGGATGGCTTTCATGTTTGACTTCGATTCGTATCGTGCCGGGGGAGATTCATAAGACCAGCGGAAAGCTCCCATAGTTATATTCGGATTTTCCAGGCGATGGGGTTCGTCTAAAAAGCCGTTCCTCAAAACGACGATCCGTCACACAGTGGTTGCAGCGGCTGGGGTCGCTGAAGTAATATTCCCGCCTGTTCCTAAAGTAACCCAGACCAACCCGCTTGCGGATTGACCCATCAAATTATGGGTAGTAGCATTTGAGTGGGCTTCCGCTAAGCCAGGGTTATTCGCGGTAAGTTATAGAGAAACATGAGGATTCGGAAACTCTATCTTCTGATCGCGCCGATGTTTGCCTTGGTTTTGGGCAGTCTCGCGTGTCAGACGGCGCAGCGCCCGGCGACCTTGTTGCCCCCCGGAACCGCAACGGTGCCAGCGTTGAGCGCAGCCCACGCGCCCGCTCCTCCTGCCAATCCAGATGCTCAGACCATTGCTCCGCTGCAGACTCAAGTTGAGGTTAAGCCGGATCCCGTGGCTCAATTGATTGCACAGGTCGAGAACGAATATCAAGTTGGGCAGGACAATTACAAAGCCGGCCACCTCGAAGCTGCCAAAGAGAATTTCGATCGTGCCTTCAATCTTTTGCTGGGGAGCTCCTTGGACTTACGCTCTGACGAGCGGCTGGAGCAGGAATTTGATCGTGTGCTCGATGGCATAAACGGTTTCGAGTTGCAGGCTTTGCAACAGGGCGACGGGTTTACCGAGCAAAAGTCTGAACCGGCACCGATCGACGAAGCCAACGAGGTCACCTTCCCAGTTGATCCGAACCTCAAGGCGAAGGCCGAGGCCGAGGTCAAAGCTACGCATTCTGATCTGCCGCTGATGATGACAGACCCGGTAGCCGGCTATATCAGTTACTTTTCAACGCGAGGGCGGGGAACTCTGGAACGAGCCCTTTCCCGTAGCGGGCTTTATGACGACATGATTCGCAGAGTTTTGAAGGAAGAAGGTGTTCCTCAAGACCTGATCTATCTGGCCCAAGCCGAATCTGGGTTCCATCCGCTGGCGCTTTCGCGCGCCGGTGCCCGGGGGATGTGGCAATTCATGGCCAGCCGTGCGACCGGGTATGGGCTGGAACGCGACTGGTGGGTCGACGATCGTCAGGATCCCGAAAAATCCACGCGAGCGGCCGCCCGCCATCTGAAAGATCTCTACAACGAGTTCGGCGACTGGTATTTAGCAATGGCCGCCTACAACTCGGGACCAGGCACGGTGCAGAACGCAGTGAAGCGCACCGGATACGCAGATTACTGGCAGCTCTACAAGCGCAATGTATTGCCCAAGGAAACCCGAAACTATGTGCCCATTATTCTCGCCGTAACCATTATGGCCAAGAATCCGGCACAGTATGGGCTGGACAACGTGGTCACAGAGAAGCCGGTACCGTACGATGCGGTCAAGATCGACTATCCTGTGGATCTTCGACTGGTAGCGGAATGTGTTGATGTATCCGCCAGCAGCTTGCAGGATTTGAACCCAAGCTTGTTGCGTTTGACCACCCCCAAGGATCGGGAGTTTGAACTGCATCTCCCAGCTGGGACAAAGGATCGCTACCTCACAGCGATTGCCGCCATTCCGCCGGACATGCGGGTGTGGTGGCGCTATCACAAAGTCGCACCCGGGGATACCTTGTCTTCGGTCGCACGCGCTTTTCATACCAGCCCGCGGGCTATCGTTCAGGCGAACAACCTGGACGGAGACGAGAACCTTCGCACGGAGAGCGAACTTATCATTCCGGTTGCGCCGGGCAAACATTCCGCCGACGAGATGGCCAGCTATTCGCGCCGGGCCACGGCGTACAAGGTTCGCAAAGGGGATACGGTTGAAACCGTGGCCGACAATTTCGGCGTTCCGCCGGCCATGGTTCGTCGCTGGAATCATTTGAAGAGCGACAGCGTACGCGGACGGCGGGTATTGTATGTTCACTTGCCAATAGCTCCTGATGCGGCTGAGAGCCGGCAGGTGGTTGCGCCTAAATCGAAGTCCACAAACAGGTTACAGGCTGAGACCTCGAAGAGCGTTGTGCATCACAAAGTGCAGCCCGGTGAAACCCTTTATTCGATCGCGAAGTCTCATAACGTCACGGTCGACGATCTAAAGGAGAACAACCGGAACCTGGCCAATCTCAGGCCAGGGATGGTTCTGGTTATCAGCACTCCCGGAAGATAGTTCACCGCATCCAACCGCTGGATGCATTCCGATTTCAAATCCGAACTTACAATCGAGCGCGTTTCTTTTGCACAGGCCGAGACAACCGGAAACGAGAATTCAACTTCGTGTAATATGCATTGGGCAGGCTGTACAGCAGCCGGTTTTCGTCGCTGCGGCGCGAAAAACTAGTGTGCTATAATCGCGGCCCATTCAGTCTAGCAACAAACTTTCGGTAGTCTTTTTTAATTCTTGATGCATGCAGTGCGAGCTGAAAATTCAGGAGGAGAAATGAACGTTCACGAAACCCTCTATCTACGAGACGACGAAATGGATGAATTTGGCGACAGCGGCGCCTATGGCGAATCGTTGGAAGAAGATTACGAAGAAGAAGAGGAAGAAGAGGAAGCAGAACTGCCGGGTGTAGCCGACTCAGAAGTGGAAGCGGAGACGCCGATGCCCGCGCCAGCGGCCTCTGGCGGCGGAGGAGGCTCGTCCAAACCTTCGGCGAAAAAGTCCACACCCAAGAAGGCAGCTCCAAAAAAGGCCGCTCCGAAAAAGACCGCGAAGAAGAAAGTACCAAAGAAGGCGGCTAAGAAGAAAGCTGCGCCAAAGACCGCCAAGAAAAAGGCTGCCAAGAAGAAACCGGCGAAGAAAGCAAAGAAAAAGGCTGGTAAGAAATCTGCGCGTCGTCGCTGACGCAGGAAAATGTGACTTGGGATTGAGCCGCAGCTTGGTGCTGCGGCTTTTCGTTCGAGCAAGCGATTGAATCTCAAGCAAGCCTAGAAAATGCTCGGCGTCGCTTGCCACAACTTAACCCTGCTACTTCTTTCGCTGCACCGCCTCCAGACATCTTCCATAAAGCTCGAGCAGATGGTTTGCATAGTCTTCAGGCTTAGACGCAGCGCCGGAACCTTGAAAACCGACAGCGGACGCACTGGTCCGGCCGTATCCGGTGGTCATGGCGACAAATTTCATCAAATCGAGCGCGATATCTTCATTTCGGCGTGAACCGGCAGTGCTGGCGGATACTTCGTCCATGAATTCCTCCGAAGGAATGCGAATGCTGGGTATTTCATCGTCCATGCTGCGCGCAATAAGTGCGTCAGAAAATGATAGCAGAACTCGTGAAAGGGGCAGACCTCGTAGCACAATTGAAACTCGAGGCGGCGAAGGTGGTTGTGGGTGGTTTTCAAGCTTCAAAGTAAAACGATTGTCAAATCAGAGACGACATTCAGAAGAATAAGGGGCCTGGATAGAGATATCGATATCACTAAACTGGGCACGCAACATTGAAAAAGTGCTCATCTCCGCGGCACCGTTGTACCCTGAAAGTTCCACCAACTAGCACCAAAACACCGCACACAGTAACACGTAAATCGCGAACAGCTTAATAGGAGCCAAACGGAAAAGGCCACGCTCATTTCTGAACGTGGCCCTTTGTTCACGCTGATTAGGTCATTTGTTTTTCGGAGGTTCGCCCGCAAACTCAGGCGGCAACGGATTGTCGGGCCTTTCCTCGTCCCATAGAATACTGAGCACCCACCAGCGCTTCCCATCGTTAATCAGTTGAATGCTGTTGATGCCTCGCTCGAACGGCTTGGCTCCTCGCGACCGTCGCGATTCGTAACTGCTGAAGACCTGCGCCACGTCTCCAAAACTTTGCGCTCGATTCACGATCGCATTTTCGTAGAACGGATCCTTTTTGAACACCTCTCCCGCCATCGTCACGAAATCGTCGACCCCCAACAAATTCACCACAACACTGCCGTCCGGCATCTTCATCGTCTGTGTAAAGCGCGCCTGAGGAACAAACAGGGAACGAAACCGTTTCCAATCGCGATCACCCGCCGGACCCGAGATCACGTCATAAATCGCCAGCAGGATATTATCCAGCGACTTCACGTCTTCCGCGCGCGGAGAGGGAACCTGCGAAGCCAAATCCGTACCCTGCGTGGTTGGCGGACTCGCTGGCTTGGCGTCCGAGGAGCCATCATTCTGTGTCGAATTCTGAGCAAGGGCAACGACCGCAAGCAGCAGAACCACTCCCAGCCTTTTCAAAATTCCTCCGTGGCCCAAGAATTTGCCCATCGCCCGCACCCCTCGCATTCTCAACACCAGGTCGCGACTCCCCCTGGCATCGGATCAAGAATAATGCAAAACAGAAAAGGCCAACCTGATTTCTGAAACGCGGTCTTTATTTACTTCGCACTGAACATGTACTTCGTACAGAACGCGACCGTTTCGCAACCCACCTCAGTGACTCTGACTGGTGCCCTGCCTAAGGTGGAAAGTATAATATTCCCGCCCGTTTGATAGCCTACGTCAAGCGCGGCATCGACCGGCGCAAACTCGTGTTTGGAGGCAACAAATGCGGCGCACAAGTGCGATAACTGCCCTGACCTCACTGTTGCTTTGTATTTTGCTCAGGAGCGCGTCGGCAGGCACGTCTTACGAGATATTGCACAGTTTTGCCGACGCGCCACATACCTGCCCCAACCCCGTCGCCTCTGTCATCTTCGATCAAACTGGTAACCTCTATAGCACGACCAGCTTTTGGAATGGGTGCGTCTTCGAGCTGATGCCGAAGGCCGATGGACACTGGAAGGAAAATACCCTATATGCCTTTCCCCAGTACAGCGAGACAGGTGGCGCGCAGCCCTGGGCGCCCGTCGTGTTCGACAGAGCAGGTAACCTTTACGGCACTACTGTCGGCGGCGGAGGATCTGGTTGCTACAATCTCGGCTGCGGCACCATCTTCGAATTGATCCCTAGTACAAACGGTCGATGGAAAACAGCGATCATCTACCGCTTCAAAGACCAGAGCGATGGATACAGGCCTGAGGCCGGACTTGCTATCGATGCGTCCGGCAACCTCTACGGTACTACTAGCCTGGGCGGCAACCTGTCGTGTAATCCGGGGTACGGCTGCGGGACCGTCTTCAAGTTGAGCAAAAGCCAAGGTGGGAGCTGGCACAAAACGACTCTTCATGCTTTTGCCGGAGGCCGGGATGGTGCCTATGCGTGGGCTGGAGTCATCCTCGACTCGGCCGGCAACCTTTATGGAGTAACCGCAGACTGCTACGAGACTTCTTGTCAGGGTAATGGCACCGTGTTCGAGCTCGTTTCCACCAGCGGAAAGTGGCAGCACAATGTTCTTTTCAGATTCCCAGGCGGCAGTAATGCCACTCCAGTGGCCACCTTGACCATGGATCCAGAGGGCAACCTCTATGGCACAGCAGCGGGCGCAGCATGTTGCGGTGCCGTTTTTCGACTTTCACGTTCTGGCAAGGAATGGAAAGAAGAGATACTTCATACGTTCAATGGCTACGATGGAGCTGAGCCACTCTCAGGAGTGATTTTGGACAAGGATGGAAACCTGTTCGGAACTACGCCCATAGGTGGCAACCAGAATCAGGGTACCGCCTACGAGCTAAAGCACTCCAACAATCACTGGACGATCACAATGCTGCACGACTTTGGCTCCAACTACTTAGATGGACTTACACCCTTGGCGGCTTTAGCGTTTGGTCCCGACGGCGCATTGTACGGCACTACAATGTGGGGTGGTCCTGCTGCATATGGCACAGTGTTTCGCATAGTGCCGTAGCATCCGTTCCGCTCTCGCCAAAGGTGGGTAGGCACTAGGAACAAACCCCAGACGTCGCATAGCCGACATTGTCCTAAAACAAAAAGGCCACGCTCATTTCGGAACGTGGCCTTTATTTGTG
>Ga0070762_10001100_pt1 | contig 12224 bp, 9 predicted proteins | sample HubBroMetageREF2_FD_66726 | JGI IMG/M metagenome (GOLD analysis project Ga0070762, IMG submission 66726) | Reference soil microbial communities from the Hubbard Brook experimental Forest, New Hampshire, USA - Hubbard Brook CCASE Soil... | ecosystem: Environmental > Terrestrial > Soil > Temperate...
GTGCTCGAAGCTCGGTACCTCAGTAATAAGCAGCCCTGCTTTGGCGGCACGAACGTGGATCAGCGTCTCGACCTCGAAGCCGTCGCCCCAGAGCCGCCCGCCGCCAGGCGGCGGGGAAGACGTGGCATCCAGGCCCAGGGTCGGCGCGTGCCGCCGCCAGAAGACATTGAATCCGTAGCAGAGATCTGTGTAGTCCCTGCGGTAGCACAAGTTGAAGAACGCGGTCAGCGCGTGGTTGCCGGCACCGCGCAGGCGCGTCAGGTCGCTGCTGCCGCCACCGTAGGCGTACCGAGTTCCCTTGGCGAAGTCCGCGCCGTTCAGGAGTGCTTTAACGAACTGAGGGATCTCACCCGGGTCGGCCGAGCCGTCGGCGTCGACCATCGCGATGATGTCGCCAGTGGCCGCGGCGAAGCCGCAGGCAAGCGCGTTTCCCTTGCCCGTGCGCGTCTGCCTTAAAACGCGCACGTCCGGCCTCAGCTGGCGGGCGACCGCCACGGTGCCGTCCACGGAGTGCCCGTCTACCAAGATGACTTCGTGGATATTGGGTGGCATCCTGGCAAAAACGTGCGGCAGGTTTCGGGCCTCGTTCAGCGCAGGAACGACAACAGACACCCGCGGCCAAGGCTCGCTAGTATCGGCCTGAACCATCATGGCTTCCCTTTCATGTTCCGCAGCCCGCGCGAGGACGCAAAGCGGACTGTGACCGTCCCGGGCCAGTGGCCCGGTGCCTGAAGTGTTTGAGGTACAACGCCGGTTCCGTCCCGCTGTCGCAACCGCGCTAGCAGCATCGCCGGAGCCGGAAACGGCTAGATCAGTCCAGGAGCCTCGGACATCGGAGGTAAGGCGTGCGGACCCGGGGGCCATGTCCCGGTAAGCCGCGACTTTCGCCGTCGGAAGAGCGAGCCGCCGCGGCCGGTTGACGCCCCCTGTTCATGCACCCGTCCCCTCGATCGCAGGCTGGCTCAGATAGCCCGTCTTTGGCATGAACGCCAAAGTTGCCCGGTTATTGACGAGATCCTCTTTAAACAGGTCTCGCCAGTAGGACGCATTGAGGGAATGGCAGGATTACAGGGTTGCTTATCCGGGTCGCTTAATTTTTGGCTCAAGACGGTTAGCGAGTTAATCGATTTCGGTCTATTCGGGCAATGGTGCCGTACTGTCGTAACGATTCGAAATAAACATTCACGTCCGGATTCTGACCCGGAGGTTGCTTGCTGAGGACTGTTAAAGGGCGACGGGGATGGCGGGCTCTCAGAACAGGAAAAGAAAGACATAGCGAAAACCCTCGTCGCCCCCGCGGTAGCTTCACGCAGCTCCACAGCGGGGCCGACCCGCATGTTATCGCCGGGCGGCGGGCGGATTATGCGATCGCCGGAGCAGCTGCCGAAGACGGCCAGGAGGAGACCAGCGAGAGCACTCGCAGAGCGCGCACTCATTTCCGCGCCGATAGTGCCGGTGCGCATCACGGTCGTGGCCGCACCTACACGTCGATGCGGCACCTAACTTGTTCACAGCGCACCTGCGTGCGTGCGGTTGCGTTCCATGAGCGTGAGCCCTCCGAGGCGATCCGGTGTCCCGGCGGTCAAGTTAGCAGAAGCCGTGCCCGGTACGGCTGGCAAGCACTTTCGCGCTGTGCGGGATGGTCCAGCGGTACCTTGACGGCCATGCCCGAGAGAACTGGCGCTATCGAGGCGGGAATAACATACCCCCTGTTCCACCGCCGTCGCGCTCGGGCTGTCGTGCGCGTCGGCCTTCTCGCAGGCGGCTGGCTGATCGTCGCTGTGCTCGGGCTTGTGGCGCTGCTGCGGCTCGTGGCCTGGGACTCGATCGAGCCGCTGATCGTGTTAGACGACCTTACCCTGATCGTCTACCTGCCAGCCTGGGTCGTGGCCGCCGGGGCGCTCGGCACGCGGCGCTGGTGGCTCGCCGCGGCAGCTGTGGTCATCGTCGCCGCCCAGGTGGTGTTCGCCGCGCCGGAGTTCCTGGCCGCGGCTCCTGTGCCCACATGGGCGCGGCATGCCCCCGTGGTGCGGGTGTTCGACGCGAACATCGACAAGAGCCTCCGCTTCGAGGCGGGTTATGTGCGAGCCATCGAGAAGGACCGCCCCGATCTGGTGACCCTCGAAGAGTTCACGCCACCGGCGCTGCAGAGCATGATGGCCTCGGGCATGCTGGCCAGTTTCCCCTACCGTTGCGCGGCGCCGGCCTACGGCGCAACCGGCTTCTTGATCGCCTCCAGGAAGCGCCTGACCGGTTGCCGGGTCCAGACCGTGCTCTGGGACGGTCAGCGGATCCCGTACATGGTCGAGGCCACCCTGTGGGCGGCAGGCGGGCCGGTCGCCCTGCGGCTCGTGCACACCCTGGCGCCGTTCCCTGCGTACTGGCGGGAGTGGTCGGCGGCGCTGGCCGCCGTCGGCCGGTCCGTGCGCGCCAGCGGCGACGGTCGCATGCTGATGGTCGGGGACTTCAACGCCACGTGGGGTAACCGCGGGTTCGTCGCCCTCCTGCACGACGGGCTGACCGACGGGGCCGCGGCGCGGGGGAGTGCCACGGACATGACGTGGCCGAACGGCGCTGTTGTTCCGCCATTCGTCCGTATAGATCATGTACTGACAGGAGCGCAACTGGCCGTCACCGGGATCGCCGCCGGGCCTGGATTCGGCAGCGACCACCGCTACCTGGTCGCCACGGTGGCAATCCGGGCATGATCGGCTAATTCCTCGGCCCGGCCCATCGCGGCAGAGGTTGATCGCCGGACGCAGGTCATTGCAGCGGTGCGCTGGCTGCGGCTGCCCCCGGCTGCGGGGGTCTTAGCGTGCTAGCCGGGCCGGCGCTGACCGGCGTGACCGGGGCAGGCGGGGCGGGGTGGATGAGCGCGGGTGCGTGCCGCCATAGCAGGAAGGCGGCCGCGCCGAGGGGAATGGGCGGCAGGTAGGTGACGGCCCGGTACAACAGCACGGCGGCGGTCACCTGCGCGGTCGCCCGGGGGCCGGCCCCGGCGGCCAGGACGCCCACCAGGCCGAGTTCGGTGATCCCGAGACCGCCGGGGGTAAGGGGCAGCACGGTCACCAGCCGGACGAACGCGTACGCCGCCAGGGAGGTCTGCCACGACACCTGGGCCTGGGACAGGCCGACGCCGCGCAGGCACGCCAGCAGCACCAGCCACAAGATGATGTTGGCCGCCGCCGTGGTGACGGTGATCCACCAGCCGCGAGCGGCCAGCAGCCCGGCAGCACGGCTCCGGAAGCCGGTCAGCGACCCGGCGATGCGGGAGGGCGCCCGGCGGCGTGCCAGCCGGCAGGCGATGGCGGCTGCCCGCTGCAGCACAAGGTCGGCGCGGCGGGCGAATAGCTCGCTGTGCAGCAGCAGGCCGAGCCCGGCCGCTAGGGCGCCGAGCAGGCCCAGGCCCACCGCTGCCGAGGTGATCAGGACAGCATCGGGCCTGGTGACGGTCAGCAGGGCCAGCAGCGCGAGGACCGGCAGACCCAGCTTGGCGAAGACGTTCCAGATGCCCGACAGCAGGGTGTAGAGCACGTACTCTTCCGTGCCGACGCCCCAGCTGGACAGCATCGCCCAGCTGACCCCCATGCCGAGGGCGCCCCCGGCGGGCAGAGTGTTGGCCACGGCATTGGAGCTGAGATTGACCACCGCCGCCTCGCGCAGCCGCAGCGAGGGCAGTACCGCGCAGATCCCGAACCAGTACGAGGCCAGGCTGGCGGCGGCCGCAACGCCGATGAGCAGGGCATAGGGCCAGGTCATCGTCTGCAGGCTGGCCCACACGCTGTGGTAGGACGCAAACCGGGGGAGCGCGAACCCGAACGCGGCGACGATCAGCGCAGCCGACACCGCGCCGCGTATGACCTTCCGGCCGCGGCGCGGCGCGTTGGTGGCCGTCGGGCCTGGTGGGCACTGGTCGCTGTGCAACAGACTCCGGATCCTCCGCCGCTCCTGCTTTGTAGCGAGTACTGCTGCCAGGGTCCGGGGCATTGCTCACACAGTACGTCGGCGTGACCATGGCCGTCGAGCAAATGGCCACGGCGTGAGCAATCTGACGGGCGCGCCCGGTCGGGTAATGCCACCGGACAAGCAGCGGAAACAACGATGCGTAATCACTCGCTTACGATAGATTGCCGATGTGGCGTATCCATGTGAGTACCCAACGTGACGCCGTTATCGAGCGCCGCCGTCGTCGGGCTCGGCTACATCGGCCTGCCGACCGCGGTGTCGCTGGCCACCGGCGGGCTCGAGGTCACCGGCGTGGACGTGAACCGTGACATCGTCGAGCAGGTCAACCGCGGCGAGACGCCGTTCGCCGAGCCGGACCTGTCCGTCGCGGTCAGCGGCGCGGTGGCCATGGGCCGGCTGCGCGCGCAGCAGGAGATGCCGCAGGCCGACGCGTACGTGATCGCGGTTCCCACCCCGTTCACCGGCGATCATCAGGCCGACCTCAGCTATGTCACCGCAGCGGCCGAGGCGATCGCTGACGTGCTGCGCGGCGGCGAGGTCATCGTGCTGGAGTCGACCGCCCCGCCCGGCACCACCCGGCGCGTCAGCGAGCTGATCGCGGCCCGCCGCCCGGACCTGCACCTGCCGCACGTCGCTGATATCCCGCCCGACGTGAATGTGGCCCACTGCCCTGAACGCGTACTGCCGGGGCGGGTCATGATCGAGATCGCGACCAACGACCGGGTCATCGGCGGGCTGACGCCCGGCTGCGCGGCGCGGGCGGTCGAGCTGTACCAGACGTTCTGCCGCGGAGAGCTGATCGTCACCGACGCCGCCAGCGCCGAGATGGCCAAGCTTGCCGAGAACGCTTACCGCGACGTCAACATCGCCTTCGCCAACGAGCTGTCGCTGATATGCCAGCGCCTCGGCCTGGATGTCTGGGAGATCAGGCAGATGGCGAACCATCACCCCCGGGTGGAGATCCTGCGGCCGGGACCCGGCGTCGGCGGGCACTGCATCGCCGTGGACCCGTGGTTCATCGTCGAGGCAGCACCCGACCTGGCGCGGCTGACCCGCACCGCGCGGGAGGTCAACGACCACATGCCCGCCCACACCGCCGACCAGATCGTGGCCACATCCCGCCGGTTCCGCGATCCGCGGATCGCCTGCCTCGGCCTGTCGTTCAAGGCAGACGTCGGGGACCTGCGGGAGAGCCCGGCGGTGGACATCACGGCCCGGATCGCGGCCGCGCTGCCTGACGTCAAGATCCTTGTGGCGGAGCCGCACGCACCGTCGCTGCCCGGCCGGCTCGACGAGCTCGGCAACGTGGCCATGACCGACGCCGAGCACGCCATCGCCGAGTCCGACGTGATCGCGCTGCTGGTCGACCACAGCTGCTTCCGCGCCATCAAGAAGACCCAGCTCGCCGGCAAGGTCGTCTACGACACCCGCGGCATGTGGGGATAGCCTGGTAGCGGAATGTCCTATGCGTGACAGTAAAAGAAGAGTATTATAAAAAGTGTTGCTCCGGACCCAGGCATCTGCCACACCCGATATTGGCGGTGGCAGAGCGGGGCCCGGATTTTTTCGTGCACGGAACGGTGCCGGCAAAGACGCTGCAAACCAGGGATGGTGAGAATTCGCGGGAGGATTTCTCTCCCGCCGCGATCTGCCCAGCATGACTGACTACCGCGTGCGTCACTTATCACTGGCTAAAGGAGTCGGTTATGGGCGTCATCGCCTGGATTGTTCTCGGCCTGGTTGCAGGCCTGCTCGCCAATATGTTGATCCCTGGCAGAAGATCGCAGGGTCTCATCCTGACCTGTTTGATTGGCATCGCCGGGGCGCTGCTGGGCGGCTGGGTCGCCACCAAGCTGTTCCACGTTCACAGCCTGCAGGGATTCTTCAACCTGTCCACCTGGGTCACCGCCGTCGTCGGGGCGGCCGTCCTGCTGCTCGCTTACCACCTGCTCAGCGGTCAGTCCGGCAGGTCCCGCAGGTCCGGCTGGTTCGCGCACCGGTAAGGCGCACCTGCTACGTCGGCTCACCTACGTGCGGCTACGACCCCAGCCCGGGTCGTAGCCGCTACCGTTCCGCCCTCGCCGCAGCTGGCATCCTGCCGATTGCGAGCTTCGCTGCATGCCGTCGTCCGCCCGATGAAGCTGTAATCTGCGCAGCACCGCGCGCATGAGGGCCGCCATGTCTGACGGAGAGATCGCCAGTACCCGGCTGGCCTGGATGCACTCCAGGCCGCCGAACAGCACAAGCCCGAGCCCTGCCCGCTCCTTCTCGCTGAGAAGCCCGCCGGGATCCACGCAGCCGACAACCCGCCCGGAAGGCCGCCGCCCGGGCCGGCGCTGCTGCCGCGCCGGGTCGTCGGCCACTTCCCGGCAGTGCCAGTAGGCCGAAACCGCGAGGCGGTAGCTCGCATTCTCCTCGTCGATCCCCGGTTCCCGGGGGCACATGCACTCCTCGACGAGGACGTCACAGACGACTTGCTCGGCCAGCTGAGCATCGTCGAGAGTCAACAGCGCCTGCCGGTACAGCCCGGAGGCGTAGCGGTCATAGATACGCGCGTCCCGATTACAGGGCACATTTGCACTATCAGGCGCGACGGAGGTATTTCCGAATCCCAGCATAGAAAGCTCCTAGCGTCTCGAAGGCATTACCGTCAGGAAGCGCTATCAGCCACCGAGGTCCGGAGCAACTATTTGACGCTAGCACGGCGAGATAACGATCGTCTCCGGTAAGTGCCCAGGGGCGCGCCTGCCTGGTCAGACCGAGCCAGCCCGGAGAAGGCCATGACCGGCGCTGGTGAGTCTCCAGTTGCCGATCGCAGGTGGTCCGGGCGGCGCAGGAGTGCGGTCACCTCCGCTCACCTACCCATCGCAGGAGAGGTTGACCGTAAGGCAGGCGAAACGACGATCCGTAGTGCGTTGCTTACGCTAAGTTAGATCCGCGATCGGCGCACATCACATCCGGCCGCTGCTGTGGCCGGCCAGCGTCAGGAGACAGCGTGAGGATTACGTGCGTTGGGGCGGGACCCGCTGGCCTTTATTTCGCGATCCTCGCGAAGCTGCGCAACCCCGCAGACGAGGTCACGGTCATCGAACGCGGCGGCCCGCGGCAAACCCGTGGCTGGTGCCTTACCCTTGGCGCCGACAATCTGGAGAGGCTGCAGCTGGCGGACCCGGAGTCCGCCCGTGTCATCGAACGGAACATGTACCGGTGGCGCGAGGAGTACCTCCACCTCCGCGGCCAGCGAGTGGTCCATATGAGCGACTTTGACATCGTCAACATCACGCGGGCGCGGCTGGTCGAGATCTTGGCCGATCGGGCGCGGGAAGTGGGGGCCCGGGTCCGGTATAACGAAGAGGTATCGAGTCTGTCCCAACTGGCGGATGCCGACCTCATCGTCGCCGCGGACGGCGTGGGCAGCAGGCTGCGTAATGAAATCGGTACCTTCGGCACCGAAATCACCCCGGCGCGCGACAAATACCTCTGGCTCGGGACGGATCGCCCGTTTGGCGCCCTTGAGTTCTTTTTCGTGGAAACCGCGTGCGGATGGGTATGGGCGGCCGGTTATGGTGTCCAATCCGAGCAAAGCTCGTTCCTCATCCACTGCACCCAGCAGACGTGGTCAGGCCTGGGCTTCGGCACCATGCGGGTGGCCGACAGCCTCGATGTCCTCAGGGAACTGTTCAGGGAGCCGCTGGCGGGTTACCGGCTGATAGGGCAGGGCGATGACGAGAACAGCGGGAACTGGCTGACCTTCCGGACCGTCACCAACCAGCGCTGGCACGCCGGGAACGTCGTGCTTGCCGGGGACAGCGCTCATACCACCCACTTCACCACTGGGCTCGGCACGGTGATGGCGATGGAAGACGCGATGGCCCTCGCCGGCAGCCTCGGCCGGCATGATCGCCTGGATCTGGCGCTGGAGGCCTATGAGCGGCAACGCAAGGCGGAGCTGAAGCCGGCCCAGGACGCGGCCATGCTGAGCAGCAAGTGGTTCGTGAACGTCCCGCGCTACATCAACCTCACTCCGCAGGCGTTCGCGGCGGCCCTGTATGCGCGGCGATCGCCGCTGCTCGCTGTTCTTCCGCCGTCGCTTTGGTACCAGTTTCACCGGGCCTTCAGCGAAGTGCCCATGCTGCGTCAGCTCACCACGCGGCTGTACCCGGCGGCGAGGGCGATGGGCCGTCGGACGGCCTGACGTAACGCCTCGGATGCTTGCCCCGTGACCGTCGTACGGTAGACGGCCGCGGCGCGGCTGGTGACGCCGAGCTTGCGGTAGATGTGCTCGAGGTGCTTGGCGACGGTGCGCGGGCTGACGTCGAAGGTGCGGGCGATGGCAAGGTTGGTGCGGCCGCGGGCCGCGAGCTGCAGGACCTGTATCTCGCGGTCCGTCAGATCGGCCAGACCGTCGGACCCCGCCGTCGCCAGCCCGGCACCGGCGGTGTGCCGATCGCGTGCCCGCCGCATCGCGTTGCCGAGCGGCGCGCTGAGCGCATTCAGCACCGCGCGATCTTCCTCGGAAAAGTCTCTGCCTGCCCGGTTCAGCGCGATCGCCGTGAGCTGACCGTCCTGGTTGTCAGGCAGGCTGAACGCAATCTGGTACTCGACCGGAATGTGGCGAAAAAATTCTGAATACAGTCCAAGCCGATGAAATCGCCGCTGACTGAGGAAATCGCTAATCTTGGCTGGCTCGCCCGTTCCGCCTGCCCGGTAGTGTATGAGCAGCGGATGCTCCTGAATGTGGGCTTCGAACGCCACGAGGCTGACCGGATTGATGGATCCGTGCGGGTAATCCAGGTAATATCCGGCTTGGCCCGGTGCACTCGCGATCTCGTTGTATGTCACGACATCGCATCCGACCAGGTCAGCGACGCCTGGGAGCACGATCTCGGGCAGCTGGCCCGGTTGGTCGAGATCTGCGAGAGCATCGATGAGTTGCGCGGCTCGTTGCAATTTCTCCAGCGATACATACATGCGCGCCATCCCCCGGGGACTAGAAGAAGTCGCTCAGTGCGCAATATGCGTATAGACACTCCCGCAACAAGCCGGTTTAGTCAAGACAGGGGCAGGTCTGCTAATCGCAGGCCTTCAAAAGGGGGGATTCAGCGACGGCCGTGGACGGACCGCGCGCCGGTTGGCCGGACGGCCTACCTTGCCAACGGCAGCGATCTCGTCCACGGCCTCGCTGGCGTCACGGCCCGTCCCGGAAGCGCCCGCGCCAGCGGGCGACAGTCGTCTACCTGGCTCGCCGGGAGCCTCCGCGGTGGGTGGCCGGCGCCGCGCCGTTCAACTGGGCCGGCACCGGAAGCGGTGACTTTTCGGTCGTGTAGGTGCCGCCGTAGCCGTAGCCGTACCCATACCCGTAGCCGCCCTGCCTGGTGGTCTCGTTCAGGACCAGGCCGACCACCCGGGCATTCACATGGGCCAGCTTCTCCGCGGCGCGTTGCAGGTCGCCGCGGCTGGTCTGGCCGGCGGCCACGATCAGCAGCGTCGCGTCGGCATCCTTGGCGAGCACCACGGAGTCGGTGACCGGCAGCACCGGAGGGCTGTCGATCAGCACCAGGTCGAAGAGCTCGCGCAGGGCCGCGAACACTTCCTGGATCCGCCTGCCGTTCAGCAGCTCGGCCGGGTTGGGCGGCAACTCGCCGCTGCCCAGCAGCCACAGGTTGTCGTCCCCTGGTACGGCCTGAACCAGTTCCTCGACCGGCTGCTCGCCCAGGATCGCCGTGGTCAGGCCCGCCTTCTCGTCTATACCGAAGAACTGGCCGAGCCGGGGCTTGCGCAGGTCGCACGAGACCAGCACCACCCGCTGGCCGGTCTGGGCGAACATCGCGCCCAGGTTCGACAGCGTCGAGGTCTTGCCTTCGGCGGCGGCTGGGCTGGTGACCAGGATCGTGTGCAGGTCGCGCTCCTGCCGGGCGAACTGCAGCGAGGTGCGCAGCGACCGGTATGCCTCGGCGGCCGGCGACATCGGCCGTGCCAGCGACACCACGAGCGGCCGCTGGCGCTTCTTCCACGAGGTGACCATCGGCACCGCGGCCAGCACCGTTGCCCCGCCGAACTCTTCGGCCGCCTCCTTGGTTGCCACCGCGTCGTCGAGGCTTTCCCGCAGGAACGCGGCGGCCAGGCCCAGAATCAGGCCGGCCAGCAAGCCGAGCAGCCCATCCTCTGTCGGCTTGGGCGAGCTCGGCGCCGTCGGCGGCAGGGCGGGCGTGACCACGGTCAGGCCGCCGGTTTCCCCTGAGCTGTTGACCTGCATCTGGGTGAGCTGCTCGCTGAGCACGGCTTCCTGGTTGATCAGCGCGGTCTGCTGCGACCCGGTGCCCGATGTCCCGCGCAGCTGCTTGACCTGCCTGGCGATCGACCGGATCTGGCCCCGCAGCTGTGCCTCGGCCTGTTCCAGGCTGCTGATCGCCACGGTCTGCTGGTAGTTGACGAAGGCCTGGGCGTAGTCATTGGCGACGGTCGCAGCGCGGGCCGGGGTCCCGGCGGTGCCCGTGATCGAGATCACGTTGGTCTGCGCGACCTCCGCCGCCGTCACCGAGGGTGCCTGACCCAGCTTCTTCTGCACGGCCTTGGTCACCGGGGCGCTGGTCACCAGCTGCAGCATCGTCTGGACCTCGGTCGGAGTGACCGGCTCCTGCGCCGAGCCCAGCGCGCTGGCCTGGCTCGAGGGCTGCACCAGGACCTGGGCGGAGGCCGCGTACTGCTTGGGCTCGGTGAACGAGATCGCCAGGCTGACCGCTAACCCGGCCAGGGCAAGCGCGATGACCCACCATTTACGCTTACGCACGAGGTGAGCGTAGGAACGAAGAGTCGGATCGGAGCCGAACTCGGCGGTCATTCATCGCCTCCAGGCTTAGTGTGCTGTGGTGACAACGGTGAGTGTACTTATGGCTACGCTGGGTAGGTGATGGTTTCCGGGTCACAAGTGCTCATCCTTTGCACTGCGAACGTGTGCCGGTCGCCGATGGCCGAAGCCCTGCTTACCAATCGCCTGTCGGCGCTGGGATCGGCAGCGGCCGTCCGTTCCGGCGGCATGCTCGGCGACGGCGAGCCGCCGCGTTCCGAGGCGATCACCGCCATGGCCGGCTACGGGCTCGATATCGCCGGGCACCGCAGCCGCCGGGTGACCGCCGATGACCTGGAGGCAGCAGACCTGACGCTCGCCATGGCACGGGAGAACCTGCGCCACGCCGTCGTCACAGCACCCGCCGTGTGGCCGCGCGCGTTCACACTCAAAGAACTGGTCCGCCGGGGCGAGGCGGTGGGGGCGCGGGCCCCGGGGGAGAGGCTGGCCGGCTGGCTTGCCCGCGCGCACGACGGACGGGAGCGGACGGCGCTGCTCGGGGACAGCGCCGCCGACGACGTGGCCGACCCGACCGGGGGCCCGCTGGTCGGGTACACGGAAACCGCCGCGATCCTCAGCGGCCTGCTCGACCAGCTCGTCGGCCTGTGCTGGTCAGCGGAGCATCCGGGCCGGACCTGGCCAGAGGGATGACCCCGGCGCGCGCCGCTCCGCCGGCCGCGTCGTCGCCCAGGGCCTTGCGCAGCGCAGCCAGGGCATCGCCGGGGTCTAAGCACAGCACCGCATCGGGCGACAGCGGGGTCACCGGAACGTGCCGGATCAGCGGATGGTAGGGCCGCTCGTCGCATTCGCCCTCGCCGAGCAGGTCCTCGGCCATCTTCTCGCCCGGCCGCAGGCCGGTGTAGACGATGTCGACCTGCCGCGGCACGGTCGCGACCAGCCTGCGGGCCATGTCTGCGATCCTGATCTGCTCGCCCATGTCCAGGACCAGTACCTCGCCGTCCCGGCCGATGACCGCCGCCTGGAGCACGAGCTGGACCGCCTCGTCCGCGGTCATGAAGTACCGGGTCACGTCGGGATGCGTCACGGTGACCGGCCCGCCCGCGGCCACCTGCGCGCTCAGCGCGGTCAGCACCGAGCCGCGGCTGCCAAGGACATTGCCGAACCTGACGCTCAGGTAGGTGCCGGCGGCCTGGCCTGCCATGTGCGCGGTAAGCCGCTCGGCGGCGCGCTTGGAGTAGCCGAGCACGCTGACCGGGTCCGCTGCCTTGTCCGTTGAGATGTTCACGAACGACTCGACGCCGCACGCCCCGGCGGCCTCGAGCACCGTGCACGTGCCCCACACATTCGTCTTTAACGCCTCGGCGGGATAGCGCTCGAGCAGCGGCAGGTGCTTCAGCGCGGCGGCGTGGAACACGATCTGCGGCCGGAACTGGTCGAAGACCTGCCAGAT
>Ga0070762_10001101_pt1 | contig 12223 bp, 10 predicted proteins | sample HubBroMetageREF2_FD_66726 | JGI IMG/M metagenome (GOLD analysis project Ga0070762, IMG submission 66726) | Reference soil microbial communities from the Hubbard Brook experimental Forest, New Hampshire, USA - Hubbard Brook CCASE Soil... | ecosystem: Environmental > Terrestrial > Soil >...
TACACCTTTCATGACAGCGACGCGGACATCGAGGCAAAAACCGGCGTGGACATTCCATTCATCTTTGAGAAGGAAGGCGAAGCGGGATTTCGCGGCCGCGAAAGAGAGTCCATCGACCGGCTGACCCGTCTGGAATCCATTGTATTGGCGACCGGCGGCGGTGCCGTGATCGATCCGGCCAACCGCACGGCGCTCGCCGAGCGCGGCGTGGTGGTTTACTTGGTAACCTCGGTCAATCAGCAAATCGAGCGCACCCGCCACGCGCGGCATCGGCCGCTGCTCCACGACACCGACCCCGAACAGAGACTCAAAGAGTTGATGGGCCGCCGCGCCGCGCTGTATGCCGAGATCGCCGACCTCACCGTCACGACGGACGGGCGCCGCGTGCAGCTGGTTGCTGAAGAAATCCATCAGGAATTGCGGCGGACGCAGAAGCCCTAGGCTTCGTATAATCACACCGTGCAAACGCTTCAAGTCGACTTAGGTGCTTCCAGCTACCCCATCACCATCGGTTCGGGGCTGCTGACCGACCGTCACCTGTTGGAGAGCCAAATCCCCGGCCGCGACCTGTTGATCGTGACCAATACCACGGTCGCCAAGTTGTATCTGGCGAAACTGACCGGCAGCTTTTCCCAAAGACACATCGCAGAATGCATCCTGCCGGACGGCGAGGCGCACAAAACGCTGCAGACCGCCGGCTGGGTGCTCGATGCGCTGGTCGCCAACAAAATGAACCGAGATGCGACGGTGCTGGCCTTGGGGGGAGGTGTCATCGGGGACATCGCCGGGTTTGCAGCGTCCTGCTATCAGCGCGGCATCGGCTATGTGCAAATGCCGACGACTCTGCTCGCTCAGGTTGACTCCTCGGTCGGCGGCAAAACCGGGGTAAATCACTCGGGCGGCAAGAACCTCATTGGCGCTTTCTACCAGCCGCAGGCTGTGATCGCCGACACCGATGCTTTGAGTACCTTGCCCGACCGGGAATTCAAATCCGGTCTTGCCGAGGTGATCAAGCACGGCGTCGTCTGGGATCCGATGTTGTTCGCATGGCTGGAGAAGACGATTCCGCAGCTGCTCGCCCGGGACACCGAGGCCCTGACCTATGCCATCGGTCGATCCTGCGAGATCAAGGCCACGGTGGTCGCACGTGACGAGCGCGAGCACAACTTGCGCGCGATTTTGAATTTCGGCCACACTTTTGGCCACGCCATCGAAGCCGCGACTTCGTACGAGACCTACTTGCACGGCGAAGCGGTCGCCTTGGGTATGCTCATCGCGGCGGATCTGTCCTGTCGCCTGGGGATGATCGACGCGGCGGTCAAGGTGCGCCTGCGCGACCTGCTGGGGCGGGCCGGCTTGCCGACCGAGGCACCGCATATCGGCGCCGCCAGAGCCTACGAATTGATGCAGATGGACAAGAAAGTTCTGGGCGGCGCCATTCGCCTGGTCCTGCTGGAGAAGCTCGGGCGCGCAATCGTCACCGATCAGTACCCGAAGGCCGCACTCGAGGCCACCCTCGCCGAGCATTTCAAATGAACGGGAGCGCCATATGACGGGGTGCGTCAGATTGACCAGGTGCGCGACATGAACGGCCTCGCGCCCTATGCCGCTCATGCGGAACATTCCCGCGGCCGCCGCCATCCCGAACCGAAACCCGAATACCGCTCCGAATATCAGCGCGACCGCGATCGCATCGTTCATTCCACCGCATTTCGCCGGCTGGTGTACAAGACCCAGGTCTTCGTCAACCACGAGGGCGACCTGTACCGAACTCGCCTGACCCATTCTCTCGAGGTTGCGCAAATTGCCCGAACGGCCGCGCGCGCCTTGAAACTCAACGAGGAATTATCCGAAGCCATTTGTCTCGCCCATGATCTTGGCCACACGCCGTTTGGACATGCCGGCCAGGACGCTTTGAACGAATGCATGAGCGACTTCGGCGGTTTCGAACACAACCTGCAATCGTTGCGCGTGGTCGATGAGCTCGAGGAGCACTACGCGGAATTCGACGGCCTGAACCTGACCTTCGAATGCCGCGAGGGCATTCTCAAACATTGCTCTTACAACAACGCGGTTCTGCTCGGAGACGTCGGGGAACGATTCATCAATCGTCAGCAGCCGGGTCTCGAAGCGCAGCTCGCGAATTTTGCCGATGAGATCGCATACAACAATCATGATGTGGAGGACGGCATCCGCGCCGGACTCATCAACCTCGAGCAATTGTTGACGGTTGCCTTGTTTCGCGGCTATCACGACGAAGTGCAGGCAAAATACCCGGAGCTGGGCGGCCGCCGCCTGATCTATGAGATCTTGCGGCGGATGATCAATCACCTGGTGAGCGACCTGATCGATTCGTCCGCCGTGCGTTTGAGCGCCTCCGGCGTCCGCTCGATCGCCGAGGTCAGAGCGCAGCCCAGAGCGTTGATCGGCTTCAGCGACACCACCCGCGAACTGAACGCCGCGCTGAAAACATTCCTGCGCGAGCAGCTCTACAAGCATTACAAGGTGCGGCGCATGACCACCAAAGCGCGCCGCGTGGTGCGCGATCTATTCGACGCATTTTTCAACGACCCCACGCTGATGCCCGACGAACACGAGGCGCGTACGCGCTTGGAATTGGTCAAGGGTCCCGCGGGTCGCGCGCGCGCCGTGGCCGACTACATCGCCGGCATGACCGATCGCTACGCGATTCTGGAACACCGCCGTCTGTTCGAGCCGAGCGAGCGAACCTGAGCGGACCGGCACCGGCGTCTACAAACCTAAGAGCATCAATGAGCGAAACGCTGAAGAACGATCTGCTGCTGCGCGCCCTGCTGCGCGAGCCCACCCCGCGCCGGCCGATATGGCTCATGCGCCAGGCCGGCCGGTACCTGCCCGAATACCGGGCGACTCGCACCCGCGCGGGCGGCTTTCTGGAAATGTGCACGAATCCCGAGATCGCCTGCGAAATTACCTTGCAGCCGGTCAATCGCTATCCGCTCGATGCCGCGATTTTGTTCTCCGACATCCTCACGATTCCCCATGCCATGAATCTGGGGTTGGAATTTGAGGCCGGCGAAGGACCCAGGTTCGAGCGGCCGGTGCGCACTCCCGCCGATATCGACAAGCTCGGCGTGCCTGATCCGGGACGGGAACTGAAGTATGTAACGGACGCCGTCGCACGCGTGCGCCGCGAGCTGGCCGGGCGCGTGCCCTTGATCGGCTTCGCCGGCAGTCCTTGGACCGTGGCGACATACATGGTGGAAGGCGGCAGCAGCAAAACTTTCGGCCTGATCAAACGCATGATGTACGAATCGCCGCGCGAGTTGCACCGCCTGCTCGAGCTGCTGGCGAAAGCCACGATTCTCTATTTGAATGCGCAAATCGCAGCAGGCGCGCAAGCAGTCATGCTGTTCGATACCTGGGGCGGCGTGCTGACGCCGGCACAATACGAAGAATTCTCCTTGCGCCACATGGCGCAGGTCATCGACGCGCTGACGCGTAAATCAGACGGGCGCCGGGTTCCCAATATTGTATTCACCAAGGGCGGTGGCGCGTGGCTCGCGAAGATCGCCGCGATCGGCGGCGACGCGGTGGGCGTCGACTGGACCACGGACTTGAGCGAAGCTCGAGAGGCGGTAGGCGGCCGCGTGGCGCTGCAAGGCAACCTCGATCCGTCCGCCTTGTTCGCAACGCCTGAGATCTTGCGCGCGGAAACTCTGCGCGTACTCGACAGCTACGGCGCCGGCCCCGGACACGTGTTCAATTTGGGGCACGGCATCACCCCGGACGTCGATCCGGAGCGGGTCGCGCTGCTGGTCGAGACCGTACAGAACTACCCGCTTACCTCGGCTGCCGCACCGTGAGATTGAACGTCCTGCGTGAAAGGTCGAGGGGACAGAGAAGCGTCGAGACCCTGCTCCTACGGGCCTCGACGCTTCTCTATCCCCCGCCCATTCGGGCCGCTCAATTTCACGGTGCGGCAGGCGCCGCACGCAGCTCGTCGCGCAGCGCGCGGCGCAAAATCTTGCCCACGTTGGACTTGGGCAAGTCGCTGCGAAAATACACGTGCTTGGGAACTTTGTAGCCGGTGAGTTCCTTGCGGCTGAAGGCGATCAATGCTTCGGCGCTGAGAGTCGGATCCTTCTTCACGACAAACACGGCGACCACCTCACCGGAATTTTCGTCCGCTTGCGCGACCGCGGCGACTTCCAGCACGCCGGGATGCGCCGCCAGGACGCTCTCGATTTCGTTGGGATAAACGTTGAATCCCGACACCAGAATCATGTCTTTCTTCCGGTCTTCGATATAGACGAAGCCCTTGTCGTCCATGCGGCCGATGTCACCGGTGCGCAGCCAGTCGCCGAACATGACCTTCTCGGTTTCATCGGGCCGGTTCCAATAGCCGCGCATCACCTGCGGCCCGAATACACAGATTTCACCGACGCCGTTGACGGGCAGCTCCGCGCCGGCGTCATCGCGAATGGAAACATCGGTGGAGGATACCGGCAGGCCGACCGATCCATTGAAGGGCAAACCGATGGGATTGGCGGTCACCATGGGCGAGGTCTCCGTAAGTCCCCACCCTTGAGCTACGCTGTTTCCGGTCACTTCTTTCCAACGCGCCGCCACGACCGGCTGCATCGCCATGCCGCCGGCAAAGGTCGCGCGCAGGGCGCTGAAATCCACCGAGTCAAAACCGGGCGTGTGCAGCAGCGCATTGAACAGCGTATTGACGCCGCTAATGAAGTTGAATTTGTATTTCTTGAGCTCCGCCACGAACGCCGGGAAATCCCGTGGATTCGTGATCAACACGTTGCGCGCTCCCAAGGGCAGGAACGCCAGGCAATTACTGGTGAGCGCAAAGATGTGGTACAGCGGCAGCGCTGTGATCACGATGCGGCCGCCGCCGGCCTGCAGCGCCGGCCTGATCCAGGCCAGTGATTGCAGCAAGTTCGCGACCATATTGCGGTGGGTGAGGATCGCAGCCTTCGCAACGCCGGTGGTACCACCCGTGTATTGCAGAAACGCAATGTCCTCGGAACCCAAACTGACCGGTTCCATTTTGAGGCCGAGCCCGCTGCCCAAGACCGTTTTGAACGACACCGAACCGGGTATTCTCCACGCCGGCACCTGCTTGCGCACGTGGCGCAGAACGAAGTTCACCATCCAGCCCTTCGGTGCACCCAACATATCGCCCACGCCCGTAACGAGCACGTTCTTCAAATCCGTACGGGCCAACACCTGCTGCAGCACATGCGCAAAATTCTCGACAATGACGATGGCCTTGGCACCCGAGTCCTTCAATTGATGCTCGAGTTCGCGCGGCGTGTACAAGGGATTGGTATTGACCACCACCATGCCGGCGCGCAGCACGCCAAACAGCGCGACGGGATATTGCAAAATGTTGGGCATCATCAGTGCGACGCGATCGCCGCGAACCAGACCGGATTTATGCTGCAGCCAGGCCGCGAAGGCGCGGCTCAGTTCATCGAGCTGCGCGTAGGTCAGGGTGGCGCCCATATTGGTGAACGCGGGCTGAGTGCGATAGCTTGAAAACGCCTCTTCAATCGCTTCCTTGAGCGAAGGATATGCGTCAGGATCGATGTCCGCGGGCACGCCGGGCGGGTAATGATTGAGCCAATTTCGATCCAAGCGGGCAAGCCTCTTTAATTTGTAACGCGTGTATAGCATCCGCGTTGGATGCCAGCAACGTTGGCGCTCTCTGCGGGTAACATAGTGTGCATGAATTCTCAGGATCCTCAGGAACAGGACATTGTCCGATCGTGGTATTCCAACGCGGCGCCGTGGACCCGTGCGGTTCGCGAAGCAAGCATCGCCAGCCGAAAATTGGTCACCGATCAGGCGATCATCGATGCCGTTTCAAGCGTCTCGTGCGCCCGAATTCTCGACCTCGGATGCGGCGAGGGCTGGTTGGCGCGCGCCCTAAGCGCACTTGGCATGAGCGTAACCGGCGTCGATGTCGTACCGGCGCTGATCGCGCAGGCCGCCGCATCCGCTGAGGCGGCGCCGGCGGCCGCGGTTTCGCGCAATACCGTCTTCGGCAGCTTGGCGTTTCACGTTCAAGACTACGCGTCGATCGCGAATCGGCAGTGGCGCGCCGGTTCTTTCGATGCCGCCGTGTGCAATTTCTCCTTGCTGGGACGGGAGTCCGTGGACTCGCTCCTGGCGGCGCTGCCTTGGTATCTCGCCGATCCGGGGTATTTGATCATTCAAACGCTGCATCCCGTTGCCGCTTGCGGTGAGCAGCCCTATCAGGACGGCTGGCGAGAAGGGAGCTGGCTGGGGTTCAGCAGCGACTTCAACAATCCCGCGCCCTGGTATTTTCGTACGCTCGAGACTTGGTCTGCGCTGCTGCGGCGCTGTGGCTTCGACATTCTCGAGTGCCGTGAACCCAAGGCTGCCGGCGCGGTCACACCGGCATCCGTTATTTGGATAGGCAAGGCGCGGCGCTCGGCGCAGACTCGAGAAAATGGAGCTTGAACTGATGAGTAAGATGCGCCTAGTAGTCGGAATCGGTCTGTGCGTCGTGCTTTCCGGCTGCGTCATCGGCAGTGGTCCCTGTCTTTGGCTGCAGGTGAGACATGACTTTACCGGGCACATTCACTTTCGCGAATTTCCGCGCAGCGACGGCGTCGACACGGTGCCGATATTGATATTGGACAAGACCCAGTACATGTACGCGCCGCCGCAGAGCCTCCTATGCCTGCCCGCGAACGATTTGCAGCTCATCGGGGTGACCGAACTTCCGGACCGAATCGATGAGGGCACGCGTGTCATCGTCGATGGCAAGGTCCTGGAGGGCGTCGCGAAAGGGCAATACACCCGTTTTGTCATCGACGTCGTCAGCGTTTTGCCGCTCAAGGACAAGCGCTGACGGGCAATCGCATTCGCCAAAAATCGGTTTACAATCGGCAACTGGGACCCGAATCAAACCAGGGAGTGCAGATTCATGAAAAATGCAACTATTGCCGGCCTCATCGCGGCGCCGCTGTTGGTCTTCGCGTTGGCGCTGCCAAGCCTCGCAGACACTGCCGCCACCACCACCACCTGCAAAGACGGAACGACCAGCACCTCGACGGGCAAGGGCACGTGCAGCGGCCATGGCGGCGTGCAAAAGGCGGCTCCGGCCGCGCCAGCCGCGGCCGCGCCGGCTGCCAAGACACCTGCTACGCCCGCAACACCGGCGACTCCCGCGGCCGGCGCGGCCACAACCTGCGCGGATGGCACGACGAGCACGTCGACTGGCAAGGGAACATGCAGCGGCCACGGGGGAATACAGAAAGCCGCGAAATCCAAACCGCCAACGGCAGCGGCAACCGCCGCGCCCGCCGCCGCGCCCGCCGCTGCTGCGAAGACCGCCGCCACGGCACCTGCCTCCGCACCTGCCGCAGCATCTGCGGCGGCACCGAGTGCTGCGCCGGCCGCATCGACCACCGCCGTCAAGACCTCTACAGCGACCAAGTCGGCACCCACAGCCACTGCCAGCAATACGGATCCGACCGGAGCGACTGCAAAGTGCAAGGACGGCACATACTCGAAGTCCGCGCATCGCAGCGGAACGTGCTCCAGCCACGGCGGCGTGGCCGAGTGGCTGACCGCCGCGCAGTAGCGCTATTGGTGCAGTAGCGGCTTTAGGGTGGGCCAAACATTGTCGAGCAGGATGGGCTGGCCTAAAGCGTTTGGATGAATATTATCGTCCTGCAGAAGTGCCGGAGAGAGGGCGATATCGGTTAGCAGAAAGGGCACGAACGGCATTTTCTTCTCGGTCGCCAAATCGCTGAAAACCAAAGCGAATTGCTTGGTGTAGTCCGGGCCGTAGTTGGGCGGCATCCGCATCCCCAGCAGCAAGACCTTGGCGCCGGCCGCGCTGCTCAGATTGGCCATCTGCGTCAGGTTCGCGCGCATTTGGGCTGTCGGCAGGCCGCGTAGCCCATCGTTGCCGCCCAGCTCCAAGATGACGACACTCGGATGATGAAGCTCGAGCGCACGTGGTAAGCGCGCGAGGCCTCCCGCCGTCGTTTCGCCGCTGACGCTGGCGTTGACGACTTGGTAACCGTAACCTTGTGACTTGAGCCTCGTCTTGAGCAATTCCACCCAGCCTTGTTCTAGCGGGAGCCCGTAGCCGGCGCTGATGCTGTCGCCGAATACGAGAATCACCGGTGCTTCGGCGTGAGCCGAGGCGGATGCAACGATCATTACGAATAGGGCCAAAAGCCGTTTCACGAGCGCTCCTGATGCAAGATCAAATCGTACTCGAAGCCAAGAATGTCTCTAAGACGGTGGCTAGTCCCGACGGGGCCCTCACCATTCTCGCCGATGTCAGCTTAACTGTGCGAACCGGCGAGACCTTGGCCATCGTCGGCGCCTCGGGTGCAGGCAAATCTACGCTGTTGGCGCTGCTCGCGGGACTCGACGCGCCGAGCACCGGCCGAGTGCTGATCGCGGGCATCGATCTCACCGAACTCGATGAAGACGGGCGCGCGGCCATTCGCGGTAAGCATGTAGGGTTTGTATTCCAATCATTTCATCTTATCCCCTCACTGACAGCGATCGAAAATGTCATGTTGCCGCTGGAACTCGGCGGCCGCCGCGACGCGCGTCAGACGGCGGCCGCCGCGCTCGCGCAGGTGGGACTGACGCCGCGGATCGCGCACTATCCGAAGCAGCTGTCCGGCGGCGAGCAGCAGCGCGTTGCCATTGCGCGCGCGTTCGTGACGCATCCGGCGGTCCTGTTCGCGGACGAACCCACGGGTAACTTGGACACCGTCACGGGGCAACGCATCACCGATCTCTTGTTCGAATTGAATCGCAGCTCGCGCAGCACGCTGGTGCTGGTCACGCATGACCGCGGGCTGGCGAAGCGCTGCAATCGGGTGCTGGAACTCGATGCCGGCCACACAGTGAACGGCCAGGCAGTGAGCGGCCAAGCGGCGGCCGACCGGGCGATGAGCGGCGGCGCGGCGACGTGATGCAAGCGCTGCGCTTTGCATTGCGCAATCTTTGGCGCGACCTGAAGTCCGGCGAACTTTCAGTGTTGTTGCTCGCTCTGCTGGTGGCGGTGCTGTCGCTGACTGCCGTTGGCTTTTTCACCAGCCGAATTTCGCAGGGCGTGCGCCTGCAGGCGGCGGAAGTGCTGGCGGCGGATTTGCGTCTGGAAGGGCCGGGGCCGATTCCGCAACGTTACTTCGATGAGGCCGCCAAGCAGGGACTGCGCAGCGCGCGAGTCCTGTCCTTTCCCACGGCGATTTTCAGCGGCGACTTGAGCCAGCTCGCGGCACTCAACGCCGTGACCGGCAATTATCCCTTGCGCGGGCACTTGCGCATCGCGGATGCGCCATTCGGCACGCCGCGAAGCACCGACAAAATTCCCGGCCGCGGCGAGGTGTGGATCGATGCACGCATCATTGCGCAGCTGAAACTGGAACTCGGCGCGATGCTGCGCATCGGCGAGGCGTCCTTCCGCGTGACCGAAGTTCTCGACTATCGGCCGGATCAAGGTACGGGTTTCGTCAATCTCGCGCCCGCGGCCTTGCTCAACTACGAGGATATCGAAGCGACGCAGCTCATCCAGCCCGGCAGCCGGGCCACGTACGCAGCGCTGTTCGCGGGCGCGCCGCCGGCGGTGGCTGGTTTCCGCGAGTACCTGAGTCAAACCAAGGCACCCGGCGAACGGCTGCGGGATGTTGAGGAATCCAGCAGGCAATTGAATTCCGCCATCGACCGCGCCACTCGATTTCTCAACCTTGCCAGCCTCGCTTCGGTGCTGCTGGCGGCCGTGGCGGTGGTCATGGGCGCGCGACGTTATGCGGCGCGTCACATCGACGCCGTTGCCTTGATGAAGTGCATGGGCGCTGCGCAGGGATTCGTGCTCGCAATTTCCATCATCGAATTGACGCTGCTGGCTCTATTTGCGGTTGCCAGCGGCGCGGCACTCGGCTACCTGGCGCAATCGGGATTGGTCTTGCTGCTGAAGAGTCTCATCCCAAACGAACTCCCGGCGGCTTCATTGGCGCCGCTGCCCATCGCTCTGGTGACGGTGCTCGCCATGCTCATCGGCTTTGCGCTGCCGCCGTTGCTGCAGTTAAAAAATACGCCGCCGGCGCGGGTGCTGCGCAAGACCGTGACCGCGCCGCCGCTGCGCTACGGCGTGAGTTATTTGCTGGCGCTCGCGGCATTGTTCGCCATTCTGTGGAGCATGGTGCGGGACACCGAGCTGGTGTTGAGCGTGCTCGCCGGTGTGCTGGCGGTCGGTGTGGTGCTGACGCTGGCGGGCTATGGTTTGGTGAGGCTGACGAGCCGGCTGCGCGGTGGCGTCGGCGTGGCATGGCGCTACGGTCTGGCGAACGTGTCGCGCCGCGGCACGGGCAGCGTAGTGCAGATCGTCGCCTTCGGTTTGGGCTTGATGGTGCTGTTGTTGCTGGCGGTGGTCCGCGGCGATCTGTTGGCCGATTGGCGCCGTAGCCTGCCGAATGATGTCCCCAACAATTTTCTGGTCAACATTCGCCCCGAACAACGCCAGGCCCTGCAGGAGTTTCTGACCGCCCACGGTTTCGGAGCGCCGCAGATGTACCCCATGGTGCGAGCCCGCATTACCGCCATCAACGGCGAGCCGCCGCAATCGCTCAAGCTGCGCGGCGATGCAGGGCGCGGCTTTGCCGAGCGGGAGCAAAATCTGACTTGGTCGGCCAATATGATGGAGGACAATCAGCTGGTCACAGGCCGATGGTGGACCGCCGCCGATGCCGGCAAACCGTTGGTCTCGATATCGTCGGAGTATGCGGAGGGCCTGCACTTGACGGTGGGCGACAAGCTCAGCTTCGATGTGGCCGGAGAACCCCTGACGGTGCAGGTCGCCAGCATCCGGAAAATACGCTGGGATAGTTTCCGGCCGAATTTCTTTCTGGTGTTTCCGCCCGGCCTGCTCGACGGCGCAGCGGGAACTTACATGACCAGTCTCTACCTCACGCCCACGCAACGGCCCGCGCTGGCCGATCTGGTGCGCCAATTCCCGACGATTTCGGTTTTCGATGTGGACGCGATTCTCAAGCAGATCCGCGACATCATGGACCGCGCCTCGCTGGCCGTGCAATACGTGTTTCTATTCACGCTCGCCGCGGGAATCGTCGTGCTGTTGGCGGCGGTGCAGTCGACTCGGGATGAGCGACGCTATGAGAGCGCGATGCTGCGGACCTTGGGCGCGAGCCGCGGTACGGTGCTGCAGGGCGTCGCCGCCGAATTTTCGGCCTTGGGATTTCTCTCCGGCACTTTGGCGGCCTTCGGCGCCACCGGAATCGGATGGATTTTGGCGGAGCGGCTTTTCTCGCTGCAGTACACGCTCGATCCGTTGGTGTGGGTTGCGGGCCTGCTGTGCGGCACCGTTCTTGTCGGCCTGAGCGGAACGCTGGCAACACGCAGCGTGATCAATACGCCGCCCATCGTTACGTTGCGAGACGAGTGATCAGGTCACCTCGAGAATCAGCCAGCCGATGGGAATCGGAATGCCGCGCGGCGGCAGTGCCTCGATTCGTACTGTATAGATGCCGGCCGAGAGGCCGGTGGAATTGAGAGTCACGCGCAGCTCGCCGTTGGAATCCTTCAGCAAGTTGTTGAGCACCAATGCGCGGCCCTGGTCCTGCTTGTCGACGAACAAGCGAAATTGCAGAAGTTTTTGCGTGTAGCCAAGATCAATGTGCACGTCCATCAATAGCGGCGCAGCGCGACTGAGTTTTATGCGCGCGTGGTCGATGCCCGGCGCATGATCGGGAGTGATATAGATGGCCTTTTCGGTGGCGGGCTGCACCAACGGCCCTTGGCTGATCACGCGCTTGGTGTCCTCGAGCTTTGCCTGGAGTGATGCATATTTTCCCGCGAGGGACCATGCGGCCAGCAGGCATACGAAGGCCAACGCCGCCAAGCCGATCAGCAAATAAATGCTCTTCCACCAGGGCGGCTTTGGCTCGCCCAGATCCTGCGGCCGACCGCTGGCTTCCAGCAGCTTGAGGCTGGCGTGGGCGCGCTCGGAAAGTTTCAGCTCATTCAAATAATCGGGATGGGCGTGGCACCACTGTTCGAGATCGCGCGCGCCCTTGAAGGGCAACTTGTTTTCCAGATAGCGCTCGATGAGCTTGTGATCTTCGATGAATTTTTTATCGAAGCGCGGCGAAATTGGCGCCGGCTTTGCAGCTGGTTTTCCTGGTGCGATGGTGCGGGCGTTCATGGC
>Ga0070762_10001102_pt1 | contig 12219 bp, 9 predicted proteins | sample HubBroMetageREF2_FD_66726 | JGI IMG/M metagenome (GOLD analysis project Ga0070762, IMG submission 66726) | Reference soil microbial communities from the Hubbard Brook experimental Forest, New Hampshire, USA - Hubbard Brook CCASE Soil... | ecosystem: Environmental > Terrestrial > Soil > Temperate...
GAAGCCCCTCCAGGCAGCCAACATGGCGGGCGCGGTGGTCGCGTGTTTGCGGAACTTCCAGTCGTTCCAGGAGAACGTCTCGCCATATTCGTCGGCGGAACGCCGAGCGGTCCGGCTGGCGGCTACAACGGCGGCGGTTCGGGGGTAGCTTCCACCTCCGGCTACTCCGGTTACTTCGATAGCTACGGAGGCGGCGGCGCCACCGATATCCGCGAAGGCGGCAGCGCGTTGCGGGATCGCATCCTCGTCGCCGGCGGTGGCGGGGGACTGGGTGGGGGGAACTCCTTCGATCTCTACGGCGGTGGCGGCGGTGGCCAAGGCGGCGGTAAGGTCGCGGGCAACGGCGGGAACGGCGAAGGCGGCCCAAGTCACAATTGCCATACGCCTGAGGGTAGCGGCGGCGGCGGCGCCTCGCAGCACCATGGCGGAAGTGGCGGGCGAGGGGGTTGTGAAGGGCGGGATGGCGGCGCGGGTGAGCTCGGGAACGGCGGCGGCGGAGGCGGCGGAAGCGGCGGCAGTGGCGGCGGAGGCGGGGGCGGGTACTACGGCGGCGGTGGGGGCGGTGGCGGCACCTATTATTATCCCAAAACTTGGGTAGGCGACGCGGGCGACGGAGGCGGCGCCTCGTCGTATGTCTACTCTCGCGCGCTAAAACACCAGTTCTGGCAAGGTTGGAAAGACGCCACCGGCGATGGCCAAGTCGTCGTTAGTTGGTGAATGGCCTTTAGGACAGTTTCAATAACTGATACATACGGTTGTCCGTTTGTGAAACGCGGAGCAGGCAGTTTAGACGTCGGCCGCATTGCGCTCATCAGTTGCGCCGCTTTGGGAATGCTCGCGGACTGCGGCGTCCTTCGACAGGCTCAGGATGACACGGAGCCGATCGGCGTGCCCGGGTGATGCAGCAAACCTCGGCGAGCGCGACGCACGCCGATCGTCGGCCGCGAACTCCTGAAGGCGCAGGAACGTTCTCTTTACGGGGAGTCCGCCGGGCGACTTAAGCGAGGGTTTAGGGTGAACAAACGTCTCGTTCACGAAACCCGGCGGCCTATAACGTTCAGTACGATTGATGCAGAGCTTTGCCTCGAAGTATCGTGCCCGTCATCCGGAAGCGCTCTAATGTGCGTTCGGGGAGCGACGACGGTAGCGCGGGTCGCTCTTCGTGATGGAGGTCGGCGTTCAAGCATTCGCTCACGTAATCCGAAACGGCCTCGATCTCCGCAATCTCTGCGGCGTGAACGATCGAATTGGCGTGCGCGATCGCGGCCTCGCGTGCAGCGGCTTCGACGGTGGAGCAGATTGAGACCGGCCGGGTGCCCGCGTAGACGAGCCGATCGATTTCTTCCTGGGCCCAACGTTTAATCGCTTGGATAGAAGCTTCGAGATCTTCGCGGGTCATACGTCGCACGCTAACACCTCAATCTGGGAGCAGCCTTCAGCTTTACGATTACTCTCGTCAATGAACCAGGAGGAAAAGCACTCGGCGCGTTCTATCTATCGCAGTCGCCGGGCAAGTGGCGGAACTGGCAGACGCGCTGGACTTAGAATCCAGTGGGGCGACCCGTCAGAGTTCGAGTCTCTGCTTGCCCAAACTGTCGTGCCCCGGGCACCTACCAGGCATGCGGAAGTAGCTCAGTGGTAGAGCATCGCCTTGCCAAGGCGAGGGTCGCGAGTTCGAATCTCGTCTTCCGCTAATTCTTTATTTATGACCAACTCCACCTTAACTCGGCTCGCTCCCACCCAAGTGGCGCTCGAATTTTCGATCACCGGCGCGGAGCTTGCCGCGGCCGAGGATCGTGCCTTTCGAAAGCTCGTGAGGAACGTTCGGCTGCCCGGCTTCCGCATGGGTAAGGTGCCGCGGAAAATTTTTGAGCAGGCTTACGGTAGCCAGGCCGTCACGACTCAGGCCGTCGAGGACGTCCTGCCTGAGGTCTACGCGAAGGCGATCCGCGAGCACGATCTCGACCCGGTTGATCGGCCCAAGCTCGAGGTTCTCGAGGAGAACGACGGCCGACCCACTCGCATGAAGGCGACCGTTGAGGTGCGTCCGTCCATCGAGTTGCGCCCCTATAAGGGCGTCACGGTGACGGGTCCGCCCGTCGAGGTAACTGAAGCGGACGTCGACCGGAGCCTCGAGGCCTTGGCCAAGGAGCGGGCCACCCTCGTTCCCGTCTCGCGTCCGGCGCAGCTGGGCGACGTGGCGTCTCTGGATTACGAGGGCACGATCGACGGAGTCCCCTTTGAAGGGGGTCACGGCGTTGGGGAAACGATTGAACTTTCAGAGGGCCGGTTCGTTCCAGGGTTTATTGCGGGCATCGTCGGGATGGTTCCAGCCGAGAGTAAGAACGTGGAGCTGCGCTTTCCCGACGACTACCCGTCGCCGGCCGTGGCTGGAAAAGCGGCGGTCTTTGCCGTGAAGCTGCACGATCTCAAAGAGTTTGAGCTTCCGCCACTTGACGACGAGCTCGCTAAAGCCGTCTCGACCAATCAGACCTTCGACGAGCTGAGGGCAGATTTACGCCGCCGGCTCACCGCCGTCGCGACGGGCCGCGCCCGCCGTATAATTGGTAGCTCAATCCTCGAGCGACTTGTGGGGGAACACGATTTTGCCTTGCCGCTATCGATGGTGGAGGGCGAGCTCGACCGTTTGATGGAGGATGCCGCGACGGCGGCGGCCGGGAGCGGACCGAGCTTCGACGAGTACTTGAAACGAATCGAAAAGACCGAAGCGGAACTGCGCGAGAGCTATCGCGCCGCGGCGGAATCGCGCGTGAAGACGACCCTGCTGATCGAGCAGATCGCCAGGGCGGAAAACATTACGGCGACTCCGGCCGACATCGCTGCGGAACTCGAGGTACTCTCGCGCCGCTACGGTCAGCCGCCCGCCCGAATACGCAAGGCGTTGGGCAATAACTTACTCTCCCTGATGGACGGCATCGTGCGGAATAAGACGCTCGAACTGCTAATTGACAACGCCGAGGTCGTGGCCAACGAAGAAACTTCAGAGCCCGCGTCGTAGTTAAGCGCCATATGGGACATTTGGTGCCGATGGTCGTCGAGCAAACGGCGCGCGGCGAACGAGCGTATGACATCTATTCGAGGCTCCTCAAGGATCGTATCGTCTTCGTGGGCGGTCCGATCGACGATCACCTCGCAAGCCTGGTGATCGCGCAACTCCTCTTTTTGGAGAAGGAAGACCCGGATAAAGATATCGACATGTATTTAAACAGCCCAGGCGGCAGCGTGACCGCCGGCCTGGCGGTGTACGATGCGATGCGCTTTATAAGGCCCGACGTAGCGACGATTTGCATGGGGTTCGCCGCGTCGATGGGTTCCATTTTGTTAACCGGGGGCGCCCCAGGCAAGCGCTATGCGCTCCCGAACTCCAAGATCGTCATCCATCAGCCCTGGGTCTCGCAGATCGGCGGGCAGGCCACCGACGTCGAAATCGCCGCCCGCGACCTCATCGCGACCCGCACTACGGTGGCGCGAATTTATGAGGAGACGGCCAAGAAACCGATCGAACAGGTCCTCAAGGACATAGAACGAGACTATTATATGACTGCCCAAGAGGCCAAGGATTACGGTATAATCGACCAGATCATCTCGAGCCATACGAGCCTGCCGGTGCCGGCATAACAGGAGTGGAGGAGTCCCGGGCGCACGATGTTCCGATTCGGAGACGATAAGGGTCAGCTCAAGTGCAGCTTCTGCGGCAAATCGCAGGAGCAGGTCCGCAAACTCATTGCCGGGCCCGGCGTTTATATTTGCGACGAATGCATCGAGTTGTGCAACGAGATCATCGAAGAAGAACTCTACAAGAACGTCGACGACAATCTCAAGCTTCGGAACATTCCGAAGCCTAAAGAGATCAACCACATCCTCAATCAATATGTGATCGGCCAGGAACGCGCGAAGAAATCGCTAGCGGTCGCCGTTTACAATCATTATAAGCGCGTCAACGCCGGCGCAAGCGCCGACGACGTCGAACTGCAGAAATCGAACATCTTGCTCGTTGGTCCGACGGGATCGGGCAAGACGTATCTGGCACAAACGCTGGCGAAGATTCTCGACGTCCCCTTAGCGATGGCCGATGCCACGTCGCTGACCGAGGCCGGCTACGTCGGCGAAGACGTCGAAAACATTTTGCTCAAGCTCATCCAAGCCGCCGACTACGATGTGAAGCGCGCCGAGAAGGGCATCGTCTACATCGACGAGATCGACAAGATTGCGCGCAAGAGCGAGAACCCTTCGATCACGCGCGACGTTTCCGGCGAGGGCGTGCAACAGGCGCTCCTCAAGATATTGGAAGGTACCACGGCCAACGTGCCGCCGCAGGGCGGACGCAAGCATCCGCACCAAGAGTTCATTCAAATCGACACGACCAACGTGCTGTTCATTTGCGGCGGAGCCTTTGACGGGCTCGAGCGCATCATCGAGGCGCGCGTTGCCGCCAACAACATGGGATTTCGCGCAAACCCTGAGGGCAAACGCGACCTGCACATCGGCAAGCTCTTTCAGCAGTTGATGCCGGAGGATCTACTCAGGTTCGGATTAATTCCTGAGTTCATCGGTCGTCTGCCGATCGTCGTGACGCTCGACGCGCTCGACGAGCTGGCTCTGCGCCGGATCCTCACCGAGCCGCGCAACGCGCTCGTTCGTCAGTTCCAAAAGATCCTCGGCATGGATGGCGTCGATCTTCAATTCACCAAAGAAGCACTGGTAGCAATCGCCCATAAAGCCCAGAGCCGTAAGACCGGCGCTCGCGGCTTGCGTTCGATTCTCGAAGAGACGATGCTCGAGGTCATGTACGATCTTCCGTCGCTTCAAGGCGTCAAGAAGTGCGTCGTCAACAAAGACGTCATCGAGAAGAAAGAGGCGCCGACGCTAATTTACCACGAACAAAAGAAAGACATGCCGGCTTAGGGGCCATATTTCCCCATGGCTTTGTCGCGGCAGGTCTCGATTACCAGATTGTAAACTTCGACCTGCCGCTCCGCGCCCTGGGACAAATCTGACCCCTAGTCCCAGCGGCAGATCTGACAGGCGGATAAGGCGGCTGTGCGGAACGCTGGCGCACCCATGGAACTCCCAAAGCATTACGACCCGCAGGCGGTCGAGCCGCGTCTATACGAGCAATGGGAGCGTAACGGCTACTTTCACGAAGAACCCGATCCCGCGCGGCCGCCGTTCATTATATGCATGCCTCCGCCCAACGTCACCGGGCGCGCTCACTTGGGACACGGTTCGACCTTCACGCCGATGGACGTGCTTACGCGCTACCATCGAATGCTGGGCAACAATGCGGACTGGCTGCCCGGCGTCGATCACGCGGCGATTGCCACCGAGGCCGTTCTCGTCAAGCAGTTGGCGCAGAAAGGCGTGCGGCGCGAGGATCTCGGCCGCGAAGGCTTCGTTGCGCATGCATGGGAGTGGTCGCGCAGTTACGGTGGCCAGATCGACGCGCAGTTTCGCCGTCTGGGTTTCGGACCAGATTGGGAACGCTCGCGCTTCACGATGGACGAAGCACTCTCCGCGGCGGTCCGTCGCGTCTTCGTCCAGCTCTATCGCGAGGGCCTGATCTATCGCGGAACGCGTCTCGTCAACTGGGATCCCACCGCGCAAACGACCGTTTCGGACGCCGAGCTCGAGTACGTGGAGCGCGACGGTACGCTTTGGCGCATCCGCTATCCATCTTCAAGAGAGGATCGCGGCGATGGTATCGAGATCGCGACGACCAGGCCGGAGACGATGCTGGGAGACGTCGCAATCGCGGTTCACCCGCAGGATCCCCGTTACTCGAGCGTCATCGGCCGCAGCGTTTGGTTGCCGCCCCTCTTCGAGCGCGCGATACCGATCGTTGCCGACGAAGCGGTCGACATGGAGTTCGGAACCGGAGCCGTCAAGGTAACGCCCGCGCACGACCAAGTTGATTACGAGATCGGCGTGCGGCACGCTCTCGAAATGCCGTCAGTTATCGGGCTCGATGCGCGAATCGCCGGCACCGACGTGAACGTTGGCCCGTATGCCGGTCTCGATCGCTTCGAAGCGCGCGATCGAATCGTGACCGACTTGAAGCGGTGCGGCCTGCTTCTCGATGCGCAACCCCATCGCCATGCCGTCGCGACCAGCGATCGAAGCGGCGACGTCACGGAACCTTTGCTCTCGCTGCAATGGTTCGTGAAGATGGCGCCGCTGGCAAAACCGGCGTTGGACGCCTATCGGGACGGGCGACTGCGGTTCGTGCCGGAGCGCCACGGCCGCACCTACGAGCGGTGGTTGGAAAACATCCGCGATTGGAACGTCTCGCGCCAGATTTGGTGGGGGCATCGGCTGCCGGTTTGGTACACGCCCGACGGTCGCGAAGTGGTCGCCGAGGGCGAAGAAGAAGCCCTCGAACTCGCGCGCGCCACGTACGGCACGAGCGAGATCACGCGCGATCCCGACACGCTCGACACGTGGTTCTCCAGCGGGATCTGGCCATTTTCTATCTTGGGCTGGCCGCAACAAACGGAGGAGCTCCGCTGCTGGTACCCATCCCAGACGATGATTACCGGCGGCGAGATCCTTTTTCTTTGGGTGGCGCGGATGGTAATGCTGGGCCTACACTTCATGGGGCGCGTTCCGTTCCGCGACGTCGTTATCACGCCGTTGGTTTTCGATGCCGCCGGGCGGAAGATGTCGAAGTCGCTCGGCAACACCATCGATCCGATGGAGCTAGCGGAGAAGTATGGCGCGGACGCATTTCGCCTCTCGATCCTTCGGCAGATGCGTCTCGAAAGCCAGGAGGTTCGCTATCAAGAGTCGCGTTGCGAAGAGGCACGCAACTTCAACAACAAGATCTGGAATGCAACGCGGTATATGCTTGCGCTGCCGGAAGGTTTGCCCTCGGCGTTGACTCTGCCGGTGGCGGCTGCGTTGACGCCGGCCGACCGGTGGGTCCTTACGCGGCTTCGTGAGACCGTCGTGCGAATGGGGGAGCTGCTCGACGCGTATGATTTCGGGAGTGCGGCCGAGTATGTCTGGCGCTTCCTCTGGTATGAAGTTTGCGATTGGTACGTCGAAGCGACAAAGGCGCCGGGAAATTACTCGAGCCGGGCAGCCGTGCTCTCCTTCGTTTGGAACAACGCAATGAGGCTGTTGCATCCCGTTGCGCCGTTTATCAGCGAAGAGATTTGGCTGGCTCTCCCGCACGATGGGCCGACGATAGTAACGGCAACTTGGCCCGACCCGCGCGAGATTCCGGCGTTTGAAAGCGAGGCGCGGAGCTTTGAAACGCTCCAGCGCGCCGTCGAACGGGTGCGCAATCTGCGGGCGGACCTGGGACTGCCTCCGAAAGAACGAGTGACGCTCGAGGTTCCGGCGAACGTACCTGAGGAAATAGCGCAGTTCCTCGTCCTCTTCTGTGCGGCCACGATCGAGCGATCGGCTGCGATCGGGGAGGGGTTGGAGGAGGGCCTGGCAGCCGTCACCGTGCGAGCGCCGCACGGCGTGTTGGAAGAACGCTACGGCAAGGAGGTACGGCATTTGCTTTCTGAAATCGAGCGCGGCGAGAAGAAGCTCGGCAATGAATCCTTCGTCTCGAGGGCGGCTCCGGAGATCGTCGCCAAAGAGCGCGAAAAGCTGGAAGCCTATCGAAGCGAGTTGGCGCGAGTCGAAGCGGCACTACGCGCGTTGAAGGAACCGGCATGACGGCGACGGCAGCGCGTCGCGTTTTGGCGCGCAGCGATGAGATCGCAAGGATCGTCGCGCGCCTCGCCCACGAGATCGTCGAACCGAACCAGGCTCAAGAGGGACTCGTCGTGTTGGGCGTACGGCGCGGTGGCGAGGCGCTGGCCGTTCGGCTAGCGGCGGAAATCGAGCGCATCAGCGGGTGCAGACCCGCCCTCGGCTTTCTGAACATTAATCTCTACCGCGACGACCGCGTCACGCACGAGCTGCCGGATTCGCAGATTCCCGTCGACGTCTCGGGCCGAGTCGTCATCGTCGTCGACGACGTGTTGTACACCGGCCGAACCATTCGTTCGGCGCTCGATGCCGTGACCGATCTCGGGCGTCCGGCGGCGATTCGGCTCTGCGTTCTCGTGGATCGCGGCTTGCGGGAACTCCCGGTTCAGCCCGACTACGTTGGCCGCTTCACGCCGACGTCACCGAATCAACGAGTGAAGGTCGAACTCTCGCCCGAAGTCAGTCCTTCCGACGAAGTGACGATACTAGGACACGCCGATGCGGATCCGCCGTAGCCTGATCGATCTGGACGATCTGACGGCTGAAGAGATCGCCCAAGTTTTCGAGCAGACCGCTGCGTTCGAACAAACGGCGCCGGGACGACGGCTGGCCGGCAAGACGTGCGTCAACCTGTTCTTTGAGGAGAGTACTCGCACGTTCACATCCTTCAACATGGCCGAGCTGAGATTGGGCGCGGATGTCGTCAACCTCGCACCACGTAACCTGAGCTTTACGAGCAAGGGCGAAACGCTGGGAGACACCGCAATCACGCTTGGCGCGATGGGCGTCTCGGTCTTGGTCGTTCGTCACCCCGAAGCGGGCTTTCCGCAGCGCCTCGCGTTGGGCTTCGACGGCCACGTCGTCAACGCGGGCGACGGCGTGCACGCGCACCCGACGCAAGCACTGCTCGATATTTATACACTCATCGAAGAGTTTGGCGACCTCAAAGGGCGAGCGATTGCCATCGTCGGTGACGTTCTTCACAGCCGCGTGGCGCATTCCGCAATCCGCGGGCTTTCGCGGCTCGGGACGACCGTCGTGCTGGTCGGGCCCGAAGGTTTCCTGCCGAGCACGTATGCAGGCGAAAGTGTTCGCGTCGAGCGCGATTTCGACGCCGTGCTGCCCAACGTCGACGCGGTCATCTTACTGCGCATTCAACGGGAGCGTTTCGCTGCGATGCCGATCTCCGATGAAGAGTATGTCGCCGGCTATCGGCTCGATCGCCGCAGGCTCGGCCTGTTGCGTAACGATGCGATCGTCATGCACCCCGGTCCGTACAATCGCGGAATGGAGCTCGACGATTCCGTGCTGGATTTCGCGGGCTGGCGCTACGCGCGCCAAGTGCACCACGGCGTGGCCATTCGGATGGCGGTACTGGATCTGCTCGTTAACGCGAGAAGTCTGTAAGGTTTCAATGACGGGTCTTCTCATCGCGGGCGGCAGAGTCGTCGATCCCGTTATGGCGCTCGATGCCGTTCGCGACGTGCGAATCCGCAACGGAGTCGTCGCGGAGATCGGCGAGCATCTCGAACCGCTTGAAGGCGAGACCGTCCTGAACGTCGCCGGCGCCGTGGTCGCACCGGGTTTCGTCGACATGCACGTTCATTTGCGCGAACCCGGCTTTCCGCAGAAGGAGACGATCGCCACGGGAACGGAGGCGGCGGTGCGTGGGGGGTTCAGCAGCGTCGCCTGCATGCCGAACACGAATCCGGCGCTCGATGCGCCGGCGACGCTGCAGTGGCTGGCGCAGAGCGTGCAACGTTTCGGGCGCTGCCGCGTTTACCCAATCGGCGCGATCACCGTTGGTCGCAAAGGGCGCGAGTCATGCGATTTTGCCGCGTTGGCGGAAGCCGGCGCCATGGGCTTTTCGGACGACGGCGATACCGTGGCGGACGCAGGCGTGCTCGCCGGGGCCGCATTGCGCGCACGCGGCGTCGCGGGCGTTTTTATCTCGCACTGCGAACCCGAGGATCGAATCGTCGCGCGGGATCTCGTCATAGCGGCAGAGAGTGGAAAGCCTTGGCACCTCGCGCACCTCTCCACGCGCGAAGCGTTGGAGCTGGTACGCCAAGTGCGCGCGGGAGGCACGGACGTTACGTGCGAGGCGACCCCTCACCACCTCACGTTCACGGTCGCCGATGCTCTTGAGATCGGTTCAGCCGCCCGCGTTAATCCGCCGCTGCGTTCGGAGGCCGACGTCGCGGCGCTGCGCGAGGCTGTACGCGACGGAACCATCGATGCGCTGGCGAGCGACCACGCGCCGCACACTGAAGCGGAGAAGTTGGATGCCGCCAACCCCGCTCCGGGCTTTACCGGATTGGAGATCGCCGTCGGCGCCTACGCCGGCGCGCTGCCCGATTTACCCATGATGCGCTTCGTGGAGCTGCTATCGACGAACCCCGCGCGAATTCTCGGCATTGATGCCGGAACGCTGCGCCCGGGAGCGCCGGGCGACGTGACGATTTTTGCCCAGCGCTCCTGGATCGTCGATCCGTCAACGTTTGCATCGAAAGGGAAGTCGACGCCGTTTGCGGGTCGCCGTCTGCCGTGCAAAGTGCTCGCGACCATCGTCGGCGGAGACCTGCGCTATTGCGAGCCGGAGTTGGCGGGGTGACTGCTTCGCAGACTCCGGCAGCGCTTTTCCTTGCCGACGGCAGCCGCTTTGATGGTCACGCACTCGGCGTGAAAGGCATTGCACTTGGCGAGGCTGTCTTCTACACGGGCATGACCGGCTACGAAGAAGCGTTGACCGACCCTTCGTATGCCGGGCAAATTCTCACGTTTACCTACCCAATGATCGGAAACTACGGGATTTCCGGCAGCGCCGCCCAGTTTCGGCGGCCGTGTGCCGCAGGAACGGTGATCAAACAGATCGCGCACCATCCGTCGCACTATCTCGCGAAGCAAAGTCTTCCGTCGTGGCTCGACGAGTGCGGCGTGCCGGCATTAATCGGTGCCGATACCCGCGCGATCACGATTGCGCTACGCGAGCATGGAACCATTTGGGCGGCGCTTGCAGCCGGCGAAGCCGCCCTCGATGACGCCGAACGCAAGCTTACCGACTTCGTTCGGACGGCGAACACCAAACTGCTCGTCCCAAGCGTCGCGACGCAAGAAGTCTACTCGCAGGGAACGGAAAGAGGCACTGCGATCGTGCTGATCGACTGCGGCGTCAAGCGCGCCATTCTGCAGCAGCTGCAAGCGCTGGGCGCGCAAATTACGGTCGTTCCCTACGACGTAACCGCCGAAGAGGTACTGGCGTACGATCCCGACGCCGTCGTGATCTCACCGGGGCCCGGCGATCCGGCCGATTTGGTCGAGACGATCGACGTGCTGCGCGATCTGGTCGGACGCAAGCCGCTCTTCGGCATTTGCCTCGGCCACCAACTCCTCGCCATCGCGTGCGGTGCCCGAACCTATAAATTGCCTTACGGGCACCGGGGAGGGAATCAACCGGTGATGCAGCTCCGTGAAGGCACCGTGATCGTAACCGCGCACAATCATGGCTATGCGGTGGACGCGCGCTCGCTCCCTGACGAACTGGAGGCGACGATGACGAATCTCAACGACGGCACGAACGAGGGGTTCGCGCACCGCACGTTGCCCATCGAGGCGGTACAGTTCCATCCGGAGGCCTCGCCAGGTCCCTTCGACGCACGTCATCTCTTCGCGCAATGGCTCGAAAACTTACCGCGCCGCTAGTCCTCGTCGCCCTCGCGTACCTTGCCTCCGCCGGAACCGGCCGGGGGCAGACACTGCAGCGCTTGACCGTTCAAACCTTCGTGCTATCGACGGACACGATGCAGCCGCAGGTCGACGTACCCTTTCATGTGATCGTGACGTTGCACGTTCGCGAACGCGTCAGCCAGATCACGAACCTCCAGCTTCCGATGCTCGCACAGCTCGAACTGCTCGGCGACGAACGCCAGACGCTCAGCGACCCTCGCGGAACGCAGTATCGGGAGGTCGTCACCGTCGTCGTGCATGACGCCGGGCGTTTCGCGATTGCGCCCGCAACACTTCAAGCGATTGACGCGCGGGACGGCAAGCCGAAGCAGTGGTTTACCAACGACCTGCCGCTCTCGGTCCACTCGTCGGCGACGCACATTGCCAATGGTGTGGCCGGCGGCCTGCTCCGCTACGTCGCCAGGATCTTTGCGGCGCTGATTTGGCTCGCGCTGTTGGTGGGAGCCGCGGTTCTTACGATAATCCTGCTCCGCCGGCGCGCGCCGGCCGCGCCGGCTCACACACCGGTGGCCGAACCCGTATCCTACCAGCGGGTACCCAGCGAAGCCGAGCTGCGCCGGCGTCAAATAGACGATGCGCTCCTCGTGCTTCGCGCCGAGCGCACCAGATCGGATGCGGTTCGCGTTCGCGCCGCAGTGTGGCGGAGTATCGGTGCGCCCGAAGGCGAAACTTTGGGCGATGTGCTGCGCCGGCCCGGCTGCAGTGAAGGTCCGTTGCGCGACTTGCTCGTTGCGCTCGAACGCA
>Ga0070762_10001106_pt1 | contig 12196 bp, 11 predicted proteins | sample HubBroMetageREF2_FD_66726 | JGI IMG/M metagenome (GOLD analysis project Ga0070762, IMG submission 66726) | Reference soil microbial communities from the Hubbard Brook experimental Forest, New Hampshire, USA - Hubbard Brook CCASE Soil... | ecosystem: Environmental > Terrestrial > Soil >...
CAGTTATTGGAACGCGACGGCGGTCAGTGGTATAACCCTTAAATCGGTTCAATAGAAGCGATTTGCAAGGGGGCAAGGTGATCCTGGCCGGCGATGTGGGTGGTACAAAGTGTAATCTCGCGTTATTTGCTGAGAGGGATGGCAAGCTCGAGTTCGTTTATCGTCGCCGTTTTGCCAGCAAGGAATTTGCCCAGTTTGACCTGATCGTCAAGGAATTCTCCCGCCAGGCCGCTCCTTATCTTAACGACCAGAAAGTGACGGCTGCCGGTTTCGGCGTTGCGGGGCCAGTGGTCAACAATCGTATCCATGCTACGAATCTTCCCTGGGTTGTCGACGCGGATACTTTGGCGAGAGAGCTTGCCGTGGAACCCATCGTCCTGATGAACGATCTGGGCGCGACCGGACACAGCCTGGAACACTTGCCGCCCGAAGATTTCTGCGTCTTGAACCAGGGCACTCCCGTAAAGGGTGGGACGCGCGCGCTGCTTGCCGCCGGCACAGGATTGGGCGAAGGGATTTTGTTTTGGGAAGGCAGACGCTATAAAGTCGTTCCTTCCGAAGGTGGTCACACCGATTTCGCGCCGCGCACCGACCAGCAAATTGAATTGCTGCGTTTCATGCGCCGTCGCTACCCGCAAGTCAGTTGGGAATTGATTCTTTCCGGCCGCGGTTTTCGCACGCTGCATGAATTCATTGCGCCTAGCGTCAAGCATCCGATCTTCGAAGATCCGGACGCCGATCCCGCGCCGTACATCACCAAGAGTGCGGTGGACAAGTCGTGCCCGGTTTGCGTGGAAGCGCTCGATCTGTGGACCACCATTTACGGTGGCGAAGCTGGCAATCTCGCGTTGAAGGTGCTGGCTCTTGGCGGCGTTTACGTCGCCGGCGGCATCGCCGTAAAGATTCTGTCAAAGATGCAAGATGGGGCGTTCTTTGCCTCTTTCAAGGATAAATGGCATTTCACCGCGATGCTGGAAGATGTTCCCGTCTCCATCGTGCTGAACGAATCGGCGCCGCTTATTGGAGCCGCCTACGAAGCGTTGGCCGCCCGCAAATTAGGGCGCTGAAGTTAGCTGTATTCTGCCCCACCGTTTCTCGGCCCTTTCTGCCTGCTCACCTGCGCCAAACCTTGATAGACTAGTGCCTCGCAGCACGGTCTTCATTGGCCGTTATCCTTCATATCGCAAGCCCTGCCGGAGCGCTTCCGGAGGCATGGAGTCTTCTGATGAGCAGTACCGTTACCTCACCCGTTACCGATTTGCAGAACTATTTTGGCGGAGAGTGGAGAAAATCCTCGGCTACCGAATTTGTCAATGTTACCAACCCCGCGTCCGGTGAATTGCTCGCGCGCACGCCGGTCTCGACCAAAGCGGATGTCGACGCGGCGGTGCAGGCTGCCGCCGATGCTTTCCCAGCATGGCGGTGTACGCCTCCCGGCGAGCGTATTCAATATTTGTTCAAGCTGAAATTCGTGCTGGAAGAGCACATCGACGAACTCTCCAGGATCATCACCACCGAGAATGGCAAGACGTTTGGCGAAGCCAAGGCCGAACTGCGCCGCGGCATTGAAAATGTGGAAGTAGCCTGCGGCATCCCCACCATGATGCAAGGCTATAATCTGGAAGACATTACTCCAGGTGTCGACGAAACGTTGATTAGGCAGCCGCTTGGCGTGGTTGCGGCCATTGTGCCCTTCAATTTTCCTGCGATGATTCCGTTCTGGTTTCTTCCTTACGCCATCGCTTGCGGCAACACCATTGTGTTGAAGCCCAGCGAGCGCGTGCCGCTCACCATGCGCCGCACAATGGAACTGATCGAGAAGACCGGAATTCCCAAAGGCATCGTGAATCTGGTGAATGGCGGTCGCGAAGTGGTCGACGCTTTGTGCGACCATCCTACGATTCGCGCGATTAGTTTTGTCGGCTCCACGCCCGTAGCGAAACATGTCTACATGCGTTCCGCCGCGGCAGGCAAGCGCATGCAGTGTCAGGGCGGAGCAAAAAATCACGTCATCGTTTTGCCTGATGCCGACATGGATCTGGCCAAGCAGATCATCAGCGATTCTGCGTTTGGTTGCGCAGGCCAACGTTGCCTCGCGGTATCAGTGGCAGTAACCATTGGCGACGCGCAGAAGAAGTTTCGCGACGCGATTGCCGAGGCAGCCTCCTCGATCAAAGTTGGTTTTGGCTTGGATAGCGGAATCCAGATGGGCCCGGTGATTTCCAAGGAGAGTAAGCAGCGCGTGGAATCGCTGATCGCCACCGGTATCGGCGATGGCGCGAAGCCAATCGTTGATGGACGCAATCTGAAAGTGGCCAGCTACGAAAATGGCAATTTCCTGAATCCCACCATTCTCGACGGTGTGCCCGCGTCCAGTGCGTTGGCCAACACAGAAATCTTTGGCCCGGTGCTGAGCCTGATTCATGCCAATTCCATCGATGAAGCCATCGAATTCATTCGCAAGAGCCCCTACGGCAATCAGGCTTCGCTCTTCACCACTAGCGGCGCTGCCGCGAGGAAGTTCCGCTACGAAGCTCCGGCGGGGAACATCGGCATCAACATCGGTGTCGCGGCGCCGATGGCCTATTTCCCGTTCAACGGCTGGAAAGAAAGCTTCTTTGGCATTTTGCACGCGCAGGGGAAAGATGGCGTGGAGTTTTATACCGAATCCAAGATCGTGGTGGAGCGGTGGTCGCGGCAGGAAACGCGCAAGTTCTAATTTGCCACTTTTTAAGTACCGACAATTTGACGTTCACCTGGCGCACGATATATCGTGCCCCTACGTTTTCCAGGCACGTCTATGACTTCCCAACCGCAATCGTTGAACATCAATCCGCAGGTGGAATGCGCGGAGACCCTGGCCTCGCGTTTTTATACTGATCCTCGAATTTTACAGATAGAGAAAGATCGCGTCTTTCACCGTACTTGGCAGTGGGTCGGCACGCTCAGCCAACCTTGCGGCAATGTGAACGGTACGGCTCACACCATCGCCGATCCAGAATCGTTTTTTACCGCCGATGTGTCTGGTGAGCCGGTGGTAGTTGTCCGCGACAAAGAGAGCATCCTTCGCGCGTTCAGCAACGTTTGCCGGCACCGTGCCGGACCAATCGCTCAGGGTAATGGCTGCCGTCATGTGTTTCAGTGCGCCTATCACGGATGGACGTACACGCTGGATGGTCGGCTGATTGGCACGCCCGAAGCAGATGGCGTCGCGTTTTTCGATCGCTCCACCATGGGCATGGTGCCGCTGGGACTGGAAACCTGGGAGCAATTTCTGTTCGTCAATTTCGACGCAGATGCCCCGCCACTTTCCGCATTCCTGGGTAACATCCCGGAGCTAGCGAAAGAATTTTCCTTCGCTGGTCTGCAGCTCGCCGAACGCCGTGATTATTACGTCGATTGCAACTGGAAGGTCTACGTCGACAACTACCTGGATGCGTACCACATTCCTATCGTCCATCCCGGCTTGATGAAGGAAATTGACTACCCGAAATATCGTACCGATACGTTTCGCTACCATTCGCAGCAGCTAGGTCCGGTCAAAGCGTTGAAGCCGAACGATACTGAGCAACGCATCTATCCACCCGGTATAGGCTTGAAAGACGCCTTGTATTTCTGGGTGTTTCCCAACCTGATGCTCAACATCTATCCCGACAATATTCAGCTCAATCTAATCGTACCCATTTCCCACGACAAAACACTGACCATTTTCGAATGGTATTTTCATGATGCGACGTCGGAAAAAGTGCGCGAACGCGTGAAAACAGTCACCGCCTTCAGTGAAGAAGTGCAACAGGAAGACATCAGCATCTGCGAAGCGGTGCAGCGTGGCCTTCATTCTTCCACCTACGATCGCGGCCGCTATTCCGTAAAACGCGAAAATGGCGTGCACCACTTCCACATGCTGCTCAGCGAGTTCCTCAGCTAAACGAGAGGGCTGCCACGTCGCGAACAAGCAGGTGCACGCGGCAGCCCGGTGGCGCTATTACGACACCGCGCTTCTTTCTATGGATGAGCCGGGGCAGGCTGTTGCGACGGCGCTGGGGCAGGTGCCGGCTTGTTGAAGTCAAAATTCACCTTAGGAGCTTGCCGCGCACCTTCTTCGGTCTTGAAGTACGCATCGTTGCGCGCGAAGCCCGCCATACCCGCAATGACGCTATTCGGAAACAGCGAAATGTACGTGTTGTAGTCCTGCACCGTGTCGTTGTATCTCCGACGTTCCACCGCGATGCGATTTTCCGTGCCCGCCAATTCGTCCTGCAAGCGCATGAAATTTTCATTGGATTTCAATTGCGGATAATTTTCCACGATTACCAGCAATCGGCTCAATGCCGAATCCAACTGCCCGTTCGCCGCGATCTTATCCGAAGGTGTTTTCGCGCCAATCAACGCAGCGCGCGCCGCAGCAATATCCCCAAATACGGTCTGCTCCTGCACCGCGTAGCCTTTCACCGTTTGCACCAAATTTGGAATCAGGTCAGCGCGCCGTTGCAGAACTACGTCCACCTGCGCCCACGCCGCATTCACCGATTCTCTTTTTATCGCCATCTGATTTCGCCGGCTCACAAACATGCTGCCAAAAATCAGCCCAACCACCAGAAGCACTACCAACAGCAAAACGACCGCTTTCATAGCCGCCACCTCGTTTGAGATTGAAATTCTACGATGGCACCCGTTGCCACTGTTTCTTCGGAACCGCTCCATCCAACTTCAGAATCACTTTTTCCAGCGCTCGCATGTAATCGTCGTACACGGCTACGGAATCCTCGCTCGCCCCATCTTTCTCCCGATAGTCATATACGCGCGCAAACGCGCTGGCACTCGCCCCGGTCGAGTCCTCGATCTTCGCAAAAAGCTTGCGGGCATCCTCTGGTGCATCCTCGCCCAAAGCAATCAGCGTGTGGCGCAGCAATGCCACCGCTCCGGAAATGGTTCGTTTCAAAACGCGCACAAATTCCAGTTCGCTCTGGCCTACGTGCACAATATGCTGCCGCAAACGCAGTAGCAGCAAGCGCAACTCGTGTTCCACCTCGACGCGATGCAGGTTCATAGGAATTTCCAGGTCCTTTACCACATCCGGGCCAAACAAAACGCGGTGCGACATCTTTACGTCCAGGCTCTCAATGGCAAACACGTCGGTTGAGCGTCGCAACTCCTCGGTCACGAAAAATAACGGCGCGGGCTCCTTTAATTCCTTGGTCCACCACGCCACTACCGGCGACACGCGCTGCAATTCATCCACGTTAATCGTCACCAGCGTGCACAATAGGTTCAGATCCGAAGACTCGGGTCGGTAGTCGCCGCGCGCGCCGGAACCATAGAGAATCACCGACTCCAGGTTCTTGCCAGCCGCCTCTTTTATGCGACTCACAAACTCGTTTAGTTTTCCTTCCATCGCCGCACCTATCTTCCCAGAAGTCCGAAGTTACCAGCTACCCCCAGCACCGCCGCCTCCGCTGCCGCCGCCGCCAAATCCACCAAAGCCGCCAAAGCCGCCACCACCTCCGCCCCAACCTCCACCGCCGCTAGAACCGCCCCAACCTCCGCCCCGCCGTCCTCCTGCCATAGTGCCAATCACTGGCCCGATCCACCATCCACTTCCCATGCCGCCACCACGTGATGATCCACCACGCCCAGAAAACACTACCAACAAAATAATCCCCAGAACTATCCATACCCAGGTGCTACCGGATCCATTGTCATTTGATGCCGGAGCCTGCCGCACCTGCGGCAAGCCGGTGAGCGTCACACCTTTGTCGTCCGCGATGTATTTGGCCAGTCGCGCCGCCGCCGCCACTATGCCACCGCTGTAATCGCCCTTGCGAAAATAAGGAGGCAGCAAACGCCCTGCATCTCCAGCACGCGCATCATTGATAATCGGTTCCAGACCGTATCCAACTTCAGTCCAATACTTCCGGTCATTAGGCGCGACCAGTAACAGGACTCCACTGTCCTGCTTCTTTTGCCCCACACCCAGTTGCTTGAACAGATCGTTAGCGTACGGTTGGATTTCGTTGCCGTCCAGCGACTTCACCGTAACAATGGCCATCTGCGCGCCGGTCTTCTGTTCCAATTCCGTGGCCATCGCCTCCAATTGCGTTTTAGCTTGTGGCTGAATGATTCCGGCGAGGTCGGTAACGTATCCGGTAGGGTGAATCTGCTTGATGTCCTCTGCACGCGTGACTGCAATCACGCATAGGACGAGACACAAGACACCGAGCGCGCGCAGCTGTGCAGTTCGCTTCATCAGGATTCTATTCGTTAGTACGTTCACTCCCTCGTATTAATTTCAGGAGTCGAAGATCATTGCGCGGCAATTCGGGCGGAAACCAGTGCAGGCTGCGGATAGCGACGCAGCCACACACTGCGCGAATTCTCTCACAAAAGCGGCGCAAAAATCCCCACGGAAATCTCACCGAACAACTTTCACATTCAGCGCGCACGACTTGCGGGATACCACGTTTTCGCGACCGCGCTGGTGCCGCACGTGCTCGAATTTCTCCACGGGATCCAGATGTAAGGAGTGGGCACGACTAGGCGACAAACGCCGTTTGGCCGCTCCTTTAGCTGGGCCTATTTCCACCAAATTTTTGTGACGCAGTTTCACTCCTTCATCCGCACACGATCCTACTTGTTGCATTGGAGGATTTCATGATTGACACGAAACTGGAAAAAGCGATGAATCCCATCCCGGTTCCTTACGAGGAATTCGAGAGCTTCCCAAAGCATGTCGAGGAGTTTTTTGACTTGGTGGCACGCCGTCCCTTCGAGCTACTCGAGAAGAGGCCGCTGCTATTCGGCCGGGAGTTCGAAAACTTGCTGAGGGCGGAACCCGAACTGATGCGGCCGATTTATCTACGGCTCTATGAGGCCGAGGAGACGCTAATCGCCAAGGCCGAGGTTCCGGGCTACACCGAGAAGGAACTCAACGTGATTTGCGCGCCGTGGAGGCCGGTGATCATTGGCAAGCGGGAGTACAAGGAAGAAAACAAGATCGACAAAAGAGACGAAGCGGCGATCATTCACACCGAAAAGACCCACATCTTCAAGACCGTCAAGCTCCCGCCGGAGGTACGGCCTGAGGGCGTCAAGGCCATTCTCAAGAATGGAATCCTTGAGGTGACGCTTCCCAAGGCGGAAGTCGTGAAGAAGGTAAAAGTTGAGGTGAAGCCCTTCTAGCGACCAATTCCTCCGTTTGCGGAGATGTGCCCGGGAGGCGTGCCCGTGGGAGCGAAGTGCGCCTCCCGGATTGTCTGTGGATATCATTGACCGACTAAAGCGCTCAGCCTACTCTGTACTTTCATGGATACGGCAACTTACCCAATCTCCAAACGCTGGTGCGTTCCTGTTCCATTCCCCATTTTGATCACTGCCGCGATCATTTTTGCCGCAGCCACGTCGTGGTACGCCTTCCTGTGGATGGATAACGCCCAGCACCCGGGGTACCCGGTCGAAATCGGCATCAATGCCGGCCGGGAAACCCGCTTCGATCCGGCCACTTCGTCGATCCCCATCTACAACGTCGTTAGTGCAAGTCCTGCGGAAGCCATTGGCATCCAGCCGGGCGACCGTATGATCGCGATCAACGGAGTGTCTGTCACGTCCTCTTTGCCTTTCGAGCAGACCTGGGATAAATCGCATGCCGGTGACGTCGTAGAAATAAAGGTACGTCGTCCCGGTGAAGCCGAGCCTCTGGTATTCCGTCCTCGCTTTCGTCCGGTGGCGCAAAACAAGCCTGCCGAAGGCGTCGCTCAAAAATCAGCGCAACGCGTAACCACTCTGTTTCCCCTATTTTTCGTGCTGGTGGGTTTCGCGGTTCTGTTTCTTCGTCTGGACGATCCGACCGCATGGCTGCTGGCTGCGCTGTTCGCCGCTTTTGTTGCAGCTCCTGGCTTCAAAGATTTGCCTTTGCTGGCACCGGGTTTTGGCCCCTTCGTAAATGTGTTTCGCGCCTTATTCAACGGCTACTTGCCTGCTCTCTTCTACATCTTCTTCGCGGTATTTCCGCAGCGCTCGTGGCTCGATCGCCGTGCGCCCTGGTTGAAGTGGATGGCGCTGGCCTTTGGTATCAGTCAAGCAATTCCGGGCTTTCGTGACGGCGATCCGCGTTGGCCAAATGTTCTGTGGCGAATGTTGGGAGATCCGTTCACCAACAACGTGCGACTTGCGATTAGCTATTCCTTCTTGTCTTTGGGATTGCTTTCGCTGCTATTAAATTCACTTGGCAAGGACATCCCAACCGACGTCCGGCGAAAGTCACGCGTCATGTTTTGGGGAACCATTATTGGGACTCTGCCCATCATCGTGGAACGCATGATTGCGGATTTCACCGGGTACGAAGTGTCCTTCTGGACCGGCACAGCGGTCATCATGCTTCTGCTCTTGTATCCACTATCGTTTGCCTATGCGGTGGTGAAATATCGGGTGCTGGAAATTCCCGTTCTCTTACGACGCAGCGCGCGCTATGTGTTGGTGCAACGAGGCTTCTTTGTCTTGCTGCTGGTCGCCGCCTTCGCCGCGATCTATCTTTTTACTCATTTCTTTTCCGGCGTTTTCACCTGGAATTCACAAGTAGGTATGGGGCTCAGCGCGGTGTTTGGCGTGGCGTTGGTGTGGGCTTCCGGGCCACTGGTCAAGCGCGGCACACAACGGATCGACCGTGCCTTTTTTCGAAGTTCCTATGATGCACAGTTGATTTTGCAAGATCTTGGCGAAAAAACGCGCCTGGTCAGCGAGCGTGATGAACTGGCCAAGTTGCTGCGGGACCATCTGCAACACGCGCTACATCCAAAAACCGTGGCGCTCTTTTGTGAAATGTCGGATGGCACACTGGCCGCCACCGGTCCGCAACTCCCCGCCAATACCGCGGCACTCCAGACGGATACGCCGTTCCTGCTTGAACTTGCTTCGCACGGACGCGCCTGGGACGCACCTCCTCCCGATTCGCCGGAATATCCTAAAGATTTTCCGCTGGCATTCCTTTCCCCCGAAATTCTGGTCCCGCTGCTTGCGCGCGACGCTCGGCTTGTCGGGCTTTTTGTCTTGGGCCAGCCGCTCTCTGATGAGCCGTATTCGCGTGAAGACAAGCGCTTACTCGAATCGGTAGCGGGCCAAGCCGCTGTGGCTCTGGAAAATATTCGCTTGGCCGAACGAATCGCAGATCGTATGGAAGCGGAAAATCGCGCTGCTCATGAAATGGAAATTGCCCGCGATGTCCAATCGCGCTTGTTTCCGCAGACATCACCACCTCTTGTCACCATGGAATATGCGGGCCGATGCATTCAGGCGCGCCAGGTCGGTGGAGACTATTACGACTTCCTCGATCTTGGCTCAGCCCACGTCGGCTTCGTGCTTGCCGATATTTCCGGTAAGGGAATCGCCGGCGCGCTGCTCATGGCCAACCTGCAGGCCAATCTACGCAGCCGCTCGGTAGTGGCCCTCGATGATCTGCCCAAGCTGCTGAAATCCGTCAACCAGCTATTCCTTGAGAATTCTCCGGAAGATCGTTACGCCACCATGTTTTTCGCCATGTACGACGACACCCGCAAACTTACCTACGCCAACTGCGGGCATAATCCTCCGCTGGTTTTTCATCGAGACGGCTCCATCGCTCGCCTCGGCGCCACAGCGTCCGTCATTGGCCTGTTTTCTCCTTGGGAATGTGAAGCGCACGAATGCGTCTTGGTTCCGGGTGATGTTCTGGTGATTTATACCGATGGTGTGACTGAGGCGGAAAATGCAGACCACGAGGAATTTGGCGAAGCGCGTTTAGTCGAAACCGTCCGCGCAAATCCGAACGCAACTCCCGGCGAACTTCTGATTTCCATTCAGGATGCAGTTCAGAAATTTAGTGTGGGCGAACAGTCCGACGACTTAACCTTGGTCGTCGGCTGCATTCGCTGAAATCGGATTAGTAGCGCCAGCATCTTGCCGACTCAATATAGTGCAGCCCTTTTATCCCGCCGTCGTGTGCTGCTCTTTCGCCGCTTCCGCCAGCCAATGTTCCAAAACCGCCATCGAATCGGGCTCCACGTCGATAAACGACATACCCGACCCCATATTCGGCTGCGAGTAGATAACTTTTGCCTTGGACTTGAACGCCGCCTCTCCCGCAAAAATCTTCAGCAGCACAATCGTGTCGACCGGAAAGGGATTCATCATGTCCAGGTAGCAGCCATATAGGCTGAGCTCGCTGACGCGTGTGGCGACCCGAACTTCAGAGCGCTCCTCGAATAGCTCCGCGCTGGCTATAAAAATGTACCTGGGGGTGCGACGTTTTTCTCTGGGCACAGGCTTCTCCCTAAGCTGGGCGTCTTTGGCCCATGCTAACGCGGAGGTTCGCCAAGCTCCATAGTACCGTTCCATCCTAGAAACAGTTGCTTAGTTACTACCGGTTTATAGGTCTGATACCCACGCGCAAGGTAGCGTCCATTCCCAGCCTCGCGCCCTTTTCCGTGGTCGATGCCGCCCGAGACAACGAGGTAACTAGTGTACTGTAACAGATGAAAAGATAGTATGATTGGGTTCATGGAAAACCCCATCGTACTGACAGACGCGGAACGTATGGAACTCAACCAGCGAGCGACGAGCCGCAGTGGGCGTGCCGATGACGCGCGCCGGGCGCGGTTGATGTTGCTGCTGGACGCTGGCCATACCTGGGCCGCGATTCGCGACAAGCTGGACTGCAATGATGCGTTTATCGATCGCTGGAGCAAGCGATTTCGGGAAGAGCGGCTGGCCGGGTTGTTCAGCAGACACGCTGGGCAAGAGGCCAGCACGCTGACTCCTGCGCTGGAGGCGCGCATTCTGGAATGGACGCTCAAGCGCACGGCGCCGGACGGGGCGACTCAGTGGAGCACGCGCAGACTGGGTACGCAGCTCAAGGTCAGTCACATGATGGTGGCTCGCGTGTGGACCAAACACGGCCTCAAGCCGCAACGGCTGGACCGCTACATGGCCACCAACGACCCGGATTTTGAGCAGAAAGCCGCCGACATCATTGGCCTGTATCTGAACCCTCCGGCGCATGCGGCGGTGTTCTGTGTGGATGAGAAGACGTCGATTCAGGCGCTCGACCGCAAGGATCCGGTATTGCCTCTCTCGCCAGGACGCGCCGAACGGCATGGCTTTGAGTACTTCCGGCACGGCACGCTGTCCCTGTACGCGGCCTTCGACACCAAGACCGGCGAGATACTCGGCAAGACGGCCGTGCGACACACGTCTGCAGAGTTCGTCGCGTTTCTGGCAGACATCGTTGTCAACCAGCCGCGCGGCAAAGAGATTCACGTGATTGCCGATAACCTCTCGGCACATAAGACCGGGCAGGTCGAGGACTTTCTGAATCGACATCCGAAGGTTCACCTGCACTACACGCCGACCTATTCTTCTTGGCTCAACCAGATTGAGCTCTGGTTTGCCAAGATCGAGCGCGATGTCATTGCGCGCGGTGTGTTCACGTCGTTGGCTGACTTGCGGAGGAAGCTTATGAAATACATCCGGCACTACAACAAAGTGCCAAAGACCGTAAAGTGGCGCTACTTCGATCCGACACGTCGCATTACTCCCAATTCAGCTGTTACAGTCCACTAGTAGGGTGTAGGTTGTGGTTGATGGTTGGCGCGCAGTGGCTTGGTTGCTAAAAGTTTCTTATGCTTTTTCAGGGCCTTGGTCTTATCCGTCTTGGGAATGGCGTCCTCCCTTTTTCTCAGATTCGACTTCGCGTGAATCTGCGCCGCTCCGTTAGGAGCCTTGCGGCGTGTACTTAACCTCGATGTGGCCGAACGGAAGGCTCACCGATTGGGCTGGGAGACTCCCTTTGGTAAGAGGTTTTTGCTCTTCCAGCTTCCGGGCTTTGCGGAGGTGCTTTGCGCGCTTCTTCGCTTTCTTTGCAGTGGCCATGTGTTCCTCCCGTCATGTTAGCCGCCAGCCTCCTAAAGGCATGACAGATGGCGAAGGCTCGGTTAGCCTAGGAGGCTGAAACGATTGTGGTTACAGGAACCGTACCGCTCGAACAGCGTTGAAATTCTAATCACGCGCTGGAATTTTCAACCGTGGTAATACGACCAGTCTAAGCCGGACGAGCCCGGCAAGACGCCTCGCGTGACAGACGGCGACTCGGCCGTTAATCCTGCTCACCGATGGTTTGCGCGTACGTCTTGCCGTAGGGATAAAAGAGTTCCTTACGGCCTTGTTGCCA
>Ga0070762_10001108_pt1 | contig 12188 bp, 10 predicted proteins | sample HubBroMetageREF2_FD_66726 | JGI IMG/M metagenome (GOLD analysis project Ga0070762, IMG submission 66726) | Reference soil microbial communities from the Hubbard Brook experimental Forest, New Hampshire, USA - Hubbard Brook CCASE Soil... | ecosystem: Environmental > Terrestrial > Soil >...
CTCCAAGGACATGCTCGCCGCCTTGCAGGAGGCCGGCGATGTCGTGGCCGAGGGCTTGCCAGGGCCGGCGTTCTCCCGGCACATGCTCAACGTCGACCCGCCCGACCACACCCGGCTGCGGCGGCTGGTATCCCGGGCCTTCGTGCCGGGAAGGATCGCCGCGCTCGAGCCGGCCATCCGGGCGATCGCCAGCAGCCTCCTCGACGAGCTGGACGCGGCCGGCCCTGGCGCCACCGTCGACCTCATCGAGGGGTATGCCTACCCGCTGCCGTTCGGGGTGATCGGCGAGCTGCTCGGCATCCCCGCAGCCGACCGGCCGCGCCTGCACTCCTGGTTCGGTGTGCTGCTGACCGGATGGGCCGGTGACCCGCCAGCGGAGGCCGTCGAGGCATCGGACGGCATCGTGGCCTACCTGCGCGGCCTGGTCGACGCCAAGCGGCATAGCCCGGCCGACGACTTGGTCAGCGTCCTGGTCGCCGCCACGGAAGGCGACGCGCTCACCACCCAGGAGCTGCTTTCGAGCCTGTTCCAGCTCATCGTCGCCGGCCACGACACCACGGCCAGCCTGATCGGCAACGGGGTGGTGGCCCTGCTGGACCACCCCGGCCAGCTCCAGGCGCTGCTGGCCGATCCGGGGCAGCTTCCCGCCGCGATCGACGAGCTGATCCGTTTCACCGCCCCGGTCCCGCATGCCACGTTCCGGGTGACGGCCGAGCCGGTGACTATCGGCGGCGTCCAGATCCCCGCCCACGAACAGGTGCTGGTCTGCCTGGGCTCGGCCAACCGCGATCCGGGCCGCTTCCCAGCCCCCGACGTCCTCGGCATCGGCCGCAACGACGGGCCGAACCTCGGCTTCGGCCACGGCATCCATTACTGCCTCGGCGCCCCCCTGGCCCGGCTCGAGGCCAAAGTCGCCTTCCAGACCCTGCTCGGCCGTCACCCGGACCTGCGGCTCGCCGCCGACCGCGACACGCTCGCCTGGGCGCACGGCGACGGTCTCGTCCTGCGCGGCCTCCTCTCGCTCCCCGTCGTGCTCGGTCCCAGCCGGCGGCAGGGATAAACGACCATCTGTTCCCATCCAAACCAAGGAGACACCGATGACCGTCACCGACCGACCCGTCGACAACGGCGTGAACGTCCAGGCCCTGCTCGATGCCCGCGGCGCGCTGTCCGGCGCGCCGGAGGCAGCCCAGTTCACCTGGCGGGCCAGCTGCACCTGGCGCAACGGCACCCACAGCCATTCCACCGTCGACGGCTTCACCGGCCTGGGCGCCGAGCAGCACCACCGCGCCACCTATGAGTTCGACGTCGACCACCCCGAATGCTTCGCCTCCGAGGACAACGGCGCCACCCCCGTGGAGTTCGTCCTGGTCGCCCTGGCCGGATGCCTGACCGCCGGCGTCGCCTCCGTCGCCCAGTTCCGCGGCATCCAGCTCCGCTCGGTCACCGCCACCATCGAAGGCGACATGAACGTGCTGGGCATCCTCGGCGCCGACCCCGAGGTCCGCAACGGCTTCGACTCGATCCTCATCCGGTTCGCCATCGACGCCGACGCCTCCCGCGACGACCTCGAAGCCGTGATCGCCCAGTCACAGAAGCGCTCGGCGGTCTTCGATGTGGTGACCAACCCGACCAAGGTCCTCGTCGAGCTGGCCTGACCGCCGCCGCCCGGGACCCCCGCATGATCCAGGCCACGGCAGCTGTCGTCGGTGCCGGGCACGCCGGCCTGGCCATGAGCCGCCGCCTCACCGAACGCTCGATCGACCACGTCGTCCTCGAGCGCGGTGAGGTGGCGAACTCGTGGCGCACCCAGCGCTGGCCCAGCCTGCGGCTGCTCACCCCGAACTGGCAGACCCGGCTCCCCGGCCAGCACTACGCCGGCGACGACCCCGACGGCTTCATGCCCGTTGCCGAGGTCCTGGCCACCCTCACCGGCTACGCCCGTCTCATCAGCGCGCCGGTGCGGGCCGGCACGACCGTGCATGCCGTGCGAGCCGCGCCGCAGGGCTTCGAGATCCTGGCCAACGGCGACGTCCTGCGTGCCCGGGCCGTGGTGCTGGCCACCGGCGCGTGCAACCTGCCAGCCATCCCGGGCATCGCCGACGCCGTCCCCCCGTCGATCACCACGCTCACCCCGCTCACCTACCGCGACCCTGGCCGACTCCCCGCCGGCGGGGTCCTCGTCGTGGGCGCGTCAGCCACCGGCGTTCAGCTCGCCGGTGAGATCCACCGGTCGGGGCGCCCAGTGACCTTGGCGGTCGGCGAGCACGTCCGCCTCCCCCGCACCTACCGCGGCCGCGACATCTTCTGGTGGATGCAGGCCACGGGCGTGCTGGCCGAACGCTACGACCAGATCGACGACCTCACCCGGGCCCGCCACCTGCCTTCCCCGCAGCTGATCGGAACCGCCGAGCGCACGACGACGGACCTCAACACGCTCGCGGCGGAGGGGGTCCGCATCGTCGGCCGGCTTGGCCGTGTCATCGATGGCGTCGCCCAGTTTTCCGGTTCCCTCGCCAACACGTGCGCCCTCGCCGACCTGAAAATGAACCGGTTCTTGAACCGAGCCGACGAATGGGCCACGACGTCGGGTCTCGACGATGAACTCCCGCCGCCGCACCGCTTCGCACCCACCCGCATCGATCCCCGCGCTCCCCTGCAGCTGGACCTGACCAGCGGCGAGATCACCACCGTGCTGTGGGCGACAGGCTTCCGGCCCGACCACTCCTGGCTCGGCGTCCCGGTCCGCGACCGCACCGGCCACATCCGCCACGACGGCGGCGTAGTCGCCGGCGCCCACGGGCTCTACCTCCTCGGCATGCCGGTGCTCCGCACCCGCGCCTCCACCTACATCCACGGCGCAGGCATGGACTCCGAAGCCCTCGCTGGCCACCTCCATACCTTCCTCGGCAGCCAGCGCCGCTCGCATCCCGCCGCGAGCTGGGCCGCTGCCGACCGTCATCGTTGACAGACCTCCAACCCAGCGTCATCCCTGTATTACGGTGGTACCGGAGGGCTGTCATGGAGGTGCTGCGGAGCGTGCGCGCAGGTCGGACGCGCCTGCGCGGCGGGCCCAGGCCAGCTGCCGCCGGTCCGTTGCTGAGCTGGATCGGGGATGAGCGCATCGCGATCAGCGCCGTGCCGCCGGCCCGGACGGTGGCAGGCCTGGCCGGGCTGGGCGTGACGCACGTCGTCAACTGCCGGCCGCGGGCGCAGGTGCGGTGGTCGGGGGATCTGGCGGCCGAGCGGGCGGCCTTCGGCCCCGGGCGGGTCGCGCACGCGCCGATGCAGGATCACGGCCTGCGGCAGCGGCCCGCGGCGTGGGCGGCGGCGGCGCGCTTCGCCGCGCGGGTGCTTGAGGAGCAGCCGCAGGCCGGAGTGCTCATCCACTGCACCGCGGGCAGGCGCCGCTCGGCCATGGTCGCCTACGCGGTGCTGCGGCTGCGCGGCCACGACCGCACCGGGGCGGCGGCGCTGGTGCTGACCTACCGGACCGAGGCAGAGCTCGTCCCGGCGTATGTGCGCAGCGTCGAGCGGTGGCTCGCCACGGCGCCGCCGGCATGACAGGCGCCCCCAGCATGACAGGCGCCCCCAGCATGACAGGCGCCGCCGGCATGACAGGCGCTGCCGGCCTAGGCGGCGCCAGGCGGCGCCGCTGATCGCTCTCGGGTCGGCTGAAGCACGGACGAGCCCAGCCAGTGGCTGGCTCGCAGCGCGAGTTCCACGTCGTGCTGGTTGCCGCTCACCGGCCGGCCGAGGCTCTCCTCAGCCTTTCTGATCCGGTACTGGACCGTGTTCTTGTGCAGCATCAGCCGTTCGGCGGTGGCCTTGTAGCTGCTCCCGGTGTGCAGGAAAGCCAGCAGGGTATCGCGCAGGCGAGCGTGGTTCTCGTCGTCGATGGCCAGGCCCGCCAGCGTGCCGAGCACCCAGGCCCGCAGCAGTTCGGGTGATCCGAGCATCATCGCCACCGGCGCCACGTCGCCGAACGCTACCGCCCGCGGCGCGGGAGGCCCTGCGGCGAGCGCGACCGCCTGGGCGGCGATGGCCTGCTGGTGAGTGAGACGGAACCCGGTGGTGCCCTTGGCCGCATCGCCGAAGGCAAAATGGATGTCGCCGTCCACCCCGGCCGTGCTAGCCGTGGCGGCGTCGAACGTGTCACGGATCCCCAGCGGCAGCCATACCCACGCGCTGGACTCGTCGCGAGGCAGGAAGACAGGCTCGCCGGAGCAGCCCACCTTCCCCGCGACGTGGTTGATCGCGTGCTCAAGCCGGGTGATGTTGTCTACCGCGGCCGTGGCGTCGCCCGCCCAGCACACCAGGCCCAGGTGGTACTGGCGCAGCCGGTAGCCCAGGGTGACCTCCGTCGCGGCCACGTTGATCCGCTGGCCCGACAGCAGGTCACGGATCCGGGCGCCGCGCATGGCGCTGCGGTTGCGCAGCCAGTGCTCCCGCTCGCGCGTGTAGGCCGCGACGATCTCCTCGGAGGTCTGGTCGACGTACCCGGCCACGATCTTCGACATGCCCAGCGTGGCAGCGGTGATCATCTGGGCGTCGTCGGCCTGCCGGGCCAGCTCCTTGAGGAGCCAGTCGGAGAAGCAGGTGTGCCCGAGCCGGTAGGCGCGCAGCAGCGCGGTCAGCGGCGTGCCGCGCTGCGCCCGCCGGCGCGCGTATTCCAGCGACGCGGTCGGGGCACGCACGGCGCTCAGGTCGATCTGGTGCTGCATGATCTGCAGGCAGGTGCCAACGTTGCTGTGGACGCTCGAGGCGAGCAGGGCGAGCACCGGTTTGTCGTCGTGCAGCTCCGGGATCTCCCGCAGGATCACCTCGTAGACATCATCGGACACCGCGGCCACCCGGCGGCTCACCGCCGCCGCGACGTCGGCCATCAGCTCGGCGACCGCGAGATCATCCATGTCCACCTGCGGATTCTTACACATTCCGGCCATCATGCCGAGGAGCAGCCGATGCGCGCGCCCAGGGCGCCGATGTCATGAGCGGCGCCATGAGCCGGCGCCATGGGCCTGCGAATCACCTGGATCAGGCGATGATCGCTCACCGGCCCGGTGGTAAAAGTGCCGACATGACGTCAACCTACGCGCTCGGCCAGCTGCAGGTCCGGCGGTCGGGGTACGGTGCGATGCAACTCGCCGGCCAATTCGCCTTCGGGACGCCACCTGACCGGGCGTCGGCCATCGGCGTGCTCCAGGCTGCGATCGCCGCCGGAGTCGATCACATCGACACGGCCCAGTACTACGGCCCTGGCGTCGTCAACGACCTGATCCGCGACGCGCTTTACCCCTACCCCGACGGGCTGGCGATCGTCAGCAAGGTCGCGGTCCGGCGAGACGACAGCGGTGCCGTCCTCCCGTTCGATGACCCGGACCAGCTGCGCGAAGGCATCGAAGACAACCTCCGCAGCCTGCGGGTTGGCCAGCTGGCAGCGGTTAACCTCCGCCTGGCCGGTGACGGGCGCGTCGACGCGCGCTTCGACGACCAGCTGGCCGCGATGGTGGCAGCCCGCGACGAGGGCCTCATCGCCGGGGTGGGCCTGAGTAATGTCGGCCTCGAACAGCTCCGGCACGCAATGGCGGGGACCGACATCGTGTGCGTGCAGAACATGTTCCATCTCGCCGACCGCCGCGATGCCCCCCTTCTCCAGGAGTGCCTCGGCCGCGGCGTCGCGTTCGTGCCGTTCTGCCCGCTTGGCTGGCCGCGCGGCCGGGATAACCCCGTTCTCACCAGCCCGGTGGTCATCGGTGTAGCCGCCCGTCTTGGTGTCACGCCGGCGCAGGTCGCGCTCCGGTGGCTGCTGCGGCTGGCTCCCAACGTGCTGCTCATCCCCGGCACCGGCTCCGTCGCTCACCTGCGGGAGAACATGGCCGCCGAAGACGTCACGCTCGATGAGGAGGCGCTGCGCCAATTGGACGGCGTGGTCACCTAAGTCAACGGCGTGGCCGCCTAAGTCAGCAGTACCGACGAGCCGAGCCAGTGGCTGGCCCGCAGCGCGAGTTCCACGTCGTGGCGGTTCTCGCCCACAGGCTGGCCGAGGCTCTCCTCGGCCTTGCGGATCCGGTACTGGACCGTGTTCTTGTGCAGCACCAGCCGTTCGGCCGTGGTCTTGTAGCTCCCCCCGGTGTGCAGGAAGACGAGCAGGGTGTCGCGCAGGCGAGCGTGATGCTCGTCGTCGGTGGCCAGCCCTGCCAGCGTGCCGAGCACCCAGGCCCGCAGCAGGTTCGTCGATCCGAGCATCATCGCCACCGGCGCGACCTCGCTGTAGGTCACCACTCGCGGGGGAGATCCTCCGGCGAGCGCGACGGCCTGGGCGGCGATGGCCTGCTGGTGGGTAAGGCGGAACCCGGCGATGCCCTTGGCCGCATCGCCGAACGCGAAATGGATGCCGGCATCGGCGTCGGATGCCGCGCCGTCGAACCTGTCCCGTATCCCCAGCGGCAGCCAGGCCCAGGCGCTGGATCCATCCCGAGACAGGAAGACAGGGTCGCCGCCGAAGCCTGTCTGCGCGGCGACGCGTCCGATCGCACGCTTAAGCCGGATGCTCTCATCACCGGCGCTCGCCGCGTCGTCTGCCCAGCACACCACGGCTACGTGGTACTGGCGCAGCCGGTAGCCCAGGGTGGCCTCGGTCGCGCTTACGTCGATCCACGCACCCGACAGCAGATCCCGGATCCGTGCCGCCCGGGCGGCACTGCGGTTCCGCAGCCAGTCCTCCCTCTCCTGCGTATAGGCGGACACCATCTCCTCGGAGATCCGGTCGATGTATCCGGCTACGAGCCTGGCCATCCTCTGCACGGTCGCGGTTATTGTCGCAGCGTCACCGGCGCGCCCTTTCAGTTCGGTGAGCAGCGCCAGCTCGGTGAGCAGCCAGTCGGAGAAGCATGCGTGCCCGAGCCGGTAGGCGCGCAGCAGCATGGTCAGCGGCGTACCGCGCTGGGCCAGGCGGCGCGCGTACTCCACGGCCGAGGCCGGAGCTCGCACGGCGGCCAGGTCAATTCGATGAAGCATGATCTGCAGGCAGGTGGCCACGTTGCTGTCGACGCTGGAAGCGAGCAGGGCGACTAGCGGCTTGTCGTCGTCCAGCTGCGGGATCTCCCGGAGTATCAGCTTGTAGACGTCCTCGGACACTTCGGCGGCCCGGCGGCTCACCGCCATGGCGACCTCGGCTACCAGGTCGGCGACCACGGGGCGATCCATGTCCACCGCGAAGGTCATCGCAGCCTCCTTTTGGCCGGGGCGGGCAGACCTGCCGGTCGCGCTGGCTCAGAACTGATGGCCGCTACTTCGGGTGCCCGCTGCTGACGGTCAGGCCGGGAGTCCCAGCGCCTGCTCGATGACGGCGGCAAGCTGCCGTGCGCCGTCGGGGGTGTAGCGCATCGATCGCCAGGCCACATGCCGGTCCGGGCGCACCAGGACACAGCCGGCGGTCTCCACCTCCCGCAGTGAAGCCCACTCGCCGTAAGGGTCGGTCACGCCTTCGCGGCCTCCGATGACGTGGACGCGGACGGGTACCCCGGTGCGCGCGGAGATTTCCGCCGCCGGCCGGCCCCATGCCTCGCCGCCCACCCCGGTGAGCAGCGCGAAGCCCAGGTCGTCCACGAGGTCGAGCGAGGAAACCGGGACGCCGTGGTGTTCGAGCCGTGCGTGCGGGACGCGGGCGCCGGGGCGAGTGGTCGGCTGGTAGTACAGCTGGGGGTCGCGCCTGGGGGCGGGGTCCGGGCTGCCGTCGTCGACGATGGCGCCGCTTCGGTAGCGGTAGCCGAGCTCGATGCCGTGGGCGTTGAACTGGTAGTTGCTCAGCTCGATCGCCTTGTGCAGCGCGTCCCTGCGCTCGTCCCCGGCCGGCCCTGGCTCGGACAAGATGTTCAGCGCTTTCCAGCCTGCCTCGGCGGGCTGGCCTGGCTCGTAGCCGAGGGCGGCCTCGACCGCGGCTCCCTCCTGCAGGCTGGTGATGGCGCGCTGGACGCCCTGCGCCCCGACCGGCTGTCGTTCCGCCGAGTAGCTGTCAAGCAGGGCGTCGCCCGCCCGCCCGGCCAGCACGAGAGCCAGCTTCCAGCCAAGGTTGTACGCGTCCGCGATGGACATGTTGAGCCCCAGGCCGTTGGTCGGCGGGTGCCGGTGAACCGCGTCGCCCATACAGAACACGCGCCCCGCCGCATAGGCCGGCGCGATCTGCGCGCGTACCTGCCATCCGGCCACGCCGAGGATCTCGGCATCGACGTCCTCGCCCACGAAGGCGCGTATCCGCTCCGTCAGCTCGCCGGCACCCATCGCGTCCAGCGACACCTGCGCCGGGTCGTACATGAAGGCCAGCACGAATTCGGTAAACGGCCGGTGGCAGATCAGCGTGCCGAGCCGGAGCGGCGGCAGCGGCCCGGGCATCACGTTCCAGGTCAGGACCCCGGGGCGGTGCGCCAGGTACCGGGACAAATCGGCGCGGAACCAGATGTTCGCCGCCCGGGCCAGGTCGTCGGGTCCCTCGACGGTCAGCCCGGCCTGGCCGAGGACCTGGCTGCGGGCGCCGTCGGCGCCCACCACGTAGCCAGACCGCACGGTCAGCGTGGCATCTCCGTCACGCTCTCGGACGACGCTGGTGACGCCGTCCTGATCCTGCGCGAGGCTGGTGAACTCCCACCCGAACCTGATGTCGGCGCCCATGTCCCTGGCGGCCGCAAGGAGCATCGGTTCCAGCACGGTCTGCGGGCAGTTCGCCATCGGCTCGGGGCTGGCCGCGCGGTAGTCAGCGGCCCGCTCGGCGCTGGTCCCCCAGGTTTCCGACCGGGCGACCTCAAGGCCCGCCAGCGTGGTCACCCACAGGTTGTTGGCCATCAGGTGCTGCGGCGTGGCGACCGCGTGGAACCTGTCGCTGATCCCCAGGTGCCGGAGGATCTCGACCGTGCGCTGGTTGATGATGTGCGCACGCGGCGTGTGGGCGGTACCCCTGTGCCGCTCGACGAGAAGATGCCCTACGCCGTACCGCGACAACGCGGCGGACAGGGCCAGCCCGGCCGGGCCGGCCCCGACGATCAGCACGGGCACCTCGATAGCTGATGGACCGGTAATCGACATGGGCCGCCTCCGCCTCGGGGCACCCCCCGCCGGGGTGGTGCCGTACTCCTGCATGCCAGTCAATCAGGCAAGAATCGACAGAGCAACAGTTTATCGATATTATTGCAAGAAACCGTTATTCGGGGAAAATGAGCTATGCTGTGGCCGTGGCGACCACCCCCCCGACTCGTACCGAGCAGGTGTACGAGATTCTTCGGGGCGAGCTGCTCAACGGAGGCCTGCATCCCGGCCAGAAGCTGAAGATGGTCGAGCTCACCGAGCGATTCGCGGTAAGCCAGTCCGTCGTCCGGGAGGCGCTCACCCGGCTGACCGAGCAGGGGCTGCTGGTCGCCACGCCGCAACGCGGCTTCCGGGTGCGCGACCTGTCGATCGAGGACATCGCCGAGCTGACCGAGACCCGCATCCAGGTCGAATCGATCGCCCTGCGCCTCGCGGTCGAGCGCGGCGACCTGCAGTGGGAGACCGGGATCCTGGCCGCGCACTACCGGCTTGAGCGGACGCCGGTCACCCGGGACGACGGAACGGTCAGCGAGGACTGGTCCGGTCAGCACCGCGACTTCCATCAGGCCCTGCTGACCGGCTGCAGCAACCGCCGGCTCGAGTCGGTCGTCAACTCGCTGCGGGACAGCGCCGAGCTTTACCGCCGGTGGTACTGGGTGCTCACCGACGATCACCAGCGCGACCTGGCCAGGGAACACCGGCAGCTCAAGGAGCTCGCTCTCGCCCGGGACGCGGATCGGGCCACCGAGGTGCTGACCGAGCACATCGACCGCGCCCCGTCTTTGCTGATCGCGTACGCCCGCGAACATGGCGTGGACGACCTGACGCCGCCAGCGGCGCCTAGGCACTGACGGCCGCGGCCAAGGTCGGGCGCAGGTCGGTGCCGGTGATGTTGGTGATCATAGGGTTGGTGGCGCCTGCGGCACGATAGCGGGCCACGCCCGCCGCTACGTCTGCCGGTTTCCCGATGGCGCAGAGGTCCTCGATGAACGCGCCGCTGATCGCGGCGCGCTGGGCAGCTGCGCCGGCCGCCGCGTCGTAGGCCGCGATGTCGGCTTCGTAGCCCGCCTGGGCGAACATCGCCCGGTAGAAGGGCAGGCCGAAGTAGCGGTGAAGCTCCGCCCGTATCCCCTGGTAGGCCACGGCGGGATCGTCGATCACCGCGCTCGGGATGGCGGCGCAGATGTCGAAACCGGCGAGCCCCTGGCCTGCGCGCGCCCGGCCCGCGGCTACCTCCCGCATCACCACGTCCCCGACGTAAGAGGCGGGGCAGGCCCAGAGCACCACCCCGTCGGCGATCTCTCCCGCCAGGCGCAGCATGGCCGGGGACAGCCCGGCCAGGTAGACAGGGATGTCGGCCCGGGCCTTGAAGCCGTTGAACGCGAAGCTCGAGTTCCAGCGCTGGCCGGCCGGCGGCTCGCCGCCGGACAGCGGTTTGTCGCCGGCCAGCAGTTTGTCGCCGGCCAGCAGGGCACGGACCAGCGCGACGTACTCGCGCATCTCGGCCACCGGGTTTCCGATGTCCTGCCCGTGCCAGCCGCCCATGGTGGCCCGGTGACCCGTGCCGAGGCCGAGCCGGAAGCGGCCGCCGGACAGGTCGTCGATCGTGGCGGCCGTCTGGGCCATCGACGCGGGCGAGCGGTGATAGATCGGGGCCACCGCCGTGGCCAAGGTGACCGACGGGGCGAGGTGGGCAAGCCCGGCCAGGGTGGTGAAGGAATCGCGGGCCGCGATGTGCGAGCAGTTAACCGAGTCGTAGCCGAGCCGATCGGCCATCGCGGCATGCTCGCGCACGGTGGCGATGTCGCCGGTGGTGGGGATGAGCACGCTTATCTTCACGGGATGGACGTCCTTCGCGACTCCAGGGGATGGCGCCCAGATCGGCTCACGGCCCGCGCTCACCCCCGTCACCGTCCCGGCGGCGGAAAGCCCCGCCCCGCGACCAGCGGGTTCCGCAGCTCACCCAGGCCCTCGATCGTGCTCACCAGCGTCGTACCGGGCCGCAGGAACTCCGGCGGCTTCCGTCCCATGCCCACCCCGGAGGGAGTGCCGGTGAAGATCAGGTCGCCCGGCAGCATGGGGCACACCGCGGAGATCCGCGCCACCAGCTCGGGAACCGAGAAGATCATGTCCCTGGTCCGGCCGTCCTGCAGCACCCGGCCGTCGACCGAGCAGCGCAGCCGCAGATCATCCCGGTCCGGCAGCTCATCGGGTGTCACCAGCCACGGTCCGATCGGCCCGAAACCGGGAAACGACTTCCCAAGCGAGAACTGCGGCACCGGGCCGGCCAGCTGGACCGTCCGCTCCGACAGATCCTGGCCCACCATCACGCCCGCGACGTAGGACCAGGCCTTCTCCTCCGGCACCCGTTCCGCGGGCCGCCCGATCACCGCGACCAGCTCGACCTCCCAGTCCACCCGGTCGCTGGGCAGCTCGACGGCGGCGTGCGGACCGGCCAGGCAGCTGCGGAACTTGGTGAACACCGGCGGCACGTCCGGCGCATCGACACCGGACTCGGCGGCGTGCTCCCGGTAGTTCAGGCCGATCCCGAACACCTGAGACGGGGCCAGCACGGGCGCGCCGAGCTCGTCGGCCACTAGCGGGCCGGTACCCGCGCCCGGGCCGGCGTACCCTCCGGCCCATTCGGCGAACCGGTCCCACACCGTGAAGACCCGGTCCGGGTCGGCGCTGAACTCGCCGCCGCTGACGGTCGCGACGTCCACCACCTGGTCGCCGCCGATGATCACTAGGCGGCCGTGAGCGCGTCCGATACGCATGAAGTCTCCTTCAGGCCAGGGATCAGGCCTGGGGCGCGTGGCTACCGGTCATCAACGCGGCCAGGTCCTCGGGGTGAATGAACGACGGCGGGACCGGCGGCCCCCAGTTGTACAGGCCGCGGGCGCCTTCCACGACCGACGGCTTCCACAGCTGGTCGTCCAGGATGATGTCCAGATCGGAGTAGTACTCCGAGAAGTTGCCGACCGGGTCCTTGAGGTACCAGAAGAAGTTGGACCCGATGTGATGGCGGCCCAGCCCCCAGACGTGCCGCTCCGGATGGCCTTCCAGCATCGCCGTGGCGCCCCGCCCGACCTCGTCGACGTCGTCGA
>Ga0070762_10001113_pt1 | contig 12169 bp, 9 predicted proteins | sample HubBroMetageREF2_FD_66726 | JGI IMG/M metagenome (GOLD analysis project Ga0070762, IMG submission 66726) | Reference soil microbial communities from the Hubbard Brook experimental Forest, New Hampshire, USA - Hubbard Brook CCASE Soil... | ecosystem: Environmental > Terrestrial > Soil > Temperate...
GCGCACCCGGATGCCCTCTCGGCGGCAATACTCTGATTAGTTAAACAGCGCGTTATGCGGTTAGATAAACACGGGGTTACGCGTGTACTTGCGGCCGATTCTCGGTTACGCTCGCCAGCGCGCCCGCTGTCGCCGCCAAAATCTCATCGATGCCAATCTCCTGCATACAACGATGGTGGCCGAGCCGGCACACCGGCTTGTGGCAGGGGCGGCAGTCGAGCTTGGACTCGGTTTCTATTGTTGCGGCGAGCGGGTTTAATGGCGCCCAGTGCCATGGGCTAGTCGGGCCAAAAATGCCGACCGTCGGAACGCCCAACGCTGCGGCGACATGCAGCAGGCCCGAATCGTTAGAAACGGCCGCCGCCGCCGAAGCCAGCGCGAGGATGGCGTCACGCAAATCGGTGCCGGTCAGATCGCGAGCGGCTGTATCCCCAATGATTTCGGCAGCAAGCGCTTTCTCCGCGGGGCCTCCCAACACCCAAACCGAGGCGCCGGTCGCCAATAAACGCCGTGTCAGCGCCGCATAGGCACTGGCGGGCCAGCGTTTCGACGGTCCAACGGCGCCGGGCGCAAGCGCCACGACGGGACCAGTGTCAGCGTTCAGGCCGCGGCTTTGGCGCCAAGCGGCGGATGACGCCGCCGGCATTGCCAATTGGGGCATAGGCCAAGATGGGGGCCGGCTCGCGCCCGCTGGCAAAGCCAGCATGGCGCAACGGTCCACCATGCGTGGCAATCTGCGTTCGCCGAAGCGGATGTCATTGAGCAGGAGAAACCGTGCTTCCCCGAGAAATCCGGTGCGCTGCGGGATTCCCGCGAGGAAGGGCGCTAGTGCCGATTTCCAGGTTCGCGGCATGACCAGCGCACTGCCATAATCTTCGCGCTTGAGCCGCGCCGCCAGTGCCGATTGCTCCGCTAGAGCCACACGGCTGCGCGGAAGGTCCCAAACGACAGCCCGTCGAACGCCCGGCATGTAGTCGGCAAGCGGGGCGCACAGGGTTGTCGCCAAGACGTCCACGGGGCGGCCCGGATGGCGCGCCCGGAGAACCTGCACGACGGAATGGCACCGAACGAAATCGCCGATCCACATGTAGGGAACGAGCAGGATCGGCCCAATCTTCTCTGGGCCATCTCGTTGTATGGCAAGAGATGAATTAAAATCCGCCATTATGAACAAAGATTCATTTCTATGTTATGGGCGCGTCGCCTCAGGCTCCTCACCATCGTCTTATCCATTGTTGCGCGAGCGGCGAGACTAAGGCAAAGGGGGACCGGCAACCTCAAAGCGGTATCACGGCATCGATGTTGTTGGTCACCGGCGGGGCCGGCTTCATCGGGTCCAACATGGTCGCGAGCCTCAATGAGGCCGGGCGCGCCGATATCGCTATAAGTGACATCCTCGGCAGCGACGCCAAGTGGCGCAATCTTGGCGGCCGCCAGCTTGCCGATTTCGTCCCACCCGCCGAACTCTTGCCATGGCTCGATGGCCGTAAGCTCGATGCGGTGATCCACTTCGGCGCGATCTCGTCGACGACTGCCACGGACGCCGACAACGTCATCGAAACCAATTTCCGGCTGTCGCTGCGCTTGTTCGATTGGTGTGCCGCTACGCGGACGCCCTTTATCTATGCCTCCTCTGCAGCGACCTATGGCAATGGCGAGGCAGGCTTTACCGATGATTATTCGCTCGCGGCGCTCAAGCGGTTGAAGCCGATGAACCTCTACGGCTGGAGCAAGCATTTGTTCGACCTCGCCGTCGTCGAACGCGCCGCGCGTAAGGACAAACTGCCGCCGCAATGGGTGGGACTCAAATTCTTCAACGTGTTCGGCCCCAATGAATACCACAAAGGCGAGATGATGAGCCTCGTCGCCAAGCGTTTCGCCGATGCCAAGGCCGGCCGCCCGGTACGTCTGTTCAAATCGTACCGTTCCGGGATCGGCGACGGCGAGCAGACGCGGGATTTCATTTACGTCGAAGATGCGATCAGCGTAGTTCACTGGCTTCTCGAGACGCCGTCGGTCTCGGGGATCTTTAACGTCGGCACCGGTGAGGCGCGGAGCTTTCGCGATTTGATCACGGCGATGTTTACGGCGCTCGGCCGCGAACCGATGATCGAATATATCGAGATGCCCGAATCGATTCGCGACAGCTATCAATATTTTACCCAGGCGCAGATGGAAAATCTCCGCCAAGCAGGATTTAATGCCGCCTTCGCCACCCTCGAACAGGGCGTGGCGCGCTACGTAAAGAGTTATCTCGATCGTCGCGAGCATTATCGGTGAAGGCCGCGATGCGCAGCGAGCAAAAGATGTTCAACTTTGAACGCGCGCTCCAGCGCATTCCCGAGCAGCGCATCCTCTGCGTCGGCGATGTCATGCTCGACGATTTCGTTTATGGCGACGTCTCCCGTATTTCTCCCGAGGCGCCGACTCCCGTTCTCAAGGTCAGCCACAACGTCGTTGGTATTGGCGGCGCCGGCACGGTGGCGCGTAATGCGGCGGCGCTCGGTGCGCATTGCGTCTTTGTCGGTCTCGTCGGCGATGACGACGCCGGGCGCAGGTTAACCGAAGAGTTCGCCGGTCTCGGCGGATTGGTTGACGCCAAGCTCGTGGTTGATTCTGCGCGGCAAACCACGCGCAAGGTTCGCTTTGTATCCGAACATTATTCGAGCCATCTGATCCGGGCTGATTGGGAGACAGCCGATCCGGCCGGGCGTCACAGCGAGTCGGCGATTATTGCGCATGCGCGCGAGGCGTTGTCCCGCGTTGACGTTGTGGTGCTGTCCGACTTCGCCAAGGGCGTGCTGACGCCGCGCGTCGTACGCACCCTTATCGATCACGCCGGGCGTCTGGGCATACCCATCATTGTCGATCCAAAGGGTCACGATTACGCGGTTTATCGCGGCGCGACGCTGCTCACGCCAAATCGCTTGGAACTGGCCGCCGCCATTCATCGGCCGGTCGGATCCGACACCGAGATCGCGGCCGCCGCGGCGGAGCTGGCCCGTGCTGTCGGCAGCGACGCGGTACTGATCACCCGCAGCGAAGAAGGCATGACCTTGCACGTCGAGAATCGCGCGCCGGTCCACGTTGCCGCCCATCCGGTGAAGGTACGCGACGTTTCCGGCGCGGGAGACACCGTCACGACCGTAATGGCGCTGTTGCTCGCGATGAAAGCGCCATTCGAGCCGGCGATGCGTGCCGCAAACGCGGCGGCCTCGGTGGTCGTCGGCAAACGTGGAACGGCGACGTTAACACTCGCCGAACTTCGCCATCGCCTTCTGCCCGCCGCGTCGCTTGCGCTCGAAGAGAAGATCATATTCGATTGGTCCGTACTCGACGAACGGCTTGCAAGCTGGCGCCGCCAATCATTACGGATCGGATTCACCAACGGCTGTTTCGATCTCATGCATCGCGGCCACGTCAGGCTATTGACCGAAGCTCGCGCGGCCTGCGACCGTCTCGTGGTTGGCCTCAACAGCGATCTCTCGACGCGGCGGCTCAAAGGCGAAGGCCGGCCGATCAATCCTGCCGAGGCGCGGGCCGAGGTTCTCGCGGCGTTCGAGGCCGTGGACCTCGTCGTCATATTCGAACAAGAAACGCCGCTCGAACTGATCAAGCGAGTTAAGCCGTCCGTCTTGATCAAGGGTGCCGATTATCGACTTGAGGATGTCGTCGGTCGCAAAGAGGTCGAAGCCGCGGGCGGCGACGTCATCCTGGTTGATCTCGTTCCCGGACAGTCAACCACTGGGTTGGTGCGCCGTTCTGCCCAGTCCGCGCCGCGGCCGCTCCGCTCGCTTAAACCGGCAAAGTCCTGACCAACGAACAGGCCCGCGCATGAGCGCTTGGTCCATTTTGCCCGGCCTTAATCGTGCCGGTTGGCTACGGGCCGCCGATTGGTTTGCGCTCGCCGTCGCGGTGACGCTTCCGTGGTCGACGACCGCGACGGGCATTTTCATCGCCTTGTGGCTGATTACGATCTTGCCGGCGATGGAGTTCGGCATGCTGCGGCGCGAGCTCACGAGGGCGGCGGGTTTTCTGCCGGTCGCGCTTTGGGTTCTCGCAGCGATTGGCATGCTGTGGGCGGACGTGACATGGGCCGAGCGTTTGGCGGGTCTCGGAAAATTTCACCGCCTACTGCTCATTCCGGTCTTGTTGGCGCACTTTCGCGTTTCAGAGCGCGGCATTTATGTCGTGTACGGTTTTTTTTCATCGGTACTCTTGTTGTTGATCGTGTCCTGGGGATTAGCGGTCATTCCCGGCCTGCCATGGCGCGGGATGCATCAGCCCGGCGTTCCGGCTAAGGATTATATCTTTCAAAGCACGGACTTCCTGATTTGCGCGTTTGCACTTCTTGGATACGCCGTCGTGGAGGGACGGGCGCGGCGCTGGCGCCTAACGCTCGTCCTCATCATCTTAAGCGGACTTTTCTTAGCCAACATCTTCTTTGTCATCAGCAGCCGGACCAGCTTCGTGGTTGCGCCGGTTTTGTTGTTGTTATTTGGTTGGCGGCAATTCGGGTGGCGGGGGTTTGTTGGCGCTGGCTTGATCGCCGTCCTGCTTGGTGTCGGCATCTGGTTCGGTTCGCCTTATGTGCGGGAGCGCATTGACACTTCGCTCATCGAGCTTCGCTACTATCGCGAAAGCAACACGCTCAGCTCGACGGCCCTGCACCTCGAATTCTTGCGAAAATCGGTTTTGTTCATCGAGGCGGCGCCGATCATCGGTCATGGCACCGGTTCGATCGGGGAGGAGTTCCGCAATGCCGCGCTTGGGCAGACCGGAGCGTCAGCTGAGCTTGTGCAAAATCCGCATAACCAGATCTTCGCCGTCGCCATCCAACTCGGCATTATCGGTGCCGCCTTGTTGCTGGCGATGTGGGCCGCGCATCTCATTCTATTTGCGCGTGAAGGACTGATCGCCTGGATGGGCTTGGTCCTGGTGACGGAAAATATAGTTTCGTCGCTGTTCAACTCGCATTTGTTCGACTTTACGTCCGGCTGGCTTTACGTCTTCGGTGTCGGGGTGCTCGGCGGGATGGTGCTGCGAGAGCGAGACGCCGCGGCCGTTTCCGCTCCCTGAATTAGAGCGATAAGGCCATCGCGCGTGTCGTGGAGTGGTTGCCAGCCCGCCGCCAGAAGCTTGGCCGGATCGGCCCGCAGATTGCCACTGAGGCGCTCCCAAAGGTCGGGGCGCAGAAACCGCATCGGCATTTCCACGGTCGGCCTGGACAACGCGAAGATCATCGGACGTCTTCCCTGTGCTTGGCGCAAGATCGCCATCACTTCCGCGAGCCGCGGTGGGGTTCCGGGATCGGCGACGATATAGGTCTCATTCAAGGCGACCGCGGCGGAAAGCACGAACTCTACGGCAGAGACGAGGTTATCGACCCCAAGGAGCGAACGGCGGTTGACGAAATCCTTTACTGGAAGCGGCCAGCGTGATTGCGCGGCGCGCAGCAGCAAGCCGAAGTTTCCTTTCACGCCGGGCCCATAAAGCGGGACCGGCCGCAGGATGCTGAAGGGTACGCCGGCGGCGCGCACCGCTGCTTCGGCCGCGAGTTTTGAGCGGCCGTATCCGTCGGTCGCTTCCGGCGCATCACGCTCGGTCAACGCATGATCCGCCGAGGGGCCGGTCTGCGCGCGGATCGAAGAGATAAACACGAACCGAGAAATCCCGGACTCCGCCGCGGCACGTGCGAGCCGCTCAGTTGCCCATCGATTGACGCGGTCGTGCAGGGCCGTATCGGCGGCGCCGGAATCCGCAATAGCGGCAAGATGGATGACCCGGTCGACGCCGGTAAGGAGCGGCTTCCAATCGAACTCTGACGCCAAATCGGGAAGCTCGACGACCTCAATTCCGGCAGGCAAAGGAGAGCGCGGCGGGCTTCGCTGAGCGGCACGCAACACAAACCCGCGTTGTGCCAGAGCGGTCAGTGCGGCCCGACCGACGAAACCGGCTGCACCGGTCACCAAAATCCGAGTCACGGCTTACACCCGAACAAATACTGTAAGGCGCGGCGCGAGGCGTACTGCGCCGGAAATTTTTTTCCCCGGTCCGATCATCGGCAGTGCGCGGGCGTGGCCGTTCTGCTGCCTAATGCAAGGGATCAAGTTCAACTCCATCCGGGGGTTTTACCGTGACCGGTATGTCATCGAATGGCGTATATGTTTGCTCGCCGCAGCCGTCCGTTGTAACGGCGTAGCGGCTGTCGGTGACCTTATCTGTTTGAATGAATACGGCATAGGTTCGTACGTGGCCGCGCTCCTGAAAGCGAATGCAGCTCAGCCAGCTCCAGCCTTTGACCGTGTGCACCCAGCGCGCGTCCGATATCTCGAAACTCTCGTAGGTGGCGATCTCCTTGAATGATTTTTTGAGATAATCACCGATGATTTTATGGAATGCGGCTGGATTCGGCGCGGAGGTCGGCGCGTCAGTTTGCGTCAGCGCGACGCCACTGCAGCCCAGCAACACAAGCGGCAGCAACAGCGTCGCACGCGCACAATCTCTTAACCGGGCGCCAGCGCCAAACAGGCGGCGCGGCCTCGGGTCCTTTAGTTCAGCGCTCATGCTTTTAAGGTGGACGACTAGCCGAACGTGTCACCCCACTTTTCGGAAGCCATTAGCAAATCTTTGACAGCTGCGCGATAGTTGCGTTTCGGTCGCGGCGTGAGACAGACATAGTCCCGCCACGAAGGTGCCGTTGATCGGCGGAGAGTCGGCCGGAGAATTATCGAAGGTGAAGCTCAACCCGAACAAGAGCGCGCGGATCGATCCAAATCGGTTGGTCGCGTCGCTCCGACACCCCGGCAATTTGAGGAGGCCGGCCCTGGGGCCGGTGCTGCTGGTGTTGTGCGGCCTGTGTCTGGGCTCGTGCTCGTCCATTTCCGCCACCGTGACTGATCACTGGCCGACCTGGGCGGGGGGAATGCCCAACGACGTTCCGCCGCGGCCCGGCGCGCCGGGCTACGAGGAGTTCCTGGCCCACCAGCAACGCTCAGATCCGGCGGCGACTTCGCCAACTGCAGACGCCAACACCCAAGCAACATCCATTGTTGCCTCACCGAACAAGACGAGCGGCCGCCCACCACCGGCAAATCAACCGGAAGAAAATTCCGGCGCAGCCCAGGGCGGGCTGTACTAACCGCGGCGCAGATCGTCAGGCGACACCGGCCCGCAATAGATCGTGGAAGTGTACGATGCCGACCGGCTTCTCGCCGTCGACGACAATGAGCGCCGTGATCTTGGAAGAATTGAGGAGTTGCAGCGCTTCGCCTGCGAGCTGCTCCGGCCGTACGATTTTCGGCGATGCCGTCATGATCTCGTCAACAGCCGCCTGGAGCAAATCGACACGCATATGACGTCGCAAATCGCCGTCGGTAATTACCCCGGCAAGCCGCCCGTCGGGCTCGACGACCGCGACACAGCCAAAGCCCTTGGCCGACATTTCGACGATCGCTTCCGACATTAAAGCACCTCGCCGAATCAACGGAACCGCGGTTCCGGGATGCATGACGTCGCGAATGAGTTTCAAGGCCGCGCCCAGCCGGCCGCGCGGATGGAAAACGCCGAAATCAATCGCGGTGAAGCCTCTGCTTTCGAGAAGCGCAATGGCCAGCGCGTCTCCCAAAGCGAGCTGCATAAGCGCCGACGTAGTTGGAGCCAGGTTGTGCGGACAGGCTTCGCGGGCTTGCGGCAGCGCCAGTACGATATCGGCGGCCTTGCCAAGCGTACTGGCAGCGTTGCCGGTCACGGCGATCAGGGAGATATCGAAGCGGCGCGAATAGGTGATCAGATTCTTCAGTTCCTCGGTCTCGCCCGACCACGACAGGGCGAGCATCACATCGTCCGATGTGATCATGCCGAGGTCGCCATGGCTTGCGTCCGCGGCATGCACAAAGAACGCGGGCGTTCCGGTCGAGGCGAGTGTCGCTGCTATTTTACGGGCGACGTGGCCGGATTTTCCCATCCCGGTGACGATCAAACGACCCCGGGCTCCGCGAATTTCTTCGACGGCAGCGACAAAAGCGGCGCCCAAGCCGTCGCCAACTGCCGTGGCAAGCGCCGCCAGTCCTTCGTTTTCGGTTTCGATTGAGCGCAAAGCCGAGGCGACGAATGCGTGCATCGCGGGTCGCATTGGCCTTGCGTTGGCTGGACTCATTTTCCGCATACAGTTCGCCTAGTTCTGCGGCGCGCGATAAGGCGACGTCAGCCGCATATCTTACTTCTTTTCCCATGCAGCGAAGGCCTCGGCGAAGGCGCGATCGCCCGGCGGGCCCTTCTCCATCGCCAAAATCGCGCGACCGCCGTTGGTGTAGACAATCGGGATATCGAACCAGGGCCGATCCTTGAGCAATTGCACATTGCGCTGCATGTCGGCCTCGACGGCCGAAAGACCGATCAGGAAGAAGCCGTTTGTAACCTTGACCGCCAGTCCGGCGAGCGGAGTGCCGCGTGCCTGCTCCGATTGCTTCATCAGTATCCCGGGCACGTTAGCGATGCCGCCGCCGGCGAAATCAGCCGGCAAGTTGAACATCACTTCGATGGTATGGCTGGCCGGCAGGGATTGGTCGCTGTTACGTCGCAATGACCAAGTGACCGTCATGCGGCGTTCCGGAATCTCGATATCGGCGCGAACCGCAAGTTCGGGCGCGAGCCCCGATCCGGGTGAAATTGTTTCGGTGCGCCAAATCGCTGACCCCGCATAGCGTTTGCCCGAGGGGTCGTTCGGGTCTTCCTCGTAAAGCACGACGCGTTGGGCGACCGCAGGCGGCGGCTGTGCGGAGGGTGCGGCGCCTGCGGCGGGGGCCTGGCTGGCGCCCTCCTGCGGGACGCGGCCGGCAAATTTTGGCTCCGCCGCGGGTGACGCGGCGGTCGACTGGGTTGGCGGTTTGGTTCCGATCTGAGTGACGCGGTGATAGAAGCCGGCAAGGTTGGACCATTGCCAACTCACCAATCCCGCCACGCCGGCAAAGATAACGAGTGCGACAATAAGCTTGGCGAGGCCGCGGTAGGAGCGCGGGGGACGAGCTTGCTCCGGTTCATGCTCAAAAGTCGGGGTCGGCAGATATCGAGCTGATTGGGCGGCGACGTGATCATCTTCAAACTCGAAACCCGATTCTCTACCGTCGAGCTGTTCTAGGTGCTCGGTGCTGTTCAGGTTCTCAAATCGTTGCGCATAGTTGCGCTGTGCCGGCGCGTCGTGCCGGTCCGCAATACGCGCGGAAGCCGCCGCCGCTCCGTAAGAGTCACGCGTGTCTTGTTCTGCATCGAATTCGCCGTCGGCATGCTCCTCGTTGCCGCCCACGGCATCGCGAAAGCCTTTTATGCCGTCGCGGGTCAGCGACGCGGCGCGAGCGCTGAGCAAACGCTCGCGCGCGCTCGGCGGCAGATAAGCGCGGCGCTGCGCTTCGGCTTTTGACGCCGCCGGGGCAGGTCTCGGTGCGGCGGGCTCGCTTCGCCGCGCCGGCGCAGCGGCCACTCGGGTTTCGCGCAATTCGGTGCGGGCTTTACGGGCGTTCTCGCCTTCGACTCTGCGAATCGCGTCTTCGAGCGCGAGCCTTTCCTTAGTTATCTCGGTTTCGGAGAGGGGAGGATCAACCGACCGCAACTGCGTCACTAGCGCGGTGCGCGCTCGCTCATAGAGCGCGCGGCGTGCTTCGCCCGTGCTTTTTTGCAGCCCCTCCACGGCGCGGGCAATCAGCGGATGATAGTCGGTCATCGGCTCAGCTTACGCCCACCTTGCTGATTTTTCATCCAGATTCACATCTCGAAGGGGTTCTGCATCAGGATGGTGTCTTCGCGTTCGGGGCTTGTGGATAAGACCGCCGCCGGGCAACCGATCAGCTCCTCGAGTCGCCGAACGTATTTTATGGCTTGCGCCGGCAGATCGGCCCATGAACGCGCCCGCGCAGTTGCTTCGCGCCAACCGTCAACGGTCTCGTAGATCGGCTCGACCTCGGCTTGCGCCTGCTCTCCGGCGGGCAGGTAATCGATCTCCCTGCCGTTGAGCGAATAGCCGACGCAGACCTTAATCTCGTCAAAGCCGTCAAGAATATCGAGTTTGGTAAGCGCCAGGCCATTAATGCCGCTGGTGCGAACGCTCTGCCGCACCAGAACGGCATCGAACCATCCGCAACGGCGAGGGCGCCCGGTCACGACGCCGAACTCCTTGCCGCGTTCGCCCAAGGTGCGGCCGATCTCGTTCTTTTGTTCGGTCGGAAAGGGACCAGCACCAACGCGCGTCGTATAGGCCTTGCAGATTCCCAGCACGTAGCCGATCGCGCTTGGACCAAGCCCGGATCCGATTGCCGCTTGCGCAGCCACGGTATTAGACGACGTCACGAACGGATAGGTGCCGTGGTCGACATCGAGTAGCGCGCCCTGCGCGCCTTCGAACAAGATACGCTTTCCCTCGCGGCGTTTAACATCAAGCAATGCCCAGACCGTATCCATGAACGGCAGCACCTTCGCAGCCACGGCCATAAGGTCATTGCGCACGTCTTCGGCGGCGATCGGATCGAGCGAGAGCCCTTTGCGCAGCGCATTATGATGCATCAGCAACCGCTCGATCTTGCGGTCGAGCGTCGCGCCGTCGGCCAAATCCATCAGGCGAATCGCGCGGCGCCCGACTTTGTCTTCGTAGGCGGGACCGATGCCGCGCCGCGTCGTGCCGAGGCTCAGTTCCGCGCTCGCGGACTCGCGGATTGCGTCGAGCTCGCGATGCAGCGGCAGGATCAATGCCGCGTTTTCGGCAATGCGCAAATTGTCAGGTGTGACCTCGATGCCCTGCTTTTTAAGAACGGCGATTTCGTTGAGCAATGCATGCGGATCAAGCACCACGCCGTTGCCGATGACCGATAACTTTCCCGGGCGCACGACGCCCGAGGGTAACAGCGACAGCTTGTAGGTTGTGCCGTTGATGACGAGGGTGTGCCCGGCGTTATGGCCACCCTGGAAGCGCACGACGATGTCGGCTTGTTCGGACAGCCAATCGACGATCTTGCCCTTGCCTTCATCCCCCCATTGGGAGCCGACCACGACAACATTTGCCATACAGGATTAGTCCAGGAGACCTGTGAACGCTCGACTTTGCGCGGAGACTGGCGGCTGCCGTTGACTCGGATAATGGATGATCCGCGCCGAAGCAAGGCGGAACGGCGCCCACCGTTCGTGAAAAATTCGTCCAAACAATTGATATTACATCGAATTTACCGTGACAACGGGAAGTCGGCGCACCAAACCCTCCGCCGAGTGCTCGTCGATCGCCTCACGGCGTGCGGGGGTTGGCTCGCGACGCTTGCTCAGGCGGCCACCCGATCAAAAGTGCAACGGCTTCACCTGCTGGACGTTTGGAATCTCTTGGACCCTGGCCAGAACCTCGGGTGGGACCAAGGCATCGACTTCAACAAGCGCGATGGCGTTGCCGCCTTCTGATTCGCGCCCGAGATGGAAAGTCGCGATATTGATTCCTGCACCGGCGAGCAGCGTCGCGAATCGTCCTACGAAACCGGGTTTGTCCTGATTGGTCACGTAAAGCATCGACGGACCGAATTCTGCGTCGATGCGGATACCCTTGATGTTGACGATGCGCGGCCGCCCGTCGGCATAGACAGTGCCCGAGACCCAGCGCGTCTGCCGGTCGGTAACCACCGCGACAGTGATGAGGCTTTCATAGTCACCTTCGATGTCGCGGCGCGTCTCTTCGACGACTATTCCACGATCCTTGGCGACAATTGGCGCCGACACGACATTGATATCTTGCAGCATGGGACGAAGCAGGCCGGCGACCGCAGCAGACGTGAGCGCCCGGGTATTCATTTGGGCAACGAAGCCCTCATAGGACACTTGCACGCGCAAAATTCCGGTTTCGGTCAGCTGACCCGCGAACGAGCCGAGCTTTTCGGCCAGCGCAATGAAAGGCTTTAGCTTCGGTGCTTCTTCGGCGCTGATCGAAGGGAAATTGACGGCGTTCGTGATAGCGCCTCGTATCAGATAGTCCGACATCTGTTCGGCAACCTGGAGCGCCACGTTTTCCTGGGCTTCGCTTGTCGAAGCGCCCAAATGCGGCGTGCAGACGACGTTGGGCAGCGCGAACAACGGACTATCCGTCGCCGGCTCGTTGACGAAAACATCGAGCGCGGCGCCCGCGACATGGCCGGATTTAAGCGCC